>Ga0207701_10002219_pt1 | contig 20180 bp, 16 predicted proteins | sample KBSSwiSSwithPhiX_FD_184294 | JGI IMG/M metagenome (GOLD analysis project Ga0207701, IMG submission 184294) | Switchgrass rhizosphere bulk soil microbial communities from Kellogg Biological Station, Michigan, USA, with PhiX - S5 (SPAdes) (version 2) | ecosystem: Environmental > Terrestrial >... | reverse complement strand
GTTTCAACGGAAGGAGTTGCACTTCCCAATACAATTTTTGCATTCATCTGCGAGCCGTAATATATGGCGGCATCACGGGCATTGTAGCGTGGTGCCGGATCCTGTTGTTTGTAGGAGGTATCGTGCTCCTCATCAACAATGATCATCCCGAGGTTACTGAAAGGAAGAAACAGCGCCGACCGTGCTCCCAGGATTATCTTAAGCTCTCCATTCCTGATCTTGTTCCAGATTTCAATTCTTTCATTCTGGCTGAATTTACTATGGTAAATTCCGATGTATCCACCAAAATGTTTTTCAAGCCTCCTGATGATCTGCGAAGTCAACGCTATTTCGGGTAACAGGTACAACACCTGCCTGCCAGTGTTGATGTATTCTTCGATCAGCCTGATATACACCTGTGTTTTCCCGCTCGAAGTAATGCCATGCAATAAACAGACTGCATGTTCATTCAACTGAACCTTCAGTTGTCCGAATGCTTCATTCTGCGCTTCGCTGAGTACAAAATCGATATTAACCACCTTCGGCAGATAACGGATGCGGTCAACTCTTTTGCTTTCGGCAATGACTACCTGCTTTTCCACCAGTCCTTTCAGCTGAGCATCGTTAGCACCGCTTTTTTTCAGCAACTCAGACTTTGTAACTTCTCCTTGAGTTTTCGACAAATGCAGGTAAGCCAGCAGCAGTTCCATTTGTTTTGGCGCCCTCGACCAATTGTTCAGCAGCTCTTCGAGTTTTTCTTCATTTGCATATTGAGGATGAAGAATAATGTAGGTTTCTTTTCTTGCTGTATAAGTTTCTTTGAGCGATTCCCATACGAAACAAACTTTTTTCTCGATCAGTCTTTTTATAACCGGGTAAGCATTTGGATTGTCGAGTAGTTGCTGAACCTCACTGATCGATAATTCTTTTTTCATGAGAAGCGCCTCAGCTACCACGAATTCTTCGTTGTCGAGGTCGGAAAAATCATCGCCGTGCTCTTCATTAAACACCAGTAACGTTTCACTGCTTAGTTTGAAATGTGCCGGTAATGCAGCCGCCATTACTTCACCTTCACTGCACATGTAATATGAAGCGACCCATTCCCACAATTTCAATTGTTCAGGAAAAACAATGGGCTCGGTATCCAGAATATTCAGGATATCTTTTGTTTCGTAAGGCTGAGGTTGCGCAGTAAGTAATTGCTTGATGATCCCTGAATATTTTTTATTCTTCCCCAGCACCACCTCTACCCTTATACCGGGCTTTACAAGCGTGCGGAACTGTTCAGGCACGGACCATGTATAATTCTTTGGCAGAGCCAATGGTATAATTACTTCCGCATACATCAGCTTGCAATTTAAGAGACTTTCACTTCTTCTTTGATCCAGCTTGCACGGTATCGGCGCAAGGCCTCCTCCATTATTGCATAAGTTTTTTCTTTTAGCCTCTGTACATCTTTCAATGTTAGTCCTTCAACACTTATCTCATCGAGGAAAACAGACCTGGAAATTCCAGGAGTAAGAGATAGAATACTATTATAATGCATGCGGTCGTATGCATCAAGAAATAAAACAGGTTTGACCGCGGTTTTAGTTTCAATGGCAATCCTGAATGCGCCATCATAAAAATCTTTGAGAGGAGCATTTGTTTCATTAAAAGTTCCTTCCGGGAACATGAATATGGAGATGTGTTTTTTCAAAACCGATTTAAGGATCCGTACACTGTTGGCTCTTTTTGTTGCATCGCTCCTGTCGACTGTAATCACTGTGTTTTTATATATAAAACCGAAAAGAGGTATTCCCGACATTTCGATCTTGCCAAGGATCCTTACAGGCTGCCTGATCGTTTTTACAATGATCGGCGCATCGAAGTAAGAAATATGATTAGCAACGAATATATACTGACGTTTTTTGTCGAGCGGGGTCTCGTAAACATTCTTATGATAGATCCCGATAAGGGGTAACCAAAGATCTGCCCAATAGCTGCAAATACGGAAAATAATGTTTCCTCCCCTGATCTTGCCAAAAAACAATGAAATGAAAACTACAGGTATAGCGATGATCATCAGCGCCATAAACAGGATAAAGGCATACAGACAGTAGAGTATCCTGATCGGCGCCAGCAGGAATTTCATCTTACAAAATAAGCGTTAAATCGTCGTAAATTCGCGCTTCCATGGAAGATAAAAAAACAGTCGCTTTTCATACACTGGGCTGCAAATTAAATTATTCTGAAACATCCGCCATTTCGCGGTTACTCGAAGACGAGGGGTTTCAGAAGAAAAAATTTGAAGAAGTTGCAGACATATACGTGATCAATACATGCTCTGTTACTGATAATGCGGATAAGGAATGTCGTCACCTCGTGAGAAGGATCCAGCGGCAGGCACCTTCCAGCTTTGTGGTGATAACTGGATGTTATGCGCAGCTTAAACCTGAAGAAATTGCTTCCATTCCAGGAGTTGATCTTGTTCTTGGCGCTGCTGAAAAATTTAATATCGTTTCCCATCTTAAAGAACTTTCAAAAGGCGATTCTGCGAAGATCTGTTCATGCGACATAGAAAATGTTACGTCTTTTCATTCATCTTATTCCGGTAAGGGACGAACACGTTCATTTCTTAAAGTGCAGGATGGGTGTGATTATAATTGTTCATTCTGTACCATACCTCTTGCACGTGGTAAAAGCAGAAGCGATAGTATTGAGCATGTTCTTGAAAATGTTCACCAGCTTGCTGAAAAAGGAGTGAAAGAAATAGTGCTGACAGGCGTAAACCTGGGGGACTTCGGCAAAGGAACCGAAAACTTTTACGGGCTTATAAAAGAACTGGATAAAGTGAAAGGGATTTCACGATACAGGATATCTTCCATTGAACCAAACCTGCTGTCAAATAAGATAATTGAATTCGTAAGTAACAGCAGCCGGTTCATGCCTCATTTTCATATTCCCCTGCAAAGTGGCAGCAATAAAATATTAGGGATGATGAGACGCAGATACCGAAGGGAATTATATGCTGAGAAAGTTTCGCTCATTAAAACGTTTATGCCGCACTGCAGTATCGGTGTGGATGTGATTGTTGGATTTCCGGGTGAAACAGATGAATATTTCGAAGAAACCTTTGCATTTCTTCATTCTCTTGACGTTTCCTATCTGCACGTTTTTACATACTCCGAGCGCGATAACACACATGCGCTTTCACTGAATCCCGTTGTACCCGTACATGTGCGCAATGAAAGGAATAAAAAGCTTCGCAATCTTTCATACATGAAGACCCAATATTTCCACTCATTGCATGAAGGCCAGACGAGGAAGGTTTTATTCGAATCAGGAAGGGATAATGGGATGATGGAAGGTTATACTGATAATTACATTAAAGTTACCACGCCGTTCCGCCAGGATTATTTTAATGAGATTATTCACTGGAAGATTTGACAATCCACTTATTCGGGCCTAAATAATACTCTTACGTAGTATAAATATTACAATATTACCCAGGGGCCAGCGTTATAATCACGGCTAATCCGTCCTATCCAATATCCGTAGACGCTATGAAAAACGTACTGCTATATGCCTGTGCTATATTTCTATTTAGCTGCCAGAAAGAGATCATTGTAGCTAACTCCACAAAGGAAAAACCCAGCGAAGTAGTTAAGCCTGACCCTGCTCCCGAACCAGCTCCAGAACCTGAACCCGAACCAGAATCAGAAACCGTTTATTTAAGAGACCTGCCAAATCACTTTACCTCCCAGAATCATTTTAAGCTGATAAAGGTTTATACCGATGACGCTACCCTTTGGGAAAGCATTCCTGAATGGTTAAAAGACGATGTACATACCCTGAATGATTTTGGTGATGGGTCTATTGAATCCACCAGTTCTTGTCCTGAAAATCCTTTTACAACTATCGCCCGGAATTGGTCTGCCTTTGCAGATGATGAAGGCGTTAAATTAACCTGGGTGGATTTGCAATATGAACCGGTAACCTTTATAATAAAATCAATAAACGTAGGAAGCTCATTTACGGTGTTTTATTCAAGAGAAGGAGTAAAAACATACCTGCAGTTTGCGATTGTTACCCAAAATTAAATTACACTAACCCCTAATCTTTAAATCAGAAAAGCCTGTTCTTATGCAGGCTTATTCTTTTTTATTTCCCTTGGTAATAGCCGGAATTATTTATGAACGATCATCACTTTGTTGATCTGCCTTACTCCTGACCTGTTCGTAACCTCAAGGAAGTAAGTGCCATCAGCATAGTTTGAAACACTCAGCTGCACACGGTTGCCCGATGCCGCATACTTTTGATCGAATACAACCTGGCCCGCCCGGTTTATCAATCTTAATCTATATGGTTCGTTCCCAGGAGCGTTAATATTAACATTCAGGAATGAATAAGCCGGATTTGGCCCTGCAACAACATTCAAAGCCGTTGAAGTAAAGGTTACAGATTTAATAGAGCTGTAATCAAATTTGCCGTCGATGTCAACAATCTTCAGCCTGTAATGGTTTGTGCCACTATTTGGTGATGCATCGGTAAACGAATAGTCGTGGTCAATACTAACGCTACCTGCTGCCTGCACTGATCCCTGCGTGCTCCATATTTTGCCATCACTGCTTCTTTCTATTTCAAAATGGGAAGAATTTATTTCCAAATCCGTTTTCCATAATAGAGTTACACCTGATGTTTTGCTTATCACTCTAAATTCTGAGAGTTTTAAAGGAAGCGTTCCATTCTGGAATGCAGGGTTTGCTCTTGCAGCCGCTGCGCTTGCAGGTCCCTGAACCGTTCCGTTTGTTGTAGACTGAAATTCGAAATTGCCATTATAAATTTCCTGGTTAGCCAGGAAGATCTGATTGTTGGCATTTCCTCTTGTTATTGAAGCCAGTGAACTTTGAATGTCGATGACTGAATTTGTTCCCAGGAGTGTAAGATCAATGTTACTTGCAAAAGTCATTATGCTGTTAGTACCGTTTAGAACAAAATTTGCATTGGTGAGTGATACATTTACATCAAGTGTAAGCGTATGGCCTGCTTCAATTACAATTTTACAATTACAGTTTCCACTTGTAGCAGGTGTACCTGAAGCACCGCCTGACCATGTGGAGGTGGATGAAAAATTTCCGGACTGCACTGTTCTGAATGTGGTTTGGGAGAAGCCGGTTATAGAATACACGGCAATGAAAGTAAAGAGTACAAAATGTTTCATTCTTTTCGAATATTTCTGTGATGATAGAATTACAGGGGAAAAACAGGCGTTTTTTCAGGAGTGTGGAGATAAATAAACGAAAAGGAATTTTAGAGGATACAGATGCGGAATAGAGCACAAGATATAATGGCTTTTTTAAAGATGCAACCTTACGACATTAAAATAATATTAACGCTGGCCCGGATAATAAAAAAAGCCTGCGGGATCGCAGGCTTTCATGTATTTTCTTTTCTAAAATTATTTGTGAACGATCATCACCTGGTTGATCTTTCTCATTCCTGTCGTGTTTGAAACTTCAACAAAATATGTTCCTTCAGCGTAGTTCGAAACATTCAACTGCAGGCGTTTTGTAGCGGCCGCTTGTTTCTGATCATAAACAATTTGTCCTGACCTGTTCACCAATCTTAATCTGTATGGCTGATTGCCAGGTGCGCTTACATTGATATTCAGAAATGATGTTGCCGGATTAGGGCCGGTAACTATAGTTAAAACTGTTGCTTTAAAGCTGGCTGTTTTGATCAGGCTGTATTTAAATCCATTGTCTATGTCTACAATTCTAAGCCTGTAATAATTTGTGCCATCGGCCGGGGCTGGATCGGTAAATGAATAATTCTTCGCAACACTTATATTACCCGATGCCTGTTCTGTTCCGATTGCAACCCATTCCTTTCCGTCGGTGCTTCTTTCGATAATGAAATGAGATGAATTTATTTCTGTTTCCGTTCTCCAGGTAATTGCTACAACTGATCCATTTTCTGCCACTTTAAAGTCTGACAGTACAACCGGGAGCGTACCACTCTGAAACTGCGGGCTGGCACGTAGCGAAGATGCGCTGGCAAGACCATTTACAGTGCCGGCAACTGTCGAATTAAACATGGATAAATTACCATCATAAATTAATTGGCCTCCAAGAGTTATGTTATTCCCCGGATTTCCCCGTACTATTCTCGCCTGGGTACTTTGAATATCAATGGAAGAAGTACCTCCGAAAGTTACATCTACATTGTTGACGAAAGTAAGTATGCTGTTATCCCCGTTAAGGACTAAAGCCACATTATTGACCGTCATAGCCAGATTCAATGTAAGCTGATGCCCCGTTTGTACAACGATTTTGCAGTTACAGTTTCCAAACGTAGGTGGACGCTGGCCTCCTACCCATGTTCCCGCTATACTATAGCTGCCAGATTGTGCTGTGGTGTAGGTAATTTGCGAGTTCGAGACTAGCGCAGTAATAATCAGTGAAGATAGGAGTACAAAATGTTTCATTTCTTTTGGTTCTAGTTGAACAATACAATTCTGGAAAAAACAAGCGTTTTTTCGGGCTCGGAACTAAAAGAAACGGATTTAAAAAGGAGTGGATTAGAATTCGACAACAAATTACAAAAATGACCGTTATCAAGCAACTTAATTTACCGCCGCTGCATAACCGCTTGACTATAGTCAACAAAAGAGTAAGCAAAAATTGCTCATAACTTTCCGGCATTAATTAAGGTATTATAAACAATGAAAAAGAACAGCTTCTGGGAATGGGAGATCACAAAAAAGACTCCATGGTTAGGCGCAAATTTCAAAGAATTGTATTCCTTCCGCGACCTACTCATCCGTCTTGTGCGCAAGGAGTTCCTGATGTATTACCAGCAAACGCTCCTGGGCCCCCTTTGGATGGTTATCCAGCCCATCCTTACCGTGCTGACCTACGTGCTCATTTTCGATAAGGTGATCGGTCTGGATACCGAGGGAGTACCTCCATTCCTGTATTACCTTACCGGCATTACCCTTTGGAGTCTTTTCTCAGACATATTTCTGGGCACTTCCGGTACTTTCAGCCAGAATGCCCATATTTTCAGCAAGGTGTACTTCCCACGGATAATAGCTCCGATCGCCATTTTGTTATTGCATCTCCTGCGTTTCCTTATTCAGTTGCTTTTACTTATCGTTGTTTTGGCCTGGTACTATTTCACCGGTAAATACCACCCGGATGGCAACTGGCTTCTCAGTATCCCCGTAATTATAATGACGGCCGGTGTGGCATTAGGAGCAGGATTGATCTTTTCCGTTTTCACCGCCATGTACCGGGACCTGATGAACCTGCAGCAACTGCTGGTACGTTTGCTAATGTTCCTTTGTCCCATCTTCTATGCCCTGGCAATGGTGCCGGCTGACAAAAAATGGATGGTTTCACTGAACCCTTTGTCTTCGTTTTTTGAAGTGTTCCGATATGCCTTTATTGGGAAGGGAACCGTGTCTCTGCATGAATTAATCTACAGCGCGATATGGATGGTGATACTGTTAACCATTGGCGTACTATTATTTAATAAGAAAGGCGACAAATTAATGGATGTAATCTGACGGTATTTATGGCACAACTTATAATTCAGGCGGAGGATATATCTAAAGTTTACAGGCTGGGAGCGCTTGGATCAGGCTCAGTGAAAAAGGACATCAAACGCTGGTGGCTCAAAAACGTTGCAAAAAAAGAAAGTAAATATTTCGGGGCAGTGATAGGTGAAGAAAACTATGCCAACCAGGATTTCTGGGCTTTGCGGAATGTGAGCTTCGAAATCAATGAAGGCGAAGTTTGGGGGATCATTGGAAGCAATGGGGCGGGCAAATCTACCCTTCTCAAAATCTTATCACGCATTACCAAACCCTCTTCAGGATCTATCAGGGGACGCGGAAAGATCAGCAGCCTGCTTGAAGTAGGTACCGGCTTTCACCCCGATCTTACCGGAAGGGAAAACATTTATATCAGCGGTCACTTTCTCGGAATGACAAGAAATGACATTAAAAAGAATTTCGATGAGATCGTTACTTTTTCAGGCGTTGAACAATTTATTGATACACCTGTAAAAAGATATTCTTCTGGGATGTATGTACGCCTGGCTTTTGCGGTGGCTGCTCATCTTGATCCGGATATTCTCATTGTCGACGAAGTGCTATCGGTAGGTGACGCTGAATTCCAGAAGAAATGCATGGGTAAAATGAAAGAAGTTTCAACCAATAAAGGACGTACTATTATTTTTGTGAGCCACAATATGCAGGCAGTTAACACTCTTTGCTCCCAGGCAATCTGGCTGCAGACCGGAAAAATAAAATCAACCGGTCACACTCACAATGTGATCAACCAATATCTCGGCGCTCACCAGCGTAAATTATGGCATCAGGAATGGTTGCCGGAAAATGCTCCTGGAAATGAATTTATAAAAGTGTTGTCGGTTAAATTGGAACCTGACGTACCGGAGCTGGGAATTCCGTTGAATATTACAAATTCCCTCAAAGTAAAATTCGTATTTCAGAACAATACAAATGATATCAACCTGGTTGCCGGCCTTCACCTTTTCACATTATCCGGCGAATGTGTGTTTGATGTATCCACACCTCCTTCAATTTTTAAAAAAGGACTGATGGAAGGTGAATGCATTGTGCCGGGTAATTTTCTCAATGACGGATCCTATTATTTTTCGATAATTTTTGTGAAGAACACTTCTGAGCCGGTTTTCTATCTCGAAGAATGTTTGCATTTCGACATGGAAGATTACCGTATTAACACAACGTGGTTCGGAAAGTGGATGGGATATGTGAGGCCTCAGTTTCCTTTTATTTTAAAACCATATAATACTACCGGGTGAGAGTTCCGCAGAAACCTCCTGTAATCGCTCCTGTAAAGGATGGTGTGCACCGAACCTTATGGTCGGTAATGGTGCCTGTGTACAATTGCTCGCATTACCTGAAAGAAACACTGGAGGCAGTACTCGAACAGGATCCGGGACCAGAATTAATGCAGATAGAAGTAGTAGACGACTGCAGTACCGACGCCAATGTAGCACAGCTGGTGATGCAGATCGGCAGGGGACGCATTGATTATTATTGCCAGCCAGTTAATGTAGGTAGTCTCAGGAATTTTGAAACATGCCTTAACCGCTCACGTGGAAAATATATTCACCTGATGCATGGAGATGACAAAGTGAAGAATGGATTTTATTCGGAACTGGCGAATTTGTTTGATATGTTTCCCGAAGCCGGCGCGGCATTTTGTGCACATGACCATATCGATGTGAATGGAAAAATCAGGTTTCAGAAAAAACCGGAAACTGGTAAGCCGGCCATTCTGAAAAACTGGCTGCCCAAGCTTGCGGAGGCTCAGCGGGTTCAGTATATCGCAATGGTGGTAAAAAGATCGGTTTATGAACACCTCGGAGGATTCTATGCTGTGGTTTATGGTGAAGACTGGGAAATGTGGGCACGAATTGCCAGCCACTACCCGATTGCCCACACTCCAAAAAATCTTGCCCAGTACCGTGAACATGAGCTGTCGATCTCCAACGAAAGTTTTATCTCGGGCAAAAATCTAAAGGATATACAAACGGTCATCGAAATTATCATGACCTACCTGCCACCGCAGGACAGGAAACGAATCCGGAACAAAGCAGAAAAAATATACGCATATTATTCACTTAACCGGAGGTCGTATCTGTGGCGGCAAAACAAAGATATTCAGCCGAAATACAGTTATTTCTATAATCTTCTGAAAATGCACACCGATTTCATACTCCTGGTAAAAACGTTCAAACTGATGGTGTACATGAATATTTACAATATGAAAAAAATAATTCGTCTACGTAAACCTTTGGAACAGTAATGCAGGTGTTACCCTATAACATAGCACATTTATACCTTGAGAACGAACAGGAATTCGATCATCCGTGGTCGGATATTGAAGGGCAATACATAGTGCTCTGGTGGCGCTGCATAGCAATAGGTGAAATATATATAAATGCTGGTGTTGAACTGAATGATGATCTTTTAAGAAAGAAGATCATAAAAGCAATCGAACCCGCTGTAGATATGTACATGTCGGGAAAGCCACCCAGCTCGATCAATTTTAAAATAGCTTTTCTTAATAAGGATCATAATGAATTCAGTAAAGGAATGAACGAGATTTTTTCGGATTTCATTCCACGGATGATTCCTCCAGGTGCTGATGTTTCTGTTGTGATTTGCACGCGAAACAGAAGCGGGTATCTGAAAAAATGCCTGGAATCGTTCGGCAACCAGAAATGCATGCCGGTTGAAATTATTGTTGTGGACAATGCGCCTGTAGATGATTCGACATACAATGTGGCAAAAGAATTTAAATCAGTTCGATATGTGAGGGAACCCCGGCCCGGCCTTGATATTGCTCGCAACACCGGAGCCCGCGAATCAAAGGGAAGCATTATAGCATACACTGATGATGATGTAGAACTGCACCCCTGGTGGATTTACCAGGTAAATGAAACATTTGCGAAAACCACTGCCGCTGCAATGACAGGCCTTGTCATCGCATCAGAGTTGAAAACAGAGAGTCAGCAGATATTTGAAAGATACTGGAGTTTCAACAGGGGTTATACCGATAAATTATTTGATCCTTATTTCTTAATAGAAAATCTTGCAGCAGGTCCGCCCGTTTGGGAAATTGGCGCCGGAGCTAACATGGCATTCAGAAAAAGTGCTTTTGAAAAAGCGGGATATTTTGATGAGCGCCTCGATGTGGGAGCCGCAGGTTGTAATGGCGATTCCGAGATGTGGTACAGGATATTGCTTAAAGGCGGATCTATCAATTACAACCCCCGGGCTGTTGTTTTTCATGAGCACAGGAAAGAGATAAAATCCCTGAAAAAGCAATTGTTCAGCTATATGCGGGGTTTTACTGCGGCAGCCCTGATACAGCAAAGCCAGAACAGTAATGCGGGATACAAAAAGCATCTTTATTATAAGATCCCTGTTCATTACCTTAAACTTATTTTACGTGGATTTCCCGGCTACCGTTCACGTTACACAACTGTATTTGACGAGCTTAAAGGCGTTATATCAGGAATCAGGTATTATAACAATCACAAAAAACGATCGCGTTACTGAAGCATGTCTGTTGATACATCCATAAAAGATGGTGAACTGATTTCAGTGATCATTCCCTCATATAATCATGGCGATTACCTGGGCCGCGCCATTGAAAGCGCACTCGCGCAATCTTATAAGCATATTGAGATAATTGTTGTTGACGATGGTTCGACTGATAATACCAGGCAGGTAGCTGAAAGATTTCCCGATGTGGTGTATGTGCACCAGCATAACCAGGGATTATCTGCCGCAAGAAACACAGGCATAGATAACAGTAAAGGAAAGTATCTTTTGTTTCTTGATGCAGATGACTGGCTCAGTGTTGATGCGGTTAAAAAAAATTACGGAATACTAAACGAACACCCCCGGACAGCTTTTGTTTCCGGAGGGCATGTTAAAATAAACGATGCCGGTGAGATAATTGAAGAAGTAAGTGAGGATATCAGGAGTGATCACTATTTACATTTCCTTCAGGGTAATTATATCGGCATGCATGCTACAGTATTGTACGCAAGATGGGTATTCGACACATTGAGATACGACACTTCATTGCGTGCATGCGAAGATTATGATCTGTACATGAAAATTTCGAGGAATTTCCCTGTACTTCATCATACTGATATTATCGCTTTTTATCACATACACGCTTCAAATATGTCGGGCAACATCAATCTGATGCTCGATTCTGTATTGGCAGTACTGAACAGGCAGGAAGGATTCCTTAAAAATGATGAAGAAAAGAAAGCCCTGCAACGGGGAAAAAAGATCTGGAAAGAATATTATTTATCCAAAAATAAGAACACCTCATACAAAATGCCACTTAAACAAAAATTGAAGAAACTTGTCCCGGAATTTCTGCACCGCAGGTTATACCGGATGGGGATGATGAACCATTTTATACCATCTGTGGGAAACATCCGGAAAGGCGACTTCAACAGGGTAACACCTTTCAGCAAAGAATTTGGATATGACCGGGGTGGACCGGTTGACAGGTATTACATTGAAAGTTTTCTTGAAGTTAATACCCCGGCGATCAAAGGCAGAGTGCTCGAGATAGGCGACAATGAATATACCCTGAGGTTTGGAAAATCAGCTGTAACGAAAAGCGATATTTTACATATCGATCCTTCAAATACAAAAGCCACGATCATTGGTGATCTGAGTGCCGCCCCGCAAATACCTGATAATATATACGACTGTATTATCCTTACACAAACGCTTCATCTTATTTATAACTATACAGATGCACTGAAAACCTGTTACCGCGTGCTGAAGCCGGGAGGTGTATTGCTGATGACCGTACCGGGTATAACCCACATCGACCAGGGGGAATGGAAAAACAATTGGCTGTGGGCTTTCACCGGTGCATCAATCAGAAGAATGCTCGCCGAAGTGTTTCACCAACCCGCAGAAGTAAATACTTATGGAAATGTTTTAATTGCATCTGCATTTCTTTATGGCATGGGAGTAAATGAATTAAAAAAAGAACAGCTGGATCATAATGATCCGCACTACCAGGTGATCATTACTTCGAAATCAATAAAAACTGTTGTTGTCTGATGCCGTTTACCCGCAGCATAAAAAAAATTTTCAGGCCGGCGAGATCGGTTGTGCTGATGTATCACAGGATCGCGGAACCACAAATGGATCCATGGCAGCTTGCGGTAAGCAGGGAGAATTTCAGGGAACATCTTAAAATACTTGCATCAACAGGCAAAGTGGTAAGTACTGATCAGCTGATTCAAAATATTCAAAATAAAACACTTGATACCGATTGTTTTTGCATAACCTCCGATGATGGTTACCAGGATAATTACCTGAATGCATTGCCTGTAATTGACGAGTTCGGTTGTCCATCAACGTTTTTTATTACTTCAGGAAGCATTGGATCAGACGAACCGTATTGGTGGGACATAATGACTGATATTTTTCTGTCAGCAAAAAAACTGCCCGGCAAGCTCGAAATCAGCATCAATAATAAAAGTTTCAGTTATTTGCTTGAAAATGATGGTGCTATTGATAAACACCAGATCGAAAGGCATTCAACCTGGCATTGGCCCCTCCCCCCTCCCACCCAACGGTGCCAAATTTACATTGACTTATGGATGCACCTTCGTGATCTCTCTCCGCTCAACATAAAAGAAGCTATCAGCAGGTTGAAAAGGTGGTCAGGCGTAGAAGTAGTTAACGATTCAGGTAATTTTCCAATGAGCAGACAGGAATTACTTTCACTGTCATCAAATAAATATGTTAGTACCGGTGTACATACCGTATCACATGTTGCACTGGCTGCATTTCAAAAGCCTATACAGCAAACAGAGATCAGTGGATGCAAAGTATACCTTGATGACAACCTGGGTAAAGATCATTTATCCATAGCATTTCCATACGGAAATTATAATAGTGATACATTAGATATTGTGAAGAAAACCGGATTGAAGGGAGCGTTTACAACTGATCCGAAACCGGTTTCTGTCAAATCAGACATTTACCAGTTAGGAAGGTTCCAGGTTATCAACCAGACGGGAAATCAATTTAAAAAACAACTGGAGATATGGTTAAACAATTAACAGGGAAATGAACAATACATCGCCTCTTGTTTCTATCATCACACCTTTCCTCAACGTTGGGGACTGGCTGCGCCAGGCGGTAGAGAGTGTGCTTGCGCAGACCTACACAAACTGGCAAATGATTTTGATTGATGATGGTTCAAAGCCGGAAACTACGGTAATTGCCAAAGAATACAGCAACAGGTATCAAGGTAAAATAATATATACAGAACATCCGGGTCATATAAACCTTGGCTGCTCATCGAGCAGGAACCTTGGAATGAAACTGGCAACGGGGGAGCTTGTTGCTTTGCTCGATTCAGACGATGTGTGGCTTCCGGAAAAACTGCAGAAGCAGGTTGAAATCCACAATAAATTCCCTGAAGCAGGATTTATCTGTGAAGCATCGAATTACTGGTATAGCTGGGAAAATCCTGCGAGTGATGATGTAGTGATCAACATCGGTGTTGAACAAAATAAATTATATGAGCCGCCCCAGCTCATATACTCATTGTATCCACTTGGCAAAGGTGCTGCACCATGCCCGTCGGGAATGATGATAAAAAAATCGTTGTATGATGAAATCGGAGGATTTGAAGACAGCTTTAAGGGAGAAAATCAGGCATATGAAGACCAACCTTTTTTATTTAAAGTTTACCTGAGAACACCTGTGTATGTTTCTGGTGAAGTGAACAATTTATATCGCCAGCGTTCGGGTTCCCTGATGCAGTTCATCAGTGATAAGAAAAAATATTATAAGGTGAGATCGTTTTTTTTACAATGGATGGAGGATTACATGAACAGTAAAAATATCCATGATCCGAAAATATCCGGAATGCTTCGAAGGGCACAAAGTGAATGTAATAATCCAGGACTGCATATTTTCATTTCAAAATTCAGGTCGAAAATACAGCGGCTGTTGAACCCATCCAATCAATAAATATGCAGAAGCCGCTTGTAACCGTTCTGATGCCTGTCTATAATGCTGAAAAGTACCTGCGTGAAGCGATCGACAGTATTCTGAATCAAACACTCACCAATTTTGAATTCCTGATCGTGGATGACGGATCGAAAGACAGCAGCATCGACATAATTAATTCTTACAATGATCCGCGTATAATACTGGTAAGGAATGAATCAAACCTTGGCATTTCGAAAACATTGAACAGGGGTATCGAACTGGCCTCTGCTGAATTAATCGCAAGGATGGATGCCGACGACATCAGTTACCCGGTCCGGCTTCAGAAACAATACGACTATTTCATCAAACATCCCGATTGCGTATTACTTTCTACCTGGGCGAAGATGATCACGGAAAATAATGAACACATAAGAACGGAAAAATACAGGAGCAGGCTGCATTACTATAATCTGACTTTTGAATGCTGGATGTACCATCCTACTGTTATGTATACCAAAACATCAGTTATGGAAGTTGGTATGTACACAATACCTTATGCTGAAGATTTTGAATTATTCTGGCAGTTATCGAGAAAGTTTAAGATAGCGTGTATGGAGGAAGTGCTGGTAGACTATAGGGTTACAAGCCAAAGTCTTCACCAGGTGATCCGGAAAAAGGAATATGATGAAACTATGGACTGGCAGCTTATCAGGAATATTCATTATTACACCGGCGAAAATTTTAAAATTGATTGGGAAGAGGTGGAATGCCTGCGTTTCAATTTTATTCCGCTTGTAAATAAAAACAGCATTGATGCTATTGTGAAATGCCTGGGTAAACTCGACTACATCAACACCTGCATTTTAAAAACACCTAATGTAAACTATAATAGGAACAATATAGAAGAAGCTATATTCTACAAGAAAGAATTCATCATACGATATTTCAAAAGAAACCTTCCTAAAAAAGATGTAGCAGTGCTTTTTTCGAGATTAAGCATGCAAAAGCATTTCTGGAAAATGGTAAAAATCTATTCTGCGAGGAGACTGCGACGGTTTTTGCGTTCATTCAAATGACAATCGAGTAAGTCGAGAACACTTTCGTCTACATACATATCAAACTTCCTGGCGAAGAACATTCCGGAAACAATAAGTTGGGGATAATCAAGAACAGTCAATATTTTAGGATGTTTGGATCTGCTCCTCCAATCAATATACCATAATGATTCATTGATCACCTTATCTTTCAGTGGTGAATTCATCAGCAGTGTCTGGAACCAGAATTCATCAGATGCATGTGTGAATTTTGCATAACGCTGCGCTTTTCGGTTGTTGTGCATGAAGTTCACAATATATTCAGCCGCCTGTTTTGTCAGCGCACAGAATGTTGCACCCGGACCACCATACAACTGGTAATTTGGATAAAGGAACTGACGGCTGGGTAATAATCTTTTTGATATCTTATGTACGAGCTGCTTTCCGAAAAATTTGTAATCGTTCAGATGATAATAGCGGTACCTTTCAACCGCATAAAACCACCAGTTGGATTTAGGCACTTTTGCTTCCACTGACATCATACTGAAACCCGAATTTTCCTTCAGAAAATTATGGAACTCGGCATTTGGTCTTAAAGGATAATCCTGTCCGCTCATCAATACTACATAGTCATATTTATCCTGGGCGAGGATCTCTTTTATTCCGGAGATATAACATTCAGTTATGCTATATCCGCCCCAAACAATATAATGCCGTTCCCGGATAAATTTAACGTTAGGAAGTTCAGCTATATACTGAAACTGCCGTTGATCAATTTTTTTATCTATATGGATGAAAATATGGGTATTTGGACTGTATAGGTTTTTAGCAAGCCTGTATACCTGTTCCGGGCTTTTGTACGCTAAGATAAGATGGGCGATCTTCAAGAATCTAGATTGGGGTTAGGAAAAAATAATTAATAATAAATTAAAATAGACTGAAGTAAAAGTACACTTCATCTTCAGTAAATGAAAACCATCAAAGCTATATATACCCTTAATTTATAGAAATCTTTACCTGGATCAACTATTTTAATACATAGAAACACTTAGTTCAAAAGGAAATGTGGAAGGAAAAGTTTCTCAGGTATTTAGGCTTACCAACTGCAGGTAAATAAGGTTCAACCCGTGTGTATTTCCCGGAAAATATAATTGCGTCGACCCATGCAGGGTTATACCTGGAACATAGGTGTATGATGTGCCCGGTCGATTATTTTTCCTAATTGTGCCTGTGCTTCGAGCATGGCATTTGCAGTGGGTTCATGGAGAACGCGTGTAAGATTTTTGTCATCCGGATTAATATCCCATATGCCGGCATTATGCCATGGTAATTGCGGATAATCCCAATCGGGCCGGTCAACAACAGGATACCAGCAAATACCCCAGAGAGGAATATTTTTTTCCAGTACAATTTTGCATTGTTCCGCAATCATAGTCATCCATTGTGGCCGGTCTTCTTTCGGGTGACTGGTTTCGGAGATCACAATGGGTCGTTTATATCTTTTGTACAAATTTTCAATTAGCATATGAAGGGGAATTATTCTCGGATCTCCTTCAGCATTTACCCAGGGCAGAAAGTCAGTTGTTCCCGCCAACCATTGATTATTGTAGTAATAATTGCAGCCGATGATATCAACATATTCGGGCTTTCCTCTTAGTTCAGGATACATTCTGCCGGAAAGTATTTCGAAAACTTCGAACTGGCTTTCGTTATAAACAGCGGCAAATTCAATTTCTTTTTTTGTTGCGTTCAAAGGAGGTACCATATTTACGAGTGGTTCAGTCAGCATGATCCTCGTATTGTTATCCTCCTGCTTTATAACTTCAACACCTTCTATAAATGCCCTCATCAGGCGGTACTTTACTTCAACACCATAATGAATACAAAAAGGGGATGTACCCCCAACCTGTCCACCCAGCCATGCAAGAAAACTCACTTCATTGAAAGGTATTACTACCAGCGTTTCTTCCGGATTAATAGTTCTGTAAAACCTTACGAAGGCCCTGCAGAGTTCAGCAAATCTTTTTGAAAATGCGGGATGCATCGGAGAAAGGTCGACCGGAAAACCAAAGTGGCAGATATCCCATAATACCTGGATTCTATGCTTCTTCGCAAACCTCAATATTTTTTCAACAGCACTCCAGTCATACTGGTAAGGCGATTTTTCAACAATACTCCACCTGATACCTTCTCTCACTGTTTTGAAACCCAGCTGACCAATATTTTTATAGTCCTGATCCAGTTTATCAAGATGTCCTGTTACAGATAAAAAATCAACCCTGTTACCAAAACAATTTAATTTATCAGTGCACTCGAAGCCTGCCATCCAGAATGATTCAAAAGGGTTCCGGATTGGAGAAATAGCATTTGTTTTTACCATTAAGAACTTGCTTTAGGATTACGAAGCTGCAGGCAAAGAATCCTTCACAAGCATGAAAGATTCCGCGAATTTTTCTTTTTTCTTCTGCTCTGCAATAATCTGCTTTTCAGCAATCGCCTCATATACTATTTTTCGCATATTAGTCACTGTGATCTCCCATGAATTATTAGCCAGGTTCTTATCAACCCTTTGCAACCATGCATGCTTATCTGTAACAGCCAACTCTTTCGCTGCTGTTTCTATAAATTCATCCGCGTTATTAATGATGTGTACAAGACCCTGTTTTCCATAACTGTCTACCACATCTTTAATTGGTGTGGAGATTACAGGCTTTCCACCTGCAAGGTATTCCGGAGTTTTCGTGGGACTGATAAATTGAGTTGATTCATTCAGCGCAAATGATACCAGTGAAATATCCCAACCGGAAAGGTATGCGGGAAGCTCATTGTATTTTTTACTTCCGAGATAATGGATATTCTTACTGCGCGGCAATGTTTCAGGGTCTATTTTAACTATGGGCCCTATCAAAACAAATTGCCAGTCTGGCTTTCTTTCAGCCACCTCCCTGATAAGTTCAATATCGAATCGTTCATCGATCACCCCATAAAATCCAAATCGCGGTGAAGGTATCTGCGCCTGGTCAGTGGGGTCCTGTTTGATATTCCGTGCAGCGCCGAAATGTTTTTTATCGATGCTGGAAGGAAATGAATGAATATTGGAATGCTGATGTTTTTTTGCATTGTAAAGGTTGTTGCCTCCACAAAAAACAACATCAGCTTTGTTGAGTAATTCTTTCTCCATTTGTTTGAGTTCAGGATGTGCAAATTTGAATGCTGACAGCTCATCCATGCAATCATAAACAGTGATAACAGGATTCAATCCAACAGTCATTTTTAATGCCATCGGCGTATAGTACCAAAGTACATAGTCATTAATCTTATGCTTATTAAATAAATTCCTGATCAGCCAATTTTGTCTGTCTGCCACATTGTCTTCATCAGGGGTGCCTCTCAGATGTGGTTTTATTACATGTATATTGTTATGAATCACTTCACTGTTATGATCAAAGTCCTGGTGAAACAAGGGTTCTTCGATATAATATATCCTGAAATGATCGGCGAGCCGTGTTAGCAAATGCTGAGGGCGCTGAAAAACAAAATCCCATCTGAGGTGGGAAAAACACACTATTTCCATCTATAAGTTAAATTAATAGGTTAAAACTGTGATCGACTAATTATTATGGCAATTTTCGGACCCCGTATTTTGGGGAAAAGTGTAGAGCATCTAGCTGGAAGACTTCAATAAACCTATCGGTACCCTCAATTCACCTGTATGCTCATCTATGAGTCCGTTTCTTTCATCTTCAATGTTTGTTGCCTGCGTGTATACGTCACCGGCAATCGGATATTTGCGCAATTCTTTTTTGAAGAGCATGATCTCTTTCGCCTGTTCATCGGCATCTTTAGGACCTCCATAATTTACAAAGCCAAATCCTCCCCATTCACTTACGATAATGGGTACCTGCTTTCTGTAAAAAAATGGGTCTCCAACAACAAGTGGATATGCCGCAACGCCGTTTAGTTGTCCATCAACAAGTTTTTGGAGTAATTCTTTCCATTTCGAAATTTCGGGGGTATACAGATGTGCAGTGAGCAGATCCGATTTAAGCCTTCCTTCCAATGAAACATGCTGCCATCCATCGTTATCTACAACAAGGAATTGCGGATGATTGATATGCATGTAGTGATAGGTGTCGATGATATACTCTCTCGTAGCACTGTTGGTTGAAATGTCCTGCGCTCCCCAGTCTTCGTTATATAGGCTCCAGATGACGACTGATGGATGGTTCTCTATTAATGCGAGCATGCGCAGCAATTCGGCCCGGTGATTTGCACGGCTTTTATTGTTGGAACTATGCGGACTTGGAACTTCAACCCACAACAACAAGCCGAGCTCATCGGCCAGGTTATAGATACGGGGGTCAACTCCTGCAATATGGATGCGCACCAGGTTGCAACCCAGTGCCTTCATAGCATGCATATGCAGCTTGGTTTGCTCGTAGGTGGCACCTCCTGGCTGGTATAGTATGCCGTCAAGGTAAACACGCTTATCATTCAGATACACCCAACAACCCCTTGTTTCAATCTTCCGTAAACCAAAATATGTTTGAATTTCCGAAGCATAACCGCCCGAATCGACCAGTTCCGCAACTAGAAGGTATAAATGGGGCGATTCAGGCGACCACCACTGCGAA
>Ga0207701_10002218_pt1 | contig 20182 bp, 10 predicted proteins | sample KBSSwiSSwithPhiX_FD_184294 | JGI IMG/M metagenome (GOLD analysis project Ga0207701, IMG submission 184294) | Switchgrass rhizosphere bulk soil microbial communities from Kellogg Biological Station, Michigan, USA, with PhiX - S5 (SPAdes) (version 2) | ecosystem: Environmental > Terrestrial >... | reverse complement strand
AGCCGCAATCCGCAATCAATCCGAAATCCGCAATCCGCATTCCGCAATGTCTCGCGGCGTTCGGCCTGACGGCGATTCTGGTTTCTTGCGCCGGTTCCGCTGGCCGGACGCCGCCGTCGGGGTCCCTCGTCGACCTGTCGCACGACTACAGCGCCGACACCGTTTTCTGGCCGACCGCCGAGCCGTTCAAGCTGGAGAAAGTCGCCGACGGCATGACGCCGCAAGGCTACTACTACGCGGCGAACAACTTCGCGACCTCCGAGCACGGCGGGACGCACCTCGACGCGCCGGTGCACTTCGCGAAGGACCACTGGGCGGTCGACCAGATTCCGCTCGATCGCCTGGTCGGCGACGCGGTGGTGATTGACGTCACCGGTCCTTCGTCGAGTCAGCCCGACTACCGCGTCACCACCGCCGACTTCATGGCCTGGGAGCAGACCAACGGCGAGATTCCCGCCGGCGCGATCGTGCTGATCAAGACCGGCTACTCGAAGTTCTGGCCGGATGCCGCGCGCTATCTCGGCACCGCGGAGCGCGGTGAGGCGGCGGTCGCGAAGCTGCACTTTCCGGGCCTGCACCAGGACGCGGCGCGCTGGCTTGCCGAAACCCGCAAGATCAAGGCGCTCGGCATCGACACCGCGAGCATCGACTACGGGCAGTCGACGCTCTACGAGTCGCACCGCATCCTCTACGAGCGCGACATCCCCGCGTTCGAGAACCTCACCAGCCTCGATCAGCTCCCGGTCCGCGGCGCGTTCGTCGTCGCCCTGCCGATGAAGATCAAGGGTGGGAGCGGCGCGCCTTTGCGTGCAATCGCAATGCTTCCTGCGCGATAACACATCACGCTCCCCAACACCGCCGCGAGGCATTGCTTTTCTTTTTCGACGATGGCATCGTCGTCGTCATGAACAGCAAGGGAGGGCGCGCGATGACACCGGCTCCGCCGCTGATGACGCTCGACGAGTACCTCAAGACGCCGGAAACCGTGAAGCCAACGGAGCTGATTTACGGTGTGATGCGCGTTGCCGAGTCGCCGACGGCACGCCATCAGTCGGCGGTGCTCCAGTTGGTGCGGGCGCTCGATGCGCATGTACGCGAGCGTCAAATGGGCGAAATGTGGCTGGCGCCCCTCGACGTCGTCCTCGACGCCGAACGGGCGCTCGTCGTCCAGCCCGATCTATTCTTCGTGTCGAACGCCCGCGCGTATATGGTGAGGCATCGCGTCTACGGCGCGCCCAATCTGGTCATCGAAGTGCTGTCGCCGCATCCGCGGATTGGCAGCACCGAAGAACGGATTGGATGGTTCGCCGAGTATGGCGCGCAGGAATGCTGGCTGATCCACCAGGACGACGTGACGATTACGGTGATTCAGTTCGCCGACGGCCGTGTCGCGTCACAAAAACGCTACTCGCAGTATCAGCCGATTGAGTCGGCGGTGTTACCGGACTTCAAGTCCACCCTCGACGACATGTTCCGCGACGCGATTCCGATCCGCCAAAATTGGCGAGAGAGTCCGTTCGCTTGAACAGGTCGGCGGCTCACGAATCGGCTCGCAGCGCGGTCATCGGATCGACTCGCGTCGCCCGCCGCGCAGGCAAGTAGCACGCGGAGATCACCGCGCCCGCGAGGACGAGCGCGACGGCGGCGAACGTGCGCGCATCGCCGGCATCGATGCCGTAGAGGATGTCGGTCAGCGCCAGGCTCAGCCCGCGCGCGCAGACGAACCCGAGGCCCAACCCGGCCGCCGCGAGCAGAACCGCCTGCCCGACAACGAGCCGCACCACGTCGCCACCGGTCGCACCGAGCGCCATGCGCACGCCGATTTCGACCGTGCGCTGCGTTGCCGAGTACGCCACCACGCCGTACAGGCCGAGCGCCGCCAGCAGCAGGCCCACCGACGACAGCGTCGTCATCAACACTGCGGTGAAGCGTTCCGTCACCAGCAGGTCGGCGACGTGATCGGGCATCGTCACCGTGCTCGAAACCGATTGCTGCGGATCGATGGACCGGATCGCTTCGCGCACCGCCGCACTGACCGAAGCGGGGTCGCCGTTCGCGCGGACGACGAGGCTCAGCGATCCCGCCGCCAGAGGGTGCTGCCCCATCGGCAGGTACCACGCCGCCCGATCGCTTCGAAAGTTGAATCGATCTTCCTTGACGTCGGCGACGATGCCGACGACGGTCAGCCATGGAAATTGCGTATCGCTGACGCGGCCGCGCCGGATACGGCGCCCGATCGCGTCCTCGCCGGGCCACCCTTCCTTCGCCAGCGCCTCGGTGACGACCACCACCGGCAGCGTGCCGTCGCGGTCGTGCTCGTCGAGCAAGCGTCCCCTCAGCAGACGGACGCCGAGCGCCTGCAGATACGCGGGCGTCACCACGCGGTGCGCGGTGATCGGCACCGCGGCCGGGTGTGCGGGCGGCCGGCCTTCGACGGTGAAGGCGGAATCCTGCGACATGTGCTGCAGCGGCATGTTCGTCGCGAGGCCGGCCGAAGACACTCCGGGGAGTGCGGAGATGTTGGCGGCGATGCGCTCCGCAAACGCCAGCCGTTCCGGCGGCGTCGGATAGTTTCGCGCCTGCGGCGCGATCTGCATCGTCAAGAGGTGCCGCGGATCGAAGCCGAGATCGACCTTCTGGAGGCGGGCGAAGCTCTGGACGACGAGGCTGCCGTTGACGAGCAGGACGACGGCGATTGCCACCTCGGCGATCACGATCGCGCCGAGCCAGCGGCGCCCCGCCGCGCCGTCGTAGTGCTCGCGCCGGCGGAGCGCGGCCATCAGATCGTAGGTGCCGCCCAGCCGCAACGCCGGAACGACGGCGAAGATCATCCCGGTGACGACGGACAACCCCGCGGTGAAGAGGACCACGCGTGCGTCCACCGAGAAATCGGTGAGGAAGGTCGACAGCGAGTCGGCGCGAATCGGGTTCAGCATCGCGACGAGCGGCGTCAGCCAGACGGCGAGCAGCAGGCCGGCGGCGCCGCCGGCAAAGGCGAGGCAGGCGCTCTCGGCGAGCAGCTGGCGGATGATGCGACCCTGGCCGGCGCCGAGCGCGCGGCGGACCGCGATCTCGCGCTGGCGGGAGACGCCGCGCACCAGCAGCAGGTTGGCGACGTTCGCGCAGCAGATGAGCAGCAGGAACCCGACCGCCGCCTCGAGCGCCACCAGCGCGCGGCGGCTGCGTCCGCTCAGATCGCCGAGCAGCTGCTGCCGCAGCGGGATCAGCCGGCAGGTCCAGCCACGCTGCTGCTGGGGGAATTCCGCTTCGAGGCGCCGGGCGATGCGCTGCAGGTCGGCGTCGGCCTGAGCCGGCGTCGAGCCAGGCGACAGCCGCGCCACCATGCCGTATGCGTGCTGTGCCCGCTGGGCGATCGGCAGCGTCTCGATCGCGGTCCGCATCGGCACCCACATGCCGGTCCCGGCCGGCGTGTCGAAGCCGCGCGGCATCACACCGACGACGGTGTAGGCGCCCTCATCGAGCGTGATCTCGCCGCCGAGCATGGCGGGATCGGCGTTGAAGCGGCGCTGCCAGAGGTCGTACGAGATCACGACCACCGGTGCCGCGCCGGCGAGGTCGTCGCTTGGATCGAGCGTGCGGCCCGCCGCAGGAGGCACGTCGAGCGTACGCAGGTAGCTGGAAGTGATCGACGCGGCCTGGATCCGCTCAGGTTCGTCGCCTGCGATCAGGTTGACCGTGCGCTGAATCGCGACGCCGGCCGATGCGAGCGTCGGGCTCTCGCGATACGCGTTGTATTCGAGCAGGGAAGTGCCGAACGGGTCGGACCCTTCGCGCATCGCCAGCGCGAACAGCACGCGATCGGCGTCGGGCACCGGCAGCGGCCGGACGAGCAGCGCAGTCGCCGCTGTGAAGATTGCGGCGCTGGCGCCGATGCCAATCGCCAGCGTCAGGACCGCGACGGCGCTGAACGCAGGCCGGGCGACGAACAGCCGCAAGCCGTATCGCAGGTCGTGCCAGAAAGTGTCCATGAGTTGCTGCGATAGCCAACCTCGTGCCGCGCCCCGGTCGAACTTTTTCCCACGTCAGACTCGGGTCGGTCGGGTCGGAGGGGGTCGCAACGGGGGTCAGACGAGGCTCGCAACGAGGGTCATACGGGGGTCGGACCCCCCTCCGACCCCCGGCCGCTGTGTTGCCGGGGTCGGACGGGTGTCAGACGGGTGTCCGACCCCCCTCCGACAGCTCTCTGATCCCGGTCGCGGCTCCCGGTGCCGCGCACTGTGGAGTCACCGCGTCGCCGGCGCGACTGTGCGATTCCGGGACGAATCGATCCCGGCGGCGGTCACCTGGATTGTTGACAAGGGATCGATCGCCAGCCACGCCAGCGCGCCGCCGGCATAGACGAGGGCGGTGACGTAGAACGGGAACGACCACGACTGCCAGCGGTCGACCGCGATGCCGACGACGAGCGGCCCGACGAGGCCGCCGAGATTTCCCAGCGTGTTCATGCAGCCGGTGATGACACCGGCGTGGTCAGGCGCGATGTCGATCGGCACCGCCCAGCAGGCGCCAAGTGCGAGATCCGCCGAGGCCAGCGCCAGCGCGAGGAGCAGCGCCTTCGCGACCGCCGGCACCGGCAGCTGAGACGCGAACACCAGCGCGGCGCAAGTCATGAACGCGGCGCACCCGAGATAACAGCGGCCGGCGCGCAACCCGTATCGCCGCGACAGGTGATCGGTGAGCCAGCCGCCAAGGACATCGGCGATGCCGGCGAGCAGGAATGGCAGCGCCGCGAACAGCCCGCCGCCGAACCGCGAGAAGCCGAGCACCCTGATGAGGTACGTCGGCAGCCAGGTGAAATAGAAGTAGAGACCGTAGCCGAACGCGAAGTACATCGCGCAGATCGCGTAGAGGTTGCGGCTGCGAAGCAGCGCCCGCCACGGCGTGCCTGGGCCGTGCTCGGCGCCGACGCTGCCGTCGTTGATCTGCGCGAGCTCCTCGCGCGTCATCGCCGGATGCTCCTCCGGCCGATCGCGGTACCACGCGTACCACGCCGCCGCCCAGACAACGCCGACCAGGCCGAAGATCACGAAGCTCTCGCGCCAGCCCCAGCGCGCGATGATGACCAGCGCCACCGGCGCCGACAACATGCCGCCGAGCCGCGAGCCGAGGAACATGACGCCGTTCGCGCGCCCGCGCTCGCGCGCCGGGAACCAGCGCGAGAAGCTGCGCGCGATGTTCGGAAACGCGCCCGCTTCGCCGGCGCCGAAGAGAAACCGGATCGCGACCAGCGACTGGAAACCGCGCGCGAACCCGGTGAGGATGGTGAACGCCGACCACCACAGGACGATGCGCGTCAGCACGCGGCGAGGGCCTTTGACGTCGCCGAGCCAGCCTGACGGAATCTCGAAGAGCGAATAGGAGAGCGTGAACGCGCTGAACACGACGCTCATCTGGAGGACGCTCAGGTTCAGCTCCTCCATGATCGAGGGCGCGGCGGCGGAGATGCAGACGCGATCGAGGTAGGTGACGACGGCGAGGAGGAAGGCGAAGCCGAGAACGCGCGCGCGAACGGGGGCCATCGGGAACCGATTGTATCCGTTGGCGTCCGGCGTTCGTGGTTCGGGTTCGGGGATCGGGGTCGCGCGGCCTGGAGTGCACGCGGCAACAAGCCAGTCGCACCACGAAGATCACGAAGGCCACGAAGAAAACCTTCTTTTCTCTCGAGGCTCGTCGACATCCCGGTGGTGATTGCCGCAGCGGCTAAAACGAAGGCAACGAACGGGCACAAGAGAAGAATGGTCTTCTTCGTGCTCTTCGTGGCCTTCGTGATCTTCGTGGTTACTCGAAGCTCGTTGCTACTCCAAGCACCACGCCGCCGAACCTCTATTCCTGCCTCAGCGCGATCGACGGATCCACGCGCATCGCGCGCACGATCGGCACCGCCTGCGCCACGAGCGCCACCAGCACCAGCATGCCGGCGACCGCGGCGAACGTCGCCGGATCGGTTGCGCTCACCTCGAACAGCGAGCTCTCGAGGAAGCGCGTCGCCGCCATCGCGACGACGATGCCGGCGCCGAGGCCCGCCGCGACGACTGCCAGGCCGCCGCCGACGATCAGCCGGACGATGTCGCCGGGGGCGGCGCCGAGTGCGGCGCGGATCCCGATCTCTCGCGTCCGCTCCGCCACCGAGCAGGAGATGACGCCGTAGACGCCAATCGCCGTCATCAGCAGCGCGACCGCGCCGAACAACTCCAGCATCACCGTCACGAAGCGCCGCCAGCCGACCGATCGCGCCGCCAGCTCCGCGAGCGGCGCCACCTGATACACCGGTACGTCGCTCGCGACCGACCAGATCGCACGCCGCGCCTCGCCCGCGAGCAGCGACGGATCGCCGCCCGACCTGATCACCATCGTCAGGTATGAATCGGTGAGCTGCGCCTGCGGCGTGTACATCTGCATCGTCGGCGCCGCGGCCAGCTCCTGGTGCCGCACGTCGCCGACGACGCCGACAATGGTGCGGACGGGGCCGTTGTAGCCGCCGATGCGGACGTGCTGGCCGATCGGCTCGGCATCCGGCCAGAGCGCGCCCGCGGTCTGCTCGCCGATGAGCATCACGTTCTCGGCGCCCGCGCGGTCGGCGTCGGTGAAGAGGCGCCCGCGACGAAGCGGGATGCGCATGACGGTGAAATACTCGGGCGTCACCGAGTAGCGCTCGACGCTGGGATCGTCCGGGCCAGCCGGGCGCCCTTCGACGTGAAAGCCCCATGTGTCGCCGTTGCCGCCGAGCGGGATCTGCCCGGCCGATGCGGCGGCCTCGACGCCGGGCAGCGCCTTCAGCCGCGCGATCATCTGGTCGGTCTTCTGGACGACGGCCTCGTCTTTCGCGTACGCCGCTCCCACCATCGAAATCTGCATCGTCAGGACGCCGTTGGCGTCGAAGCCCGGATGCACGCCGACCAGGTTGGCGACGCTTCGGATCATCAGACCAGCGCCGATGAGCAGCACGACCGCGAGCGCAACGTCCGCGGCGACGAGGACGCGGCGCGAGAGAGAGGTCGGCGCATGCGCGGTTTTGCGTCCGTCAGCATGCAACGAGCCCTGCAGGTTGATGCGCGACGCGCGCAGCGCGGGAACGAGGCCGAAGAGGCACGCGGTCGCGATCGTCAGCCCGATCGAGAAAACGAGCACGCTGCCGTCGAGCCGCGCCGTGGCAACGCGGGCGATGGTTGGCGGCGCCAGACGAATGAGAAACGGCAGCGCGACCGTACCGAGCGCGACGCCGAGCACGCCGCCGGCAAATGCGAGCAGCGCGCTCTCGACCATCAGCTGGCGCACCAGCCGCGCCCGGCTGGCGCCGAGCGCCGCGCGCAGCGCGAGGTCGTGCTCGCGCCTGGCGATCCTCGCGAGCAGCAGGCTGGCGACGTTGGCGCAGGCGATCAGCAGCACGAAGCCGACGGCGCCCATCAGCACCGCGAGCGCCGGGCGGACCGCGCCGGTGAGCTCGTCGCGCAGCGGAACGAGCGTCATCGTCGCCGGCGAGTAGTCGGAGGGGTGATCGCGGCGCAACACCGCCTGCACTGCGTCGACGTCCGCGCGAGCCGCCTCGAACGCGACGCCGGCTTTCACGCGGCCGATTGCTTTCAGGTGCTGACAGCTGCGGCAGGCAGAACTCTGCGTCCGGTCGTAGCCGACCAGCGCCCACATCTCGGCCCGCTGGTAGAAGCGCTCGGAGATGAGCGGCTCGAACGTGGGCGGCATCACGCCGACGATCGTGAACTGGCGGTCGTTCATCGTGATCACGTGGCCGATTGCCGACGGGTCGGCGCCGAAACGCCGGCGCCACAGAGCGTCACTGAGGATCACCGTCTGCCAGCCTGCGGGCGTGTCCTCGGCCGCGGCGAAGTCGCGCCCGAGCGCCGGCCGCGCGCCGAGCATGCCGAAGAAATTCGCCGAGACGCGCATGCCGCTGATGCGCTCGGGTTCGCCGTTGACGGCGAGCGTCGGCGTCCACGAGCGGATGAGCGCCATGTCCTCGAAGCTGTGCGTGCGCTCGCGCCAGTCGAGGAACGTGGTGTAGCCGACGTTGGCGGCGCCGCCACTGGGACGACGCTCGCCGATCGTCACCAGACGGTCGGGGTCCGTGTAGGGCAGGGGGCGGAGCAGGACCGCGTTGAGCACGCTGAAAATCGCGGTGTTGGCGCCGATGCCGAGCGCAAGGGTCAGAAGGGCGATGGCGGTGAAGGCTGGCGCGCGCGCCAACAGCCGCGCGGCGTAGCGGATGTCGCGCGCGAGGTCGACAACGAGATTGGCCGAACCGGACGGCGGCGGCACGGGGACGGCGCTTCTGGCGCGATCGGCGCGCGCGATCTCCGCCGCAACGTGCGCGCGATCGTCGAGCGGTGCCAGCGCCAGCTCGATCGCGTCGGCGTCGGGCACGCCCGACGCCACCAGCTCCGCGTGATGATCGGCAACGTGCTGCGCCAGCTCGTCGACGATGTCGCAGGCGCGAGCCGGGTCGACGGGGAGCGGGTTCAGGCGGGCGCGGACGAGGGATTTCCAGTTTCGCATGGGCGATTCCACGGTCCGCCTGAAGGCGGACACTACGTACGACTCGGCTCACGGTCCGGCTGAAGCCGGACACTACGTACGACGTCACGTACGAATGACGTCGAGCGGATCGAGCGACGCGGCGCGCCGCGCGGGGATGCACGCCGCCGCGATGCCGGTTGTGAGCACCAGCAGCGCCACCGCGCCAATCGTCACTGCGTCGAACGGTTCGACGCCAAAGAGAAGCGTCGACAGGGCGCGGCCGGTCGCGAGCGAGAGCGCGGCGCCGGCGACGACGCCCAGAGCGGTGAGGGCGCCGGCGCGGGCGACCACCATCACGACAATGCGGGCGCGCGAGGCGCCGAGCGCCATCCGGACGCCAATCTCGCGCGTGTGCTCCGCCACCCAGCAGCCGATCGTGCCGTAGACACCGACCGCGGCCAGCGCCAGCGCCAGGACGGCGAAGGCATCGACGAGCCCGGTATGGAATCGCCGCGCGGCAACAGAGTCGGCAACGACGCTCTCGAGCGGCGCGACGTCATAGACCGGCTGGAGGGGATCGACCTTGGTCAGCTCCTCGCGCGCTGCGCGCGCGTACGGGTGCGGCTCGCCATGCGTGCGCACCACGAACGTGTTCCAGCGCAGCCAGGTGAACATGCGCTGGGTGTACGGCGCGTAGATCGCGGGCGGTTCCGGTTTGTCGAGGCCGCTGCTCTTCACGTCGGCGACGACACCCACCACGGTGTGCCATCGATCGTCCCAGGGCTGAATGCCGGTGGCCCACTTGAAGCGGCGCCCGATCGGATCCTGGCCCGGCCAGAACGCGTGCGCGGCGGCATCGTTGACGATGACAACCGCCGGGGTGTCCGCCCGGTCGTCCTCGGTCGGCGCGCGGCCGCGGACGAGCGGGATACGAAGGGTCCTGAAATAGCCGGCGCTGATGGTCCGGTAAGCGGGCGATGGCCGGTCAGCCGGAGCGATGGCGCGTCCCTCGATGTCGATCGGTTGCGTCGACGAGGGATCGCCGAGCGGCAACTGCGAGATCGCCGCGGCCGACTCGACGCCGGGCATGGCCGCGAGGCGCTCGAGCCCGGTGCGGATGTACTGCTTGCCGGCGGCGACCGTGACGTAGCGCGGCGGTGTGAGGAACACCTTCAGGCTGAGGACGCTGTCGGCATCGAAGCCGGTCTTCACCGCCGTCAGCCGCGCGAAACTGGTGAACAGGAGCGCGCCGGCCACCGCGAGCGTCATCGCCAGCGCCACCTCGCACACGATCAATGCGGCGCCGGCCGTGGATCGACCCGCCGGCGTATAACCGGCAACACCACTGGTCAGCGCTGCGTGGGAAGCGCGCCGCAACATGCGCACGGCGGGCACGAGCGCCGGGAGCGAGCCGGCGAGCATGGCGACGACAAAGGTGAGTGCGAGCACCGGCACGTCGACCGCGGTTTCGTCGAGGCGCGGCACGCCGGCCGGGCCGAACGCGACCACGAGTTGCACCGCGGCGTAGGCAAGCGCGATTCCCGCGACGCCGCCGGCGAGCGACAGCACCATGTTCTCGGTCAGCCACAGCGCGACGACGCGGCCGCGGCTGGCGCCGAGCGCGAAGCGAATCGCGGTTTCTCGCCGGCGGGATGTTGCCCGTGCGAGCAGCAGGTTGGCCACGTTTGCGCAGGCGATGAGCAGCACCAGGCCGACCGCGCCCGCGAGCACCATCAGCGCCGATTTCGTGTCGCCGACCACCGCGTCGTGGACACCCGCGAGCCGCACGCGCCACCCCTTGTTCGTGTCGGGATAGGCGGTCTGCAGCTGCGCGCTGAGCGCGTCCACTTCCGCCTGCGCGGCGCCGACGCCGACGCCCGGTTTCAGCCGCCCCGCGGCCACCATGAAGCGGCCGTTGCGCGGCATCCCGCCCATGTTGTCCCGGATCGCCGCCCACATCTCCGTGTCGTCGGTGGGGAAGCGAAAGCGCGGCGGCATCACGCCGACGATCACGTGCGGCCGGCCCTCGAGCATCACCGCCCGTCCGATGACGCCGCGGTCGCCAGCGAAGAGCCGTTGCCAGACGCGATAGCCGAGTACCAGCACCTCGTCACGGTCCGGGCGGTCGTCGTCCGGCTCGATGACGCGGCCGAGGAGCGGCGGCGTGTCCAGCATCGGGAACAGCGAGCCGGTGACGCGCGCGCCGTACACGCGCTCGGGCAGATCGATCCCGGTCACGTTGAACGTCCATCCCGACAACAGGCCGACGCTTTCGAACGAGGTCAGCTGGCGCTGCCAGTCTTCGTAGTCGGGGAGCGAGCTGGTCGTCAGCTTCCCCGGCGCGGAGGTGGTGCTGTTCAGGAACACGACCAGGCGCGCGGGGTCGCGATACGGCGGCGGCCTGAGGACGACGGCGCGGACGACGCTGAAGATCGCGGCGTTGGCGCCGATGCCGAGCGCGAGCGTCACGATCGCCGCCGCGGCGAACCCGGGCGCTCGAACGAGGATGCGCATCGCATAGCGGACGTCGCGAGCGAGCGTGCCGAGCATCGAGCTGCCCGCTGCGGCCGGCTCGTCGTGCGCGCGGCGCGGCCGAGGAGCGCGCGCGATCTCCGCTGCAATCCGTGCCGGGTCATCGAGCGGCGCCAGCGCTCTCGCCAGTCCCTCGGCGTCAGCGACACCGGCGGCAATCAGATCCGCGTACGCGTCGGCGACGTGCTGCGCGAGCTCGTCGACGACATCCGGCTCGCGCAGCGGATCGACCGAGACGGCGTCGAGCCGGGACCTGACGAGCGCGCGGAAGTCGTGCGGCCTCGGCCCCGGCATCTCAGGCATGGCCGATGCCGGCGACGCGGTTCAAGGCCGCGAAGAAGGTGTTCCAGCTGCGGCGCTGATCGTCGAGCACTTTCTGCCCGGCGGCGGTGAGGCGGTAGAAACGGCGGCGGCGCGTGCCGGCTTTTTCCACCCATCGCCCCTGGATGAAGCCACGGCGCTCGAGGCGATAGAGCGTCGGGTAGAGCGAGGCGACGTGGAATTTCAACGCCCCGGCCGAGCGCGTGTCGATCAGCTTGGCGATCTCATAGCCGTGACGATCGCGCTCTTCGAGCAGGGCGAGGATGAGGGTTTCGGCGCTGCCTTTACGCAGCTCGCGGTCGGTCGACATACGGCGACAGCATATGTATCAGTCACACATATGTCAAACACGGACGTCTGACGCAGGGGTTCAGGGTTCAGGGTTCAAGGTTCTGGGTTCGCGTGAGGTTCGAGGTTCTGGGTTCGAGGTTCTGGGTCGGTTCGGGGTTCACGTTCGGAGTTCAGGTTCAGGGTTTACGGTTCGGGGTCCGAACCCAGAACCCTGAACCCCGAACCGAGAACCGCACCGAACCCAGAACCCAGCACCCTGAACCCAGAACCCTTTTACGTCCGCGACAAGTAATGCTGCAGCGCGACGGCGGTGTTGTGCTGTTCGTCGCGCGCGCCGAAGAGCAGCGTCACTCGCCCGCTGCGCGCGGCGGCGGTCAGCGCCGCGACCGCGGGGCTGCGCTTGCCCAGCGCGTCGAGCTCCTCCGCGTACCGGTTCTTGAACTCGCCCCACCGCGACGGATCGCGGTTGAACCACTTGCGCAGCGCCAGGCTGGGCCCGATGTCCTTCAACCACAGATCGACGGCCGCCCGCGCTTTCGGCAGGCCGCGCGGCCAGAGGCGGTCCACGAGCACGCGCACGCCATCCTCACCGGACGGCGGGGCGTACACGCGCTTCACTTTAATCGTCGTCGCTTTTTTCATAGGGGCGGCCGTCCGATCCTCCGCACGATACCCCGGCATGCGGCCGAGGAAAAGCTGAGGCGTATGATTAAAACGGGCTTGATCCGGGAGCCCGACTGATGAATTTTTTCTCGAAGAACTCGCCGGTCGCGGTGGTCACTGTTTTCCAGCTGCGCCACAACAGGAAGTCGTGAATGTCGTCGGGGATGACCACCTCCTCGACGCTCACGCCGCGCTCCTGCAGCCGGCGCTTCAAGTCAACCGTCTGGTGAAACTGCACGTTCCGATCGTCGTCGGCATGGATGAGCAGGACTGGCGACTTCCACGTCGCGACCGATGAGATCGGCGACGATTCGTAAGCGACCTTCAGCGCCTGACGATAGTCGGCTTCGGTGATGCCGTCGCCGACGAGCGCGTGAGCGAGCTGCTCGGCGCCGATCGCCGGCACGCGATCGTGGACGCCGTGGATGTCGACGCCCGCGGCGAACACGTCCGAGTTGCGCCCGAGCGCGAGCGCGGCGAGGTAGCCGCCGTACGATCCGCCCCAGATGCCGATGCGTCGCGCGTCGACCTCCGGCCGCGCCTGCAGGTAGCGCCCGCCGGCGATGACGTCGAGATATTCGGATGCGCCGCGCACGCCGGCCTTCTCCGCGTGGTGGAACGCATGGCCGTAGCCGATGCCGAGCCGGTAGTTCACCGATAGCACGATGAAGCCGCGGCTCGCAAGGTACTGGTTCGCGGCGTAATCGTTGGCGTAGTAGTTCATGTAGTGGAAGCCGAGCAGCATCTGCCGCGGCGGACCGCCGTGGACGTAGACGAGCGCCGGCCGGCGCGCGTCGCCGCCTGGCGTCTTGAACAGCTGTGCGTGGATCTCGAGCCCGTCGCCCGACTTGAACGTCACCGGCTCGGGCGCAATCAACTTCGCAGACGGAAATGCCGCCGGCACCTGGCGGGTTGCCAGCGTTCGCGGCTGTCCACCGCCAGCCGGCATCACTGCCGGCAGCGGCGGCTGCTGCGTCGTCGACGAGAGGAACGCCACGGTCTGGCCGTCACCAGTCACGACCGGCGCCCACTCGAGGCCAGTGCCGCGCGTCAGCGCAAGCGGCGGCGTCGAGCCGTCGACCGGCACCTTGAAGACGTGGCGCCGATCGATATCGTGACGATCCCCACCGGTGTTGGCGCTGTAGACGAGGAAGCGGCCGTCGCGGCTGAGCGATACATGCTCGACCATGAACGCGCCCGGCGTCAGCAGCTTCGGCGCCGTGCCCTTGTCCGGATGGTGTATCGAGTAGAGATGCGGCCAGCCGTCGTGATACGAGAGGAAGACGATGTGATCGTCGGCGGCCCACTTGAGGTTCGTGCCGCCGGCGGTGCGCGGAATCGAATCGACGAGCGCGGCTCCGCTCTTCCAGGGTGTCTGCGCTGGATCGCCGGCGCCGCGGGTGTCTGCGACCACGATCGACCATGGCTGCGGCTGCTGGACGAGCGGCGACTGCGGCGTGCCGCCGCGCCCCGGCTGACGCACGAACACGATGCGGTTGCCGTCCGCGGTCCACAGCGGTGCGTCGTCGCGTGACGTGGACGCGGCGAGATAGCGAACCGGCTGTGCCGCGTCGGTGAAGATGCCGATAAAGCTGTGATCGTCGCGATCGGAAACGAATGCGAGCGAGCGGCCATCCGGCGACCACGTCGGCGATTCGCTCGTGCCGCGCGCGAAGAACGCCTGCTCGGCTGGCTTCGAACCGTCGAGCGGCGCGATCCACATGCGGCGCTCCTTGACGAACGCCACGCGATCGCCCGCCGGCGAGATCGCCGGCGTGTCGCCCTCGCCCACCAGTTTTGGCGCCGCGCCGGCGCTCACCGCGATCGACCAGACCTGCATCCGCGGCTGCACGGCGCTGCTCGACGGGTTGGGCTGCAGGTTCCCGTCGGCGTCCCAGTTCGAGCCGTGATCGCCGCCGCGGACGTAAACGATTGTTTGCCCGTCCTGCGCAAACGACAGGTTCGTCAGTTCCTGACCATCGTCGTTCAGATAGGAGGTCAGACGGCGCGCCTCGAATGCCGGGCCCTCGGCGTAATAAATGTTGCGCTGGCCGTGCTCGTTGAACGTCCAGGCGATCGCAGAACCGGCCGGCGCCGCGACGAGGTTGTCGGCGAACGGGTAGTTCAGCACCTCATCGAGCGTGAACGTGGACTGGGGCGCTGCAACCTGTGCCGTTGGAACAATGCGTGCAGAGAGCGCGGCCGCTATCGCGAGCACTGGCAGCAGCTTCTTCATTCGGCGGATTATAATCGCTGATCTTGTTCTCGATCCTCGCCGATATTCGGTATGCGGCGCGATGGTTGCGGAACAGCCCCGGGTTCACGCTGGTGGCGGTCGCGTCGCTGGCGATCGGCATCGGCTTCAACACGGCGCTCTTCGCCGTCGTCGACGCGCTCCTGTTCAAGCCGCTGCCGGTGGCGGCGCCCGAGCGGCTCGTCGACGTCTTCACCAGCGATTCGACCGGGTCGGTCACCTACAGCACGTCGTCGTACCCCGATTACCTCGACCTCAACGCGCACAACGAAGTGTTCGACGGGATGGTCGGCTACAGCCCGATGCTGGCGCCGCTCAACCTCGACAACCGGTCGCGGCTCGCAATGGGCGAGATCGTCACCGGCAACTACTTTCAGGTCCTCGGCGTCCCGGCCGCGATCGGCCGCACCATCCTGCCATCTGACGATGCACCGTCGGCGACGCGGGTCGCGATGGTGTCGCATCAGTACTGGGTCCGTGAGCTCGGCTCGGCGCCCGACGTCGTCGGCCGTACCCTTCGGATTCGAGGCAACCCGTACACGATTGTCGGCGTCGCCGGCCCGAATTTCAGCGGTATGGTGCCGGTGTTGTCGCCGGAATTGTGGCTGCCGGCCTCCGCCTCGCTGGAGGTCGAACCGGTCGGCATGCACGACACCGTGCCGTCTCCGACCGGCACGTCGCGGCTCGATCGGCGCGCCGACCGATGGCTTTTCGTCCGCGCGCGGCTCAAGCCGGGGAAGACGATCGACGAGGCGCGGGCGAACCTGACGGTTCTGATGTCGCGCCTGGCGTCGGCGAATCCCGTGACAAACGGCGGCCGCCACATCAGCCTGAAGGCAACGAGCGAGGTGCACGTCCATCCCGCCGCGGATCCGTTCATGGTGCCGATCGCCGCCGGGCTGATGACCGTTGTCGGCCTCGTGCTGCTGATTGCGTGCGCGAACGTCGCGAGCATGCTGCTCGCGCGCGCGTCGAGCCGCCAGAAGGAAATCGGCATCCGCCTCGCGATCGGCGCCAGCCGCGGCAGGCTCGTGCGTCAGATGGTCACGGAATCGATTCTGCTTTCGCTCGTCGGCGCGGTCGGCGGCACCCTCATCGCCTGGTGGCTGACGACGGCGGCCGCGGCGGTGAGCCTGCCGCTGCCGATTCCGCTTGCCTTTGATCTTCACATCGACGTGCGCGTCCTCGCGTTCACGCTCGGCGCCGGGCTGCTCGCCGGTCTGCTCGCCGGGCTCGTGCCGGCGATGCAGGCATCGAGGCCGAGCGTCATCGCCGACCTCCGCGGCGAGACCAGCTTGACCCGCGCCGCAGGGCGGAGCTGGACGATGCGCGACACGCTCGTCGCCGGGCAGATGGCGGTGACCGCGCTGCTCCTCGTCGTCGCGGCGCTGCTGACGCGCAGCTTCGTCGCCGCGCAGCGCACGAGCCCCGGCTTCGCGGTCAACAAGCTGTCGGTCGTGTCGACCGACACCGGAATGCTGCGGTATTCGGAAGAGCGCAGCCGCCGCTTCTACGAGCAGGCGATCGCGCGCGTGTCGGCGATCGCCGGGGTCGAGTCGGCGGCGCTGGCGACCCGCGTGCCGATGCAGGTCAACCCGAACCGCTGGGAGATCTGGGTGCCCGATCGCCATCAGCCGGACGTCCAGGGCGACACAATCGAAGCGACGATCGTGTCGACCGGGTACTTCGAGACGATGGGCGTCCCGATCGTCGAGGGACGCGCGTTTGCCGATACCGATCGCCCCGACACGCCGCGCGTCGCCGTGGTCAACGAGACGTTCGCCCGCCGCTACTGGCCCGGCGAGAGCGCGATCGGCAAGGTCTTTCATACGCGCGGGCCTGAAGGGCCGCAATTCGAGATCGTCGGCGTCTCGGCCGATCACAAGGTGCTGACGCTCAGCGAGCGGCCGACGCCGTTCCTGCACATCGCGCGCAACCAGCGTCCGGGCTCGTACACGGCGATCATCGCCCGCACGCGCGGCGATGCGACGGCGCTCCTGCGCGAGATGCGGCGCGAGCTGCTCGCGCTCGAGCCGAACCTCGTCTTCGTCGAGAACCAGACGATGGAGACGGAGGTGGATACGACGCTGTTCCCGATGCGCGCCAGCGCGTGGCTGGTGAGCGGCGTCGGGATGGTGGCGATGCTGCTGGCGGCGATCGGGCTCTACGGGATGATCGCGTATTCGGTGGCGCGGCGCACGAAGGAGATCGGCATCCGCATCGCGCTCGGCGCGCGGCCCGGCGAGGTGGTCGCCCTGGTGTTCCGGCAGGGTCTGCTGGTGGCGTTCGCGGGGCTGATTGCCGGCTGCCTGCTGGCGGCGGTCGCGGTCCGCGCGATCGCGGGTGTGCTCTACGGCGTCAGCTCCGCCGACCCGCTGTCGTGGCTGATGGCGGCTACGGTCCTGCTGGCGGCCTCGGCGCTGGCCAACCTCGTCCCGGCGTGGCGTGCGGTCCGGGTCGATCCGTGCGTGGCGTTGCGGACGGATTAAGAGCCGTTCGCCGTTCTTCGTTCTACGTTTCTCCGTTCGTGCGCGAACCTGAACAGCGAACGGAGAACAACGAACGAAGAACGAAGAACGACACGAACGCCGAACGCCCCGGCGCCCTCGTCGAACATGGGCGCATCCCTTTCCGTCTAACGCCTCTATGAGCTCGGATATTCGTGTTGCCCTGCGGTTGCTCTGGAAGGACAAGGCGTTCACGATCACGGCCGCGCTGACGCTGGCGCTGTGCATCGGCGCGAACACGGCGCTGTTTTCCGTGGTCCACAACGTCCTCCTCCGCCCGCTGCCGATCCCCGATTCCGATCAGATCCTGCTGATGGGCAACGCGTACCCCGGCGCCGGCGCCGCCATCGGCGGCTCGTCGGGCGTCCCCGACTATTACGACCGGCTGCGCGACGTCAGCGCCTTCGAAGAGCAGGCGCTCTACAACGGCCGCAATCACAGCATCGACCAGAGCGGCACGCCGACACGCGTCCGCGTGACGCACGCGACGCCGTCGTTCTTCAGGCTGATTCGCGTCGCGCCGCTGCTCGGCCGCACCTTCACGCCCGAAGAGGGCGAGATCGGCAGCGAGAAGAAGGCGGTGCTGAGCTACGGGCTCTGGCAGTCGCAGTTCGGCGGCGACCCGCAGGTCGTCGGCAAGGATATCCGCATGGACGGCCAGCCCTACACGGTCGTCGGCGTGATGCCGAAGGGCTTTTACTTCCTCAACCCCGAGGTGCTGATGTGGACGCCGCTGGCGTTTACACCGGATCAGAAGGCGGACTCGTCGCGGCACAACAACAGCTGGCAGAACATCGGGCGCTTGAAGCCTGGCGCGACACTCCAGCAGGCGCAGCAGCAGGTCAACGCCCTCAACGCCGCCAACCTCGAACGTTTTCCCCAGTACAAAGAACTCCTCATCAACGCCGGGTTCCACACCACGGTCGATCGGCTGCAGGACACGCTGGTGCGTGACATCAAGCCGACGCTCTACCTGATGTGGGGCGGCGCGCTGTTCGTGCTCCTCATCGGCTGCGTCAACGTCGCCAACCTCGTGCTCGTGCGCTCGCGTGCGCGCCTCAAGGAGATGGCGACCCGGCTGGCACTCGGCGCCGGGCGCTGGCGAATCGGGCGGCAGCTGGTCACCGAGAGCATCCTGCTGACGCTCGTGTCGGCGGCGATCGGCCTGCTCGTCGGCTATGCGACCCTGCAGCTGCTCGGCACGCTCAACATCCAGGAGCTGCCGCGGGGCGAGGAGATTCGCCTCGACGGCGTGGTGGTCGCGTATACGCTCGGCGTCGCGGCGCTCATCGGCCTGGTCCTCGGGCTGATCCCGGTGGCGAACGTGCTGCCGACGAACCTGACCTCGGTGCTGCGCGAAGAGGGACGCGGCGGCACCGCCGGCGTCGGCGCGCGCACGCTGCGCCGTGCGCTGGTCGTGGCGCAGGTCGGGTTCGCGTTCATCCTGCTGGTCGGCGCCGGCCTCCTCTTCGCCAGCTTCCGCCAGGTGCTGGCGGTGGATCCGGGCTTCAATGCCGACGGCCTCCTCACCGCATCGATCACGCTGCCGCGCGCGCGCTATACCGACGACGACAAGCTGCGGGGCTTCACGGACGAAGCGCTGCGCCGGCTGCGCGAGCTGCCGGGCGTCGCCTCGGTCGGTGCCACCGACACGATCCCGTTCGGCGGCAACAACAACGACAGCGTCATCCTGGTCGAGGGCTACCAGATGCGGCCCGGCGAGTCGCTGATCTCGCCGAACCGCATCGAGGTGTCGCCGGGATACTTCGAGACGATGCAGGTCAAGCTGGTCCGCGGGCGCTTCTTCGACGACCGCGACGCCCCCAAGGCGCAGCAGGCGGTGATCGTCGACGAAAAGCTCGCCAAGCACTTCTGGCCCAACCAGGACCCGATCGGCCGCCGCATGTACAGTCCGCAGGATCTCAACAACATGCTCGCGACCAACGAGAAAACGGTCTTCTACTACGTCGTCGGGGTCATCCGCGACATGAAGATCCACGCGCTGACCGAAGAGAAGCAGAGCGTCGGCGCGTACTACTTCCCGCTGGCCCAGAGCGCGTCGAGCGGCCTGACCTTCGCGGTGCGTACGGCTGGCGATCCGATATCGCTCTCCTCCAGCGTGCGCACGGCGCTTTCGGGGATCGATCGCGAGCTGCCGGTCTACGAGATCCAGACGATGGAGTCGCGGATGGAGACGTCGCTGGTCAGCCGGAAGTCGCCGGTCCTCCTGTCGCTCAGTTTTGGCGCCGTCGCGCTGTTCCTCTCGGCGATCGGCATCTACGGCGTGCTCGCGTATCTGGTCACCCAGCGGACGAAAGAGATCGGCATCCGCATCGCGCTCGGCGGCAGCGCACGCTCGATCTTCGAGCTGGTCCTCCGCGAGGGGCTGCTGCTCATCGGCGGCGGCTTCGCGCTCGGCGCCGCCGGCGCGGCGGTGCTGCGCAAGAGCCTGGAGAGCCAGTTGTTCGGCGTCAGCGCCACCGATCCGCTGGTGCTCTTCGGCGTCAGCGCGATGCTGGCGCTGGTGGCGATCGCGGCGTGCGCGCTGCCGGCGCGCCGCGCGACCCGGATCGATCCGATGGTGGCGCTCACCGAATAGGCCCTACGCGATCACGCTCCTTTCGATACAATCCGCGGGTGCCGGCGGTCACACTCGAGGAGCAGCTGAACGCGTTCCGGGCGTCGGCGCCGATCCACTCGCTCCGCCACGACGGCGTCGAATGGACGTATCGCGCGACCGGCGACGGGACGCAGGCGCTGCTGCTCCTGCCCGGCGCCGTCGGCAGCGGCGAGGCGTTCTTCACCCTCACCCCGTTCCTCATCGACACGCACCGGATTCTGGCGATTGCGTATCCCCGCGTCGACTCGCTGGCGCGGCTGCTCGACGGGCTGCGCGCGGTCCTCGATCGCGAGGGGCTCGAATCGACCGACATCGTCGGCGGATCGTTCGGCGGTCTGGTCGCGCAGGCGTTCCTTCGCCGCTTTCCCCAGCGGACGCGGCGCGTCGCGCTCTCGGCGAGCGGGCCGGCGAAGGTGGAACGGGCCGACTCGAATCAGAAGTGGTCGCAGCGCGTCGGCCGGCTGCCGATCGTCGTGTCGCGCGCGCTGCTGTGGACGATCGTCC
>Ga0207701_10002217_pt1 | contig 20183 bp, 10 predicted proteins | sample KBSSwiSSwithPhiX_FD_184294 | JGI IMG/M metagenome (GOLD analysis project Ga0207701, IMG submission 184294) | Switchgrass rhizosphere bulk soil microbial communities from Kellogg Biological Station, Michigan, USA, with PhiX - S5 (SPAdes) (version 2) | ecosystem: Environmental > Terrestrial >... | reverse complement strand
CGGCGCCGGCGATTTTCTCCGGCTCCGTCAACGCAATCGCCAGCGTCAGCATCGCACCCTGGCTGAATCCGGCCAGATAGACACGGCTTCGATCCGCTCCGGTCGAGTCCGCCACTTGATCGATACACTCGATGACCATCCGTCGCGCGTTGGCGAGTTCGTCGGCGCTGGTCCCGTTCACCCACGAGTAGCCGCCCGGGCGAATCTGGTACGGCCCGCGAAGGCTCGCCACCGCCAGGCGCGGATCGAGCTGCGCGGCGACCGGCAGCAGATCCTGCTCGTTCGCGCCGAAGCCGTGCAGCAGGACGAGCAGCGGAGGTTTGCCGGGTGCCGGCTTGCGCGGCGCTTTATGGACAACGGTCAGCGGTTGGGCGACCGCGCTCAGCGGACGGGACGCGACGCCGATTGCGAACGCGATCAGCAGAATGAGAACCGAACGAGGGAGCGGCATGGTCGGGCGGAACGCTGAGCTATTTATCAAAACCTCGGATGTACGGGATGTTTGGCGGACGCTCGCCCTTCTCAAACATCGGTCCGCGTGTGGTGTGATATTTCATGTTCATGAACGGCGTCTCGACGCGGTGCCCAACGGCACTGTAACGGCCGTTCTCCCAGTTTGAGTCCATGTAGTGGTTGACAATCCCGGTCGACAACAGCAGCCGCTCCGCATTGAATGGTTCCTTCCTGGTCACCATCATCTCGTTGATCCAGTGCGGCTGACCGTTCGCGGCGTGATACTGCGAGTACGGGCCGGGCCAGCCGAGCATCGAAATGATTGTCGGCTCTTTGTGTCCTTCAATTTCGGCCGCGTAGGTCCAGCCAACACCCTGGCCAGAAATGACAGCCGCGCTCGTTCCATCGTTATAGTCCACGAGACAGACGCGTCCCTCGGTCTCCTGAACGGATCCCGGCTTCAGGTCAAAATGTTTCGTCACTGAATCGAGCAGCTTGCTCGCCCAGGGACTCCGCTCGACCCACGTCCATGTGTCAGGACCGCGGATGGCCTGTACCGATTTGACGCCTGTTTCACCGCCCTTGCGGCGTTCGACAAAAGCCTGAAGCACGTCAATACAATGGAAAATGGCGCCCTCATCTACAGCGCCCCCAACCACGATTGAGTTCTTTATCGGCGTGTCGACTGCGAGGTCTATCTCGGGCGTACGGAAGTAGGTGGGTATGGAGGAACCGCCGGTCAGTGGAAAGTTCAGTTCACGGGATTTGTCAAACATCCACTTGGCATCGTCCCAGTTGTACGAGAGGTGCTTGTCGTTGAAGATTGGCACCGAGCGCTTGCTCCGCTCGAACACCCGGACAACCTGTTGGTAGATCCACCAGCGCGGCAGGAGCCAGTGCCCCTTGAGATCGGTTGGATAATCCCCGTGTTCTCCGACTATGACGACGCCGTCGACAGCAAGGTCCGGCCCGCCCAGCGTGACGGCCTCACGTACCGTCTTATAGATCGGTATGTGTTTCGCCTGGCATACTTTCTGACCCAATGAGCTGGTTTCAAACTGATGGATGTAAACAGAGACGACGTCGACCCGCGGAAGCGTGTGCGCACCCTGCCACCAATAGCCATCCATCAGCTTGGCTATGATCCAGTCCGCATGTGATCCCGGAGCACCCCAAAAGCTCACGAGACAGGCGATCCGCGGCCGCGTCTGCGTCGTTTGCGGCACAGGACTGGTTGTGTTGGCGGCCGAAGGCGTCATACCGGCCACGGCCGTCAAAGCGCCCATACCGGCTACTCCCAACATTTCACGCCGCGTGAAGAGAGAGTGTGACTGCGTGGTCTGATTGATTGGACAGGAATCGGCAATGTCGGTGTGTTTCTTCGCCATAACGTGTCAGTCCCGCCTAATCGGAAGGCTCCAGCAGGAGCGGGCGCGCGTCATTGCGGCCGACGGAAACGTCCGCCGTAGACCGCCTTCGCGAGAATGTGTCCTTGAATGGCCTTCAAGACGTTCGCACGAGTCTCGAACGCATCGCCGGTCGACGTGACCTCAATTCGAGTGTCGAGGGCGTACAACTCAAACATGTAATGATGCAGGGGCCCGTTGGCCTGCGCGCCGGGGCCTCTGTAGACGGGCCCAGTCACGCTGATCTGCTGGCTTCCGTCAGCAAGTTTCTCACCCTTCGGAACGCCTTCTGGAAATCCTGTGGCAGTCGCGGGAATATTCCAGACGACCCAATGCACCTGATCGTCCGTGGTGCGATTGCGAGCGAGGTCGAGGTCGTGCATGTGCAGCACGAACGACTGCGTGCCGGCCGGCGCGTTGGCCCACGTCATCGCTGGCGAAGTGCCTTCGCCTGGTGCGGCGCCCGGCGCAGCCTGGCTGAATTGCACGGGGATGATTCCGCCATCGGGAAAGCCCGGAATAGTCAGCGTCATCACTGGTGCGGCCCCTTGTTGTGCCTGCGCCGTGCCGGAACCGCCGCCGGCAATCGCCAGAGTCGTCAGGCTTACGAGCAGATGTCGTCGTCCCATCACATCCTCCATCAGGGTCGGGCGTCGGGACGATAGCAGATCGGGCGCTCGACTTGAAGCCTATCGACGGGCAAACCTTCGACCCTCGTCAAAAGGTACGCGGGCTCTTTCGCGGCGCCGGCTCGTGTCAGAATGTGCCTGCGAGAGCGAGGCCAGTCGAATGCCTGCGATGTCGGACTCCTTCTTCCGTTCAAAGTCCATTCTCATCACCGGAGCGTCGTCCGGGATCGGCGAGGAACTTGCGCTTCAACTCGCCGCAGCCGACGCGCACCTGACGCTTACCGCGCGGCGCCGCGAATTACTAGACGCCCTCGCCCGCCGAATATCCAACGCGGGGCACGAGACGCCCCTCGTCGTTCCCGCGGATGTGACCCGCGACGGCGATCTGGAGAACGCCGTGAGAGAAGCGGCTCGCGCCCACGGCAAGCTCGACATCGTCATTGCCAACGCCGGGTTCGGCATCGTCGGCCCCTTCTCCAGACTCACGCTCGACGACTACCGCCGCCAATTCGAGACCAACGTCTTCGGGGTTCTCCGCACTCTGTACGCCGGGCTGCCCGAGATACAGAAGTCTCACGGCAATCTCGTCCTCATTGGCAGCGTTGCGGGCTGGGGATCCACGCCGGGAGCGTCTCCTTACGCGATGAGCAAGTTCGCCGTACGGGCCCTCGCCAATGCGATCACTCCCGAACTCGCTGGCGACGGCGTCACGGTCACGCTCATCAGCCCCGGGTTTGTCGCCTCCAACATTCGCCGCGTCGACAATCGCGGCACGCTTCATTCCGAAGCCGGGGATCCCATCCCGCCCTGGCTCGTCATGCCGACGCCTGCAGCGGTTCGCCAGATCCTCCGCGCCGTCGCCCGCGGGAAGCGTGAAGCGGTGATTACGGGGCACGGCAAAGCGCTCGTGCTCATCGAACGCTTCGCTCCGTGGCTTATCCGTGCCGCCGGACGGCGCATGGCGACTCGCGGCGGCCATCGCACGGAGCCGGGCTCGCGCACCTGACGCCTGGCGGGTACGCAAGCATGCGGCTGTAGAAGAGCCTTTCTTGACGCTACTTCACCTTCCACTCCTGCACGCCGGCCGAGACGCTCGGCTGCATGACGAGCTCGAGACGGAGGGCGGAGGTCGTCACTGGCTTGAAGCGAACGGTGTTGTACGCGTCCTTCGCCGTGCCGAACGCTCCGCTCGCTTCCACCGGGATCCAGCTCGCGCCGTCCTTGTAGAGCAGCCGCCAGGACTTCGGCACGCGCACACCGCCGTGGCCGGTGTCGTCGAACCAGTACACCTGCGTTTCGGAAACCGTCGCGGTCTTCGCGAATGCCATTTCGATCCATTCGCCCTTGCTGCACGGCCGCGCCGCCGCTTCGGGCGCTGCCTCGGCACAGCCGGTCGTCGGCCACCAGTCGAAGTAGGCTGACGGATCGTCTGACGAGGACGGATCCTCGCCGTCGATGACGTTCGCGATGTTCTTGCGGCTCGCCGAATGCGTCAGCGTGCTCGTGGACGCCAGAGTGGGATACGGCGTCGGTCTCGCGGCGGCATCGGTGCGCGCAAGCCAGACCGCCATCTGTCCGCGGCCGCGGTTCGCCCACGTGGCGTAGGGAATGGCCATGAACGGTTGATCGGCTTTTTGAACGGCGCCCCGCTGGTCGTACTTGAGACCGACGGCGCGCCCACTGATCACCTCCACGCCGTTCAGGAGGTCCGGCCGGAACGTGGTCGTGAGCGCGTTGGCGTCCGGAAGGACGATGTTCCGCACCTTGCCGCCTGGATTGTCTGGCCACTCCGCGGCATACACGATCGGCCCACGCTGCAGCGCGACGCGGTTGCGATCCGACGTCACCTGATCGTTGGCGACGATGCGGCGAACCGGCATTGGAAGCTTGAGATCGATCACATCACCGGGTCCCCACGTGCGCGCCATCGTCGCGTAGCCTTTCGTCAGCGTGATCGCCACGGGGCGACCGTTCACGGCGAGGGTTGGCGCCGCCGATGGTTTGTCGAGATACCGATAGAGATCGCCGGGCACGGGCTGCTCGCGCGCCCATCCTGGAATCCGGACGTTCACCGTAAAGGCCCGCGGAGCGGACGGCGTCAGCACGATGCGCACCGCGCCGTCCCACGGATAGCGGGTCTCCTGCGAGACCTTGAGGGGCCCGCCGAGATCGAGGTCAGCCGTGCCGCCAGCAAAGAGGTTGACGAAGAGCGTGTCGCCGCGCTGTGCGTAGACGTATCCGGGCACGGACGCCATGAACCTGGTGATGTTGCCCGGACAGCACGCGACACCAAACCAGGCCTGGCGTGCATGCTGCCCGTTCGATTCGAGCGGATTGTCGTAGAAGAAGGTGTCCCCCTTCAGCGAGACGCCGGAGATCAATCCGTTATAGAGCGTCCGCTCCATGACATCGACGTACTGGGCGTCGCCCTGCAGCAGGAAGAGGCGCTGGTTCCAGAAGTCCATGCCGACCGACGCACACGTCTCGTTGTACGCCGACATGTTCGGCAGGTCGTACGGAGCGCCGAACCCTTCATGGCCGCCCGCCGCCCCGATGCCGCCGGTGAGATACAGCTTGTTCTTGACCAGGCTGTTCCAGATCGCCTCTCCTGCCGCGCGCATCCTGGCATCGTCTTCGAGTGCGGCGACATCAGCCATGCCCGCATACATGTACATCGCGCGCACGGCGTGGCCGACCGGTTCCGTCTGGTCGATCACCTTCCTTTGAGCCTGGTTGTAGTCGAGCCCTCTCGGGTTCACGGTTTCGCCGGCGGGAGTCGTGTCCGGGCCGCGCTCGTCGAGCATGAACTTCGCGAGCGCGAGGTACTGCTCGTTGCCGGTCACGCGATACATCTTGACGAGTCCCATCTCAGTGATCTGGTGGCCCGGCCAAATCGATCGCTTGCCGGGACCGAAGGTCCGGGTGAGCAGGTCCGCGCCGCGGGTCGCGATGTCGAGCAACGTCTTCTTGCCCGTGGCCTGGTAGTGCGCGACGGCGGCCTCGAAGAGATGACCGAGATCGTAGAGCTCGTGACTGTCGTTCCGCTCATTAACCCAACGCTCGGCGCCGGCCCACGGATGAGGACGCTTGGGATCAATCGTGCGTGTCGTATAGATGTAACCGTCGGGCTCCTGCGCGGCCGCGATCTTCGCAATCATGCCGTCCACGTAGGCGGCGAGCTTCGGGTCGGGGTGTACGCTCAACACGTACGACGCTCCCTCGATCACCTTGTACAGATCCGTGTCGTCGAACGGATAGCCCGGCGGCTTCGTGTCGTGCGGCTCGCCCCGAAGCGCCTGAGCGGCCCGCTCGAAGTTGTTCACGCGGCCAGTTACTTCACACTGCTGAAACGCGGCGGGAATGGTGACGGTGCGGTTCGTCTCAATACGCGGAGCCCAGAACACATCGTTGAGGTGGACGGCGGTGAAGGGCACCGGCCGAACTGGATAGTCATGAGCGCGCGCGTCCTGCGCGCCATGGTCCGAGCGCGTCCGGCCCGCACCGGCCAGCGCGACGGTCGCAACGGTCAACGCGACACCTATGAGCCGGCTTGGGCGAGCATTCATACATCCTCCAATTACTCCGAGGGGCTTCGCCCCTCGGACTTCCCTACTCGCTCTCTCGCTCGCTGCTTCGCCACGCTCGCTCCGGTCGCGAGGCTCACTCGCGGCGCTCGTTCGCCAGGTCCGTACTCGCGCACTGGGTTTGAAACCACTTCTGGTCACTTCACCAGGTCGAGGGTCACAACGGCAACCGAGTGTGGCGACATGTCCAAGACGAAGCGGTTCCCCGCGCCGATCGACTCGCGAGTCAGCCTGATCGCCGCCGGCGTCGAGAAGCCGTTGACCGCCGTCAGCGAATCGGCCACGACGCGCTCCGCCGTGGCGGTCGGCGACACTTGTGCTCCGCGGATGGTGATCTGAGGGGCCGCGGCGCGATCGAGATCAAGGTTGACGATCTTCAGGAAGATGTGGCGGCCGTCGGCGGAGCGCGAGGCCACGACATCGAGCGTGGCAGCGTCGCCGTCGCCGTGCGCATGCTCGTCACCGATGCGCGTGCGAAGTCGATCGGCGCCGCGATGACGCGCGTAGACGCTGTTCACCAGATAGATCGGCGTCACGAACACACCGCCGCGGCCCGATTGAATGATGCCGCCCGGCCAACCGTTGACCAGGTCTGACACCGCGCTCATCCCGACGAGATTGCTCTTGCGCTCGAAGACGTTCATCAGCCTGGCGGCATACAGCGCCGACAGGATTGAGTACTGCTGCGACTCGGGCAGATCGAGACCCCACTCATTGATCGCCAATTGCGGCCTCCGCTCCGGCGCGAGCTGACGGAAGTAGCCGTCGACGTCGCCGTAAAAGCGTTCGTACTGCAGCGGCCGTGCGAGCAGCTGCCGCGTATCTCCCTTCGTGTCGCGGCGGCCAACGTAGTGGTGGATCGCAAGATACTGCGTGGGTGCGCCACGCTCGACCACCGTGCGGTTCCACGCCATGTCGTTGTCGCCGACCGCAATCAGCTCGATCGACGGATCGACGGCTCGCATGGCGGCAGCGTAGCGTGTGAGGTTGCGCGCGTAGGTGGACGCGTCCGAATGGCCGCGCACCCAGTCGCCCCAGATCTCGTTGCCAATCTCCCAGTACTTGACGCGGTATGGCTCGGGATGACCGTCTGCCGCGCGTTTGGCGCCGTAGGTCGAGTCAGCCGGCCCGTTGCAGTACTCCACCCATGCGGCGGCTTCTTCCGCAGTCGCTCCCCGACCCTCCACGTTCACCGTCAGCGACGGCTCCGCTCCGACGCTGCGCGCGAAGCGGATCAACTCGCCCGTGCCCAGGTCTCCGGACTCCACCTCATTGCGCCACGACAGGTTGATCCAGGATGGCCGTGCGTCGCGCGGCCCAACGCCCCACTGCCAGTGATAGTCCTGCGCCACGTTTCCGCCCGGCCACCGAATGAACGCAGGTTCGAGCTGCTTGACCTTATCGAAGACATCCGGACGGATGCCGTCGCGAGCGTCGTCAGGCATCAACGAGGCCTGGTCAATCCAGATCGTCCCCTGCCCTTCGAATGCGACGACGAACCGGGCCAGCGAATCGGTGGTGTCCGGCCGGAGCGTGAAGCTGTACTTCGTCCAGCCGCCGGCGACGTTGCCGATCCGTTCCGCGGCGTAGACACGTCCGCCATCTGTGTCCGCTTCGAGCGCGGCGGTGATGGCTCCCTGAAATGAATCGGTCCTGGCCCAGATGTAGCCGTGATAGTCGAGACCCTGCCGGAGCTTCACGCGCGGCTGATAGATGCCATGGTGCGCGATGACGCCGGGCTTCAACTCGAATCGCATCGAATGCCCGCCGGTCGTTCCCTCGGATGGCTTCACCTCCGGATACGCGACCCCATCATCGCGCTTGAACGACATCGCGTAGTCGTCGACGCGATCGTCAGGGTAGCGTTGCCAGTATCGAGACAGGCCAGTGGAGTCAGGCGCCTCCTCGAACCCGCGATCGCGAATCATCTCCGCGTGAAGCCCGTACTTGACCCCTTCGAACATGAACTCGATGAATTGGCCGTAGAGAAGCGGGCTGATCTTGCCATCAACCGTCGACGCGTCGATGTCGACCGCAGGCGACGTCTGCGGCGTCGGCCGGGATGGAGGCTGAACGGCGATGGCCGCGGGCAGCAGCAAGACGAGCCATGTGACGCGAGTCATTTTCCGAACGCCTGCTTGCGCTGGATTCCGGCGCCTTCGCGAATGACGACGAGCTGGTCGGCTTCTACACCCTGAATCGTCTCGGTCGTGCCGTTCGGCCAGCGGATTACGAGGTCGGCCGACGTCGCGGCGCCCAGCCCGAAATGCAGGCGGCGATCGTTCGCCGAGTAGAAGCTCGATTGCGCCGTTACATCCTGCGCCTGTTGCCTGCCACCATACCGGGCCACAATCCGGGCTCCGACCGCGCTTCGGTTCGACGCCGTGCCGGTGAGCAGGACCTTGAGCCAGTGGCCACCGCCGGTCACGTCGTTGCGCAGCAGCGATGGCGGCTCGTTCATGTTCATCACCAGAATGTCCACGTCGCCGTCGTTGTCGAAGTCGCCGAAGGCGCAGCCGCGGCTCGTATGTGCCGCCGCGACGGCTGGGCCGGCCTCCTCGATCAGCTCTTCGAAGCGGCCGTCGCCAAGATTGCGAAACACCAGCCTCGGGGTCCGGAACGGATAGGCCGGCAGCGTTCGCTCCACTTCCGGATACACACTGCCGGTCACGAGGAACAGGTCCGGCAGACCGTCGTTGTCCAGATCGACGATCCCCGCGCCCCAGCCGACGAAGCGCGTCTCGACGCCAATTCCCGCCCGTATCGTCACATCGTCGAAAAAGCCCTTCCCGCTGTTGTGATAAAGGACGTTGGTGTCATCCGCGAAATGCGTCTTGAAGATGTCGATGTTGCCGTCGAGATCATAGTCGCCGACGGCGATCCCCATGCCCGCCTGCTCGACGCCGTCCTCGCTCAACGCCACGCCGCGCTCGAGCGCTTCCTCCCGGAACGTGCCATCGTGCTGATTGCGAAACAGCCAGCTCGGTGTGGAGTCGCAGGCGACGTAGATATCGGGCCACCCGTCGTTGTCGTAGTCGGCCGCGACAGCGGTCATCGGGTACGAGCGCGCCGCCGCGGCGACACCTGACTGACGGCTGACGTCGGTAAACGTCCCGTTGCCGTTGTTGTGAAACAGCTGCACGAACCCGGTCGGCAGACCGCGCGGACCGCAGTTGACCGGCACTCCTTTCCAACGGCAATCGGGGTTCTCGCCCGGCTTGGGCAGCTTCTCGAGCGTGGTGTTCAGGTAGGTCGCGACAAATAGATCGAGGTGGCCGTCGCGATCGTAATCGATCCACGTGCAACCGGACCCATAGCGAACGAGCTCCTGCTGAAGGCCGGCCTTCGCGGTAACGTCGGTGAACGTGCCGTCGCCGTTGTTGTGATAGAGCACGTTCTGCCCGTAGTAGGTAATGAAGAGATCGTCGAAGCCGTCGTTGTCGTAGTCGCCGACCGTTACCGCCGACGCCCACCCGGATCGCGTGAGCCCCGCCTTCGCGGTGACATCGGTGAACGTCCCGTTGCGGTTGTTCTTGTAGAGACGATTCGTCGCGCCGGGCGCGCCGTCGAGCCGCGTGCCGCTCAGGACGAAGAGATCCAGCCAGCCGTCGTTATCGAAGTCGAAGCACGCGACGCCGCAGCCGACGACCTCGATGATGTAGCTCTTGCTGTCCGCCGCCCCATAGATCGTCGGCTGGATGAGGCCCGCTTCTTTCGCGACGTCAGTGAAGCGCGCGTTGAATGGACGGCCGGACGGCTTGCCCCGAGGCTGCGGCCGCACGCCGCGCGACGATACGCCCTGTCCGAAGGAGGGGCGTGCGACAGCAAGCGGCAGCAGTCCGAGGAGATCGCGGCGCGTCATCATCGTGAAGGCTCGGTGGCCGTTAGCGTCTGCCCGGCTTTGACGTTCTCGAATCTCGCCACGGCACCCGAGGGCCAGCGAATCTCGACCAGCGCGGCGCTCGCGTCTGAACCGAGGCCGACCGTCAGCCGCCTCTCGCTCGCCGAAAGATAACCAGCCGATGGACTCACGGTGAAGTACTGACTCTGACCCGAGGCGGACACCACCTTGACGCGGCTGCCGATTCCGTCACGGTTCGAGGTCGTTCCCCTGGCAGTGATTTGGACCCAGTTGTTCCGGTTGCCGCCGTCGTTTCGGAGCACCACCGCGTTCTGTCCGACGTTGCTCAGGACGATGTCGACGTCGCCGTCGTTGTCGAGATCGCCGAACGCCGCGCCTCGCCCGGCCCACGACCGCTGGAACACGTCTCCGGCGTCCACCCTCACGAACCGCCCCCCGTCGTTGCGGAGGAGCAGCGGCGGCTGGAGGTAGCGCAGGTTGGGCGCGGTCTTCTCGATGGTGTCCATGACGTGTCCCTGGGCGACGAACAAGTCCTTCCAGCCATCGTTGTCGTAGTCGAAGAGCCGTGTGCTCCACCCGGAGAACGATAGCGTCGCGGCGCCGAGCCCGCTCAGGTTGGTCACCTCACGAAAGCTGTGGTCAGCGTTCTGCCGGAAGAGCATGTAGCGTTCGTTGGACAAATCCGTGACGACAATATCGGGACGCCCGTCGTTGTCGTAGTCGGCGAAATCGACGCCCATTCCGGCAAACGTCTTTCCGTCCTCATTGAAGCCGACGCCGGCCGTCAGGCCGACTTCGGAAAACGTTCCGTCACCGTTGTTGTGGAACAGGAAGCACTGGACGGAGTCGTTGGCGACGTAGACGTCGGTGAAACCGTCGTTGTCGTAATCCGCGAAGGACACGCCAAGCCCTTTTCCAATCGATCGCGCGATGCCGGACTTTTCGGACACATCGGTGAACGTGCCGTCGCCATTGTTGTGGAACAGCAGGTTGGTCATGCCCTCGAAATTGTCCGGGTGACAATAGGACCGGTAGCCCGGCTGCGTCTCGCCGCAATGGCGATTGTTCTGGAACGTCCAGTCGACGTAGCGCGTGACGAGGAGGTCGAGACGGCCGTCGTTGTCGTAGTCGAAGAATCCCGCGCTCGCGCTCCACCCGCTCGCCCCGACTCCGGCACGGCCCGTCACGTCGGTGAACGTGCCGTTACCGTCGTTGTGATAGAGCGTGTTGCCACCGTAATTGGTGACGTACAGATCGTCGAAGCCGTCGTTGTCGTAGTCGCCGACCGCGATCCCCATTCCGTAGCGGTTCTGCGGCATGCCGGTGAGGTGCGCCTTCTCGGTGACGTCGACGAACGTGCCGTCCGCATTCTGGTGATACAACCGGTTCCAATACGCCGGGTCGGACTTGTCAGGCAGCTTGCCGGGAGGCATCGGGTCTTCAATTTTCGCGCCGTTGGTGAGGAAGATGTCGAGGCGGCCGTCGTTGTCGTAGTCCAGCAGCGCCACGCCTCCACCCATGGTCTCCACGAGATACTTGTTCGACGTGGCGGAGTTGCGGTGCGTGAAGCTGACGCCGCTCGCTTTGGTGACGTCGGCGAACCGCACGTCAGAGGACGTCGCCCCTCCGATGAGCAGCAGCCACGAACCAAACACCATCAGCCAGAGGCGCATTTATCACTCCGAGGGGCTTCGCCCCTCGGACTCCTCTACTCGCTCTCTCCCTCGCTGCTTCGCCACGCTCGCTCCGTTCGCGAGGCTCGCTTCGCTACGCTCGCTCGCGTCGTGCTTTGCGCCGCCTGGTAGGCGGGCGCACGTTCGCCACTGTCGCATGAGGTTTTGCAACCACTTCTAGCCAGGCGTGCGGCTGCCGACGATGCCCTTCGTTTCCTGGATGACGAAGAGGTGGTTAGCCTCAAGGTCGCGGTAGGTTTCCTTGAGGCCGGACGGCCACGCGACGTCGACGCTCTCGACCCTGGCGGCGCGCCCGAGGCCGAAGTGCAGACGAAGATCGTTCTGCGAATAGTAGCTCGATCCGCTCATCACCTCGTCGATCTGCGTGCGGCCGTTGGCGGTGATCTTCACGCGCGTGCCGATGGCGGATCGGTTCGACTTCGTCCCGACGCACTTGATGAGCACCCAGTTGTTGCGGTTGCCGCCGTCGTTGCGCAACAGCGTCGGCGGCCCATCCAGGTTGTTGATGAGGATGTCGAGGTCGCCGTCGTTGTCGACGTCCCCGACCGCGCAGCCGCGGCCGACGTTCTCCGCACCGATGGCTGGACCGGCTCTGGCCGAGACGTCCTCGAAGCGGCCGTTCCCGAGGTTCCGATAGAGGATCTTCGGTTCGCGGTAGGTCAGATAGAGCTTGCGATCGGCAATCTGCGAGTAGACGTGGCCGTTGGTGATGAAGATGTCGTTCCAGCCGTCGTTGTCGAAGTCGAGGAAGTCGACTCCGAAGCCGACGTGCTTCCGGTTGACGCCGAGTCCGGCCTTGATGCTGCTGACCTCGAACGCGCCGCCGGCGTTGCGATACAGCGTGGTCATCTGATCGGAGAAGTTCGTCCGCACGATGTCCAGCCAGCCGTCGCCGTCGTAGTCTCCGACGCCCGCGCCCATGCCAGCCAGCGCGGCGCCGTGCTCGTCGAAGGCGCAGCCTGCCGGCACCGCAATCTCGCGAAAGGTGCCGTCATGGTTGTTGCGATAGAACAGGCTGGGGGCGGTGTCGCACGCGACGTAGATGTCGGGCCAGCCATCATTGTCGAAGTCGGCCGCCGCGGCCCCCATGCCGTACGACCCGGATGGCCGCCAGTTGCTGCTCACGAACACCATCGACGAAGAGCCGCGAGGGCGTCCGATGCCCGACTCTTCTGACACGTCCACGAACGTCCCGTCACCGCGATTGCGATAGAGGATGTTGGTACCGCCGGCAAAGCCAAGCGGGCCGCACGGCACGGCAATCTCGTTGTAGCGGCAGTAGGCCGAATCGCCGGGATGCGGCGCCCGCTCCGGATCGAAGTTCAGGTAGTTGGCGACGAACAGATCGAGGTGGCCGTCGCGATCGTAGTCCAGGAAGCAGCAGCCTGCGCCCCACCGTGTGCTCGATCCCGCAACGCCCGCACGCTCGGAGACGTCGGTGAACGTGCCATCGCCGTTGTTGCGATAGAGCACGTTGCGCCCCCAGTAGGTGACGAACAGGTCGTCGAACCCGTCGTTGTCGTAATCGCCGACCGCGCACGCTTGGCCCCAGCCCGAATGTGTCAACCCCGCCTTGGCGGTGACGTCGGTGAACGTGCCGTCGCGATTGTTGTGAAACAGATAGCTCGCGGGACGGGCCTCGCGCGCTTTCGGATCGAAGCTGGTGCCGTTGACCAGGAAGATGTCGAGCCAGCCGTCGTGGTCGTAGTCGAAGAACGCGGCGCCGCCGCCCATCTCCTCGAGGATGAACTGCTTGTCTGTGGGGCTGCCGGAGACGTTGACGGCGCGCCCCAGGCCGGCTGCGGCGGTCACGTCGGTGAACACGACCCCGTCCTGCGCCTCGAGAAGAAGGCGCCAGGGACGGCACAGCGTGGCGGCACCCGCGCATCCTAGAATGCGGAGGAACTCACGTCGCGATCGGGTCCAGAGATCGAGATCGCGGTCAGCCACGCCCAGTTACCGTTGCGCGCCGCTTCTTCTCCAGATCGCTGCTCTCGCGCTCGAGCTTCTGGAAGACTTCGAGCGCTTTCCGGCTTTCCTCCATCCGGCCCAGACGCCGATAGACACCCGCGAGCACGTAGTAGTACGACGACGCACGCGGGTTGATGGCGATGGCATCGTTGAGGGACCTGACGGCCTCGTCGTATTTGCCCTGGCGATCGAATGCGCGGCCTTGCTGGAACAAGGCGCCGTCGGACTTCGCATCGAGCGCGAGCGCGCGCTGCGCGTGCTCGAGCGCCTGTACGGGATCACCGGTCTTGTTGTAGTAGGCGCTCAGGTTCACGTGCGGCAGTGCGTACGTGCCATGCCGCGCATCGTTGAGCGCGATGGCCTTCTCGTAGGTCGCCACGGCGTGTTCATCCTCCCCCAGGGCCTCGAGTGCGAACCCCAGCGCATCCATCGCCTCGACATACGCCGGGTCGATCTGCAGCGCGGATTCGAAGGCCTTTCTGGCCGGCTCCCAGTTGTCCTGCACCGAGAACAGCTTGCCGAGATTGTAGTAGCTCTCGGCCGAGTCCGGCTTGTAACGGATCGCCTGGGCGAACTCGATCTGCGCCGCGTCGAACCGGCCGATGATCATCAGGTCGCGGCCCAGCATCTTGTGCGCCTCGGCATTGCGGATATCGAGCTCAAGGGACTTCGAAAGCGCCCGGATCGACTCGCCGATCTTCTGCTGGCCGAACTGGCTATACCCGAGAGCGTACCATCCCCACGTCGACGAAGGACGCTCCTTCACGTACGCCGCGAGGAGTGCTTCGACTTCGGCGAACTTGCCGTCGCGAATGTAGCCTTCGAGTTCGGCGACGCGCTTGGGATCGTCTGCCCCTGTGCCGGTGATCGCGGGCGTCAGCGCATCGAGCCGCTCCTTGGCGAGGGTGCTTCCGGGATTCAGCTCCAGTGTCTTCCGGTAGGCGGCCACCGCGCCTTCGGTGTCGCCTGCCTTCTCGAGCGCGGCGCCAAGGAACTGGTGGGCATCGGCGGAATCCGGCTGCAACTGCGCGGCGTGACGGAACTTCTCGATCGCCTGATCCGGCGCGCCGCGATCGAGCGCGGCGCGTCCTTCCGCGATATCGAGCGCGGCGTTCCGAGTGCGATCGTCGGCGGAAGACAGCTCGCGCCCTTTCTGCAGTTCGGCGGCCGCTTCGTCCTTGCGCCCCGCACGCGCGAGCGCCAGCCCGAGCTGATAGTGCGTCTCGCCGCTCGCTGGATCCAACCGGGCCGCTTCCTGCAACGCGGCGATCCCGTCGGTCACCTTGCCGTCGGTCACCAGCGCCTTGCCGAGCGCGAAGTGCGCTTTCGCAAATGTCGGCTCGAGATCGATGACCTTTCGCAGCTGCTCGATTTCTTTGGCGGACCCGCGGGTCGAACTCGATCCATAGGCGGTCGCGAGATTGAACTGCGCCTTCACCGAGGTGGGTGCGAGCGCCACCGCGCGTTCCAGCTCGCGGATCGCCTCATCGGCATCGGTCGGCGTCAGCGCGGCCCCTAGGTTGGCGTGCGCATCGGCGTAATCGGGAGCAAGCCGTACCGCCTCGCGCAAGGCGGCGATGCCGTTCGGGTCGTCGCCTGACTGGATCAGGACGAGGCCGAGATTGTTCTGGGCCTCGGCGTATTCTGGACGCAAGCGAATCGCCTCGCGGAACGCCGAGGCGACGTCGCTGCTGGTCGCGCCGGCGCGACCGAGCAGCCGGCCGAGGATGTTGTACGCCTCCGCCCGGTCGGTGCGTGCCCGATCGGCCGCTGCATCCGCGTCCTTGGGTGCGGGGCCGGCATCGCTCGAGAGCGACGTACGAAGTGCCGCCACTGCACGATTCCAATCCGGCGCCGGGGGCGGCGGTGACGGCACGTTCAGTCCGGCTTCGAGCTGACCCACCGCATGATCGAGCTGTCCCGCCGCGAGATACGTGATGCCGAGGTCGATGTACGCCGAGGCGCTCGACGGCAGCAGTGCAATCGCGCGCTGCAGGTTGACGCGTGCGGCGTTCGGCTCACCGCGCTCGCGCAGCACGGTGCCGAGAAACGCGTAGCCGTCACCGTCCGCCGGATCGAGCGCCACGCTCTTCTGCAGCTCCGTCACGGCGCGATCCTTCGCGCCGCTGTACCAGAGCGCGACCCCGAGGTGGTAATGCGAGTCGGGCGAATCGGGACGGAGCACGATCGCACGCTCGAGCTGTCGGATGGCCGCGGAAAGCTCTCCCTGCTGTCCCAGCGTGAAGCCGAGCAGCGTGTGCGCCTCGGCGTGCCTGTCGTCGCGCCGCAGCGCCTGCTCGAGCTGCTCGCGCGCACGCCCAAGATCGCCATGCCCGAGCGCATCCTGCGCTTGGCGAAACAGATCGTCGGCGGGACTCGGCGACGACGCGGCGGACTTTCGGACGCCGCGGCTCTGCTGCTTGAGGGCGTTGCCCAGCGCGTAGTAGCCCGCGCGCATCTCGGGATCGATCGCGAGCGCACGCTCGTAGGCGGCAATCGCGCCGCTCACGTCGCTGCTCTGACCGAGCGTCTGCCCGAGCTCGTACTGGACCGACGCGTTGTCGGGATCGGCGTCTGCAACGTTCCGAAGGTGTTCGAGCGCGCCATCGAGATCGCCGGTCTCGCGAAGCGCCGTCCCGAGGTTCAAGTGCGCGCCGACATTGTTCGGTTCAATGGCGAGCGCCTGCCTGAACACCTTCACCGCTTCGGTGTAATCACCGCTCTGCGCCAGCGTGGACCCGAGGTTCGAGTAGGCGCGCCCGTACTTCGGATCGAGCTCGACCGCCTTCCGGAATTCGAGGATCGCACCCGGCAGGTCTGATTTCGTGGCCAGCGCAACACCAAGCCAGTTGTGGGCCTCCGCGGAATCGGGGCCGACCCTGACTGCGCGCTGAAACGTCTCGAGCGCGCGCGGGTCGTTCCGATCGAGATACGCCAGACCGAGGAGCACCCATCCTTTCGGATCGGTCGGGTCGCGCGCGGTCAGCGATTCCAGCTCCGCCAGCGCAGCTGGCGCCGACGGTCTCGCCTGAGACGCGCCCTGAGCGGACGTCCGGTTCGTGGGTGCAGGAGCCTGTGCAGCGGCGATGAGCAGCAGCAGCGTCAGCATCATTGCCCGGGATCCAGCAGCCGGAGCTGCAGACGCGAGGTGGCCGCGTCCTCCTCGCGGAGCGACTTCGCCAGGGCCAGCTGCCGGTCCGCTTCGTCCTTGCGGCCGGTCCGCGCCAGGAGCAGTCCGAGCTGATAGTTCGCTTTGACGAGCTTCGGATTGACGCGAATCGCGTCCCTCAATCGGCGTTCCGCCTCATCATAGCGCTGGGCGGTCATCAGCATCCCGCCGAGCGCCTCGCTCGACGCCGCATGATCCGGAAAGCGCTGCAGGAGCGTTTCGAGCGTTCCGATCGCCTCGGCATCGTTTCCCTGATCGCGCAGCACGAGCGCGAGATAGTAATGAGACGCGAGCTGTTCGGGCTGGAGACGAAGGCTCTCGCGCAGGTGCGTAGCGGCATCCGGCAAGTGCCCTTCCAAATAAAGGATCGATCCCAGCGCGTACTGGAGCTGCGGATCTGCGGGCTTCGTCTTGACCAGACGCTCGATCAGGCGCTGCGCCTCCTCGAACTGCCTCTTCCCGACTTTGGCGGCTGCGAGCGTGTACTGATACGTGGCCTCGTTCGGCTTGAGCCCAGCCGCCTTCACCAGCGCTCCGTCCGCATCCTCGAGCAGATCCATCCGGAGACACACCCGGCCGAAGCCGAGGAGGATCGCCGGGTCGTCCGGCGTGATCTTCTTCGCGCGCATCCAGTACGCGAGCGATCGCTCCAGCTCGCCGCGACGCTCGGCCACCATGGCGGCCTGCTGCAGGGTGGGCACCGAGTCAGGATTCAGCGCGAGCGCCGCGTCGTAGGTCTCGAGCGCTCGGGCGGGGTCGTCATTCAGCAGGTAGGCGCCGGCAAGATTGAACGAGAGCTCGAACGAGGGCGGCCCCATCGCGCGCGCGCGTTCGAGGAGGCCGATCGCCTGTGATGCCGCCCCTTGCGTGGCGAGCCGCGCGCCCACGGCAATGAGCAGATCGCGAGGCACCTTCGACGAATCCAGCGCCAGCGCCCGTTCGAGCGACTCCAGCGCGAGCGCCGGCTTCCCTTGCAGCGCGTACACCTGCGCGAGGCTGAGATGGGCCCCCACCAGACGGTCGTCGAGCTGAATCGCCTTCTTGAAGAAGATGACGCTCTCGTCCAGCTGATGACGCTGAAAGCTGATGGTGCCGAGGACTGAGTTGGCGATGGCTCGCGTGGACGGATCAGAGAGGCCCTGGCGCGCCTGCACTTCGGCCTCGTCCAACCGACCCTGCTGAACGAGGCGCGCCGCGTTCTGAATCGAGCTGGAGGCGTCGGCGGAGCCGCTCTGTCGGAGTGTGGCCGCGGAGATCCCCGGGGAAATCGACGCGGTCGCAACGAGGACCGCACACACAACCGGCGCGACGGGCGTGAGGAACCGGCTCCGCCGCGCAATTGGCGGCGGAGCCGGACTGGGTGCGATCAGTAATCGAGTCTGAACGCGAACTGAACCGATCGGGCCTGGTTGCACTGAGTGTTGACCGTTCCGAACGCGGGCGAGCTCCAGTTCGTGTTCGGGTTGCAGAACAGTGTTCGGTTGAACAGATTGCCCACGTCGATCTGGACACGGGCCTTCATCGGATCATGGAGCATGAACTCCTTGAAGACGTTCACGTCCTCGCTGTAGTTGGGGAACCCGCGCACGGTGCCATCGACCCGGGGCGCATTCCCGAACTGGAGCGGTCCCGGATCAGTCCAGGCATTCTTGTTGAAGTAATTGTCCGTAATCGGATTGAAGTTTCCCGACGCGGTGATAGCGTCCGTTCCGGACGCGCGATTGGGCCGCTTCTGGCTGTTGAACAACAGGCCGCCGAGATCGTTGTTCATCGTGATGTTCAGCGGACGTCCGCTCTCGTAGCGCAGGATGCCGCTCACGTGCCAGCCGCCGAGCAGTGTCTGTGAGAGGCCGGCCGCCGACGGCCCCGGCACCTCCCAGGTGAAGCCCGTGAGAAACACGTGCGGCGTATCGTCCTGGCTCAGGCCCCACTCGAGCGTATTCGCCGGGTTCTGGATCTTGTCGTTGTCGCCGTTGTTCCCTTGCGCGCTTTCGGAGCCGTTGTTGTTCAGTCGCGAATACGTGTAGCCGACCCGCGCCTGGAACCCTTGCGAAAAGCGGCGCTCCAGGACGAACTCCATGGCGTGGTACTGGCTTTCACCGGTGGGGACGCCGCGCCACTGGATGCCTTGGTACTGCGGCCATTTTCTGAGCGCCTGTGCAACGTTTCCATTGAACCCGGGATATGGCGACTGGATCCCGGCGGCGTGCGCCAGATCCGAGTTGATGTTTGACTGCAGAACGGCCGTCCCCAGCGCAAGGACGCTGGGATCGTTCATATTGGCGTCCACGCCTAACGTCCGCCCATTGTGGTTGAGACGACTGCCGTGGTTCCCGATGTACGACACGTCAAGCATCATGTTGCGATTGAGCTGCCGCTCGTAGGTGATGGACCAGTTCTGGAAACGCGGCAACGTCAGTCCATCTGGAGCCACGGCGATCGGGGAACCACCCAGATTGAACGTCGGGTCGATGAACGGCGGCTGCTGGATGCGATTCGCCGGGAATCCCTGATCCAGCAGGAACGCCGGCTGGATGCCGTTGGTCGTGTTCGGCGCCAGCGCGTTGGTCTGGAACCCTTCCGTCGGCTGGCCGATGAACTGGTCGAACGCGACGTGGGCGTAATAGATCCCGTAGCCCCCGCGAATCGCGGTCTTGTCGTTGAGTCGATAGGCGGCGCCGATGCGCGGCCCCCAGGCATCCTTTGCCGGATCCTCGAACGTCCTCGTCCCGGCCCGCCCCTGCCCAGTGCCCGCGAAGATGATCGCGCCGGGATGACCACCAGCCCCCGGATTCGGGGTGTTCGGATCGAACGTCGAGTACTTGTCGTCGACCTCCGTGCGCGCCGACTGGTAATCGAAGCGAAGGCCAAGCGTCAACGTCAGCTGGTCCGACACCTTGAACTCGTCGTTGATCCATGTCCCCGTGTAGGTCTCTCGGAACGTCGGCTGGACGGGTATGGTCTGGTTCGCGCTCTGCACTTGTCCCAGCAGGAATGAGGCGAACGCATCGCCCGTCGGACCCAGGTTGTTGCCGCTCGCATCGAACCCAGCTGTGCCGAGGCGATTGAAATTGAACTGCCCGGCGACCGCGCCGACCGCCCAGCCGCGGAACGGGAAATCGTGATAGCGGAACTCCAGACCGGTCTTGAGCGTGTGCCGCCCCTTCACCCACGTGACGTCGTCCGAGAACTGCCAGCGGTTGTTCACCAGGTACCCGAACGACGGCCAGCCGTACTGACCGAGCTCGTTGTATGGAATGTTGCCCCCGAAGGTCAGATAGGGCGGACCCGCGGTCGTATCCAGGATGCCGCCGGTTGGCGCGGCCGTTCCTTGCCAGAGGCGCTGCGGCCACTGGGCGCCAGCCGCGAGATTGTTACCACCCATGAACCAGCGGTCGTATGCGACGGTCGAGTG
>Ga0207701_10002216_pt1 | contig 20183 bp, 16 predicted proteins | sample KBSSwiSSwithPhiX_FD_184294 | JGI IMG/M metagenome (GOLD analysis project Ga0207701, IMG submission 184294) | Switchgrass rhizosphere bulk soil microbial communities from Kellogg Biological Station, Michigan, USA, with PhiX - S5 (SPAdes) (version 2) | ecosystem: Environmental > Terrestrial >... | reverse complement strand
GTCAACAAGTAGTCGCTGTGCATTTATTCTCCACCAGTAGTTTTCGTTACTTAACATTTTCACCAATTCTCCCACTGTTGATTTTCCAAAATTTAACCCTTTAGTCCAATCTGCTTTTTTCGCATCTTTTGCTGTGATCCTGTATATTCTTCCCTTGTCGGAACCATCGTACAAACCTCCCGCCTTTATCGCTTCATCGCTCATCCATTCCGGTGATTCAATAACTTTCCTGTAGTAGTCAAGAACATATAATGCGCCATCGGGACCCACATAAAAATTAACTGGTCTGCTCCATGCATCTGTGGATGATAAGAATTCTTTATTCTGCAAAATTCGGCTCGCTACGAAGCTTGCACCACTATCCTTTATTATATCTGCATGCACAAGATTGCTCACTGGTTCGGCAACAAACGTTACATTTTTATTGAATGGCTCAGGAAAGCTGTTGCCCATGTATGTTGTGAGACCACATGCCGAAGTAAGTACACCAGCATCTGTAAGGATCTGCCGGTCGGGGTGAATAGTTGTAGGAAAAACCTCTGCAGCATCGAGATGGTCTGACATTGACTGTACAGCCTGTGACACAAACATGTTCGGGTTCCTCTCGAAATACCTGTTGGCTATTACTTCCTGGTATCCCTGATTCGAATTATTACAACCAAACCTCCTTCCCCACTCATCGAGGGTTTGGCCGAACTGGCACTGGCTTGAAAGCATCTCAAGTTGTTTGGTATCCGGTCGCACCCTTATAGATTTGCCATTTGCATTTTTGGGTAATCTTACTGCGTTGCTGTCGCGGTAAAAAATTATTTCTTCACCCTCGTCTCCGAATTCTTCTTTGTACGCACGGGTCCCTACGGCTCCTTCATGAGCAACATATATCCAGTTATCCAAACCATAAATAGGAGTATTCATGTTATGTTGCGGATTGGTAAGTGCGAATCCATGGAGTATGGTGTCTGTAATATTCACATGTCCGTCACCGTCAGTGTCCTCGAGATACAGAAGATTAGGAGAATCAGTAACCAGTAAACCCTTCTTCCATCTCAATATGCTGGAAGGTAGCATCAACCCTTCTTTAAAAACTGTGCGCTTGTCCATGGTGCCATCTCCGTTTTCATCTGAAAGGATGATGATATTGCCGCTTCCGGATTTATCAAGCGGATAGCCATGCATTTCTACCACATACATGGTACCGTTCTCATCGATTTCCATATCCACAGGGTCAGTAACAAGGGGTTCTGAAGCAACTATTTCCATTTTAAATCCATCTGCAACCTGGAAAGTGGCCAGTGCATCAGCTGCTTCTACGGGCCCTGATACCGGGCTGGCTTTTTTGTCTGAGCAATAACTGAAAGAAGTGATAAATAATACCAGCAGGAGGTAATATGAAACTCTTTTTACTTTTTTTGAAATGTGATACATGGTTGAAAAAATATGATGTTTTCGAAATTCAAAAGGCTTTCAATGTAATTAAAACCCACGCAAACGTTTGCTACCCTTCCAAACCATCAATTTAACTGAGATATACCTATATTCATTCTTTGATTTAAAAATTATTTTCAATGAAAAGTAACCGCAGAGATTTTTTAAGGCTTTCTGGTCTTGCCGGAATCTCCCTGGTACCACCTGCTTTTGTGAAAGCAGGCACCGAAAACGAAATCCCTCTAACAAACTTTAGAGATCCTGCCAAACACTTTAATATGAGCGGTTATGCAGCGCCAAAACTGGATACTGTCAGAATAGGATTTATCGGATTAGGACAAAGGGGTCCTGATGCTGTTTTGCGCATGAGTAAGATCGAGGGGGTTGATATAAAAGGGCTTTGCGATATCAGGCCAGAAAAGGCCGAAGCCGCAAAGCAGTCCCTTGCCAATACAAAGCATAAACCCGAGGTATATACAGGTGATAAGGATGCCTGGAAAAAAATGGTCGACAGGAATGATCTCGATCTTATTTATATAGCTACTCCCTGGGCACTCCACACGCCTATGGCGGTGTATGCAATGAAAGCAGGAAAGCACGCGTGTACAGAAGTGCCCGCTGCAAAAACAATCGATGAATGCTGGCAGTTGGTGGAAACATCAGAAAGTACAAAAAAGCATTGCATGATGCTTGAAAATTGCTGCTACGACTTTTTCGAGCTCCTTACATTAAACATGGTTCGCCAGGGATTATTCGGTGAACTTGTACATGCCGAAGGAGCATATATTCATGATCTTGTAGATCTGAATTTTGATAAGGATGGATACTATGACATGTGGCGGTTAAAGGAGAATTTCAGGAATGGTGATCTCTACCCTACCCATGGACTTGGACCTATTGCACAGGCATTGAATATCAACCGTGGCGACAGGATGGATTACCTGACTTCCATTTCAACCAATGACTTCACCATGGCTCCTCATGCAAAAGAGCTTGCGGCAACAGATGATTTCTTCAAGCCATATGCTGATAAAACATTCCGTGGCAATATGAATACTATGGTAATCCGCACTGCAAAAGGCAAAACAATCATGGTTCAGCATGATGTCAGCTCTCCACGTATTTATTCCAGGATACACCTGATCAGCGGAACAAAAGGCGCTGCTATCAAGTATCCTGAACCGGGCCGCATTAATATTGGCCATAAAGACTGGGCTACGGAAGAAGAAATGAAAGCATTTACTGAAAAATACCAGCCTCCCATAGTTACTAAAGTGGGCGAACTCGCGAAACAAATAGGCGGACATGGTGGTATGGACTTCCTGATGGATTGGCGCACGATCGATTGCCTGCGTAATGGCCTTCCTCTTGACATGGATGTGTATGACGCTGCAACCTGGAGCTCTGTAGGTCCATTGAGTGAAAAATCTGTGGCAAAACGCGCAATGTCTGTTGATGTACCTGATTTTACCCAGGGTGACTGGAAAACCAATAAGCCACACGATGTAAGCACACTTGCAGGTGGTACAACTAAAGTAGTAATCGGATGAGAGGAATAAGTTTTGCGTAGATTGGCTTATAATATTAAGCCATGGCAAAACAAAAAAATACTAAATCAAACGCTAAAAAAAGTTTTTTCGAAAAGTTTTCTGAATGGGCGACACGGGCTACTGGTAGTTCGGTCGCTTTTTTATCAGCGGTATCTATCGTAGTGGTATGGGCATTAACAGGCCCTCTATTTGCTTTTTCAGAAACATGGCAGCTGGTGATCAATACAGGAACAACGATCATCACCTTTTTAATGGTGTTCCTGATCCAGAAAACGCAGAATAAAGATTCAAAAGCAATACACCTTAAATTAAATGAACTTATTGCTTCGAATGCTGGATGCAGTAACAGAATGGTTGATCTCGAAGATCTGACTGAAGCAGAACTCGACCAGCTGCATAAGTTTTATGCTAAACTTGCAGAACTCGCTAAAAAGGATAATGATATTCATCAATCGCATTCAATTGATGCTGCGGAAGAGAGTTCAAAAATCAAGAGTAAACATAGGAAACAGAAGATTATCTAGAATTATTCTGATCAGCATATAAAGTATCCCGCTCATTTTGTTTTAATTCAATCGCCCAATTTACTTCTCTTAAAACCTTTTTAGTTCTTTCAAAATTAAATGCATCCCAGGGTACTTCTCCCGGATTGAATGTTCCTTTGTAATGCTCTTTCCATTTTCCGGATGCAAGCGTTTCAACCAGGTTTCTGTGAGGTAAATAATCAAGATACAGACTTCTGTATAGTACAGGATAGCCATCCATACTGATCTTTAATAAACTATTAATGGGCATTATGAATTTTGCTCTGCCAAAAGAAACAGGTATTGTTTTTATTTTTTTACCCGCATCCAGTATTTCAATTATACCATTCTTACCTTCCGGAAACGTCAATAAAATAGTTGATTGCAATATCTCCGGATCATGGTCACTTTTTCTCCTGAAATAAAACGGATTGGTAAATGCTGCATCAAGCTCTCCATTTACAGCTTCGACAGGAATTTTTTTTTCACATACCGCCATTACATCAATAAACTTTGGGTCACTCCAGGCCCGTTTTCCATAAACTTTTACAATGTACCAGCTTCTTTCTTTTTCTTTGAATGCAATTGATTTGTTTATTTTTCTTTTTTTCTCATTCCGGACATCCCAGCTTTTAAATACTTTTCCATTTCTGAAAACGACTATATACGACAGGTAATCCTCCTGTTCACCGGAAGCCCTGGCATCAATGTTCAATACATGTTTTTTATTATCAGCAGGAATAATATCTCCCAAAGTATACCTGTCATCTACATTTGCCATTATTATCGGCCCCGATGTAAGAAAGCTATTCCCTTTCTTTCCCGCCTCTGCCATTTTATGTATACTGAATTCACCATCAATATGAAAATAAGTGCGCATGGAGCCGTAATAAAATTTATCATCCTTACCTAACCCTCCATCAAGCTCTGAATAGGCAGGCATCCTGTAACCCTGGTTGAGGATATTGAACCATAAATTCTGATAGAAATAATGATCATGGTCGTAACCCATCGCTACTACTCCATCCCAAAGTTTACCAGACAACAAACCGAAGGAAAGATTGCAGGCCACATTTGTTACATATTTTTCAATATTTCCTCTTTTCTGCATCCACCAGGAAGTTGGATGTGCTGTAATAGCTATAGAGTTATCTTCTTTTTTAAACCTGTTCACTATTTCAACATCGGGGATTTGGGGAAAAGGCAACTGTTGAAAATTCCATTCAGTTCCATGTTCGGACTGATAATATTGATTTTCATAAGTGGTATCCATCGTTGCTTCAAACAAACCGTGTGTTGTATTTTGTCCAAGCCACCAGGTATGTCCTGTTCTGTATTTTGGCATTTCTGATCCGTAAGACACATAAAAATTTTCATCACTGAATTTTGCGTACCCTTCTTTCCATGTGGAATCATTATATCCGGCCCAACCCTGTGCCGTGCACATAAAATCGATACCCTGCGCCCTGCAGATCTTTCGAACCAGTTTAAGCATAGAAGTATCTGGCTTGATGTCGGTATACAAATGATCGTGTCCATCACCATTGTACCAACCTTGTTTTTTAAGAAGATACCATTGATTGAGCGCTATTGTGGTGTCAATCACACTGTCTTTGATCTGAAAGTTAATTTTTTGTGAGAGATAATCAAATCCACGAAACACTTCGAGCGTGTAGTTCCCGTTCTTTAATTCACATGAAAATGTACCGTCTTCTTCAGTGAAAAATCCTTTCAGTTTACTGTAATAGGAATTATAAACATGACCCGTATCATCTGTGATGACTATACGTGACGGTAAAGGTTTTTTTGTTGCAGCGTCGGTGATCAAGGCTTTTATGCCTTGAGAATAGGAAATAAAATAAAATGCACAGCAAAGAATGAATAAGAATGTTTTCATTCGTTAACCATTTTCTAAAACTTCAATTCCGGCCATCCAACCCTGTATTTTCTTTTCACATAGCAAATAAAAATAAATAATAAAACTATTAATCGGGCAGTGAATCCATACTATTCAATATTTTAATTTTCTCTTCTTCTTTATTTTTTTTCCATGTCGCAAGTAATTCGTTTGCTGCATTGCGGTTGGTTTCATTTTTTTCCATTTCAATGTATTGTTCAAGTAATTCTATTGCGCTGATGCTATCCATGAACTGTCCTGTTTCATCACTGATTTTTTTCATCCCTTCATCTGATTTTTTATTTTCCCATTTATTCAGATAATCAATTTCTTTCAAAGTCTTTCTGCCGGAATGTATCTGGTCATCACTCAGTGGTCTTACATTTTTAAGTGAAGCGATCTTATCATTTTTATCTTTTGCGAATTTTATTGAATTTGACTTATGCTTGTGGTCGTGAATCAACTTTTTCAATGCTCTTAGTTGCTTTTTGATTTCTTTTTTATCATATTTCTTCTGCCATTCAAATTTCAATTGATGAAGCATGCTCTCAAGCCAATCTGTGAATGACTGGGGAACATTATATTCCCCATCCTTTATTTTTTTGAGCAGTAATTGAATGTTCCTGATCTTTCCGGCAGCCGTGTAATATTTTCTGAAAATTCTTTTCCCGGATGATCCGGTCCAGTCCGCAAAAGCTCTCATTTTTTTTACGTTTGTACGCATTTTATGGATCAGCTCTTCATCGAATCCGGGCGATATTTTGCCTGTGATCTTAACTATTTTTCTGCCCGATTTCAGAATAGTGTTATATGGATCTTTTATACCAATGATTCAAGTAATTGCTTGTAGGTTGTGATAAAAAATGCAAAAGCGCCTTTCCAGTCCGTAACACCATGCCACCTCCCGATTTTTAGGTAGTTGCCATTGTGCGTAACATTATTTTTATTTTTAAGCGCATGAACAGGTAGATAATTATCCTGCTCAAAATGATGTTGCCAGGGATCTTTGCTTACCCCGATATACCATTCTTCAAGATTTTCATTTTTCAAATGATGTTGTATACGCTCTTCAAACATCACTTTGTATTTACCCCCTAACAGAAGATGAATGCTGAAACTGTTTCCCCACCAGAAAAAAGTTCTTATGGCAAAAGTATCATCATGTTTAAAAAATCTTGGCTGATCAAGCATTACATACGGTAACTGCCTGTAATGCTCTCCCTTATAAATTTTTGGTGGCACCGCAGTAACTTCCCCTGGAATAAATTCGGCATATTCTTCAAGCAAACCGCCATATATTTCATTTAAGGCACCGAACACTCCGTAAACCTTGCCAATTATTCGATGCTTGGTAAGAAGCCATGCGGCATTTTCAACCAAAGCAGATTCATCAGGAGTTAAATAAAAATCGGGGTGCATTGTATTTACATTTTAAGGAACAATCCTCAGCAACATTCCGGGCCCTTCGGTTATCGCGTAAATATATCCATCCGGACCTTCAGCAATATTTCTGAAGCGGGCAACATTATTCAGTAATTTTTCTTCACTTACATAAGTTGTGCCATTCAACTGAACACGTGCAATATGCTTTAAAGCGAGCGCGCCTATCAGCAAATTCCCTTTCCAATCGGGATATTTCTCACTGGTTACGATCATAGATCCGCATGGTGCTATTGACGGCACCCAGTAATGTGTTGGATTGGTTACGCCTGGCATTTCTTTTTTGTCGGTCAGCACCGTTCCATCGTAGTTGATACCATAACAGGTGAGTGGCCATCCATAATTCTTTCCCTTTTCAATAAGGTTCAGTTCATCACCCCCGCGCGGACCGTGTTCAATACCCCAGATCCGGTTGTTTTCTTTATCATATATAAGTCCCTGTGGGTTCCTGTGGCCATATGACCATATCGAAGGATGTGCTCCTGCAGTTTTCACAAAGGGATTGTCATCAGGCACCGTACCATCATCATTAAGCCTGTGAATTTTTCCATGATCATTATCCAGTTCCCATACTTTCTTCATTGTGCCCCGCTCTCCTGAACTAAAAAACAGGTAATTATCTTTATCGAAAATGATCCTGCTGCCGAAATGATAATCCGCATCCAGGTAAGGCTTTGCTTCATAAAGCTCCTGCTTCTCCACAATGTTATTTCCGTCCAGTTTAAAGCGGGTTATAGTCGTGGTTGACCCGCCTTTTACAGGCTTTGAATATGAAATGTATATCCACTTGTTTTTATCATAGTCAGGGTGCAATTTGATGTCTAGTAGTCCTCCCTGCCCTCCATCCACCACTGCCGGTACTCCTGAGAGCTTTTCACCGGTGTATTTTCCATCCCTGAACACAAGAATTTCACCTGCTTTTTCGGTGACCAGCATTCTGCCATCCGGCAGCCAGACCATTCCCCAGGGATTTTTAAAACCCTTGTATAGCGTGTCAATTTTATATGATGTTGTAACTGCGGAATCGGATTTTCCGGATCCTTTTTGATTATTGCAGGCAGATGTCTGGTATGCTGTTATAATAATTAAAGTTGCGAGAACTGCAATCAGTGAATACCTTATCATATTTTTAATATAAGGAGGTGAATTTAACCAAAAACATAAAACCGGTTATGAAAATCATCAGCGTCACATTTAGCCCATGCATAGACAAAACCACTTCAGTGCAGGATTTCATACCGGAAAAAAAATTAAGGTGTGCACCTCCGGTATATGAAGCAGGTGGCGGAGGCATTAATGTTTCGAGGGCCCTCAGCAAGCTGGGTGGCACTTCTACGGCTATTTACCCATCAGGAGGCAGCACCGGGACACTGATCGACAGGTTGCTCGCCAAAGATAAAGTTCATGCCAAAGTTGTCCATGCCGTAAACGAAACCCGTGAAAATTTTATCGTAGTCGAAGAAGCTTCGGGCAATCAATACAGGTTCGGCATCCCGGGAACACCATTGGCTGAACATGAATGGAAGGAGCTAATCAGTAATCTGGAAGAAGAAAATGAAGTGGATTACATTGTTGCAAGCGGCAGCCTCCCACAGGGAGTTCCACTGGATGTATATGGAAGGATAGCAGCTATTGCAAAAAATAAGAAGGCGAGATTTATTGTAGATACATCCGGTGAAGCATTAAAATATGCTATCAATGAAGGAGTGTTTTTAGTAAAACCAAATCTTAATGAACTTGGTACACTTACCGGAAAACCTGTTGCCAGTGCCGCACAGATCATTGACGCTGCTAAACAGATCATCAGTGAAAAAAACTGCTATGCAGTTGTGGTTTCCATGGGCAGTGCAGGCGCTGTATTTGTATCAGACCAGTACGCGGAAAAAATTCTTGTTCCGAAAGTTGATGTGAAAAGTACTGTTGGCGCTGGTGATAGTATGGTAGCGGGAATCGTTCTTTATTTATCACTCGGTAAAGATCTTTATGAAGCTGTACAATACGGGCTGGCCTGCGGAACGGCAGCAACTATGAACCCTGGATCAGAGCTATGCAGAAAAGCAGATGCAGACAGCCTGTTCAGGCAGATAAAAGAAATGAATGCTGTGAAAACTTAATAAAATATATCACTGTACCTATCCATCTCCCCTACAGAAATAAAATGTTTTGGAGTTTTCTCCATTACATCTTCCATCCTGAACGGAAGATTATTCATCTCATCTTCATTCTCCTCTGTGTTTCTATCAATGAATATCACATCTGAATCTGTTACCCTGGAAACTACTTTCTGTATGGGAGGTGAGAACATTACTTCAGCCTGAACAGGAATATGGCTGGCTTTGCATCGTTTTTCAATGAATCTTATTTCATCCTCCACAATTTTTTTTACACCTCTTTCCGCATCATCTTCTCTTGTCATATGTTCAGCAGCATCAAGATCACTTGGAAAAAAATAGCCTTCTTCCGGCATTTTTCCCGGAACAAGAAATAATGCACGGATGGAACCTTCATTATCCTTTGCCCAGTTTATGGCATAATCAATTACATGATAGGGCATCGCTGCGCCTGTTAGCAATAAAGTTGCGATACTCATACTGTCAAATTTTAATAATTAAAGTTCGTATTTATAGATGAATTATGCTCAACTCATAAATTTATTACCTTAAAGTTAATACTGGTCATCATAATCTTTTATAGCGGGTCAGGCAATGTTCCATCCTTTTTTTACCTTGCATGAATAAAGCATGACCAGACCACAACATTCAGAATTCCATCCTTTCTATCTTGGGTACATTCAAAATGTTCCTGAGGGAAATTTCCTTCAGCTGCTCAAAGAAAACTCACTCGAAGTAAATTCTTTTTTCAATGATGTAAAAAAAGAAAAACAGGATTTCAGGTATCAGCCGGGTAAATGGACGATAAAACAAATAATCATGCATCTTTCAGATACCGAAAGGGTAATGTCATACAGGGCATTGACCATTGCACGCGGCGATTTTCATGCTACACTTTCGCAAATGGATGAAAACATGTTTGCAACGCATGCTAATGTAGCAGGCAGAACGATCCAGGACCTGGTGAATGAATTTCTTGTTGTACGTGAAGCAACATCTTTACTGTTCGGTTATATGAGTGAGGAACAATCTGTTTACAAAGGAAATGTGCTGGGTCATGTCATTACGCCGCGTGCGCTGGGATACATAATTATAGGACATGCTATGCATCATATAAATATTGTGAAGAACCGGTATTTATGATTGTCGGGTCTGCTGCATTCATATTTTACTTTTTCGTTTTCGCTTTACCTGCACAGGCACCTCTCTTACCACTTGTTTTGCTTTTTTATCTTTCCTGAATCCAAGGAAAGTTGCAGGCTTTCGGATCCGGCCGCTTTTTGTCCACGTAGCAAATTCAAAATTCGCAACGAGGTCCGGTTTTACCCAATGTGTTCTGGCGCCTTTCGTATCGAGCACCTGGTTTTCAAATGGTGATTCTTCAATTTCGAGCGCCTTCAGCTGTTTAAGTATTCCGGGCATTTCTTTTTGTTTATACCCACCACCTGATCTGCCTATCCATTTTAATTTTTTTCCTTCATAGGCGCCAAACGGCAATGAACGGAAAGCTCTTCCGTTCTGCGATTCTGCCCACCCGCCTATCACGAACTCCTGGCGTTTTCTTGTAGGTATCTTCAACCATTCATAACTTCTTACGCCCGGCAGATAATCACTTTCTTTTTTCTTCGCTACTATGCCTTCAAGATTTTTCTCAAGCATGTGCAGATATAATGTTTCACCATCATCAAATGACTCGCTGAATTTTAATATTTTGTTTCCTTTTACAATATTCCTGAGCATTTCTTTTCTTTCAGTAAGCGGCAGATGCATCAGGTTGTACCCACTGAGCCATAGTAAATCAAACACGCAATAAGAAATAGGGGAATCATGTCCATTATACAACTGCAGCGCATCGAAGTCAGGCAATCCCTCTTTATTAAACACCACTACTTCACCATCGAGAACCATATCTTTTTTCAGATCTTTCAGCGCCTTCACAACCAGGGGATATTTTTTTGTATAGTCGAGAGCACTTCTTGAATCCATTCTCACGCTGCCTTTATTAACATAAGATATAATGCGGTAGCCATCCCACTTGACCTCGAAAAGATAATCCGGATCAGTAACAGGATCCTTTGTCAGCGTGCACAGCATCGGCGACACAGACGAAGGCATGTGTGATTTTTTCCCTTTTAGCATAATATTTAATATGCAAACCCTGCACCATGATGCAATGTTAATCCGGATCTGCAACACCCAGCTCAGGCAGGTTCTGCCATTCCCAGTAGTCAGTTTTTTTCAATTCGTCGGGACGTTGCTTAGGACTTCTTATGGTAAATACAGGGAGGTAATCCATTTCATCCGTATGCATTTCATATCTTAAAATATCCTGGTATTCATTGGCTGAAAGCCCGTCTTTCAGAAAAGCTATCGCATAGGCCAGGGGCACAATCAGCGGCATGCGGCCCTTGTTTTCTCCACTGTTATGTATTTTGCTCATTATTTCGTTCGCGTCACGTGTAATTAAAGTATAGGTCCATCTTTTGATCATTTCACCTGTACTTGTATCGGGAAGTTCTGCAACTGAATACAATCCTGGAATAAAAAATACCGGTTGATGTTTAAGCCTGATGTAATATGGTACTTTATTCTTCCATCCTTTTATTGCCCTGTGCTCGTACATGCCGGTAACGGGAATAAGACACCTGCGGTTCCTGATCTTGTACCAGTAACTTTTTTCATCTCCAAGTATCCTTTCACTGCGCGCATTCAGCATAGATGCCCTTTGCCTCAGAAACTGTTTTTCTTCTTTCACATAATAGGGAATGCAACCCCACTCCATCAGTCTGCAATGGAGCAGTTGATCTTCCCTGTTCCTGTAAATGATGGGATGATCTCTGAAATCATGTCCGATTATGTGGATGTTGTCGAATGGAATTTCCAACTGGCCATCCATCACAAGACCCGGAAGGTATTCAGTGATTTCTTCAATATTGATCGTGAAAGAAATGTCGTAACACATGAACGCCGCGTTTAACGCAAGATACGACGCTACATTTTTTCGATTTCCGACAATTTTGTACGCAATGTTTCTGATCCGTATTTCAGCACAACAAAAAGTTCTCCGAAGATCAGCTGCAACGATGGACGAAGACTTTTAGTAGGACTTATGCCTGATTGCGAATGCTGCTGAATAAACCGCCAGTATTTTTCTTTATACATTTCTGTTGCCTGTTTTTCCACCCGTTCCCTGTTCCTGATCAATGCTGAAAACAGGATATATTTTGAATCCTGAGAAAGAATACTATCGATTTGTTTACGATGTATCTCCCTTTCAAGATCTATTACTGAAGCATACTTATCTTCCACCACCGCCTTATGGTGTACAGTTGCCAGGCCCTTGTCTTCGTAGTGGGTGATCAGGATCAATGTTTTTGAGAGGAGCACCGGATCAGAGATATTCAGCTTCAGGGTTTGCGACACGAGCCATCGTTTTCCTTTTTTTCTGAAGGAAGATATCAGTGAATGAGTAAGCTTCTCAAAGGGAATAAAATTCATGGCTAAGTTATTTCGGGGAGTTCTTTGATGTTAGTCGTGTAATGTCTTGAGAGATGGTTTGCCCTCAGCCTGTATTTTTTTTCTCCAACCTGGATGCCCATTCTTATCGTTTCCTTTCCTTTTATCCTGTTGATATCATCAATAGTTTTCATCAGGTTTTTAATCTGGTGAAGGTTGCTTGAATGAAACAATGCCGACTGCAGTGTATTATCTGGTACAAGTTCCATGACTATGATCCCAACTTTTTTGTAATTATAGCTATGGTGATAAATGAGGTCGAGCCCTTTGAGCGCAGCTTTAATGATCGATGCATTGTCGTTGCATGGCACAGGCAATTCCATATCGATGGAGCGTGAATATTGTTTATCCTGGGTTCGGTGTGGATTTGTCTGGAGAAATACATGCAGCTTTTGTGCAGCTGTATTCTGGTCCCGCAACTTCTTTGCACAGCTCGCGGCATGATTTGCCAGTGCTTCGATGATGATGTTTTTATCTTCAGTCAGCTCTCCGAATGAACGCGAGGTAGTGATATTTTTTCTTTTCTGAGGGATGAACTCCCATTGTATGGAAGGTATTCCACGAAGTTCAGTAACGAGGCGGTGACCAACTACGGTGAGGTGTTTAAGTATCCAGGCATCAGGTGCTTTGGCAAGGTCAGCAGCATTGTTAAAGCCATTGCTTTTTAAAAATGCAGCATGCTGCTTTCCGATTCCCCAAATATCTTTTATATCCGTTGATTCAAGCATTTCATTGAGAAGAGATGGATTTGCCGCGAAAAAAACACCGGCATCTTTCTGCTTTTTCTTCGCATAACGGTTGGCCATTTTGGCGAGGGTTTTTGTAGGGGCGATGCCAACTGAAACCGGAATCCCAATATTTTTCATAACAGTTTGCCTTATGCGCATGGCCAGATTCAGCAGGTCTTCATAGGGCATATCGTGCATGTCGAGGAAAGCCTCGTCGATGGAATATATTTCCATGCCCGGCACGAATGATCCCATGGTTAACATTACGCGTTCACTGAGATCCTGGTAAAGTGTATAATTGCTGCTGAACACCGCGATATTATTTTTTTTGATCTTTTCATAGATCATGAATCCGGGAGTTCCCATTGCTATGCCCAGCGAGACGGCCTCGTCCGTTCTTGAGACGGCGCAGCCGTCGTTGTTACTCAAAACAATTACGGGTCGCTTCTCGAGGGCGGGGTCGAAGAGCCGCTCGCATGAGCAATAGAATGAGTTGCAGTCTACCATCGCATACATATCACCGGGTCATTTGCATCACAACACTTACCACTACGCCAAATACAATCATGTCGCTGTTCATGATTATGTCCGCGTATTTCTTATTTGCTGCAATAAGCTTGGATTTGTATTCATTACGCTGCAGATACCGTACGGTAAATTTTCCTTCCACGGATGCTACTACAATGTCGCCGTTACGAGGTGTAACAGACCTGTCCACCGCCAGGATCGCGCCATGAACAATCGAAGCATCCACCATCGCGTCCGAATTACACCTGAAATAAAAAGTAGACAATGGATGGTCGGTGATCAGTTTGTTCCAGTCAAGTCTCTCCTGTTGATAATCTCTGGCCGGTGAAGGAAATCCCATATCGCATCTTTTTCTCCGGATAAAAATACTAAATAATTTAGCAATAGAATACTAATAGATTTGTTTTGTGGAAAAAAAGAAATTATTTGACATATCTTAAGTTTGAAAGCAGAACTTATGAAAATACTCTTCCTCCTTTCACCACTATTGGTGTTTACTATTGCATCTTTCGGTCAGGCAGCAAATAAGAAACCAGCAACAAAAATTACCCTGCCTGCCATAGCGGCTATCAGGCCCTCGGAGCTGCAGGCCGACCTTTTTGAACTTACAGATGATCATTTTAAAGGTCGGGAAGCCGGTACCCTTGATGAACTTAAAGCTTCCGTATGGCTTGCTGAGAAAGCCAGGAAAGCCGGCCTTACACCAGCCGGAGAGGATGGTACTTTCTTTCAGTTCTTTTCCCTTCAACGAAACAGGATAGCCGCAAATAGCACCGTTCAGATCAATGACAACAGCTTCTCCCTATGGAAAGATGTTCTGCTCCCGCAAACTGCTCCTGCTGAGGTAAATGCGCCACTTATTTTCATTAATGCTTCAGACCCCTCCGAAATCGATTCAGCCAGTATTAAAGGAAAAGCAGTTGTAATGAGGGCATCACCCAAAGGCATTGACTTGAATATCTCTCTCCCCGAAAGAAGGTACCCTGGCTTTCTGCTCCGTAAATTTTCTTCTACCCTTATTAATAATGGCGCTGCAGCGATCATCTTCATAGCGGATTCTATGGGTGAAAACAGCTGGCAGGCAGTGTTGCCTGCAGTAATGCGCGGTCTCTATGATATTGAAGGTGGCCCCTCCGCGACAGCCACTCCCAAACCACCCGTATTATGGTTCCATCCCTCCGCGGAACCATTACTGAAAAAAGAAGGTGCCATCCTTAAAGCAAATATCGTCGTTGAAAAATATGAATATCCTTCTGTGAACATTATCGGAGTAATAAAAGGAACCGATTCAGCTTTAAGCAAAGAATATGTTCTATTCAGTGCCCACCAGGATCATGATGGCGTAAGAACTCCTTATGGAAACGATTCAATTTACAATGGAGCTGATGATAATGCTACAACCTGTGTGGCACTACTTGCTATTGCAAGAACTTTCAGGGCACAACCCGCAAAACGTTCCGCGCTTTTCGTATGGCATGGCGCAGAAGAAAGGGGATTGCTCGGATCAAAATGGCATGCATCACATCCGGTGGTTCCAAAGAATTCCATTGTTGCAGTGATGAATGCTGATATGATCGGAAGAAATAAACTCGACAGTGCCGCTTTGCTTGGTGCTAAACCTCCGCACATGAATTCACTCGATCTTGTTGCAATGGCTCATGAAGCAAATAAAGAAGGGCCGAAATTTTTAATTGATACTTCGTGGGACAGGCCTGAACATGTTGAATATTTTTATTTCAGGAGTGATCATCTGCCGTACGCAAAACTAGGAATACCTGCAATTTATTTTACCACCACTTTGCACAAAGATTATCACACCCCGATGGATGAAGCTTCGCGCATCGATATCCAAAAATTAACGCGCATGACGCAGTGGATCTATCGTACTGGGTGGAAAGTTGCGAACAGTGTTACCAGGCCGAGGCTGGAAGAGAATTTTAAATTAGAAAGATAAGGTTGATCATTCATACAAATCATTCAAATCACTCTTCGCGATCTTATACATCACTTCCCCCATTTTCTCCGTAATCTTTTTAAAGGATCTCGCTCCTTTTTCCTTTGTTGCTTTTTTAGGATTACCCGTTCCTGTGTCTTCAGAAATTTTCGACCATTTTCTTTCTGCCCAAACCCATCCTTCCGAAAACTCTTTAATTTTGTATTTCTTCTCACGTCCATCGCCGGATTCTTCAAGAGGTCTCACAAGATGCGGGGTAAGATGCATGATCAAACTGGTTTCCATCTCATCAGCATGATCACCTTTCGTCTCATCAAAGAATTCACTTTTATCGAACGACTGAAACCAATTTGAAGTACACAGGAACATTTTTGGATAACGCAAGCCCAGTTCACGGATCAGTATTTTGAAATCATTTCCCCCGTGGCTGTTCAGAATTAAAAAACGATGGATACCGAACCTGTCCAATACCTGTATCACATTATCAAGAATAGCGAGTTGCGTAGTGGGATTAAGATTGATGTCGAGCTTGATGTCGGACTGACCAGTGTTAACACCGAAGGGAATGGTTGGCAATACAATTACTTTTGCACCCTTATCCCAGGCTATCCTTGCAGATTCAGCAGCAATATGATCGGCTTCGATCACATCAGTTGCATATGGAAGATGATAATTGTGTGCTTCGGTAGCGCCCCATGGCAGCACGGCCAGTTCGTAGTTTTCGTCTTTTACAACTTTCCAGGTATTCTCCGCAAGAATGTAAGGTCTCATGATTTGTCTGTTTAGTTAAGAACAGCAAATGTATCATGAGACCTTTACATTTTTATCAATACCCTTTTTTGATCACTTTAATCGTTTTGACCCGCTTGCCATCAATTTTCAACGAGAGCATATATAATCCTATCCGCAAATTGCTCGAGTATCCATTTATAACAAGAATGTTATTTCCCGCAAGCAGAATTCCAAAATCCTGGCGGAAGATAAGCCTGCCATACGTATCATGTATTTCTATTCCGACCTTACTTGCAGGATTGGGATTATAGAATCGGAGTTGTATCTCATTTAAGAACGGATTTGGATATGCTTTAATGTCTCCCACATCAGTTTCCGGTATAGAATCCTCAGGTGATGGATTGTCCGGAATCGTATCTATTGGCGGCGGATTGTTTGGTAACGTATCTACCGGTGGTGGATTATTCGGAAGTGTATCCACAGGCGGAGGATTATTTGGAATAGTATCAACCGGTGGCGGATTGTTCGGAATAGTGTCTACCGGTGGCGGATTATTTGGAATAGTGTCTACCGGTGGTGGATTATTTGGAATAGTATCCACTGGCGGTGGATTGTTTGGAATGGTATCAACCGGTGGCGGATTGTTTGGAATCGTATCCACTGGCGGTGGATTGTTTGGAATGGTATCAACCGGTGGTGGATTGTTTGGAATAGTATCTACTGGCGGCGGATTATTCGGTATGGTATCGACAGGTGGCGGATTATTCGGAATCGTATCAACCGGAGGTTGTTGTGTTGTGTCAACAGGTTCTTTAATCGGTGTATAAGTATATTCCTCAATGATCAATCCCGAGTTGAATCCATACCCTGCTTCAGGTGTTGTTGAAAAATCAAGCAGAACTTTACCATCTGCATCCGGCGCAACATCACCTATGTAAACAATCTTTGTTGTATTGAACCACGAGTTCAGGTAAACAGTTTTATCATGAACCGTGTAAGTAGCTGTATAATTTCCTTTAAACCAGTTTACAGGACTCGAGCTGCCGATAAATCCAAACCTGTAGCGTTTACTGTGGTTTAGTCCCGACACCTTGAATTCACTAACCTGGGTTTTATCAAGCCAGTAATTTGCCTGCAACACATTATCCGGAACAACGCCTGAATTATTACCGGTATTCATACCTGCGGTAAACTCGCCGTTAAATTCTTTTTCAAGTGTGAGAGCCATTTTTGTGGCTTTGTTCGACTGGTCTTTCAGTAACGGCGTTGTAAAGTTCGACAATGGAGGTGTGGTAAGACTGTTCCATGGAGATGGTGCATCTTCAACGGTCACATTGAAGTTCACATATACGATGGTGCCCGGAGTAGCTACCTGTACCCGCTTGCTGAAATCAGAATATCCGGATGCCAGTCTTGCCCTAACCCTGTACCAATATTTTGTGTCTGTAGTAAGTCCAGTATTCGTATACGCGTTGCTGTTAGCAGGTAACGAAATGGTGGTAACGTTAGCTGTGAATGCCGAGTCGGTAGACCTTGTTATTTCATATCCATTCAGGAAGTTCTCGTTGTTTGTTCTGTCTGACCATGTCAGCTTAACTGAAGTGCGGTTAAGCGGTTCTGCAGTTAAATTGTTAGGGTTAAGCGCAGGTATATTCGATGCATATTCTTCTATCACTAATCCGTTTAGATAAGTATTCGCGCTGCCCTGCTCGCGTGTGATGGTTACTGTTATTTCACCATTCGCGTCCGGAATTAGAGAATTCAGGTTAGCTGTCTGGTTTGTGTTATATCGTGCATCCAGAACAGAAGACTGTACAAGGTATGCATACTCAGACTTTGCTTCATAACCTTCATTCTGGTTTCCCACAAACACGATATTATATTGCTTCTGACCGCTGAGGCCACTTATCTTTATCTGTTTCACAAGGGCAGTATCACTTAATCCGCTTTGCAGTACCGCATCAGGAAATACTCCGGAATTGTTTCCGGTAATATGACCGAGGTTAGTTGTTGCCGACCAACCGCTGATCGTGGTAACATGTATGGAAGTTGTTGCATTGTTCTCATCTTTCAGCGGACCGGAGTCGCTATTGGCTGCAAGATTTCCAAGCCAGTTGTTCCATGGGGCAGCGGCAGACTTTCCAGCGCTCCCGAAGTTCACATATACCGATTTTGTATACTGGTCTCCTACCGTTACACTGATAACCTGTGATGTTGATTTACCATTATTATCCTTAGCAATAACAGTAAGATCATATGCTCCTACGTGATCTGAAGTTGGTGATACATTAATACTGTAGTTGCCATTGCTTCCGGTAAGGGTTACAAAAGAAGGTTTATTAGTAATGCTTACAGTGATCAGATCTCCCGCATCATCGGTAACATTGAAACTTTCGCTGAATGTTGATGCAGCCTTTACATAAATATTTTCAAGACCGTTTATAACAGGAGGATTGTTACCTGCTCTTATTTCCAATGTATTACTCTGCGCACCATTACCTGAGTTGTTGGACCCGATCACATAGTAATAATATGTTGCAAACCCTGTAACTGCTGCATCCGCATAGGCATTACTGTTAGCGGGCAAGGTAGCAATCAGCGTGAATGTATTATTGTCCTCGGACCTGTATACTTTGTAATTTGTTTCGTTCGTGATATCAGTCCAGGAAAGTAACACTGAGCCATTAGTAGCTGCTTCACCGGATAACTGGGGCGGTTCAGCAGGAGTATCAGGCATGGCCAGTGTAGTGGCATTTACTTTCGGGCTGAATCCTGACTCACCATTCGGGCTGATCGAGCGAACGCGGTAAAAATATTTTTTTGAAGCTGCCAATCCTGAATCAGTGAATGATGTTGCATTTGCAGGTGCCGTTGCAATAGGAACATATGTTCCGTTAACATCTGCGGAACGTACTATCTCAAATCCTGTTTCACTGCTGATAGTATCCGTCCAGCTTATCTTTATTTTAGTGTAATCAACAGCAGTTGCAGCTACAGTTGAAGGTATGCCCGGCTTCGGACCATGCACTGCGTCGGCTTTCGTATAGGTAACCTGGTTACTTGCCGGTGAAATATTACCCGCGGCATCCACTGCTTTCACAACAAAGGTGTAGGGTATGAGACTATCCAGGCCTGTAACCGTGAAACCGCTTTCAGGCACACTGTATGTTTTTACACCGTTAACATAAACATCATAACGGGCCACCTTTTCATTGTCGGTCGCTGCTTTCCATGTCAGCCGGACAGATGTTTTTGTGCTGATAGTAAATGCCAGTCCGGAAGGAGCAGTCGGAGGAGTATTATCAATAAGCGTTTTAGCTGTTGCTTCATTTGTTGGGACCGATGCCCCAGTTTCACTCACGGCACGGACCTTAAAGTGATACATGGTATTTTTTGCGAGTCCTGTATCTGTGAATGATGTGGTATTGGCTGCAAGCAGTGATACAAACTGGTAAGGGCCGCCTGTAACTGTACTTCTGTATACTTCGAATCCATTTTCACCGGCACCCTGCTTCCAGGTTATTTTAATGCTGCTTTGCGTAACAGGAACGGCAGTTAATGTATTAGGTGCATCCGGTTTCGGTGATCCATCCGCGTCAACTACGGTAAATGAAGGCGAGAAAGAAGTACCGCAACCATATTGTTCTTCGTAACGTGCTTTGTATTCCCCGACAGGGGCATCATAAACCTGTGTGGTTGCCACCAGCGAATCATCACTAACCCGGTACCATTGGTAATTAATAAAACCCGGAGCAAGTGTTAACGGCACCGTTGTACT
>Ga0207701_10002215_pt1 | contig 20192 bp, 14 predicted proteins | sample KBSSwiSSwithPhiX_FD_184294 | JGI IMG/M metagenome (GOLD analysis project Ga0207701, IMG submission 184294) | Switchgrass rhizosphere bulk soil microbial communities from Kellogg Biological Station, Michigan, USA, with PhiX - S5 (SPAdes) (version 2) | ecosystem: Environmental > Terrestrial >... | reverse complement strand
GCCGTGATAGTGCAGAATCTTTTTTGAGATGCCTTTGTGCTTGCAAAGCGTCAGCCCGGTCGAGCCGCAGCCGGTGAACGGCAGGCCTTGCATCTCGAAAAATGAAACAATGTTCTGGTCGAATTCAGATTTGTTCCTGAATTGTTCGACCAGATTGAAAAGGACATCGGGCGCGAACGTCTCGAGTTTTTGCCGCAGTAGATCGACATCATCATAGATCGCCAGATGCTCGGGTATGTGGCCCAACGTCCCGAGCGCCTTCATCACATCCGCTTCGGTCTTCCATTCTTTTGTTTTCAGTTCGTCGCTGAAATCCTGGTCAACAGTCGTAGGACTTGTGCCGTCGAATAGAACGAGAACTTTGAGTTTCTTTTTCACCTCTGGTTACTTCGTACGCTTGAACTTCCCGGTGAAAAGATAATTCATCACCAGCGTTGTAATGAAAGCGGTGACACGGAAATCCTGCTGCGGATCATCATTCAGCACATGCAATCCAAGTTCATCGCAGCGGCTGGTAAGCCTTGCGAGGAGCTGGTTTACCGGAAATTTCTTTTCGTTTGTCCATTGGGAAACCGCGTTCAGCAATCGCCGCCTTCGCCGTCGGAGATATGCGCTCGCTTTGATGCCAGCAGGCGCAGCGAAGAGCTGTCGTAGATCGGCATCATAAAAATCCGGATAGGCGTCTTCGTTGAGCTTTCGCTTGCGCGCGTAATAAGTTTTGAGCTTGATGTTGAGACAATCGTACTCGGCGACACGGTATTCGGGCGTGTGCACTGGCGACTTGCCCGCCAGGGAGCGCATCAGTTCGTCAACATATTCCATTTTTCGCAGCGCCGGCCACTCGGCATAGTCTTTGCGCCAATCGAGCTCCGGCGTGAGCCACACCGCAAATGTCTCTGCGAAATCCTCATCTGGATGGCTCTGTGCGTACCAATCTTCAAGGTGAACGACGTAACTACGGCTGAATGGGCGTGGCCGGTAAGTGTCCGGCGTTTCCTCCCGCGATGTTTGCCCGAAACAATTCTTCCATTTTTTCCGGCGCGTCAGTTGATAAGCGTACATGTAAGCGTGCCCCGCTTCATGTCGCATTAACTTCATGAACCACTCCGGAGTCCCACCTTCCACTTCGAGCATCATCGTGCGCTCGAGCGCGCGCAGCCGGTCGTGCACCAGAAAGAATGGAATGAAGATCGCAGGAACCCCGACTGGGACGAACCATTCATCGCCAATATGACACGGCGGATGAAACACCAGGCCCTTTGCTGAAAGCTCATCATACAGTTGTCGAATGAGCGCCTCCAACGCGGTGCCCTCAAGCCTCAAACCGAGTGTGGAGATCCGGCGTTCGAGAAGCTCGGGATCGCTCAGCGATGTCCAATCGGCAGCTTCCATTTGGCGCATGGTATCAGTCCGCGCGGGCCTCGCAAATTTAGCGTCTTGTCATTTAACCGACCTTACCGTTGCCGACTATGCGATTGTCGATTTGGTTACGCCACGCGATGATGTGATCGATTGACCAGTCGACCAGATTGACAAGTCGACCAACTCGTCTATAGAGAGGTCGGCTCGCCGCGGCGAGTCGTTGTTAGAAGTCCGCGCGCCCCTCCATTGGCTAGCGCGTCGGGGGCTGTTCCGAATCCGAAGTAGAAGCTGCATTCCTGCGCGTTTCGGCATCGAAAGGCTTGCTCCACCCGAGACTCGACAACATCGGAGCAACCCTTGGACATCATGAAACTATTTTACACACTCATATTTTGCTCATTGTTAGCATCAGCCGCTTTCGCGCGCGAGGAGTCGATCCTGGCTCGTGTCACCAGTTACTGGGCAGGTGAGGGCAATAAATACGCAAGCACCGGCCGCCGACTACACTCCGGACATTGCGCCGTCGATCCCAAGCGAATTCCGTACGGCAGTAAAGTTGTCTTCCCTGATCGAGCCTGCACCGCGGTCGACACCGGACCGGCGGTCATTAGTCGCAAAGCGGCTCGTCTATGTGGACGGACTGCGAACCAACTCAAGGCCATCGTAGTCGACCGATTTTTTGAAACAAAGCGAGAGGCGATGGCGTGGACGAACGCGCATCCCCACTTCATGACCCTTCAAATTGTCCGGCCCGGATCTGACTCAGAACCGTCCGAGCAATGATAAAGTGGAAAAAATTCGTAATCGCTTCTTCCACGACGATAGGGACTTACGTCCGAGATCACAGTGCGATGCTGGACAAACACGGAAACGGCTGTACATGAAGGGCCGATGAAATTGATCTACGCGCCGGTTCGCGCTGCCCGCTGGGGCGGGCGAGCGGCATAGAGGCTCGTTAGATTTTCGCCAAGTTGGAGCCCCCGAACGCTTTCGGGGCACCCCAGTGGTCGAATCTTACCACGCGCGGGTTTTTTACGCCGGTATCCCGAACCGACTTCGGCAATCACACTTAACAATCTAGAAACTTATGAAAGCAATACTTCGAATTAATCACAAACAGCGAGGCTCACGTCGCGACAATCGTGCACGGCGCAGTCACCAGAGTTTTCCATTAACGGATTGCAACTATCATCCAACAGCGGAAACCCAGGTAAATTCCTCCGTTGGCTGGCGGGCCACCAAGCCGCCCGCTTTCCACAAATTAAGCAGTGAATTCCTGGGCGGAGAAACAAGCCGGGATTATGTTGCTGAGCTTTTGTTCTTCGTTCTGATCACTGGCATCGCCGCCTGGCCGATTATGTCCATGCTCATCGCAGTGGTTCGCATGATCAGGAATTACTGACGGCCCGGATTAATCAGCGATATTGGCGGTTGCCGCCGAAAATGCCGCGAATAGTTTGGCATGACCATTTATGAAAACGAAGGCCAAAACCTTCCACACCATTGTCTGGTCGATGCTGACACTGGCTGGCGTCAATCTGCTTGCCGCGAAGGAACCTCTTTCCGACGGGCTCGGCTCCTATTCGCGCAAGATCACTACCGACTCGGCCGAAGCTCAGCGGTATTTCGATCAGGGCCTCGGTTTTCTTCATGGATTCAATCACCGAGCAGCGATTCGCGCGTTTCAGCAAGCCGCGGAACTCGATCCGGAATGCGCGATGGCGCACTGGGGCGTAGCGCTCGCGTGCGGTCCGCACATTAATTCTATGGCCGTTCCACCGCCTGCAGCGGAGCTCGCGTGGAAGGAACTTGAGCTCGCTCAAAAGAATGCCGGGAATGCGTCGCCGGTTGAGCGGGCGCTGATCGATGCCCTCGCAAAACGCTACGCTAATCCGCAGCCGGAAGATCGCAGCGGGCTCGATCGCGCCTATGCCGATGCGATGCGCGAAGTCTGGAAAAAATATCCAGAGGACCCGGACGTCGGCGCTCTTTTCGCGGAGTCAATGATGAACTTGCGGCCCTGGGATCAATGGACACCAGACGGCAAGCCGCAGCCAGGAACCGAAGAGATCATTGCCACGCTCGACGCGGTATTGAAACTCAATCCGAACCATCCACTCGCGAATCATCTTTACATTCACGCAGTAGAAGCATCTCCGAATCCGGAGCGCGCGATGGCTGCCGCTGACCGGCTTCGCGATTTGCAGCCGGGTCTTGCCCACAATGTGCACATGCCCTCGCATATCGACATTCGCACTGGCCAGTGGCTGAAAGCTGTCGACACAAACGCAAAGGCAGTGGAAGCGGACAAGCGCCACCGCAAGGTCTTCGGACCGCCCAAAGGTTTTTTGAACGTGTACATCGCGCATAACCGTCACATGCTGGCCTATGCCGCGATGATGACGGGGCAGCGCGACCTGGCGATGAAACACATCCGCGCTCTGGTCGCGGAGATACCAGCTGATTTTCTAGAGGAAAACGCACTGATAGCGGAAGGAAACGTTTCCATGCCGTTGGAAGTAATGGTGCGCTTTGGTATGTGGGACGAAATCCTGGCCGAACCTGAAAAATACACTGACAAGATGTGGTTCACCCGCGCATTTCATCATGCCGCTCGCGCAATCGCGTACGCCGCGAAAGGCGACACGGCCAACACGCGCAAAGCCCAAAGTGTTTTTCTCGAACGCGCCAAGCTGGTGCCAAAGGAAGATTTTGTGAGCAACAATAGTTGCGAGGCGCTTCTCGATATCGTCATTCCGATGGTCGAGGGAGAAATTCTAGTCGCGGAAGGAAAAATTGACGAGGGCATTGAGCAGCTGCTAGCTGCAATCCAAAAGGAAGACGCCCTCAAATATGATGAGCCACCCGGATGGATGATTCCGGTGCGTCACTCGCTCGGGGCGGTGTTAATGAAGCAGCAACGTTTTGCTGAAGCGGAGCAGGTCTATCGCGACGATCTCGCGCGTTGGCCCGAAAACGGGTGGTCTTTGCTAGGACTCATAGAAAGTTTGCGGAAGCAAAAGAAAAACGCAGACGAAATTGCTCAAACGCAAACGAGGTTTAAAAAAGTTTGGGCAAAGGCCGATCTGACAATTACCACTTCGTGTCTTTGCCAGCCGCAGGCATGACCATCTGAAGGCAGAAACCGGGATCAGTTCAGCTGACGTTTTTTCCGACGGAGGGAGAAACTACAGCTTTGCGTAAACGCCCATTAGCGGACGTTTCGATGGTGTCGGTGAACGGAAGTCGCTGACGAAACCATCCTTGGTGCGAATTTCAACATGACCAACGCTTCGCGCGGTACCATACACGAGCACGGAACCAATGGGCGCAGCGAATGGATCCGATATCGATAGTCTTTTGAATCCGTAGTTGTTGACCAGTTCAGACGCAGCGTCTCTGGCAAGGTCGGTCTTCGGGCGGGTATCGATGGCACCGGAAGCGAGCAACGCATCTTTGACGTAATGCCAGCATCGCGAGCGCGAATGCGCATGGGCGCGCTCCTGCGCGACCGTAGCTGCTTGCACTAATCTATTGTCGATACGCCGATCGATTTTGGCATACGGGTAAACGATTCGCTTGGGGTAATAGTCAGTAATAACCGGCACGGATTCCTTTTTACCCTGCGGAGACCTGAAACTGAAACGGCTGCCGTGCTGAACCGTTTGGGTCACGGTTGGCTGATTCATCGGGCGAACCGGTTCCATCGTAAAGGTTGCGCGCGATGGCGCCTTCTCGACCGGGTCCGCAGGCTTTTGCGCAGCCACCCGAACCGGTTTTTCAGCGTTTGAGCGCGCCGGTTTTGTCAGGAGTTTTCTGGTCTTTTTAGAAATCGACGGCTCTGTCTTCGCCGTGATCACCTGGACTACATCATTTGTGACTTCTTCGCTTCGACTGTCGCCTCCTAACGACGATGGCGCCAAGCCCTGGGCACGTGCGTTCGCGCTGAATGTCAGCGAAACTAATGCAGTTGCTAGTGCTAAGAAGATGCGTGGTCTTCGCACGAGCGCGAGGTATGCCGGAAATCACAAATCATGGCAAGCTTTTTTTTCGATAAAAATCATTGGCGAATGGGCGCTTACAAAGCACCTTTTTCAACATTTCTGGGAAATAATGCTCGCTATGCCGCTTTAATCGTCCGGGAAATTCTCCGGTCCAAATCCGGGCGGAGGACCGAACATCTGATCGCGATCAATGTGAACTCGGTTCCGATGTCGGGGCACGGATTCTTCTTCGTCTGGCGCCACGATTGCCGTTCGCCCGGACGGTAGACGCAGGATCAATCGTCCGTCAGATGTGATTCCCGTGACGCGACTGCGCACCGAACGAGTGCGACCCTGCGGAGAATATCCGGCCGAACTCCGGCCGTAGCGTGCGCCTTTGGTTTTTGAGGCAACAGTTTTCTTTTTGCTCTGAACAGTGGACTGGCTGGCGGTAGCCGGCGGTGGTTCAGCGTTTGCCTGAGCTGATGTGTTTGCGTCGGTATTCGCGGAAACAGAGCTGTCGGGCGGCGGCGCTGCAGAATTTTCCGTTGGATTTGTTGGAGCCGCAGCCTGAGGTTGAGCGCTCGCTATTTGCGCCTGCTGAACGTCGGCCGGTGCGACGTGGAACGGATTCGGGGTCGCTGCGACGGGTGCCCCTGGAGACGGAGTTTCAGGTAAGGCAGTTGGTTTCAGCGGTTGCGATGACACAACGGCGGGAGGCGATACCGAAATGTTTCGAGCGACTTGAGTTGCTGACTGACTTGGCCCTGGTGAAGAGTCCGGCACGCCAACCAGCACGCCAACTTGCTTTGGCTCTTGGAGGCCACGAACCAACTTGCCGATTGAGTCCGGAAAGACCACGGGCGCGATTGCTGCTGCCAGCAATAGCAGCACACCAACTACTGCCGCAGCTCGCACAAGGCGCCTGGGTCGAGCTACTCTCGGCCGCGGAACACTTGTCCTCAAAGGGATACCGTAGCGATCGGATAGCGCGCGTCGGCGCTCAATTTTCCCAAGCGATTCGCGGATCATTTCCGTGACAACCAGCAAATCCTTTGGACGCTGATCGGGGTTGCGATGCAACAGCTTGCCTAACAAGCCTCGCAACGGTTTTGGAAACCCTGAAAACTTTGGACGGTGCTGGAGCGCCTCGGCTGAGAGCGTAATCCCGGTCAGCAGAAAATACAGGGTCACACCGAGTGAATAGATTTCAGAGCGGATATCCTTTGTCGGCTCGCTGAATTGTTGATCATTCACACCCCGTTCGCCAGCCGGTTTGTCAGGCACGTCCGATTCAATTAGCTCGGGCGCGGGCTGAGGCATGAGCGCCGGCAAGCCAAAATTGGTGACCTTGACCAATGGCCAGGTGCCTTCTGCTGTCTGGCCTGGCACAAGCATGACGTCTGACGACTGAATGGGAGGATACGGAAGCTTGTGAAAACCCGCCGAGGATAACACACTCACAATCTGTTCGCCGACTCGTAATGCGGCGTCTGCCGGCATGGGTCCGTGGCTGCGCACCCATGATGCAAGTGTTTCACCCGCAAGCCGCTCCGAGACATAAACGTAATCGTCGCCTTCGCGTCCAAAATCGAGGGCCTTGGCGATATTAACATGCCGCAGCTTCTGAGCCGCCGATACATGCTCCTCAAATGCCTCGCGCTCGGCCGGATAGATACTCTCTACCGGGATCAGAGTCACTGAGACTGGCTCCGCGGTTCGCTCATCTACGCCTTCGTAGCTACTTGCCGGACCGTTGCGGTCAGGTTCGTACGGGGTGCCGTCATATTGAAGACGGATGCGATAATTTTTGAGGAATGTTGTGCGCTCCATAACGGACTTGGTTGGCCACTGCGCAGTACGTTCTGGCTGTGCCGCCACGAATTCAACCGTGATTTTGGCGGCTAGTTGCTCGGCATTTCCCTTTGGAAGAGCGTGATCTCCGGATTGCCGACACCGCTCGGGAGTCTTAACCGTTAATCGGAACACTTTGCAAATTGCGCGGGAGACGAAATTCGCGAATCTAAACTCCAGATACTAATACCCCGTGGTGTAACGGTAACACAGCGCCCTTTGGAGGCGTTATTCTTGGTTCGAATCCAAGCGGGGTAGCCACGTAAAAGCGTCTTCGACGCTCACGTGGCTGCGCCCGGGGAACGGCGCGTTGCATTTTCCAGCCGCGTGAGGCGAAGCCTTTTACGCGGTCGCAAATCCCCTAAACTGGGGTATAGTTTGGGTCCGGCTTTATGAACGAATTGAGAGTAGATAATTTGCGCGTCGCCGTCGGCGATCAGGAAATTGTGCGCGGCCTGACCCTGCGTGTTCCGCGTGGCGAAGTGCACGCACTCATGGGCCCAAACGGTTCCGGAAAAAGCACGCTGGCAAAAGTGCTGGCAGGACACCCAGACTACCATGTGATCTCGGGAAAGATTTTGATGGACGGCGAAAACCTCCTGGAACTCGAGCCGGATGAACGCGCACGGCGCGGTCTGTTTCTGGCTTTCCAGTATCCAAGCGAGATTCCGGGCGTGACCATTGCCAATTTTCTCCGCGCCGCGTTGCAATCGCGTCTGCCCGAAGGCGAGGAACTCGAGGCGACCGATTATTACGCCAAGCTTTACGAAAAGATGGAATTGCTCGGCATGGATCGTTCGTTTACTTCGCGCTCGGTCAATGAGGGGTTCTCCGGCGGCGAAAAAAAGCGCGCGGAGATTCTGCAAATGGCCGTGCTCGAGCCACAATACGCCGTGCTCGATGAGACCGATAGCGGCCTTGACATCGACGCGCTCAAGACCGTAGCGCACGGAGTCAATTCGTTGCGCGGGCCGAACCTTGGGATACTGTTAATCACGCACTATCAGCGGCTCCTGAACTACATCATTCCCGACTACGTCCATGTGATGGTAGGAGGGCGAATTGTGAGGAGCGGGCGAAAAGAACTCGCTCTGGAGCTCGAGGAAAGAGGCTACGATTGGACACGCGAGGGAGCTGCCGAACCAGTGTTTACGAGGTAACAACAATGAAAACCGAAACGACAGCCATCAATATCGATCGCGGCAAGGGCGATTTCTCTTACCCGGAAGCTCACGTGCGCGACGCGGGCGCCGGACTGAGCGAGCGGACTGTTCACTACATCTCCGACGTCAAAGAGGACCCGGATTGGGTGCGCGAGTTCCGCCTGCGCGCCTTGAAAACATTTCTGGAAAAACCGCTCCCAACGCATTGGGCGAGCAAGGATCTAGAAGCCATCGATTTCGACAAAATCCGTTACTATCTCTCGCCCGGGACCGAGACGAAGCGCAGCTGGGAAGAAGTACCAGATGACATCAAGCGCACATTTGAGAGGCTTGGCATTCCCGAGCAGGAGCGCAAATTCCTCGCAGGCGTGGAAGCGCAGTTCGACAGCGAAGCTGTCTATTCAAACATCAAAAAAGCCGTCGGCGAACAAGGCGTCATTTTCGTCGGATCGACAGAGGGACTGAAGAATTACCCGGAAATTTTTCGGAAGTGGTTCAGCAAGGTCATTCCGGTTGGCGACAACAAATTCAGCGCGCTGAATTCAGCTGTGTTCAGCGGCGGCTCCTTCATCTATGTCCCGCCTGGAGTGAAAGTGAAGCATCCGCTGCAGGCATACTTCAGGATCAACGCGGAAAACTTTGGCCAGTTCGAGCGCACCCTCATTATCGCGGACGAGGGCTCGGAAGTTACCTACATGGAAGGCTGCACTGCGCCGAAATTTAATACGCCAACGCTGCACAGCGCTGTGGTCGAACTCGTCGCGCTTAAGGGCGCGAAGATTCAGTACATCACCGTTCAGAATTGGGCTTCAAACGTTTTCAACCTCGTCACCAAACGCGGACTCGCTCAGGAAAACGCGGAGGTGAAATGGATTGATTGCAATATCGGGTCTCGCCTCACCATGAAATATCCCGGTGTTATTATGAAAGGTCGCAAGGCGCGCGGCGAAGTCTTGTCTATCGCGCTTGCCAATGATGGTCAGCATCAGGACACCGGCGCAAAGATGATTCATGCCGCCGACGAGACGACGAGCAACATCGTTTCCAAATCGATCTCGATCGGCAAAGGACGCGCCACTTATCGCGGCCTGGTGCATGTGCCGAAGCATTTGAAGCATTGCAAGAACAATACCGAGTGCGACGCGCTGCTGATCAACTCGACCTCGCGCACGGATACCTATCCCGCAATCACCGTGCGCGGCACGGGCAACGCCGTGCAGCACGAAGCCAGCGTTAGCCAGGTCAGCGCGGAGCAAATTTTCTACATGCAACAGCGCGGTTTGAGCGAGGCGCAGGCCATGAGTTTAAGCGTGAACGGGTTCGTCAACGATCTCGTGCGTCAGTTCCCAATGGAATACAGCGTCGAGCTCAAACGGCTGATCGAGCTCGAGATGGAAGGCTCGGTCGGATAACCGTCGCGTTTGGCGAATTCTTTCTGTAGCGGCGGTCTCTGACCGCCGCTGCGTTACAAGTTCCAGATGACGCTAGTGACACATCAAGAGCAAGCAGCACCGATTCTCTCCGGCCCGAGCGAATCGCGCGATTTTCCAGATTGGTTTCGTGATCAACGGCGCGCAGCGTGGCAACAATTCGAAACGTTGCCGAACCCGACGCGAAAAGATCAACCATGGCGATTTTCAAATGTTGGTCTTCTCGATCTGGCGCCGTTTCGAATAAGCCCGCCGCTATCTGAAGACGATCGCAACAATGTTCTGAAGTATTCCCGTGGTCTCGACGAGTACGCGGGTCGAATGATTTTCGCCAACGATCAACTCATCGAGCGCGACGTCGTTTCTGATGAACTGAAAAAACGCGGCGTCATTTTTCAACCGCTCGAGCGCGCCATCGTAGAGCACGCCGACCTCTTCCGGAAATATTTCATGTCCACCGAAGCGAAGCTTGGCTCGGCCAAGTTCGCCGCGTTACACAAAGCACACGTTTCGACGGGAACATTCTTGTTCGTGCCGCAGGGACTGGAGATCGAATTGCCGATTGAAATCTTCCACTGGCTGCGCCACGACAACATGTCGGTTTTTCCTCATCTGCTCCTGGTGGCCGATGAGTTGGCGAAGGTCACGGTGATCGAACATTTTCGTTCGTGCAGCCGAACGGCACCCGGTTTCGCCTGTGGCGTGAATGACCTCATCGCTGGACCCGGTGCAAAGGTGACATACGTGTGCGCGCAGGAGTGGGCCAGCAACGTGATCGCATTACAAATGAACTCCACAGTGGTCGATCACGATGCCTCTGCGATGAGCCTGAATTTGCACGTGGGCGCAAAATATTCGCGCTTCGAAAGTCTGAGCCGTCTCATTGGCGAAGGCGGCCGCAGCGATTTGCTCGCTGTCGCTGTAGCGAAGCATCAGCAGGAATTCGACGCGCGCACACTGCAGGACCACATCTCGCCGCGCACGGCTAGCGACTTGCTTTACAAAAACGCGCTGGACGATCGCGCCCGCACGATTTTCGGCGGGCTCATCCGCGTGGAACCGCACGCTCATTTCACCGACGCCTATCAGAAAGTTCGTAATCTTCTCCTCAGCGACGACGCCGAAGCGAACTCAATGCCCGGCCTGGAAATTCTCGCCGACAACGTCCGTTGCACACACGGCGCAACCTCCGGCCAAATCGACGAAGACGAACTTTTTTATCTTCGCACCCGCGGCATTCCCACAAAAGTTGCCCAGCGCCTCCTCGTCACCGGGTTCCTTGACGAAGTAATCCAACGCCTTAATCACGATGCAATCGGTCAGCATTTGCACCGATTAATCGAAGAGAAATTCGCTGCGTAAGCGCGTCGGTCACGGCTTCGCAGCCGAAATGGCCATGTCTGTGTTGCTTTCGCTACTGTTTGGCGCGAGCGAAGCCACGATCTTTTCAAAGCGCGGATCGCTCCGAAGCACGTGCCATTCGGGGTCTAGTTTCAACCCGCCATAAGTCACACCAGCCGGGATTTGCGCGGAGAAAGCCAGTTGTTCAAGAGCCAAATCCTTCTCGCCCGTCCAGGCATAAATAATTGCGAGATTGGTAATCAGGGTCGGGCCAGTGGTCGCATCCTTCGCCAACGGCAGCAGTTCGCAAGCGTGACGCCCTTCGCGTATGGCTTCCTCTTTGCGTCCGACAGCGGCATCGATCTGGCCGAGAAGGCTCCATGTCGGCGCGTAATCGGGCTGATCGTGGACGAACTTTTCCGCGATAGCGAGGGCGCAATCACCCATACGCCAGGGCGCGTGCGCTCTCCTCATTTCCCCAAAGCCGCATCGCACTTGGCAATCCCGCGAGCGATGGTAACACAGGTCGCCGAGGACACACCGGCGGCAGACGCAGGGCTTAAAGAAGGCGACGTGCTGCTACAACTGGAAAAGAAGAAGATAAGCGACCCAGAGGACGTATTTGACGCCTCGTTTTACATCACTGCTGGCGACACCGTGCCGATCACCGTAATGCGCGGAGATCAAAAAATGACTTTCCACGTGCAAGCGACCATGCCTCCCGTCAGCAAGACTGTTGCTCGCTTCTCCCGGCACAATTCCCGGTGTCGTTCCGATGTCGCTAGAGGACGACACCGTGCCTTCGCCGTAGTTTATTTGAAGCGAAAACTTTTCGAGCCAGTTGCTCGAAGCGCGCATCGGCGCTAGGGCGCGAGATGCACCCGTCGCATCAGATCGACGAATCGAGGATCCGAGCGCAAGGAATCCAATCCGGGATTTGATTTTAGCGAAACCATGATTATGGCGTGGTTTTCGCAATCCTGCTCTAGGCATTCGAACGCGCGATCTTTCTCGCCGAGGCCTATGTACGCAATGGCCAGCGGCCATTTGTCGATATCACCTCTTCGCGCAGCAACCTTTCTTATCGCTTCGAGGATTTGTTCTGCTTCGATTCTTCTGCCCTCCATGCCGTAGGCGTACGCCATGAATCCCCAAGTTCCGGTCAATCCCCAAGATTGGGTCGATTTCGCTTCGGACATCTTGAACTCGGCGATTGCATCGTCAAAACGGTGCTTCATCGTGTAGACTAAGCCGAGATAGCAGTGCGCCTCCGCAAAGTCGGGGTCCATCCGGAGAGTCTCCTTCAGTTGCGCTTCCGCCTCGTCGTAGCGACGGCCGAAGAAGAGCAGTTTTCCCAGATCCGAGTTAATGATGACTGAAAACGGATCCAGTTTGCGTGCTCGTTCGATATTGTCGATGCTGTTGCTGACTTTACCGATCGCCATCAGATATTCGGCGTACCAGTCGTAAAAGAGGGCATTGTTCGGGTCCAACGCGATGGCGCGTTGAAGTTCCTGTTCCGCGAGCGGCCAATCCCAATCGTAATTCATCGCCACCAAACCAGCGGAGGCATGAGCCTCAGCTAGCGTTGGATCAAGCTGTAGCGCTCGCTGGTACGCAGCCTTCGCTTTTTCGTAGTTCTCTCTGCGATCATGCAGCTCGGCGGCTCCCAAAAAGTGATAGGCATCAGCCAATCCGGCATATGCCTGCGCGCAGTTCGGGTCCAAAGCGATTGCTTGGTCGAAGTATTCTTTGGCTTGTCGAAAGCCGTCCAAGCTTCGCTGCAGCCAGACATAACGTCCCTTCAGGTACGCTTCGTAAGCTCGCGGGTTCGATGTTGTACCTTTGTTGATCGCCCGTCTCTCGGACTCGGTAAGGTTTACGCCCAATGCGCCGGCTACGTGGCGGGCGACCTCGCTTTCGGCCTGGATGACGCCTGAGAAACTCCGGTCATAGGATTGCGTCCAAATATCAGCGTTTTTCTTTGCATCGATCAACCGCACCGCGATCCGAAACTTTTCGCCCAGTTTCTCGACGCTGCCTTCCAATATGTCCGAGACGCCAAGGTTCGAAGCAATCTGCGCAGGATTTTCCGGGCTGCTTTGATAACGCTCGGTTAGGCTGCCGGAGACGACCTTTAAGTTTGCGATCTTCGCCAAGCGCGCGACGATTTGCCCCCGGATGCCATGGGCAAAATAGCCGCTATCAGACTCACGGCTCAGATTCGCAAACGGCAGCACGGCGACGCTCTTTTCGGGAGTTGAGTTTGTTGTCGGAGTTCGGAGCCAGTAGAATGGGATTGCCAAAGCCAGAGCGCCGACCAACAGACCGACTGCCACTGCCCCGGGTGATCGCGTCACGCGCAGCCACCTTAGTTTGACCGCGGCGCCCTCAAACTCGGCAGTCAATTCCAATTTGCGACCCAGACGTTTGAGCGTGTCGAGCATTTCATTAGCGCTTTGGTACCGTTGCGCTGGCTCTTTATGCAACGCCTTGGTGACGATCTGTTGAAACTCGCCAGGCACCTGCACGCCATAATGGCTAATGGGACGCGGCTCTGTTGCTAGAATCGAGGCCATCACTTGTCGTGGTGTGCCACCTGCGAACGGCGCACAACCCGCCCTCATCTCGTAAAGCACCACCCCGAGACTCCAGATATCGGTGCTCTTACTAACGGGGGCACCGCGTGCCTGCTCCGGCGACATGTAACTGACCGTTCCAAGGATCGAACCCAAGTTGGTTTCAACCAGCTTCACTGCTTCTTCCTCGGCAACCGTTGCTGGTATTTCCTCTTCGGCCAGCTTTGCAATCCCAAAGTCGAGCACTTTTACATACCCGTCCGGCCGCAGCATGATGTTTTCGGGTTTAACGTCGCGGTGCACGATGCCCACCTCGTGGGCCGCACCGAGTGCGCTCGCCACTTGGATAGCAATCTCAATTGCTTCATTCAATTGCATGGGGCCACGTGCAAGGCGTTCACGCAGCGTTTCGCCCTGGATCAGTTCGCTGGCGATGTAATGAGTCGAGTTATGCGTCCCGATCTCGTAAACGGTCAGGACGTTTGGATGGTTGAGCCCGGCTACCGTGCGCGCTTCTTGCTGAAACCGCTTCAGGCGCTCCGCATCGTCAGTAAAGCGCGCAGCCAGGAATTTGAGCGCCGCGTTACGGCCGGCGATTGTATCGGTCGCCAGATAGACTTCACCCATCCCGCCGGCGCCGATCCGATTCGAGATTTTGTAGTGGCCGATGGTCTTACCAATCAGGGAGTCGGTTCCGTTGCCTGTGATAATGCTGCGAGCGTAAGTGGCGATTGGTGTTTCAATGAAATCCCCCGCCCGGCAATGCGCCGCTAACAGCTCTTCGACTTTACTGCGCAAAACTTTATCGTCCGCGCATCTCTCATCCAGAAACGCGCCGCGGTCATCCGGTGCATGATCCAACGCCGCGTGAAATATTTTCTCAACGGTTTCAAATCGCGCCGTCATGTTCACGCTGCGTTGCGCAATTCGTTGTACAGCCACGCTCTTGCAAAAACCCAGTCGCGGCGAATGGTCACGATCGAAACCTTTAACACTTCGGCGATTTCGTCGTGCTTAAGTCCACCAAAATAGCTAAGCTCGACTACCTGAGCTTTTCTCCAGTCGAGCGCCGCCAATCGCTCCAGCGCGTCATGGAGATCCAGAATCACTTTTGGTTCTTCGGGCGAGATCAGTGCAGCTTCATCGAGTTCTACTTTGGCAAAACCCGCGCCGCGCTTTTGACGCTGCGCCGATTTCGCGTGATTGACCAGGATCTGTCGCATCGCTTTGGCGGCAACGGCCAAAAAGTGTGATCGATTTGTAAAGTTTGGTCTCGTTTGGTCCGCAAAACGCACGTAAGCCTCGTTCACCAACGCTGTCGTTTGCAGCGTGTGATCGGGGCGTTGCCCCTGCATGTAACGATGCGCGAGACGCCGAAGTTCCTCGTAGACCAGCGGAGTCACCTTTTCCAGGGCGGCGCGATCTCCGTGGCTCCAGTCAGCCAGTAATTGGGTCACGTCTTGCGGATCAGCAGGCGGCATTCCAGCGGGAATCTGCCCCGCAGCTCTGAGATCAACCGATTCTCTTTCGCCATTCATTCGAGCGGACTCTCGAAAATTTTCATAATCCGATGACCGGTTTCGCCGCCGTTCGTTGTTTATCCGAGTAGAGATGGAATTACAAAACTAAAAAAAAATCAAAACAATCCACATGAGGAGAGCAAATGGCTGACCTGTAGTTGCTGGGGTCAACCACCGAGAGAAAGAAAGGAAATATCCATGCACGCACTGATTCAGTTCAAAAAAACAACTCGCCTCCTTAAGGTCGCGCTTGTGCTTGGTTGCCTCGCGCTTTCGCCGCAAGCGCGAGCCGTTTGTCAAGAAGGCTGTGACTTCTTCAACGACAACACATTCCTGGGTCAGGACGCGCTCATTAGCAACACCACTGGCAACGGCAACACGGCCACCGGTTCTGATGCGCTCTTTAACAACACCACTGGCAACTTCAACACGGCCAACGGTTATCTAGCGCTCGGTAGTAACACGACAGGTAACTTCAACACGGCCAACGGCACTGAGGCGCTCCTTAGCAACACCACTGGCAGCTTAAACACGGCCACCGGTGTTCTTGCGCTCGGTAGCAACACAACCGGCAGCAACAACACGGCCAACGGTTATCTAGCGCTCTATCTTAACACAACCGGCAGCAACAACACGGCCAACGGTTACCAAGCGCTCTATTTTAACACAACCGGCAGCTTAAACACGGCCACCGGTCGCGAGGCGCTCCATTTCAACACAATCGGCGAGGAAAACACGGCTCACGGTAATACGGCGCTCTGGAGCAACACAACCGGCAGCTTAAACACGGCCACCGGTTTTGGTGCGCTCTTTAGCAACGAGACTGGCGGCGTCAACACGGCCACCGGGGTGGTGGCGCTCGGTAGCAACACCACGGGCAATAACAATATCGCCTTGGGCTATGCGGCCGGCTTCAATCTCACCACGGGCGATAATAATATCGATATCGGCAACAGTGGCGTTGCGGACGAATCTAATACTATTCGTATTGGCGAAGTCGGAACGCAGACAGCTGCTTACATCGCAGGTGTTAGTGGTGTGCCACTTATCGGCGATCCCGTCGTAATTGATAATACTGGTCATTTGGGCACTGCTGACATTAGCACTTTACAAGGCCCTCCAGGGCCACAAGGCCCACAAGGCCCTCCGGGGCCACAAGGAGCTACTGGCCCACAAGGACCACAAGGTGCTCAAGGCCCTCAGGGTCCGCAAGGAGAGCCCGGGGCAACAGGTCCTCAAGGCCCTCAAGGTCCTGCCGGAGTTGGTCTCGTTGCTGGAGCTTATATTCAATTGGCTAGCGGCACACCAGCACCTGCCGGATTTACCTTGATAGGAACAACCACAATTAACTACCGCGACCTCAATAATAGACCGAAGTCGGTCGCGGTTGATTTGTATCAAAAAAACTAAGCTTCGCCTCGGCGATGCTGCCGCTAGAAGACAGTCCTCTGCTCCAAGGAGGCGCCCTGCTTCGGCTTGGTCGCCGAGCAGATGGCGGAAGTAAATCCGGATCTGGTCGTGCGCGACAAGAACGGCGAACCCCTTAGCGTCCGCTACGAGCAAATTAACGCGATGTTGCTCAACGAGTTCTTAAAAGAGCATCGCAAAAATGAGGAGCAGCAAGCGATTATCGAGCGTCAGCAAAAACAAATCGAAGCGCTTACCGCTGGGCTGCAGAAAGTGAGCGCGCAACTCGAACTGAGTAAGTCCGCACCGCAAACAGTGTTGAACGATTAGTAAAACTGTCGGGTCGCATCTCTCCCGCAGCTTTGGCCGCAACTGATTCTGATTCCCCGTTCATTTGGGCGATCTCTCAAAATTTTCGTACTTCGATGATCGATCCCGACCTCGTTCGTTGTTTATCCGAGTAGAACTCAAACTACAAACGTAAACCACTGGAATCACGCCCATGAACAAATTAACCAAAATCGCAATCGGGCGGCCCTTTTTTCTGGCGGTGTTAATCGGACCTGGAGTGATCGTTTTGGCTCAGGCGCCGCCGAATACCACCATTCCCCGCGTGCCCAATCCGCCGCTGAGCGGCGACTTGGCCAATTTGCCGGGCGACCTGCGGGCGGTTCCGGTTCCGAGCCCGTCGAATCTGAACGAGTTCGTCCGGGATCCCGCCATGGCGCGCGCCCTCGGCAAAGCCCTCTTCTGGGACATGCAAGTGGGGAGTGACCGCGTGCAGTCCTGCGCGAGCTGCCATTTCCGCGCCGGGGCCGATCCGCGATCGAAGAACCAGTTGAGCCCGGGCTTGAAGCGCATGCCCGTGGCGGACCTCACCTTTTCGACGGGCCGAGGTCCCAATTTTCAGTTAGACGCCGCAGTCTTCCCGTTGACTCGGCTTGCCAATCCAGGTGTTCGCGGCGCTCTCGATCCGACTACCGACAGCAACGACGCCGTGTCTTCGCAGGGCATCCATCATCCCGGTGACGAGGCCGATCCGCTGCGCTTTCTTGTCGGCCCGGTAAACACCCGCCGCGTCGAGCCGCGCAATACTCCAACGACGATCAACGCTGTCTTCAATCATCGCCAATTCTGGGACGGGCGCGCCGAGAACATTTTTAACGGCGTCAATCACCTCGGCCAGCGCGATCCCGATTCCAGGCTCTTTCGTGCCGACGATCCGAGGAATCCGATCGAAGTCCGAGTGGAGTTGGTGAATTCCAGCCTCGCGTCGCAGGCCGTGGCACCGATCGTGAGCGACCTTGAGATGGCCGAGCCGAACCGCACTCGACTCGACGTGGGTCGCGAACTGGCGAGGGGTAAACGCCTGCAAGGAAAGCAGGTCTTGAAAGTCCGCCCGCTGGCCAGACAGCAGGTATCGCCGACCGACAGCGTCCTCGGCTCGATGAGTCGCTGGCCGCAGACAGGTCTCTCATTGAGCAGGTACGACCTGATGATCCAGACGGCTTTTCACAACAAATGGTGGGATGCAAGGAAGCTCATCCGGGTGAACGCCGACGGAACCAAAACCCTGGTGGATAAGCACGACGATGACGATAACCTTCCCGAAAATGAGTTCGCGCTGATCCAGTACAACTTCTCGCTCTTCTTTGGAATTGCCGTCCAGCTCTACGAGGCAACGCTCGTCTCCGATGATACGCCTTGGGATCGCTTTCGTCGTGACCACCCAGCGGCGACCGACCCGGCCTTAAACCCCTGGACGAATGACACTCCGGAATACATTAGCCGGCTGGCCCTTTTCGGCGCCCATCTCTTCAATGACCGCACTCGCACCCCCGCCGGCCACCTCCGCTGCTCGAACTGCCATGAGTCACATGAGCTGACGGATGCTTCCGTCCGCCGCGTCGCCCTTGCCCCGAACGGGCCTGTGCGCAATCGCGACGGCAATGTCATCGACAAAGGTTTCAATAACATCGGCGTTCGGCCGACTGACAACGACCTCGGCGTCGGCGCGTCCGATGCGTTCGGGCCACTTTCGTTTTCGCGCCGACTCTTCCCTGGCGGCGCTCCGATCGGTCAAATGTTCGACGGTGCCATCGTGGACAAGGGCTTTGGGTTGGAGGGCGCGTTCAAAGTCCCGTCGCTCCGCAACGTGGCGCTCACTGCGCCTTACTTTCACAATGGCGACGTGCTCACGCTTCGGCAGGTGGTCGAGTTCTATGGCCGCGGCGGCAATGTGTTTCCCGTCAACGAACTCAACGGCACGGTCATCGAGCCGCTGGGCGTCCCAGCGACGCTAAGTTCCGACGAGATCGACGCACTGGTCGCCTTCCTGGAGACGCTTACCGACGACCGGGTCGTATTCCAGCGCGCACCATTCGACCATCCGCAGCTCTTCGTGCCTAACGGACATCCAGGAAACTCCAACTCAACCACCGACGCGAATGGCGATGGCCTGGCCGACGATGTGCTGGTCGAAATCCCGGCGATCGGCGCCCAAGGTGGCAATCCGCTTCCGGGCTTTCTCGAAGGGATTTTTGGGCCGACCCCTTGATTCGTGACCTGCGAAGTGCAGGAAAAGGCGATCGCAAAATTGAAATCGACAATCGCGCAGCAGCAGAAGGAGATTCAAACTCTTATGGCCACTATAAAGGAACAGTCTGCGCAGATTCAAAAGGTAAGCGCCAGGCTCGCCGCAGCGCGTCCGTCCAGTGGCGGACTTGAGGCAAGCAGCAGTGTGCCAAACCGCGTTCAATGACCGGTGAACACCGAGGCAAAGCGAAAGTGAAACCAAACAGCGCCAACTATCGCTACGCACTGGACGCGAGAAACAATCGAAAACGGAAGGAGCGCTTGCCGGAATTCTGCTTATTTCGTACCGTGCGTGAATGCTATTCCCCCCCGGTTCGCGCAACAACGGCGCGCATTTTGGCGAGACGGCATGGAGCGTTGTGCTCGCTGCCGGCAACGTTTCTGAATCGCGCGCGCACGAGGCGCTGGCTGAGCTCTGCCAAATGTATTGGCCGCCGATTTACGCTTATCTGCGCCAGCGGGGATTTAATCGGCATGATGCACAGGATCTGACACAAATTTTTTTTCAGCGCATAGTTCAGGATGAAACGCTCCGCCGTGCTTCGCCAGCGCGCGGACGTTTCCGCAGTTTCCTGTTAGGCGCGCTCACACGCTGTCTCGCTGACGAACAGGCGTATCTGCGCGCTGTGAAACGCGGTGGCGGCGCGGAATTCATTTCCATGGACGAAGTTGCCGACGAAGAAATGCATCATCAGCGGGTCACAATGAACCTCACTCCGGCCGACTCGCTCGATGCGCGCTGGGCCGGTCTGCTCCTGGAACGCGCACTCGGAAAGGTCCGCGCGGAATTTTCAGTTAACGGAAAAGCGGAAACGTTCGAGGCGCTGTCGCCGTTTCTCGCGGGGGAAAAACCGGACATTTCATATCAGGATGCCGCGCAGCGAATGGGATTGGCGATGAGCGCGGTCAAAACGCATATTCACCGGTTGCGCCAGCAATTCGCCAGCGCCGTGCGACA
>Ga0207701_10002214_pt1 | contig 20198 bp, 19 predicted proteins | sample KBSSwiSSwithPhiX_FD_184294 | JGI IMG/M metagenome (GOLD analysis project Ga0207701, IMG submission 184294) | Switchgrass rhizosphere bulk soil microbial communities from Kellogg Biological Station, Michigan, USA, with PhiX - S5 (SPAdes) (version 2) | ecosystem: Environmental > Terrestrial >... | reverse complement strand
CGAGCCCGTAGAGCCGCCGCAACTCCTCGGCGGCGCGCCCCGTGGGCCGCCGCAGCGCTTCGCCTCCGCCCGAGACCGGGCTTCCGGGGGCGAGATGGACCAGGACGAAGACGATGACCACGATCCCGAAAAGGGTCGGGATCGCCAGAACGAGTCGCCGCAGGACGTAGCGAGTCATGCCGCCGGCCTCTTCACGGAAGTCGAAGCGCGGGGAATCGGCTCCATGAACCAGCCGACGGGCCCCGGCCAGATGCCGGACAGGCCCAGCGGCGACGTCGTGACGCCTCGGACGGCGCGGTCGAAACCGAACTTCTGAGTCGAGTTCACGAGGAAGATCGCGGGCGCGTCGTCGCGGAAGATTCGCTGCAGGCGGTGGAAGAGGGCGGTCCGTTTCGAGGGGTCGAGCTCGCGGCGCGCTTCCTCCATCAGGCGATCGGCCTCGGGATTCCGGTAGCAGCCGTTGTTGAGGCCATGCGGCGGGCACTGCGAGGAGTGCCAGTACGGGTACGGATCCGGGTTCGGGTCGACGGCGGACCAGGCGAGCGAAGCCGCCTCGAACTCGCCCGCATCGACGCGCTCGATGAATGCGGCCCATTCCAGAGTCCGCACGCGCGCGGTCACGCCGGCGTGGGCCAGCTCCGCGGCAAGCATCTCGGAGACCTGTCGGCCGGTCTCGAAGCCCGCCGGCACCGTAAGATCGAACGCGAACTTCCGGCCGTCCCGATCCAGCGTTCCGTCCCCGTCCGAATCCCGCCAGCCCGCCTCGGCCAGGAGGGCCTTCGCGGCCGCGGGATCGAACGGGAGCGGCGGGAGAGAGGCGTCGTAGGCCGGCGAGTCCGGCGCCCACGGCCCCGAGATGACGCGCGCCGAACCCCGGTACAGGTCGCGGGCCGCGGCGGCCCGGTCGGAGAGCATCGTCAATGCCCGGCGGACGCGGGCGTCCTCGAAGAACGGCGAGCGATTGTTGAGCGCGACGTAGCTCCAGTCGAGGGTGTAGAACTCCACGAGACGGCAGCAGTCGGAGAACCGCGGTTCCGACTCCGCCCGCGCCTTCAAGGTCGCGTCCATCTGGTCTTCGTCGAGATCACCGGCAAGGAGCATGCGGTACGCCGTCGTGTTGTCGGGCACGATGCGCAGGACGATGCGGTCGAAGTGTCCGCGCGGCCCCCAGTAGGCCGGGTTGCGCGCCAGCTCCACGGACTCGCCGGACTTCCACGCCGCGACCCGGTACGGACCGCTCGAAAGCGGCGCGCGATTGTCCGGGGCCTTCCGGAAGTCTCTCCCCTCGAAACGGTGGGCGGGAAGGACGGGCATCACGAAGGCCATCTCCCGAAAGGCGTAGGCCTCTCGAAACACGGTCCGGAACCGCCGGATGTCGAGCGCCTCGACGCGCTCGAGACCGTCGTAGAGAGACTGAAAGACCGGCGCCGGGATGCCGGGGTCGGCGATCTTCCGGATGGTGAAGACGGCGTCGGCCGCGGTCACGGGCTTCCCGTCCTCCCACACCGCCTCCGGCCGCAGCGTGACCACGTATTCGCGGCCGTCCGGGGAAACCTGCATGCTCGCTGCGAGCCCGGGCACGAGACCCAGGGCGGCATCGAAGTCGAAGAGATTGCGCTGGACGTACTGGAGGACCTGGGCTTCCGGCAGGCTCGTCTGCAGGACCGCGTTCAGACTCGTCGGCTCCCCCAGGAGCCGGCGCTGGAGCGTCCCCCCGTCGACGGCGACCGGGGTGCCCTCGGAAGCGGCGTCGAGCGCCGCAAGCGCGGGCGTGGAGCTCGACGGGGGCGTCCCGGAACGGGCCACGTCGGCGCGCGCCGACGGCGCTTCGGACCGGCCGCGACAGGCGGCCGCGAGCACGAGAACCGTGAACGCCGCCCACGCGCGCCTCATCGCATGTGGATTATGCAGGAGCGCGCCGGTGCCCTCCCCGCGAGAGCTCCGGGGACCTCAGGGAGCCGGAAAGGAGGCCGTGGCGACGTTGCGGGAGGAGTCGGTGACCCGGATGAGGAGGTACGACCCCTCCGAGTCTTTCGGCAGGCGGATGACGAACGTCTCGCTGAGCGAATCCGTGAGGCCGTCCTCGGCTTCCACGCGCGTCCACTTCTTCGCGTCGAGGCTGTATTCGGCCTCCGCGAGCGGCGAAAACGCGTCCACGGCTTCGATCTGGAGGACGTCGGGTTGCCGGGAGACATTGCGGATGACCGGCGCCGTGTTGTCGATCCGCACCGGCGAAGACTCGCGGGTCGTCGCCTTGCCGTCTCCCGGATTGGGCTCGGCGTCGGACGCCGTGACCCGGAATATGTACTCGCCGTCGGGGAGCGACGTTGCATCGAAGGAGTACGAGCTCTCGCGGACGTCTTTCCGAAGCACCAGCCACTTCGATCCGCCGACCGGCCGGAACTCGATGTCGTAGTCGAGCGCGTCGGAATCCGGATCGGTCGCCTTCCACTGCACGGTGCGATAGCCCTTGCGGAAGAGCTTGCGGGGCGAGCTGTCGGACTTGGGCTCCTCGAGGCTCGTGAAGATCCCCTTCTCGTCCGGAGCCGAGCTCTCGAAGACGTTCGATCCGCTCGAGCTCGACCGCGCGAGGACCTCCGCCGGCTCCAGCGCCGCGACGCTGTCGATCACCGGCGCGGCATTGCGATTGCGGTAGGCCGCCTCGGTGCGGCGGATTTTCGGAATGGCGTTCCCGTCCGTCTCGACGCGAAGCTTCCACTGCAGAAAGCGCGCGTCGGGCGCTTCGATCGGGAGGGATCGGGCGCTTCCCTCCCAGTTCGACCATCCGCTCCAGGTGGTGTCCGGAGTGGCCGAATCGCCCGACCGGAAGGCAAACTCCACGCGGGAGCCGGAAGGAGCATCGCCCTCCCAGCGGAACGCGCCGTAGCGGCTGGTCCGGCCCGTGTCCTTCACGGGGGAAACGTACTCGCCGACGAAGCCCCCGGGGCGGCGCCGGTACAGGGCCGTGGCGGCGTTGAGGCCGACGTCGGGCCCGGCCACGAAGGTGACCTGTCTCTCGTCGAACGTGCGCAGGAGCGAGGCGCCGTCGGGAAGAAGCGCGTAGAGCTTGCCCTTGGGGCCCGTGGCCGCCACCACGCCCGCTCCGGCCTCGTCGCGCGCGAGATCGAACACGACTTCCTCGGGGGCGGACCAGACGACACGTGCGGGCTCGCCCTCCTCGAAGAGCAGGACCTCGGACGAGTATCCGCTCCGCGAGCCGCCGCGCGTGGGAGCGAGGCGCGGCGTCGAGACCGAGACCGTGACCTCGGGCCGGGATCGGTCCTCGTCTTCGTCGGTCGGCGATCCGCGCGCGGACTTCGAAGGCGCGGAAGCCGAGACGGGAACCGAGATCGGCTCGCTCGAGGACGAGGACATGTCCGCCGCGCCCGCGGCGACCCAGACTCGACCGCTCGCGTCTCCGGTGATGGCCGTGATCTCGGGCTTGGAAGAGTCGTAGAGGGTGGCCACGCGGCCGTTCTTGTCGATGCGAAGCACGAGGCCGGAGCCGGACGTCCCCGCCCAGACACGGCCCACGGAGTCGACGTAGAGAGCGCGGACGTGCGCGTCCGCGGTGGTGTGCACGGGTTCGCCCTGGCCGCCCTTCTTGACGCGGTGGATCTCCCCGGGAAGCCCCGTCGCGACGTACAGATCCGGTCCGGCGAACGCGAGCGCCCAGACGTACTGGGCTTTCGTGTCGTAGTACAGCGAGGCCTTGCCCTTCTCGATGCGGTAGACCTTCCCGCCCGGCGAGCCGCCCGCGTAGACGACGCCGTCCGGCCCGAAGGCGATCGCCGTGACCTCCTGCTCGGGAAGCGTGGCCCACGTCTCCACCGCGCCGCCGGCCGTGACCCGGAGGACCTTGCCCGAGTCGCCCGTGCCGACGAAGAGCTCCCCGTTTTTGCCCTGGGCCGCGACGAAGAGCACGGCTTCCGAAACCCCCTCGACTTTCGCGAGCGAGCGGCCCGCGACGAGAGCCCCGTCCGCGGTCACCGAGACGCCGCGGGCCTCTCCCAGCGAGAACTCCGCGGCGCTGTCCGTGGCCCAGATCTTGACTGTCGCCGCGGAGGCGGGCCGAGGCGCCAGGAGCGCCGAGGCTCCGGCCATGCACACGCCAATCGCGAGTGCGAGGGCGGGGCGTCCCGCCCGGGTCACCAGAGCCTCGGGAGCACTTCGAGATGGAGACGGGCCGACCCCGCCAGGGGCACGGGTTGCTCGATCGACTCGGCCTGCAGCCTCAGATAGCCGAGGTCGGGCGATCCGTCGCCGGGTCCGCGGTCGCGCAGCAGCGCCGCGCGTGTCGGAGGCAGCGCGGCCAGCGGCTCCCCGTTGACCACGGCGCCCGGCGCCGAGCGGTAGGCCAGCAGGTTCAGCGTATTCGGAGGCCGCATGCGCGACAGGAACTCGAGGACCTGATCGAGCGAGTGGGGATCCGGCGGATAGAGGGAGAGGTCGTAGGCCGTGGCGGCGTTGCCGTCCCCGACGAAGACCGTCAGCGGGCCCGGCGGGGCGTCCTCGGGAACGCGCGCCGTCATGACGACGCGGCGCGGCCCTCCGCGGAAGTCCTCGAGATCGATCCAGATCGGCACCGAGTCTCCCGGCCGCACCCGCTCCTTCTGCGCCTCGACGTGCACGATGCGGGCGCTCTGCAGCCGGTCGGAGTGGACGATCTCGATCTCCACGCCCTTCACCGAGAGGTCGTGGAATTCGTTGGCCATCAGGTAATTCGTGAGCAGGGCGAGGGAGCCCACGGCTTCTTCCCGGGCCGTCAGGCCCGTGAAAACCGAGTCCCATCGCACGGACCGGTCATCGGTCTCGATGGACGATTTCCAGACGATCGTGCGCTCCCCCGCTCGTTTCTCGAGCGTCGTCAGGACGCTGTCGGTCGCGAGCGCCAGGAGAATCGGCGTGAGCATCGCGTTGTGCACGACTTCGAACTGGAACGTCTGCGTCGGGACGTCCTCCGAAGTCATCTTGATCGTGACCGGGACCATCGTCGGCGGCTTGCCGAAGCTGCCCAGGATTCCGGTGGAGCGGTCCTGCGAGACCGAGCCCAGACGCGCCCCGGTCGAGGAGAACTTGAACGATCGGTAGAGCGACGGGAGCACCGTCAGGACCTCGGCGCGCGCCATCGGCATGTCGACCGGGCCCATGGAGAGGAACGGATGACCGAAAGCGAGGATCGAGTTGCCGTCGACCCACGTCACGGTCCCGGTCGCCGATAGCACCATGTCTCCCGAGAGAAGCACGGCGGCCACGGCCGAACCGGGCTCCAATCGGTCGGATTCGGGCATCGGGCTCGTCGAGCCCGCGGCCGCAGGCGCGGAGGCCCCCGAGGGCGCGGCGAGCCACCCCGCGGCACCGGCCATACGGTCGAAGAGTCCGCCGGGCGCGAGGTTTCCGGAGAAGGACACGGGCAACGGCAGCGCCGCGAACGCTCCCGCCGCGGGCCCGGCCTTGAGCGGCGCGAGGATCTCGTCGAGCGCGTGAGTGAAGTCCCGATCGCGGAACTCGGCCATGAACTGGGCTGTGCTCATACCGCTCATCGCGCTGGTCGCGGCGCCGCCGATCGGCACCGGCGGCGTGGGCGGCGCCTTGCGGATGTCGAGCATGCTCTGGATCGGCGTGATGCCGCAGATCGGCTCGCGCGAAAACGGCCAGCCATAGGCCAGAGCGCCCACGAGCTTCTCGTCCACGTAGACGGGGCTTCCGCTCATTCCGGCGATGATGCCGGTCTTCTCGATCGCTTCCGAGTGGATGCGCGCGAGGATCAGGTCCTGTTTCGGCGCGTAGCTGCGGAGCACGCCGACGATCTCGACGTCGAATCGCTGGACTCCGGCGCCGTCGCCGAGATCCGACAGCGTGTAGCCGCGCATGCCGGCAGCCAGCTCCTTCACCGGGAAGATTTCGGTGGCCGAAACGGCGACAGCCAGGCCGAGCAGACCGGCAGCTGCTAAGACGATCCACCGGCGCGAGAATCGACTCACATTGGGCACAACGGCCCGGGGTTGGCGCTCCATTCCCTTTGACCCTCTCTTACCCATATGTTACGGTCGAAACCGATGCTCGGGACCGTCTTTCAGCCAGTCACCACAGAAAACCTTCCCGGACAGCCCTCGATCCTCTCCTTCTTCTCGGAAGCCGGCATCGCCGATCGGGTCGTGCTGGGCATCCTTTTGCTCTTTTCATTTGTGAGCTGGATCATAATTTTCGCCAAGTTCATCCGGCTGAGACGCGTATCCGGCCAGTCGGAGAAATTTGTCGCGTTCTTTCGCAAATCCAAGCGGTTCTCCGAGGTCAACACGTTCGCCGGGGAACTGTCCGACACCCCTCTGACGACCCTCTTCAAGGCCGGCTACGCGGAGCTGGACGCGCAGGTGAAGGCCAACCGGACGGAGGAATCGCCCACGACCGGCCCCACCGCGCAGGGCAAGCTCCTCATCAAGAACATCTCGGGCATCGAGCGCGCACTCGAGCGGGCCATCGGCGTCGAAATGTCGCGGCTGACGCGCAACATGACCTTCCTCGCCACCACGGCGTCGGCCTGCCCCTTCATCGGCCTCTTCGGAACGGTGTGGGGCATCATGCAGTCCTTCCGGGCCATCGGCCAGACGGGCTCCACGTCGATCGCGGCCGTCGCGCCGGGCATCTCCGGAGCGCTCGTGAACACGGCCGCGGGGCTCGCCGCCGCAATCCCGGCCATGATCTTCTACAACTACTTCATGGGCAAAGTCCGCGAGCAGCGCGCCGGAATGGAGGACTTCTCGCTGGAGTTCATCAATCTGGCGGAGAGGAACTTCACCTAGGGCCGCGGTGTCCTGATCGCATATGGCATTCCAGCGCCAGTCCGGCGACCCGTTCGACCACCTCGCGGACATCAACGTCACGCCGCTCGTCGACGTGATGCTCGTCCTCCTGATCATCTTCATGGTCACCGCGCCCATGCTGCACCAGGGCATCTCCGTCGCGCTGCCCAAGACGGCCACGACGAACATCCAGTCGCAGCTGGAAGATCCGATCGTGCTCTCGATCTCCCGCGATGGGCTCTTCTACATCAACGAGACGCCCGTGGCTCGCGGCCTGCTGCGCGACCGGCTGCGGGCGATCCTCCGGGGCCGCAAGGAAAAGGCCGTGCTGCTCAAGGCCGACCGTGGCCTCTCCTACGGCACCGTCATCGAGACTCTCGACCTGCTCAATCGCATGGGCATCGAGAGCCTGGGGCTCGTCACGGACACTTCGGGGGCCTCGAAGAAGTGAGGCGGGCTCGGCGCTGAGATGGATTCCGTCGGCAACATCCTGGCCGACCGGCAGGCGGACCGGGTGCCCTGGGCCTCGGCGACTCTCCTGGCCTTCGTGTTGCACGCCGCGGTTCTCGGAGGCCTGATCTTCTCCATGTTCGCAAAGCCGATGAAGTACGCGGCGCCGCGTGCCGTGGCCGTGCGTCTGCTGCGGGCCGGATCGATTCGCGCGCCTCAGGTCCAGGCGCCCCCCGCTCCCGCACCGCCGCCGGTCGCGGAGAAGCCCAAGATCGAAAAGCCTCCCGACCCGGAAGAGCAGCCCAAACCCTCGGAGAAGGCGGTGCTCCTGCCGGCGAAGGAGGATCCCAAAAAGAAAAAGCCGACGCCGCCTCCCATCAGCCGCCCCGGCCGCCCGGTGAATACCCCGGCGGTGAGCCTGCCGACCGGAGACGAGGAGACGCCCGCGTCGGCCGGCGCGTCGGGTCCGGCCGCGGGCGCCGGGGGCACGGCCGGGATCGGCGGGTTCAAGATCGACCAGGCAGATTTCAAGTATCCGATTTACATCGACCGGATGGTGGCAATCATGAGCGTCAATTGGTTCAAGCCGGCCCAGGTCGTGCAGACGAATCCCGTCGTGCACTTCCAGATCCAGAAGGACGGGACGATCACCGACGTCGCCCTCGTGACCTCGAGCGGCCTTCCCTTCGTGGACCGGGCCGCCATGCGCGCGGTCTACGCGTCCTCGCCCCTGCCGCCCCTGCCCGCCGACTACTCCGGCGCGCATCTCGGCATTCAGGTCGTGTTCGAGTGAGGCGGCCGAGCCCGATCCGCGCGGCCCTCGGCGCCGTCCTGGCGATCGCCGCGTTCGGCAGCGCCGCCGGCGCGCGCGCCCAGGCTCCGGCTCCGACGCCGGCGCCCGCCGAAGACATCCAGGTCACGATCCGGGGCGGCGCCGAGCGCCGTCTCTCCATCGCGGTGCCGGCCCTGTTCGCTCCGGGGACGGCCGCCCTACAGGCCCAGGTCGTCGAGCCGTTCACGGCGACGCTCCGATCCGACCTCGAGTACGCCGGGGCCTTCGCCGTCTCGGAGCCGGCCCTGTATCCGACGGGGTTCCGCGATCCCTCGACGCAGGAAGCCGCCGACCGCTGGCTCGGCACGGGCGCCGAGGCCCTCGTCGATACCCGGGGGGAGGTTTCCGGAGACAAGGTCTCGATCGAGGCGCGCGTCTGGGACCTGAAGGCCCGCAAGCTCATCATGGGTCGCCGCTACTCGGGCGGCCCCTCCTACGTCGAGCGGATTGCTCACACGCTCGCGAACGACATCGTCAAGTACTTCACGGGCAAGCCCGGCATCTTCCTCTCCACCATCGTCTACGTGTCGGACCTGGGCGGGAACAACAAGGAAATCTCGGCCATGGACTTCGATGGTCGCGGCGTCCGGCAGCTCACCTCGCACAAGTCCATCGCCATCAGCCCGACCGGGGCCAACGGCAAGATCGCGTACACCTCGTACGTGAGGCTCTTTCCCCTGCTCTGGACGATGGACTACGACGGCGGCAACAAGCGCGAGGTCCCGACGGGCGTCGACCTCAACGCCTCGCCTTCGCTCAGCTCGGACGGCGCCCTGATCGCCTTCGCCGGCTCGGCGAAGGGCAATTCCGACATCTACACGGTGCCGGTCGCCGGGGGCACCGCCCGCCGTCTCACCAGCAGCCGGGCGCTCGAAGCGTCCCCGGCCTGGTCTCCCACCGGGCGGCAGATCCTCTACACCTCGGACCTCACGGGCACGCCCCAGATCTACGTCATGGACTCCGAGGGCACGGGCTCCCGGAGAGTGACCTTGGCCGGCAACTGGAACGACGAGGGCGCCTGGTCGCCGGACGGCGCACGGATCGCATTCGCGTGCCGCAACGAAGGCGACTTCAACATCTGCGTGATGGACATGGAGTCGGGACGCACCGTGCAGCTCACCTCGGATGGCTCGAACGGGCATCCGACGTGGTCGCCGGATGGAGAGAAGATCGTCTATCAATCGCGGCGCGACGGATCCACTCAGATCTACACGATGGACGCGACCGGCCAGAACAAGAGACAGCTCACGCGCGGAGGCAACCACTCGCAGCCCGCGTGGGTCCCCTAGCCTCGGATTCCGATCGCTCAGTTTCGAGTTGGGGTTTCGACAAGCTCTTTGCTACACTGGACTTCCGGCGGTGCCACCTCGGGTTTGCGCGCTCCGCTTCACCGACTAAGGAGTAACCGAATGGTTAAGAAGCTCTGGACCCTCATGGCGATCCTCCTTCTCGCCACGGTGGCGCTTTCGGCCGGCTGCAAGAAAAAAGCCCCCACCTCCACGGTCGACGCGCGGCCTCCCGTCAGCTCCAAGCCGGCCGAGACCGAAGTTGCTCCGCCGCCCTCGACGGCGCCGAGGGGCGACGTGACGGCGGACGTGCTCAAGCAGGACGTCACGGAGCTCAACAAGAAGGGCTACCTGACCGACGCGTACTTCGACTACGACCAGTCGGATCTCCGCGAAGACGCGCGCACCGCGCTCGCGGCCGACGCCGAGTGGCTCAAGAAGTACCCCACGGTCCAGGTCCTCATCGAGGGGTACTGCGACGAGCGCGGCACGGGCGCGTACAACCTCGCGCTCGGCGACCGCCGGGCCAACGCCGCCAAGGAATACCTGGTCTCGCTCGGGATCGACGCTTCGCGCCTGCGGACCGTGTCCTACGGCGAAGAGCGGCCGTTCTGCTCGGACTCCAATGAATCCTGCTGGCAGCAGAACCGCCGGGCGCACCTCCTGATCACGGCCAAGTAGATTTGGTTTTGAAGGTCCCCCGGCACCCCGGCCTCTTCGGCCTTCTCGGAATCCTGGCGACGTCCCTCGTGGGCGTCGCCTGCGTGTCGTCGAGCGACATCGAGGGTCTGCATCGCCAGATGGGCGACATCCAGAAGCAGATCCAGACCCTCGAGAAACGCTCCTCCAGCAAGGAAGAGGTCGAGAAGCTCAACCAGAACGTCGCCACGCAGACCTCGCAGCTGCTGAAGTCGAATGCCGACACGGCCGTCAGGCTGGGCGAGCTGACGACCAAGATGGAGCAGCTCGAGGCCAAGCTCGAGGACACCAATCGCCGGCTTTCACAGCTGTCGCAGCAGATCGCCGAGACGCAGGGCGATCTCATGCGCCTCCGGGACGCCGGGGCCGGCCCGACGCCGGCCGCCCCCCCCGGAGCGCCGGGCTCCACCGCGCCCGGACGCTCCGCTCCCGCGGCCACGGGTCCCTCGCCCGCCGAGCTCTACGACACGGCGTACGCGGACTACACCAAGGGGCGCTACGCCCTCGCCATCCAGGGATTCCAGGATTACCTCTCGAGCTACCCGTCCACCGACCTCTCGGACAACGCCCAGTACTGGATCGGCGAGTCGCACTTCGCCCAGAAGAAATACGCCGAGGCGATCACCGATTTCACCGACCTCCTCAAGCGCTGGCCGGCCAGCGACAAGGCGGCGGCGGCGCTCCTGAAGAAGGGGTATGCCCTGGCGGAAACCGGTCAGAAGGCCGAGGCCGTCGTCCAGCTCCAGTACGTCATCCACGAGTTTCCGAGCTCGGACGAGGCCCGCCTCGCCAAGGCCCGGCTCAAGTCGATGGGGATCGACACCCGGGGATAGAGTTCGAGGTTGGAGGTTGAAGGTTGAGAGGGAAAGAGGGTATCTTTCCCGCCCCTTTAACCTTCAACGTTCAACCTTCAACTTTGACCATCAAGTAGAAAGCGACTCAAGCACATGGCCAACATCAAGTCCGCCGAGAAACGCATCCGCACGTCGGCCAAGAAGCGCGCCCGCAACAAGGCCCGAGTCACCCGGCTGCGCAGCGCCGTCAAGCGCTACGGCCAGACCGACGCCAAGAAGCGGTCGGAGGCGCTGCCGCGCACGCATTCCGAGATCGATCGCGCGCTCGCCAAGGGCGTCATCCATCGCAACGCCGCCGCGCGGTACAAGTCCCGTCTCGCGAAGAAGGCGAAGACCAGCTAAAAGCCTTCCAGCATGCTCGTGACCAGGCTCTGTGCGAACTGGTCGGCGACCCGGTCGATCGCATCGTTCTCCCGGTCCACGTACGTCGCCGCGGTCGCGTTGAACTCGTAGTTTCCCCGGAACGTGAACGCCGGGTTCTCCCAGATCGCCTCCCCGCCGGGGATCGCCGTGAGGGCCACCCGCGCCGTGATCTGCACCTGGTAATTCGTCGCGATCCCCTGCGAGTCGAACGACACCGGATACAGGTTGAACCCGAGCACCGCCCCCGTCAGCACCGCATCCGCCCCGGGCTCCGTCGCCTGGACCCGGAACCGGCCGCGCGAGACGAGCTCGCGGGTGATCTCGGCCGAGAGCCGCTGCTCGAGGCCCACCCGCTGCGTCCGGTTCTCGAGCGTCGTGAACTCCACGACGCGGATGTTTTGGGGTAGCGACGACCCCTGGCCCACCAGGGCATAGCCGCAGCCTGCGGTGAGAACAGCCCCGAGGAGGATGACGCCGGCCGCAAGCCCTCGACTTTCGACCCTCGACTTTCGGCTCTTCCCCTTCAACGCACCACCAGGTTCAACAGCCGGTCCGGCACGAACACGGTACGTGTGATCTCTTTTCCCTCGACCCAGCTGCGGATCTTCTCGTCCTCGCGGGCGCGCGCCATGGCTTCGGACTCGGACGCCCCGCGCGCCACGGACAGCTTTCCGCGGACTTTGCCGTTCACCTGGACGACGAGGGTGACGTCGAGGGAGGTCGCGAGCTCCGGGTCGGCGACCGGCCAGCGGCTCTCGAGGACGAAGCCCGCCTGGCCGAAGCGCTCCCACCACTCCTCCGTCAGGTGCGGAGCCATCGGGTGCAGGAGCTGGATGAGCGTCCGTGCGGCCTCGCGCAGCGTCTCCGGAGTTTCGGACCCCTCGTCCAGCGCCTCCGAGATCGCGCGCTGGAATTCCATGAGCGCCGCGACGGCGGTGTGGAAGTGGAAGCTCGCGGCATCGCGGGTGACCCGCTCGATCGTTTCGTGCATCCGGCGAGTCAGCGGCGTGTCCCGCGGTGCTCCGTCTCCATTCGGCGCGCCGGCGAACCGTTCGGCGACCTTCCCGCAGAGGTCGTGGACGCGGCTGAGGAACCGGAACGCGCCTGCGACCCCCTCCTCCGACCACTCCGATTCCTTCTCGGGCGGCCCGATGAAGAGCGTGGCGAGACGCACGGTGTCCGCGCCGTAGCGGACGATCAGCTCGTCGGGCGAGACGGTGTTGCCGCGCGACTTGGACATCTTCTCGACTTTGCCGCTCGCCGGGTTGAGTTTCGTGATCATGCCCTGGTTGAAGAGCCTCTCGAACGGCTCCTCGAGGTGGACCAGGTCCATGTCCTTGAGCACGCGACAGACGAAGCGCGCGTAGAGCAGGTGCAGGATGGCGTGCTCGATGCCTCCGATGTACTGGTCGACCGGCAGCCAGCGGTCGACGCGTTCGGTGTCGACCATCTTCTCCTGGTCGCCGGGGTTCAGGAAGCGCAGGAAGTACCAGGAGGAATCGACGAAAGTGTCCATGGTGTCGGTCTCGCGGCGCGCCGGCCCGCCGCACGTCGGGCAACGGGTCGCGACGAAAGCTTCGGACTGCAGGAGCGGGTTTCCCTCCGCCCCGCGGAACTCGACGTCCTCCGGGAGAAGGACGGGCAGGTCGGTGTCGGGCACCGGCACCACGCCGCAGGCCGGACAGTGAATCGCGGGGATCGGAGTTCCCCAGTACCTCTGCCGCGAGATCAGCCAATCGCGCAGGCGGTAGCCGACCTTGCCCTTCCCGAAACCCTTCTCCTCCAGCCAGGCGATCGCCGTGCGGATGGCTTCCGGCCCGTTGGCCGTGCCGTCCCAGCTTCCGGACCGGACGAGCACGCCTCCGTGGGGCCGCGCCTCGGCCAGGGTGGCGGGGTCCACGTCTCCTTCTTCGGTCCTGTAGACCAGGCGAATCGGCACGCCATACTTGCGCGCGAACTCGAAGTCGCGCTGGTCGTGGCCGGGAACTCCCATGATCGCCCCCGTGCCGTAGTCCGGAAGCACGAAGTTGGCGAGGAGCACGGGAATCGGCTCCCCCGTCGCCGGATTGAGCGCCGTCGCACCCGTCTCGAGCCCCTGCTTCTCGCTGCCCTCGGCCTCCCGGTCGAGGCGCGACTCCCGCCGGACTCTTTCCACGAACTCCTCGAGCTCCTTTCGCTGCGTCGAATGCGCCGCGAGCCTCTCGACCGCCGGATGCTCCGGAGCCAGCGCCAGGAACGTCGCACCGTAGAGCGTGTCGGGGCGCGTCGTGAAGACCTTCACGGGCTCGGTGAGACCGTCGACACGGAAGAGAATCTCCGCGCCCTCGGAGCGCCCGATCCAGTTGCGCTGCATCGTCTTCACGCGCTCGGACCAGTGCGGCAGGCGGTCCAGGCCCTCGAGCAGGCGCTCGGCGTAGTCGGTGACCCGGAAGAACCACTGTGTCAGGTCCCGGATCTCGACGAGATCGTCGGAGCGCTCGCAGCGTCCATCGACGACCTGTTCGTTGGCCAGAACAGTCCGGCAGCCCGGACACCAGTTCACCGGAGCGGTCTTGCGGTACGCGAGGCCCCGCTCCCACATCCTCAGAAACAGCCACTGGTTCCAGCGGTAATACGACGGCTCGCAGGACGACAGCTCCTTGGACCAGTCGTAGAGACAGCCCAGCGCGTACAGCTGTTCCTTCATGCGAGCGATGTTTCCCAGCGTGTACTCGCGGGGCGGAACGCCGCTCTGGATCGCGGCGTTCTCGGCCGGGAGGCCGAAGGCGTCCCAGCCCATCGGGTTGAGCGCCTTCCGGCCGGCCATCCGCTGCCGCCGGTACAGGGCGTCGCCGAGAATGTAGTTCCGTCCGTGCCCGACGTGCAGGCGGCTCCCCGAAGGATACGGATACATGTTGAGCATGTAGTACTCGTCGCCGGGGACGGCGGTGTCCACGTAGGCCACGCGCGCGTCTGCCCAGCGGCGCTGCCACTTCGCTTCGATCTCGCCGGGAGCGTATCGATCGCTCATTTCCGGCGCGAATATAACCGAAGGCCCTGCGGCGCCCCTGCCGACCAGCCGGCCTTCAGGGAGAGGGCGCGGAAGTCCGAGTTCGCACGCGCAGCGTGGCTTCCGGCAGCCGCAGGACCGGGAAGTCCAGGCGCCCCGAAGTCTCGACAGCCAGGACCGTCAGATCCTTCGGCCGCTCGAGCGCGCGGCGCCCGAACGGAACGTAGCGCGCGTCCACGGCGTTGATGGACGCCGACGGATCCGAGAACACGAAGCCGCGGTCCGGATAGTAGACCTCGATCCAGCGGTGATAGACGCCGCCGATCCGGGAGTCGTACCCTTCGCTGCCCGGCTTCGTCCGGAGAATGCCCTGCACGGTGCGCGCCGGGATGCCCACGCGGCGCAACAGGTCGACCGAGAGTTCCGAGTAGCCCACGCAGTGGGCGCGCCGCGAGGCGAACACGGACGCCGGGTCCTGCCGGCGCGAGCGATCGGGGTCGTAGCGCAACGCCGACGCGACTCCCCACAGGATCCGTTCGACGGCTTCGGCCTGCGTCGCGGCGTCGCCGGCGAGCGTGCGCGCGAAGGCATCGCGCTCGGGCGAGACCGGCAGCGCGACATCGCGGGCGCCCGCCGTCGGATAGGGCGCCCGGCTTTCGAGCGGACCGTCGCTGACGCGCACGAGGAGCTCGAGGCTGCCGTCGCTGCGCGGGGCGACCGTCATGGAATAGCCATCGTTGTCGTACTGGTCGAACAGTCGGGAGTCCGGGCCGGATGCGCGGTAGACCGCGCTCTCGTCGGCGCGCAGGAGAGCCGTCGAAACAACCAGGGCCGCGGCCAGGAAGACAATGCGGCCTCTCGGAGCGCTCAAGACTCGTGGACCTCGCCGCGACGCGCCTTCAGGACGCCGTCCAGGATCCCGTTGATGAACTGCGAGGACTTGGGCGTCGAGAAACGCTTGGCGATCTCGAGCGCCTCGTCGATCACCACCGGACGCGGGGTTTCGGGCTCGTGGAGGAGCTCGAAGAGCGCGAGCCGGAGGATGTTCCGGTCGACGACCGGCATGCGGGCGAGCCGCCAGTGGTCGGCCTGACGCGAGATCAGGGCGTCCAGGTCTTCGCGATGAAGAAGCGTCCCCGAAACGAGCCGCCGGGTGAAGTCCGCGATGCCCTCGGGGGCGTTCTTGAGATCGTCGGATCTCCGGAACATCTCCTGGGGCTCGGTCCCCGAGACGTCGTGCTCGTACAGCATCTGGAGGGCGAGCTCCCGCGCCTTGCGCCGCGCCCCCATCAGAGCCTCACCGCTTTCCGTTCTTGAGGTGGCGCCGGAGGTTCGCCATCTCGATGGCCGCCTCCGCCGCCTCGACGCCCTTTTCAGACCGCCGGCGCGCCTGCTCCATCGTGTCGCAGGTCAGGACTCCGAATCCGATCGGCAGCCCGGTCTCGACCGAGAGCGACGCCAGGGCCGACGCGACGGCGTGGCCCAGAACCTCGTGGTGAGTCGTCTCTCCCCGAACGATCGCCGCGAGAGCGATCAGCGCGTGAGGTTTCGCGGCGTCGGCCAGGGCCTTCGCTCCCGCCGGCAGCTCGAAGGCTCCCGGCACCCGGGCGATGGAGACGTCCTGCTCCCGCGCGCCGCGCCGTTTCAAGGTCTCCAGGGCCGTCGCGAGCAGGGCGTCGGTCACCGTCGGGTTCCAGCGGGCGCACACGACGCCGAACCGCAGTCCGTTGGCATCGAGGCTTCCCTCGTACTGCCTCGGCGAGAAAGAGGCCGCCACGCGGCGCGGAACGCGCATGCTCAAAGGACTGCTCTCGTTGAAAGGAAGGAAATTGTAACCGAAGATGCCCTGCGAAGAGGGGGCTAGCCGAAGAGCCGGGCCAGTTCGGGCACGTCGCCGAAGTTCCGCCGGTAGCGCTCGAGAAACTCGCCGGGCGTGTATCGCGGCGGTTGGGGTCCCAGGGCTTCCAGACCGAAGACCGCGTTGATGCTGCCGATTCGGCCGGCCACCGGCCACGACGCGCCGATGCGCCGGCCTCTCAGCAGGCCCGCGCGGTACATGTCGCCCACGCCCGTCGGGTCCACGGCCTCTTTCTCGACACGCGCGGCCGGAATGGCGTGGGTCTCGGCCTCGCGCCCGCCCTCACGGACGTGGATGGCGGATCCGTCCGCGCCGTGGGTCACGATCACGACCGGGGCCTCGGCCTGCAGCTCTTCGAGCGAGAGCCCGGTCTTGTGGCCGAGGATGCCGAACTCGTAGTCGTTGACGATCAGGATGGCAGCGCCGCGCAGCCCGTTCCGCATCTCTTCTCCCGAGAGGCGCGTGACCTGCTGGCTCGGGTCGTAGAGGAACGGTATGCCGTTCTGACGGCACGTTTCGGCGTGCGCGGCCATCGCCGGGGGATCGTTGGGCGAGATCACCACGAACGCAATCGAGGCCGGCGGCAGCGAGCTCAGCGGCAGCTCGCGGGCCCGGGCCATCGCCCCCGTGTAGAAGGACGCGAGCTGGTTCTGGTCCTGGTCGGTCGACACGAAGAACGACGCCGTGAAGAGGTCGTCGACCAGCCTCAGGCCCGACACGTCGACGCCTTCGCGGGCCAGGCGGTCGCGGTATTCGCTCGCGTCGGCTCCGGCCGTGGCGAAGAGGAGCGGACGCTCTCCGAGCAGCGCCAGGCCGTAGGCGATGTTGGGCCCGCATCCGCCGGGAACGCGCCGCATCTCATCGACGAGGAAGGAGACCGACAGGCGCGACATCTTGTCGGGGATCAGGTGCTCGGTGAACTTGCCCGGAAAGGTCATCAGGTAGTCGAAGGCCACGGAGCCCGTGACCACGATGCGCCCGTCGGATTTCACAGGTATCTCCCCACGATCGGACCCAGTCGTTTTCTGGCCGCCGGCGATACGGCCGCGCGGTCGGTGATCAGGCCGAACCGCATCGCGTCCCGGCATCCGCACCTTCGCGCGGGATCGACGCGGGCGACCGTCTCGGCGAGCGACCGGCGGGCCGCGGCGGCGTTGTCGGCGAGCACGGTCAGGATCGTTTCCACCGTCACGTCCTCGGTGGCTTCGCGCCAGCAATCGTAGTCCGTGACGAGCGCGAGGCTCGCGTAGCACATCTCGGCCTCGCGGGCGAGCCGGGCCTCGGTCAGGTTCGTCATGCCGATGATGTCCGCGCCCCACGACCGATAGAGCTGCGACTCGGCGCGCGTCGAGAACTGCGGACCTTCCATGCAGACATACGTTCCGCCGCGGCGGACCGTGAGTCCGCCGCGCTGCGCCCCTTCCTCCAGCGCCATGGACAACGCCGGGCAGACCGGGTCGGCCAGGCTCGCGTGCCCGACGAGGCCGCCCTCGAAGAACGTGTCGGCGCGATGCCGCGTGCGGTCGATGAACTGGTCGGGAATGACGGCGTGTCGGGGCTCGAATTCTTCCCGGAGGCTGCCGCAGGCCGAGGCCGAGAGCAGCGCGTCGCAGCCGAGCATCTTGAACCCGCAAATGTTGGCCCGGTAGTTGATCTCGGTCGGGGACAGGCGGTGCCCCCGTCCGTGGCGGGACAGGAACGCGACGGGAACGCCCCGGAGCGTCCCCGTGAAATAGGTGTCGGACGGTCGTCCGAACGGCGTGTCGAGAACCTCCTCGGCGAGCTCTTCGATGGCCGCGAGATCGTAGACGCCGCTGCCGCCGACGAGACCGATCCGGGCGCTCCGGCTCAAGCGCGGGCCCCGCCCGCGCCGGCCTTGGCCCGGTGCGCCGCGATGGCGTCGAGCACCTGATGCGCCAGAACGAGCGCGTCCCGGCCGACCTCGCCGGAAACCAGAGCGTCCCGCCGCTCCCGCACGGCCCCGGCGAAGTCCTCGAGCTCCCGCGTGAGCGGATCCCCCGACTCGACGGGCACGTCGACGTTCACCGGCAAGGCGGTCCGGCCCCCGCCGTCGGCCAGGCGGCGCGCCCGGATGGTCCGGGCGTGCATGTCGACCGAGCAGTACAGGGAGGGCCCGAAGACGCGGAGCTTGCGCATCCGCTCGGGGGACACGCGCGAGGCCGTCAGCGTCGCGACGCACCCGCCCTCGAATTCGAGCCGCGCGTTCGCGATGTCGATGCGCGACGTGACCACCGGCATCCCGACCGCGCGGATCTCGACCACCGGACGACGCACGAGATCGGACACGATCTGCAGGTCATGGATCATGAGGTCGAGCACGACGTCGACGTCGAGGCTCCGCGGCGTGAACGGAGCGAGGCGGAGGCCCTCGATGAAGAGCGGCGGCTCGGTGCGCGCGAGGAGGGCCTGCACCGCGGGATTGTGCCGCTCGACGTGCCCGACGGCCAGCACCCGCGAAAGGGAGCGCGCCAGGGCCACGAGCGCGGAGGCCTCCTCGACGGCGGGGGCGAGCGGCTTCTCGACGAGGACGTCGAGGCCGCGCTCCAGAAAGAACCGGCCCAGCTCTCCGTGGGAGCTCGTCGGCGTCGCGACGACCACCGCCTGGGCGGCTTCGGCGACTTCCTCGGGCCCCGAGAGGACGCGGAGGCCCCGCTCGCGCGCCACCTCTTCGGCCCGCCCTTCGTGGTGGTCGTGGATGCCCACGAGAGCGATGCCCGGCAGCTCCGCCGCGACGCGGGCGTGATGCCGGCCAAGGTGGCCGACACCCACGATGGCGAGGCGCACCGGCGCCAGCGCCGCGGCGCCGGCCGGCGCCGAGGCGCCCGTCACTTGATGAATCCCCGATCGCTCGCCTTGATGAACCGGACCAGCTCCTCCACGTCCGGCTGGCCGTTGAGCTCTTCGGCGATCCGCTCGAGCGCCTGGCTCGTGTTGAGCTTCGACTTCACGAGAATGCGGTAAGCCTTCTGGAGCGCCTCGATGCGCTCGTCCGAGAAGCCGTTGCGCTTGAGGCCGATCGTGTTCAGGCCGTAGGTCTTCGCATCGAGGCCGTCCGTGCGGCAGAACGGAAGGACGTCCTGGCGGCAGCCTGTGTAGGCGCCCAGAAACGCGTACGCGCCGACGCGGCAGAACTGGTGGATGGCGTTGAAGGCTCCGATGATGGCGTGGTTGCCGACCTCGACGTGGCCCGCCAGCACCGCCGAGTTTGCCATCGTGACCTTCGATCCGATCCGGTTGTCGTGGGCCACGTGGGTGTAGTTCATCAGGTAGTTGTCGTCGCCGATGACCGTCTCTCCCAGGCCGTTCGCCGTTCCGCGGTGGACGGTCGTGAATTCCCGGAAGACGTTGCGGGACCCGACCGTGAGCCGCGTCGTCTCCCCCCGGTACTTGAGGTCCTGGGGATCGGAACCGAGAGCGGCATGCGGGTAGATGCGATTGTCCTCGCCGAAAACGGCCGGACCCTGGATCAGGGCATGCGCTCCGACCCGGGTGCGGGCCCCGAGGACGACGTCGTCTCCGACGACGGCGTACGGCCCGATCTGGACGCCCTCGTGAAGGACCGCGTTCTCCGCGATCACCGCGGTGGGGTGAATCACGGCCGTCATGGGCGGTCCACGAGGACGGAGAGAAGCTCCGCTTCGGTACACACCATGCCGTCGACCGTGGCGGTCGCCCGGCATTTGCAGACCCGGGTCTTCAGCGAAATGATCTCGGCCTCGATCCGGAGCTGGTCGCCCGGCACGACGGGCCGGCGGAATTTGCAGCGATCGACACCCGACAGATACAGGAGCTTTTTCTCCTTGTCGGGAACGACGCCCAGGAGCGCGATTCCGGAAACCTGCGCCATCGCCTCGAGGACGAGCACTCCGGGCATTACCGGGTTGCCGGGGAAATGCCCCTGAAAGAACTCCTCGTTGAACGTGACGTTCTTGATCCCGACGACACGCTTGCCCGGCTCGAGCTCGAGGATCCGGTCCACGAGCAGAAACGGGTAGCGATGCGGGAGGATCTTCATGATCTCGCCGATGCGTATCTCCACGCGC
>Ga0207701_10002213_pt1 | contig 20200 bp, 22 predicted proteins | sample KBSSwiSSwithPhiX_FD_184294 | JGI IMG/M metagenome (GOLD analysis project Ga0207701, IMG submission 184294) | Switchgrass rhizosphere bulk soil microbial communities from Kellogg Biological Station, Michigan, USA, with PhiX - S5 (SPAdes) (version 2) | ecosystem: Environmental > Terrestrial >... | reverse complement strand
CGATGGGGCCGCGGCGTGCGCGATTGGCACGTGCGCACGCGCGCGCGTTCATCGGGGACAACATCGCGGCGGAGGCGGAACTGGTCCTGGCGATCGTCGCCGAGCCGCAGGCTGGCGGACGACCGGGGGTCTCCATCGATCCGAGCGCGGTGGTGCATTCCGGGGCCGTCATCGGCGACGGGAGCGTCATTGGTCCACACGCCGTCATCGGCGATCGGGTTAAGCTCGGGCGAAACTGTCGCGTCGGCGCGTCGGCAGTCGTCGAGGGGCCGTCGGAGTTTGGCGACGGCAACGAGATCTTCCCGCTCGCGTCGGTCGGCTTGATCCCGCAGGATTTGAAATTCCGCGGCGAGCCGACGAAGCTGGTGGTCGGAAACCGCAACGTCTTTCGCGAGTTCGTCACGATTCACCGCGGCACGGAAGGCGGTGGGGGCGTGACCGAGATCGGCGATCACAACGTGTTCATGGCCTATGCGCACATCGCGCACGATTGCCATGTCGGCAACCATACGATCTTCGGCAATGGCGCCACACTGGGTGGCCACGTCACGGTTGAAGACTACGCGACGATCAGCGCCTTTTCGGGCGTGCACCAGTTCTGCCGGGTGGGCCGACATGCCTTCATCGGCGGATTCTCGGTGATCACCAAGGATGCGCTCCCATACGCCAAGACGGTCGGCAACCGGGCGCGCATCTACGGCCTCAACACGATCGGCCTGGTGCGGCGGAAGTTTTCGTCAGACTCGATCACCAAACTCCGTCGCGCCTACCGCCACCTGCTGCATTCCAATACCAGCCGCGCGCTCGCACAAATCGAGCGCGACCCGACCCTGAAGTGCGACGAGGTGCAGTACGTCGTCGACTTCATCCGCTCCTCGAGCCGTGGGGTAGGGCTCCGCCGCCCGAGTCGGCGACTGGAGGAAGTCGCCGAAGAGTGATTCAGAGTCGGCGAATTGGTGAATTGGTGAATTGGCTTCGCACACGCTACCGCACGTGCTTTAAGAGCGCGGCGGGAGCCGCGCGATGCAAATTCACTAATTCACCAATTCAGAGATTCACCGATTCTGTTAGGGGTGGGCGACGGTGATGGTGAAGTCCTGTGGCTGATCTGACGTGACGTTGGCGGCAGAGTCGTACACCCGCGCACACAGGGCGGATGCCGACGTGACCGTTCCGGCCACGGCGGTTCCTTGAGTTGCGGAGTCGTTAGGCACGACCATTTGGCACGCTGCCCCGGTCCAGGTTCCGAGGCCCAGGCCGATGACCAGCGTTGACGTCGGTGAGAGGGTGGTGAGCGTGACGGTGACCTGCCCGCCGGCGGTGGCGGCAAAGGGAAACGAGACGCCGCCGTTGCGATTCAAGGTGCCGCTGAATGTCTCGGTGACGGTCGGCGTTGTGGGAGTCGTCGGCGTTGTCGGGGTCGTGGGCGTATTCGTGGTGCTATCGTTGCATCCAGCCAGACTCGTAGCGAGCGTGAGCAGCAGGACACCGGGTAAAAAACGGCGCATTTCCTCTCCTTGAAAAATCCAGAAACTCGAGCTTCCAAGCAACAGCTGTTCCGCTCGCCTCATCTAATAATACGACGTAACTGCCCCTCGAATTGTCTGCCATCGTGGATTCCAAGGCCCTGCCGAGGACGGCCCGCAAGGACGGACGCGGCCATCTGATAGACTGCTCCTCTTCGGGCATGAGCAGAATCGGCCTCATTGCGGGCAACGGGCGGTTTCCTTTTCTGGCGCTGCAGGGAGCGCGCAATCTTGGGCACGACGTCACCATCGTGGCGATCAAGGAAGAGGCCTTTCCCGATCTCGAGGGCAGCGCCCGCGAGGCAAACGCCGACTTTCACTGGGTTTCTCTGGGGCAGCTTGGAAAGTGCATCAAGGTCCTGAAGGGTGCCGGCGTCTCTCGTGCGGTGATGGCCGGCCAGGTCAAGCACGTCAAAATCTTTTCTGGCATCATCCCGGACTTCACGCTGCTCTCTGTCTTGAGGCGGCTGAAGGCGCGCAACACGGATGCCTTGATTTCGGCAGTTGCCGACGTCATGCGCGACGAGGGAATTGAGCTGATGGATTCGACGACCTTCCTGCAGCCGCTGCTCGCGCGCCCGGGGACGCTGACTGATCGGGCGCTCAACGACCAGGAGCACGAGGATTTCGTGTTCGGCTACCGTATGGCCGATGCGATTGCCGCGCTCGATATTGGCCAGACGATTGCGGTCAAGCACAAGGCGGTTGTCGCCGTCGAGGCGATGGAAGGAACCGACGAAGTCATCGGCCGGGCAGGATACCTCGCAGGGCCCGGCGTGCGAGTCGTGAAGGTCGCGAAACCGAAACAGGATATGCGATTCGACGTGCCGGTCATCGGCATCGCGACGATCCAGGCGATGCGCGTCGCTGGCGCCTCGGCATTGTCGGTCGACGCTGAACGGACGCTCGTCCTCGACGGCGAGCACGTGTTCAAGTCGGCCAACGAGGCCGGCATCGCCATCGTCGGACGCCCCCGGAGTGAGCAGAGTGCCGGCTGATCGGCTGCGCGTTGCGGTGATCGGCGTCGGGCACCTCGGACGGCACCACGCGAGAATCCTCGGGACGCTCGAGGGTGTCGAACTCGTCGCGGTCGTGGATACGAACGCGGAGCGCGCGGCCGCCGTGTCGTCAGCGACCGGCGCGCCCGCGCTCGCAGACTACCGGGACGTGCTCGATACCGTGGACGCCGTTTCGATTGCGGTTCCAACCGAGCTGCACCGCGACATCGCGCTTCCATTTCTCCAGACCGGCGTCTCGGCGCTCGTGGAGAAGCCGATCGCGCGATCGCTGTCGGAGGCGGACGAGCTCGTCGCGGCAGCGAAGGCGTCCGGGGCGGTCCTGGGCGTGGGGCATACCGAGCGGTACAACCCGGCAGTCGCGGCCGTGCTGCCGCTCGTGACCTCGCCGCGGTTCATCGAGGTCCATCGGCTCGGAGCCTTTCCCGATCGCAGCCTCGATATCGATGTCGTGTTCGACTTGATGATTCACGACCTCGACATCGTTCTGGCGCTCGTGCAGTCCGAGGTTGCTTCGATTGAGGCGGTGGGCGTTCCCGTACTGACGTCGAAGTACGACATCGCCAACGCGCGACTGAAATTCGCGTCGGGCTGCATTGCGAACGTGACCGCGAGCCGGATCAGCAAGGAGCGCGTGCGGAAGATCCGGTTTTTCCAGCCGGACGCCTACATCTCGATTGACTATGCCGCCCAGGAAGTGGAAGGCTGGCGCCTCGTACGCCGCGACGGCTCGCGTCCTTCGATCGAAGGCGGAGCGCTTCCCGTCGAGCGTGACGAACCGCTGCGCCGAGAGATCGCGGACTTCGTCCGCGCGGTGCGCAACAGGACGTCGCCCCTCGTCGACGGCGTCGCCGGTCGTCGAGCACTGGAGCTCGCGACGAGGGTCGCAGAGACGATGGGGCGAAACTGATGCGCGACTCGCGGCTAGCGACTCGCCTCAGGGACACTCGTAGCGCGGCGCTTTAGCGCCGCGTCAGCTGAAACTGAAGGAATCTCGTGGCTTCCGCCTTTAGGCGGAAGGACAGCATGTTCAAGGATCTCAACGAATTCATTACCGCTCTCGATAAAGCCGGCGAGCTGGCGCGGATCACGGAACCCGTGAGTCCGGACCTCGAGATCTGTGCGGTCACCGATCGCGTCTCGAAGTCCCAGGGCGGCGGTCCGGGGCTGCTGTTCGAGCGGCCCACCGGCTTCGATGTGCCGGTCGCGCTGAACCTCTTTGGCTCGATGACCCGCATCTGCATGGCGCTGGGAGTCTCGACGCTCGACGATCTCGCCGGCGAGATCGAGGAGCTGGCGACCCCGAAGATCCCAACCGGGATGTTCGACGCGATCAAGATGCTGCCCATGATCGGGCGTCTGCGCGATCTGATGCCGAAAACGGTGTCTGACGCGCCGTGTCAGGAGGTGGTCGAGCGCGACGGCTCGCTCGAGTCGCTGCCGATCCTGAAGTGCTGGCCGGAAGACGGCGGACGCTTCATCACGCTGCCGCTCGTCTTCACGAAGGATCCGGAAACCGGCGCGCGCAATATCGGCACATACCGGATGCAGGTGTTCGACGGACGCTCGACGGGCATGCACTGGCAGCGTCACAAAGGCGGTGCGCAACATTATCGTGTGGCCGAGCGCCTGGGGAAGCGGATGCCGGTAGCGGTCGCGCTCGGTCCGGACCCCGCCCTCGCGTATTCCGCCACGGCGCCGATGCCCGAGGGGCTGGACGAGTTGATGCTGGCGGGGTTTCTCCGGCGTGAGCGGGTCGAGTTGGTCAAGTGCGTCACCGTCGATCTCGAAGTGCCGGCCAACGCCCAGATCGTCCTCGAGGGCTACGTCGAACCGCGCGAGCGTCGTCGCGAAGGGCCATTTGGCGATCACACCGGGTTCTATTCGCATCCCGACGACTATCCGGTTTTTCACCTGACCTGCATCACGCGGCGAAAGCGGCCAATCTACCTCACCACCATCGTCGGCATTCCGCCGATGGAGGATTACTACCTTGGCAAGGCAAGCGAGCGAATCTTTCTTCCGTTGATTCGAAAGACGCTGCCGGAAATCGTCGACATGCACTTTCCGGCGGCTGGGATCTTTCACAACCTCGTGCTCGTCTCGATCGACAAGCGGTATCCCGGCCACGCCAGGAAAATCATGAATGCGTTCTGGGGACTCGGCCAACTGATGTTCTCCAAGACGATCATCGTTGTCGACAAAGACGTCGATGTGCAGAACGAGGCCGAAGTCGCGTGGATTGTGGGGACCCACTACGATCCGGAACGGGACATCCAGTTCACGAAAGGACCGGTGGACGATCTCGAGGACGCGAGCGATCTTCCGGCCTTCGGCAGCAAGATGGGAATAGATGCCACGCGGAAGTGGCCGTCAGAAGGCTTCAAGCGGCAGTGGCCGACGAAGATCGCCACCAGCCCCGCGGCGGCGCGAAAAGCCGATGCTCTGTGGGAGAAGATTCGACAGGGATGGAAGCCACCGACAGACACGGATACTCACGAGCCACGAAAGAACACGGATTAACACGGATCGCACCAACGCGTGCTACGGCGAGGCAAGGTGGTTCAACAGACGACGCGAGTGATGAAATGATTTCCGAGGCTGAAGCTCAGGAGTTGCTCGAGAGCAAGGACCTCATCGCCATCGGGATGCGGGCCGATGAAATCAGGCGGAAGCGGCACGGTGGACAGACGACATTCGTGCGTGTGTTCGAGATTCACGTCGATGCGCAGCCGGCGTCGCTGCCGTCACGAACCTCCGCCGGCGAGTTCAGGATCGTCGGTTCGCCGCGTTCGCTCGATGCGGCGACGGCGGCGGTGCGCAACGGTCGCAGCGTTGCCGGCGAGGTCCCACTCACCGGGTTTTCCCTCGCGGACCTGGTCACGCTCGAAGGCTCGTCATCGCTCGCCGACACGCTTCGTGCCTTGCGCGAGGCGGGTCTTGAAGCGATCTCAGAGGTGCCGCTCGACCGCCTCGATCACGCCGAAACCGCGATTGCCGAGGCGCGCGCCGCAGGGCTGACAGTCAGAAGGCTCACCGTCGATGTTCAGCAACCAGACGATCGGATGGCGCTTGCGCATCGGGCTCGTACTCTGCAAAACACGGTCGGCGGCTTCCACGCATTCGCTCCATTGTCCCGGACAATGTCCATCTCGTCACCCACGACCGGGTACGACGATGTGAAGCAGGTGGCATTGTCGAGACTGGTCGCTGACAACATCACGTCGATACAGGTGGACTGGCAGCTGTATGGGCCGAAGCTCGCGCAATTCGCGCTGACAATCGGCGCCGACGATGTCGACGCCGTGGCTGCGGTCGATGCGGGCACCCTCGGCACGCGTCGCAGTCCAATCGAGGAAATTCGGGGAAACATTCGTGCGGCAGGGCTCGAGCCGGTCGAGCGAAACGGCCGTTTCGAGGCAATTGGTTGATGGGGATTGCCCGGCTTGGAGCAGTGGATTACCTGAACGCGCGGCCTCTGGTTTACGGTCTCGAGCTGCGCACCGACCTCTTCTCGTTGCGATTCGATGTGCCGTCGAAATGCGCTGCCCTTCTTCACGAAGGGTCCATCGACGTCGGCATGATTCCGTCGATCGAGTACGAACGCGGCCGCGACTATCGAATCGTTCCCGGTATCGGCATCATCTCGGACGGTCCTGTGGCCTCGGTGGCTCTCTTCACGAAAACTCCGATCGAGCGAATAAGATCGATTGCGGCCGACATCAGCTCGAGAACCTCCTACGCGCTGCTCAGGATCCTCTGTCTTGAACGTTTCGGGATCGATCCGGACTTTCAACCGATGGCGCCGGACCCGGTGTTGATGCTCGGACGATGTGATGCGGCGCTGCTTATTGGCGACCCGGCGTTGTTTCTCGATCACGAACGCCTGGGCGCCGAGAAGATCGATCTCGGAGAGCAGTGGAAGACGCTGACCGGACTGCCGTTCGTCTGGGCCTTCTGGGCTGGCCGTCGTGACGGGCTCAGTCCGGCGGCAGTGACGGCGCTCGTCGCGGCACGCGACAGAGGGGTTGCCAGGTCAGACGAGGTGGCCGCCGCTTACTGCGGTCCCGATCGTGCGCAGCGCGGCCAGTCGTATTTGAGGGAGAATATCCGGTACACGCTGGGGGAGCGCGAGGAGTCTGGGTTGGTCAAGTATTACGAGCTCGCCGAACGTTCCGGTGTGGTGAACGCGGTGGTGCCGCCGTTGTTTTACTGATGACTGTACAAGCACTCGCCACGGACGTGCGCAGCGGCAAACGGCTCGATCGCGCCGGCGCCCTCGAACTTTATACCGGCGCGTCCACATCGCTTCTCGGCCAGCTCGCGAACGAAGTCAGAGCCCGCAAACATCCCCACGGCGTCGTCACCTACATCATCGATCGGAACGTCAACTACACCAACGTCTGCGTCGCGCGCTGCAGCTTCTGCGCGTTTTATCGTCCTGTCGGCTCGGGCGAGGGATACGTGCTCGGGTTCGAAGAGATCTTTCGAAAGATCGATGAGACGATCGCGCTCGGCGGCGGCCAGTTGCTGCTTCAGGGCGGACACAATCCTGACCTCCCGCTCGAGTGGTACGAGGATCTGTTCAGCGCCGTCAAGCTGAAGTACCCGCGCTTCAAGCTCCACGCCTTGTCGCCACCGGAAATCATTCACCTGTCCCGGTTGTCGCGGCTGCCGGTGGGGCAGGTGCTCGACCGGCTGATCGCCGCCGGACTGGACAGCGTTCCCGGTGGCGGCGCCGAGATCCTGGTCGATCGCGTTCGCAAGCTGCTGAACTGCTACAACAAAGCCACCGCCGACGAGTGGCTCGATGTGATGCGGCACGCGCACCGCGCCGGGCTCCGCACGACAGCGACGATGATGTACGGAACCGTCGAGACCGTCGAGGAGCGGATCGAACACTTGTTTCGGCTGCGCGATTTGCAGGATGAGATGGGCGGCTTCACGGCGTTCATCACCTGGAGTTACCAACCCGAACATACCGAGCTCGGCGGCTCGGAGGCGACGGGGGTTGACTATCTCCGCACGCTGGCGATCGCGCGTCTCGTCCTCGACAACTTCGACAACCTGCAGGCTTCATGGGTGACGCAGGGCGGAAAAGTCGGTCAGCTCAGCCTGGCGTTCGGCGCGAACGATATGGGCAGCGTGATGATCGAGGAGAACGTCGTGCGTGCGGCCGGGGCCGCCTACTGCATGGACGAAATCGAGATCGTCCGGAACATTGAGAACGCGGGATTCATCGCCAAGCGGCGAACGATGCATTACGAGCTGCAGGGCGATCCGATTTTCCGCGAACGGGAAGTTCCTCGAATGCTGGAGCTCGCGGTCGCTCGCGCCGATGGTGACTCGTCCCGTGCGCCCGAACTCAACCAGTATGCTGCTCGCAGCGCCGCGGAGAAGAAGGCGCGGCTGACCGGACATTGATTCTGTACCGCGCCGCCTGGGTCCTGCCAGTCTCGGCGCCTCCCATCCGAAACGGCGGCGTTCTCGTTCGAGACGGACGCATTGTCGCGGTGTCGGCTGCCTTCGATGACCGGCACGTGCCGGTCGATCGTGAAAGAGCCGGATCGCTTGTGGGCTCTGAATCGGACGGCCGCATCGAGGCCGTTGATCTCGGCGATGTCGCAATCCTTCCGGGTCTGGTCAATGCACACACGCATCTCGAGCTCTCGTGGATGCGCGGTCAGATTCCGCCGTCTGACTCGATGCCCACGTGGGCCGCGAGGCTGATGGCGCTTCGGCGAGAGCAGGGCAACGATCCACCGGCGCCGATTGCGGACGCGATTCGCGAATCGCGTGCCGCGGGCACGGCGCTCGTGGGAGACGTCACGAATACGCTCGAGGCTTACGACTTGCTCTCCGACAGTCGTCTCCACGGTCACATTTTTTATGAGCTTCTGGGATTCAACCCGCCATCGCCGGAGCAAGCGGTGGCGACGGCGCAATCACGGCTCGGACAGCTGACGCCTCGCCCGGAGTGGCGACGGTCGATCGTGCCGCACGCGCCGTTTTCCGTGTCGCCGGCGTTGTTTCGAGCGATCGCGCACGCAGCGGGTGATCGTGCGGTCAGCGTGCATCTTGGCGAGTCGCCGGAGGAGATGCAGTTTCTACGCGACGGCACGGGCGCGTGGCGCGAGCTCCTCGGTCGAATTGGCGCGTGGACCGACCAGTGGCAGGCGCCCGGGTGCGACCCGGTGGAATACCTCGACCAGCTTGGGCTCGTGAACGGCCGCCTGCTCGCCGTGCACGGCACACAGCTGGAGCAAACCGGACTGGCTCGTCTTGCCGCCGCGCGGGCGACGCTCGTAGCCTGTCCGCGTAGCAACCGCTGGACCGGGGCAGGAACGCCCCCGGTCGGGCGCTTCTATGAATCGGGCGTACGCGTAGCGATTGGCACCGACAGCCTCGCCAGCGTCCAGGACTTGAATGTGTTTGCCGAGCTCGGCGAGATGCGAGAGCTGGCGCCTCACGTTCCAGCCGCCCGATTGCTCGAAAGCGCCACGCTATGGGGTGCTCAGGCGCTCGGCTTCGCTGATGAATTCGGGACGATTGAGCCCGGGAAGCGCGCCGAGCTGATTGCCGTCCGCATCCCTCGAGCCATCGAGGATGTGGAAGAATACCTAGTCAGTGGTCTCCAGCCTGATGCGATCACGTGGCTGGAGACCAATTGAAATGTTGAATGCTGATTGCTGAATGCTGAATTACGAAGATTCTCATCCAGCACTCAGCATTCAGCACTCAGCATTTCACGGACTCTGATGAAACGCCTTCGCACCTACGCTTCGTTCGTCCGCTTCAGCCATTCGGTCTTTGCGCTGCCGTTTGCGCTGACCGGCGCATTGCTGGCGGTGCATCGTGGGCACGACTGGTCCGCTGCGGCCATCGCCCGGCGTTTCGGCTGGATCGTCGTCGCGATGGTGGCCGCGCGGAGCGCCGCGATGGGATTCAATCGGCTTGCGGACGCCTCGCACGATGCGCTGAATCCCCGGACCGCGATGCGCGAGTTGCCGCGTGGCCTGATGACGCGCGCCGAGGCGATCGCGTTCGTGACCGTCTTCTCAATCGTCTTCATCTTCGCCGCGTGGCAACTGGGCCCACTTTGCCTCGCGCTGTCCCCGCTGGCGCTCGCGATTGTGTTCTGGTACTCGCTTGCAAAGCGGTACACCACGTACACGCAGCTGTTCCTCGGACTGGCGATGGCGGTGGCGCCGGTTGGCGGGTGGCTGGCAGCCGGCGGCCGTTCGGGAGCAGAGCCATGGCTGCTGGGGTTGGCGATCGGCACGTGGGTCGGTGGGTTTGACGTCCTCTACGCCTGCCAGGATCTCGCATTCGATCGGGCACACGGTCTTCGCTCGATTCCGGTGCGTTTCGGCGTCGCTCGTTCGCTGCTGATCTCGCGCGTCATGCACGTCATCACCGTGGTGTGTTTGGCGTTGCTCGGTCCGGTGGCTGATCTCGGACCGCTCTATCTGCTGGGCGTGGTCGGCGTCGCGCTGTTGCTCGTGTACGAACAGTCTCTGGTTCGTGTGGACGACCTCTCTCAGGTCAAGCGCGCGTTCGATCTCAACGGCTACGTCGGCATCCTGTATCTCGCCGCCACCGCCGCCGCGATATATGTCCACTGACGTCAACAGCGCCCGGCGTTCGATCGCGCTCGCGATCACGGGCGCAAGCGGCGCGATTTACGCGACGCGGACGATGGCCGCGCTGCTTGAACGCGGCTGTCACCTCGAGCTCGTGATTTCCGATTATGGCCGGCGGCTCCTGCGCGACGAGCTTGGCGAATCCGCGTCGGTCGACAAGCTCTCCGACTACCTCGTCACCAAGTACGGCAGCGGCGTGCGCCGGGGCACGACGACGCTGTCTAGCAACAAGGATCTGGGGGCAAAGATCGCAAGCGGCAGCCAGGGCTGCCAGGGGATGGTCGTTGTCCCGTGCTCGATGAAGACGCTGGCGGGCATCGCGCATGGCCTGTCGCGCAATCTCGTCGAGCGCGCCGCCGACGTCATGCTCAAGGAGCGACGCTCCCTGATCATCGTCCCGCGCGAGACGCCGATGAGCCTGCCGCAGTTGAAGAACATGGTCCTCTGCGCGGAAGCGGGCGCGATGATCATGCCCGCCATGCCGGCGTTCTATCAGATGCCGCAGACGCTCGATGACCTCGCCGATTTCATGGCTGGAAAGATCCTGAGCGCCCTCGGTTTCGAACACGAGTTGTATCCCGCGTGGAAGGGATGAACGAGGCCACCGCAGGAGCAAGACCGGTAGCCCTGCGGGGGCGTGCGCATCGGTAGAGTCCAGTGAGCCAACCACCCGACAAAACGCCGGCCCGCATCGCGAACATGTTCGATGCGATCGCGCCGCGATACGACTTCCTCAATCACTTCCTGAGTGCCGGCATGGATCGCGGCTGGCGCGATCGTGCGGTCGATGCGTTGTCGCTTTCAGACGGCGCGCGCGTGCTCGATTTGTGCACCGGGACGGCGGACCTGGCGATTGCAACCGTCACGCGATCGCAGGACGCGACGGTCGTCGGCGTGGACTTCGCGGCAGAAATGCTCCGGCTTGGTCGGGCGAAGATTCTCAGTACGGGGCTTGATCGCCGTATCCGTGTCGTGCGCGGAGATGCTGCCCGGATTCCGCTCGCTGATCAGTCGTGTGATGCCGCGACGATAGCATTCGGGATCAGGAACGTCGCCCAGCCCGAGCAGGCGTTGTCCGAAATCGCGCGGGTGATGCGGCCGGGCGGCCACCTGGTTATTCTCGAGTTCGGTCAACCTCGGATTCCGGGTATTCGGACGCTATATGCCTGGTATTTCCGATATCTGCTGCCGCTGGTGGGCCGCCTCGTGTCGAAACACCAGAGCGCCTACTCCTACCTCCCCGCCTCGGTGGGCACATTTCCGCCCCCTTCGGAGTTCGCGCGCGTCATTGCTGCCACAGGTTTTTCACACGTGCGCGCCGTCCCTCTCACACTTGGGATCGTCTATTTGTTTGTTGCGCGAAGGGACTAGAACAGCAGGCCCTGCCAGTTCTGCCAGTATCGGCCGTGCTGAGCTTGCGCTGGCATTGTCTGTGAACGAACCTTGTAGAACCCGGCAGAACCCGTAGAGACCCCGTAGAACCTGTTAGAATAGATAACCCCCTGATGTACTTCAACTTCGAGGACTTTCGTCCAGATACACCGACGCTGCCCCGGTCGCTGACGCGCCTCGAAGTCGCGTTGCTCACGGTTGTCTTCTATCTGTCCGTGGTGATTCTGCTGCTGGTGTGGCCGCACCTTGAATTCGTGAAAGCCTGGGAGGCGCAGCGGCAGCAGGAACTGGTTCAGCAGCAGGAACAACTCGAGCGGCAGCGTCAAAGCACACGGTTCGTGATGGTGCAGCCGCGGGTCGATATCCCCGCACCCAAGCCTCCACCCAGGGCAGATCTGTCGGATCTCAATCGGAAGGCTCGAACGGTCGAACGCGCACCCAAGCCCACCAACAACATGCCATTCTCGCGCGGCAACACGTTTGAGCGCGTCGAGGGCGCGCCGCCGACGCCTGAGACGCGTGCCAACGAGACGCCGCAGCCGGAGCCGAAGGCAGACAGTCAGTCGATGGCGTTACCCGAGTCTCCGACGGCGACGCAGCCGAAAGGAGTCGAGGTGCCGCAGCCGCGCGGTCCGTCGGCCGGGGTCATCGCCGATGCGATTCGCAACGTGCAGAAATATGCGCCGCGCGACTCGTACGTGAACGTCCAGGGCGGCGGGGACCAGGATTTTGCGCCGTCGATTCAGTTCGACACCAAAGGCGTCGAGTTTGGACCCTGGCTCCGGCGGTTCATCGCGCAGATTCGCCGCAACTGGTTCATCCCGGAAGCGGCGATGTTCCAGAAAGGGCACGTCGTCATCACGTTCTACGTCGGCAAGGATGGACGTATTACCGAACTGAAAGTGTTGAGGCCTTCGCAGGTTGGCGCGTTCAACAATTCGGCGTTCAATGCCCTCGCCTCGTCGAATCCGACACAGCCGCTTCCAACGGAGTATCCCGACGACCGCGCGTTCTTTACGATCACGTTCTTTTTCAACGAGAATCCCGGTTAATGATCCATCCGACGCGCACCCAACAGCTGGGGCTGCTGTTCGCGCTCGGCGCGCTGGTCGTGCTGACGCTCGTCCGCGTCATGATGCACGCCTGATGGCCCGCCCGCGGGTCGTCGCCATTGTCGGTCCCACCGCGACCGGCAAGAGCGCGCTCGCGATTGCCCTCGCACATCGTTTCGACGGCGAAGTCGTCAGCTGCGATTCGACGGCCGTCTATCGCCGGTTCGACATCGGAACCGACAAGGTGCCGCTGGCCGCCCGGCAGGGCGTTCCTCATCATCTGATCGATGTCGCGGATCCAACCGAGGAGTACTCCGCGGCGCGATACGCACGTGACGCCTCGGCCGCGATCCGCGATATCACGGCGAGGGGCCGCGTGCCGATTCTCGTGGGCGGAACGGGCTTGTATTACCGCGCGCTGACGCGTGGGTTCTTTCCCGGGCCCGCCCGCGATATGGCGACGCGAGCCCGACTGGAGCGCATTGCCGAACGGAGGGGTGTCGAGCGACTACATGCGCTCCTGCATCGAGTCGATCCCGCATCGGCCGAGCGGGTTCATCCGCGGGATCGCAAGCGTCTCATCCGCGCGCTGGAAGTGTACCTTCTGACAGGGCGTCCGCTGACCACGCACTTTGCCGAGACCCAGGCCCCGCTTCCCGAATACGACGTCGTGTCGTTTGCGCTGCAGATTCCCCCCGAGCTGACGGCGGCCCGCGTCGCGGCACGGGTTGACGCACAGTTTCAGCAAGGGCTCCTCGACGAGATTCGGGGGATCCTGGCCTCGGGGATTCCGGAGACGGCGCACCCGTTCACCGGCCTGGTGTACCGACAGGCGCTCGAGCACTTGCACGGCGTCCGGGACGAGGCGGCCACCCGTGCCCTCATCGTCAGGGAGAATCGCAAATACTCGCGCCGGCAGTTGATCTGGTTCCGGAAAGAGCCTAATCTACAATGGATTCACGCCGCCGGCGAACTCGAGTCGACTAGGGAGGACGTTGCTCGTGTGCTCGCGGCCTTGGAGATCAGCCGCGATGCCAACAACCCGTGAGTCTCGACCCGCATCAGCCCAGCCCAACATTCAGGACGTGTTTCTGAACTATGCGCGCCGCGAGAAGCTCGCCGTGCAAATCCGCCTGATGGACGGCACCGATCTCGAGGGCCGGGTGAAGAACTTCGATCGTTTCGCGGTCATCGTCGAACACAGCGGCGCCGACCACATGATTTTCAAGCACGCGATCGCGACGATCAAATCACCCCGGCCGATGAGCAACTACTACTCTTCGCACGAATCCTGATTGAGCGAGCCGGCCGTACCAGACCGCGTCATCCTCATTGTGTTCGACAGCATGGGGTGTGGCGAGTTGCCCGACGCCGGCGATTACGGCGACGTCGGCAGCGATACCCTCGGCAACATCGCGCGGCGGATCCCGCTTGCCGTTCCCAACCTGCGGCGTCTTGGTCTCAGCCGCGTCTCCACGGTGAAGCGGCTCGATGGAGAACCTGATCCGATCGGCGCCTTCGGTCGCATGGCAGAAGCATCCCCGGGCAAGGATTCCGTCACCGGTCATTGGGAGATCAGCGGACTGGTACTCGCGCGTGCATTTCCCGTGTTCCCACATGGATTTCCCCGCGACCTGATCGGCGAGTTCGAGCGCCGGATTGGCCGCGGTACGCTGGCAAACAAGCCGGCCAGCGGCACCGTCATCATCGAGGAACTCGGCGCCGAGCACGTCAGGACCGGCAAGCCGATCGTGTACACGTCCGCCGACAGTGTGTTTCAAATCGCCGCGCACGAAGATGTGGTGCCGATCGCAGAGCTGTACCGATGGTGTGAAATCGCGTTCGAACTCGCCGGGCTGGGTCTCGGCGTCGGGCGCGTCATCGCACGGCCCTTCATTGGATCTCCAGGAGCGTTTCAGCGAACCGCCAATCGCCGCGACTTTGCGCTGACGCCGCCGTCGCCGACCCTGCTGGATCGGGTGAAGGACGCAGGCCTGTCGGTTGTCGCCATTGGCAAGATCGAAGATCTTTTCGCGGGTCGCGGGATCACGTCCGCTACCCACACCGCGAGCGACGACCAGGGAATGAACGAGGTTTTGCGGGCGATGGGAACCACTGCGCAGGGCTTGATCTTCGCCAACCTCGTTGATTTCGATACGCAGTACGGCCACCGGAACGACGTCGCCGGCTATGCGGCAAATCTCGAGCGCGCCGACGTGCGGCTTGGCGAGTTACTGCCGCATCTGCGGCCGCGGGATTTGCTCGTCGTCACGGCCGATCACGGCAACGATCCCACCACGCCCAGTACCGATCACGCGCGCGAATATGTGCCGGTATTTCTGACCGGCCACGGCGTCAGACCCGGTGTCGACATCGGCACGCGGAAGACGTTTGCCGATCTCGGGCAGACCATCGCGGAGGTGTTCGGAGTCGGCCCTCTTGATCACGGATCGAGCTTTCTTGCATCGATCCTCGTCGGCGAAGAACGCACAGGAGAAACGAGAAAGGAGAAAGGCTAATGGTTCTCTTTTCTCCGTTCTCCTGTGCGCTCTTTTTTGATCGCAGCGTCACAGTGGCTGTCGTGCGAACGAGCAATGTCGTTGGTTGATATCCGGAAGCAACTCGAGGAACGCGAGCGCCAGATCCTCGCGCCGCAGGCCGCCAAGAGCGCCGATACGCGCGGTCGATTGCGACCGGAGCCGGAAGACCCGATCCGCCCGGCGTTCCAGCGCGATCGCGATCGCGTCATTCATTGCAAGGCGTTCCGGCGGTTGAAGCACAAGACCCAGGTGTTTTTTGCTCCCACCGGTGACCACTATCGCACTCGTCTGACTCACACGCTCGAGGTCTCACAGATTGCACGCAGCATCGCGAAGGTGTTGATGTTGAACGAGGAGCTGACCGAGGCGATCGCGCTCGGCCACGATCTTGGTCACACGCCATTCGGTCACGCCGGCGAACGGGTGCTCAACGATCTCATTCCAGGCGGGTTCAACCACTACGAACAGAGCCTGCGAATCGTCGACGTGCTCGAGAACGATCGTGCCGGCCTGAATCTGACCTGGGAGGTTCGCGACGGCATCGCGCGCCACTCGAAAGGAAAGAGCGGCATGCCCGTGGGCGCCGACCCGGAACATCGCGCCAGCACGATCGAGGGACAGATCGCGCGCGTCGCCGACATCATCGCGTATGTGAATCACGATATCGACGATGCGGTGCGAGCGGGTTTGCTGAAGGAAGAGGATCTGCCGTCGAATCGGGTCGAGGTGCTCGGAGCTAGTTCGTCCGAACGCATCGGCCGGATGGTTACCGATGTCGTCGTCCAGAGCCTCGAAGGGGGCCTCACCGAGATTCGAATGAGCGATCGCATCCTCGAAGCGACCGTCGGCCTGCGCAGTTTTCTGTTCGACGCGGTCTATGAAAACGAGGTCGCGACCGCGGAGTTCAAGAAGGCCGGCGGCATCCTCGGCGGGTTGTGGGAGAAGGTGCGCGAGCGTCCCGCCGAGTTCCTCGACAAGCGGACGATTGAGGAAGAGGGTCTCGATGCCGCTGCCCGCGATTTCCTCGCCGGCATGACCGACCGGTACGCGGTCAGCCTCTACGAGCAGCTTTTCATCCCGAAGTCGTGGGTTGGAGGGGGAGAGGAACGCTGAAAAGAGAAAAGGGACAAGGGACAAGGAAGATGCGCCTGCGGCCCGAGCGAGCGGGGGTGGGGCCCCGCGAGCAGTGAAAAACGCGGACGGAGCCGCGCCCCGCCCAACCACGCACTGCCAGCCGCGAACCGCGAAGTTTCTAAGGTATAATCAGGGGTTCGCGCCCATCGCGGGCGGGCGTGCCTAGACCCATGCTTCTCGATCTCAGTAGGCTCCACGGACAGCGAGAGCACGTCGAGCGGACGTTTCAGCCCTCCGCGTTCGAGCCGCAGGACGAGGATTATCGGGTTGCGACGCCGGTCGAGCTGTCGATGGACATCGAAAAGGCCGGTGCCGGCGTGTTCCGCGTGACGGGCCGGGCGGTGACGCGGCTCGAGTTGGAGTGCGGTCGCTGCCTCGACGAGTTCGAGGTCCCGGTGGATGCCCGCTTCGAGCTCCGCTACGTACCGCAGGCGGAGGCGGCGCCCGACGAGGAGCGCGAGATCGCTGAAGACGACCTGACGACCTCCTTCTACCGGGACGGAACGCTGGACGTCATCGACATGCTGCGCGAGCAGTTTCAGCTCGCGGTGCCCATGAAGCCCCTGTGCGCGGAGACGTGCCGCGGTCTGTGCCCCGAGTGCGGAGCGAACTTGAATCGCGCCGCCTGCGGGTGCCAGCCGAAATGGGTCGATCCCAGGCTCGAGCCGCTGAAGGACTTGTTGAATCGAGAGAAGGAGAACTGAACGTGCCGAATCCCAAACGCCGCCATTCCAAGACCAGGACCGCCAAGCGGCGCACGCACGACGCCCTGAGCCCCGTCCACGTCGGGACGTGCCCGCAGTGTCGTGAATCGAAGGCACCGCACCAGGTCTGCCCGCACTGCGGCTACTACAAGGGACGCCAGGTCCGGCCGATCGAAGAGGCCTAACGAGATCAGGTTCTACAGGGTTCTACTGGGTTCTACGAGGTTCGTTCGGGTCATACGGGAGAACCCAGTGGAACCCAGAACGAACCCAGCAGAACCTTGTCGAACCCGGCAGAACCTTGTAGAACCCTTCCGAGAGATGCGAATCGCCATCGATGTGATGGGCGGCGATGAGGGGCCCGGAACCATCATTGATGGCTCGCTGGTTGCCGCGCGACATCTTCAGATCTCATTGCTGCTGGTTGGCGATCGCGTGGCGATTGAACGCGAGCTTGCGCGCCATCCCGCCAGGGCGGCTCTCGATCTCGACATCCTCGAAACGCCCGAATCCATTGGCATGAACGAGTCGGCGACGACGGCGCTGCGCCGGAAGCCGCACGCCTCGATCCGGCTGGCTGCCGAAGCGGTGCGTGCAGGTCAGGCAGCGGCGCTATTCAGCGCCGGTCACACCGGCGCCTCCGTGATGGCGGCAATCGGCGCGTTCGGCCGCCTGGCCGGCGTCGATCGCCCCGCGCTGGCGACGATCATTCCAACCCGCAGGCAGCCTGCCGTCTTGCTGGATTCCGGCGCGACGGTCGAGTGCCGGCCGCAGCACCTCGTCCAGTTCGCGATCATGGGAGTGGCCTACGCGCGCGTCGCGCTCGGCTGTCGCTCGCCGCGCGTCGGCTTGCTCTCGGTCGGCGAAGAGGAAAGCAAGGGCAACGATCTGACGCGCGAGGCTCATCAGCTCCTCAAGAGCGCTCCGATCGACTTCGCTGGCAACGTCGAGGGGCGCCACGTCTATGCCGGCGACGTCGACGTCATCGTCTGCGACGGCTTCACTGGAAACGTGACGCTGAAGATCAGCGAAGGGCTCGTCGACGCGGTGCAGACACTGTTGCACGAGGAACTGTCATCGACGTTCGGGACGCGGGTTGGCTATCTGCTCTCGCGTCAGGCCTTCCGTAGATTCCGCCGGCGCGTCGACTCGTCGGAGTACGGCGGTGCGCCGCTCATCGGGCTCAACGGGCTGTGCATCGTTGGGCACGGCCAATCGTCGGCCAAGGCCGTGCGCAACGGGGTCGCCATGGCGTCACGATTCGTCAGCCAGGGATTGGTCGAACAGCTCTCCAGACAGGTCGCATCCACATCGTCAGCAGGTCACATTCGATGATTGCATTTGTGTTTCCCGGCCAGGGGGCGCAGAAGGTCGGGATGGGCAAGTCGCTCGCCGAGCATGTTCCAGTGTGCCGCGAGGTCTTTGCCGAAGCGGACTCGGCACTCGGAGAATCTCTCAGCACCCTCTGTTTCGAAGGCCCGGCCGAGACGCTGCAGCTGACCGAAAATACGCAGCCGGCCATCCTCGCGATGAGCGTTGCCGTCCTGCGGCTGGTCGAGTCCCGTGGTGTCCGCGCCTCGTTTGCGGCCGGTCACAGCCTCGGCGAGTACGCGGCGCACGTCGCCGCCGGTACGCTATCCTTCGCGGATGCCCTGCGCACGGTGAAGCGCCGCGGGCGGTATATGCAGGAAGCCGTTCCGGTGGGTGAAGGGGCCATGGCGGCGATTCTTGGTCTCGACGCTGACGAGGTGTCGAGCGCCTGTGCAGAGACGACGAGGGCGCTCGCGGGGCGCGTCGTGTCTCCGGCGAATCTCAATGCCCCGGGACAGGTCGTGATTGCGGGTCATGCCGACGCGGTCGCCAAGGCGAGCGAGCGAGCGAAAGAACTCGGCGCCAAGCGCGCGATTCCGCTCGCCGTCAGCGCTCCCTTCCATTGCGCACTGATGAAGCCGGCGGAGGATCGTCTGGCTCCCGAGTTGCGCGCACTGTCGACGTCAGATCCGAGGATTCCGGTCGTCGCCAACGTTGACGCCGAACCCAAGCGAGACGCCGGCTCGGCCATCGACGCATTGATTCGTCAGGTGTCGTCACCGGTCCGATGGGAAGAAGTCGTGAAGCGTCTCGTCGCCGAGGGTGTGACGACGTTCGTGGAGTTGGGACCTGGCTCGGTGCTGGCGGGTCTCATCAAGAAGATTGATCGCGGCGTCAAGGTCATGAGCGTCGAGGATGAGCAGGGGCTCGAGCTCGCGCTGCCGCTGATTCAATGACGGTTCTGCAAGGTTCGACTGGGTTCGTTCAAGACGCGAGCTGGAAGCGGGCTGGAAGCTGGTAGCTGAATATATGATTGAGTTGTCAGGCCGCGTCGCCATCGTGACCGGTGCGTCTCGGGGGATCGGGCGGGCGATTGCGCAGCAGCTCGCGCGCCAGGGTGCGGTGGTGGTGGCGGCAGCCCGCGGTGAGAACGCGCGGGCGGTCGTCGACGAGATCGTGGCATCGGGCGGACGGGCGGAAGCTGTCAGCCTGGACGTCACCGAGCCTGGCGCGGCCGAGCAACTCGTCGCGAAGACGCTCGAGCAGCACTCGCGGATCGACGTCCTGGTGAACAACGCCGGGATCGCCCGCGATCAGCTGCTGCTGAGAATGAAGCGCGACGACTGGGACGCGGTGCTGGCGACGAATCTCACCGCCGCATTCGCGTTGTCGCAGGCCGTGTTGAAGCCGATGATTCGTCAGCGCGGCGGCCGGATCATCTCCATCAGCTCGGTGGTGGGGCAGAGCGGCAATGCCGGCCAGGCGAATTATGCTGCATCGAAGGCCGGCCTGATTGGCTTCACGAAGGCGCTGGCGCTCGAAGTGGCGTCGCGCGGCATCACGGCAAACGTGGTGGCGCCGGGGTTGATTGAAACGGATATGACACGCGCGTTGACCGAACAGGCGCGTGATGAATGGGCGTCGAAGATTCCGCTGCGGCGCCTGGGCACGCCCGCCGATATCGCATCGGCTGTTTGCTTTCTTGCGTCAGACGAGGCGTCGTATATTACGGGGCACGTCCTGGCGGTCAATGGCGGGATGTATACGTAGCGCGGCGTTTCCAGGGAAGCCGTGATGGAGGACTGAATGGCGGTTGCAGACAAAGTGAAGGGCATCATCGTGGAGCAGCTGGGAGTCGACGAAGAAGAAGTGACTCCGGATG
>Ga0207701_10002211_pt1 | contig 20218 bp, 11 predicted proteins | sample KBSSwiSSwithPhiX_FD_184294 | JGI IMG/M metagenome (GOLD analysis project Ga0207701, IMG submission 184294) | Switchgrass rhizosphere bulk soil microbial communities from Kellogg Biological Station, Michigan, USA, with PhiX - S5 (SPAdes) (version 2) | ecosystem: Environmental > Terrestrial >... | reverse complement strand
GCCGTCGTTCCGGCGGGCGTAGATTCGTTTCGAAACACGGCAGGCGCGGACTTCACGCTGCCCAAGGACAGCCGAACGCCGCACGGCCTCGTCCTGAACGCGCTCAATTATCCGAAAACCGGCTACACCGCGCGCGCGTACCAGAGCGGAACGCTGGTCAGCAGCGCCGGGCTGACGAACGACGACGGAAAATACGTCATGCTCGTTCCCACGGCCGTGACCGGCCCGCTGTCGATCCAGCTCGCCCCGATGTCCAGCAGCGATCCCTGGTTCACGTTCGATGACATCACGCTGAGCGTTCCGAACGTCGACCTCGGCACTGTCACGCTGCCCGCCTTCCAGCCGCCCGAACCAGACAAGGTGGCCCCGGTCGTGTTCACCGTTCAAGCCGAGGATGCCCCGGGAACGCCCGTCGCGGGTGCGCTCGTGCGCGCGGTGACGACGATGAACTCGGTTTCAACCAACCCCGGGACGACGCGCTTCTGGCGAGAGGTGACGACCGACGCCGGCGGTGTCGCCTCGGCATATCTCGTTCCGGGCGCAAACCGGACGGCGCGCGTGTACGAGGTCAGCGTCGTGCCGGCGGCGGGCTCGCCATACGCCTCCGCCTGCAACCTGCAGCAGATCGTGAACGGCGGCGAGACCGCGACGATCAGCCTGCCCCGCCGCCCGCTTCTGTATGGGTTCGTGTTGTCGGCAACGGGCACGAAGGTCGCCGGCGTTTCGATCGTCGCGAGCCGGACCTCGGCGACGTCGACGACCCAGATCTGCGCCGCCAGCGCTCCCACGACGTTCACCACGACCACGGACGCGACGGGGGAGTTCTCTCTGTCGCTGGAAGAGGGCACGTACCAGCTCGACTACGATCCGCCGGCGGGCTCAGCCGCGCCCCGGTTCACCGAGTTCGGCGTCCCGGTCATGGCCAGCGGCGTCTCCCACCTGGTCCAGCTGCCGCGCCCGGGCTTGATCGAAGGAAACGTTGTCGACGCGGCGGGCGTGCCGCTGCCAAACGCGACCGTCCGGATATTCGCACCGCGCTGCGCGATCGCGGGGGGGTGTGCGATGGCGCCGCTCCTGCGCGCCGAGACGTTCACCGACACGAACGGACGCTTCCGGGCCATCGTCGCGAACTGAGATCCGGCCCGGATTGGTCTATGATTGGAGCAGCCAGGATGATGCTTCGTCGACGTGTCGCTTATTCGATCGCCGCCGCTCTGTTCGTGATCGCGTGCGGGCGCACCGAGCTGGATCAACCGATCGACGATGACGGTGGGCCACCGGGAACCGGCCAGGCGGGACGCGGCGGGACGACAGGCGTCGCCGGGCGCGGCGGCGGCGACGCCGGCGGCGCTGGCGGGTCGATCGGGGGCTCGACGGGCGGACCGGCCGGGCGCGGCGGCACCACCGGCGCGGGCGCCATCGGCGGGACGACCGGCGTCGCGGGCCGCGGCGGGACGACCGGAACCGCGGGGCGCGGCGGCACGACCGGCGCGGGCGCGACCGGCGGGACCACCGGCGTCGCGGGGCGCGGCGGCACGACCGGCATCGCGGGCCGCGGCGGCACGACCGGCGCAGGCGCCATCGGCGGGACCACCGGTATCGCCGGTCGCGGCGGTTTCGGCGGCACCGGGGCTGTCGGCGGCTTCGGCGGCACGCTAGGTCCGGTCCGGGTCCCCTGCGGCCAGACCACCTGCACGCCCGTGACGGAGGCGTGCTGCGTCCAGTCGACGGGCGCGATGTGCGTCAAGACCGGGGAAATGTGCCCGGGGGGCGCCACCATCGGGTGCATCGAGGGCTCCACCTGCACCGCCGGAAATGTCTGCTGCCTCAGCTTCCTGGGCGGCGCCACGACCTGCGCCCCGTCCATGGTGTGCGATTTCGCCGGGGGCGTGATCCTCTGCAGCTCGGCGGCGCAGTGCCCATCCTCGGCGCCGACCTGTTGCGCCTTCGGGACGCTCGGCATCTGCCGGCCCATGTCCTGTCGGTAGAATGGGCCCGGCCGACCACGCATGAGTTGACACCGCCCGACGGCGCCCGTAGGTTTCGTGGCGACGCCCCGGCGCACCGGGGCTTTCGTGATGCGGCGGCGCTCCGTCGCACGCGCTGACGCGCCACCGCGGCAATGCCCTCTGAACAACCTGCTCCGACATCTCCTCCCGAGTTTGGCCCTTACCGACGGTTCCTCTCCTGGTTGGTTCTGGGGTTCGTCTCGCTGGGCAGTGTCTACATGCTCATGTCGGTAGGCGTGTCGATCTATCGCCGCCGCAACGCGGTCCCTTCGGGCGCGCCCGTCGCATCCGCCGCCTCGCCCGCCGATCTGCAGGGCTGCCTGGAAGAGCTCGGCGTCGTCGAGGAGGCGCTGGAGCGCCACCTCGAGAACTTCCACAACCTGCTCGCGCACTACGACACCGACGAGGCCCAGCGCTGGTCGGAGAGTGAATCGTTCTGGCTTGGGCAGTGGAAGGCGGCCGGCGAGCGCTGTCGATTCGGCGAGCGGCGCAAGGGCCCGCTCGCGAAGAGCTGGGATGAGCTCGGCGTGATCTACGACGAGCTCAAGAAGACCGAGGCCACCTACACAGATCAACTTCGCCGTTTCGCACGGGACCAGGCCCCACGCCTGGATCAGATGCGCGAGCGACTCAAAGCGGTGGGCCGACACATCGGCACCACCGGCGCCGCGCCACCTTCTGGAGCCACACAACCATGACCGATCCGAGCAACGACACACCCGCACCCGCACCAACCTCCGAATCACCGATCGAAGCCGCGGCCGCGGCCGCCTCCGCGGCGAACGCGGACGCAGCAGCAGCAGCAGCCGCCGCCGCGCCGAAGGGCCCGACGTTCGCCGAGCTTGGCCTGCACGCCGACGTGCTGCGCGCGATCGAGGAGATGGGCTTCGTCGACCCGATGCCCGTCCAGTCGGCGACGCTGCCCCTGGTTCGCGACGGCCGCGACCTGATGGTGCAGTCGCGCACCGGTTCGGGAAAGACGGCCGCGTTCGGGATTCCGTTCGCGAACGGCATCGTCAAAGGCGACGACAAGTTCGTGCAGGCGATCGTGCTGCTGCCGACGCGCGAGCTGGCCCTGCAGGTCGCCGCCGAGCTGGCGAGGATCTGCCAGTACCGCCAGATCACGGTCGTCCCCGTCTACGGCGGCGCGCCGATGGGACGGCAGGTCGAGCAGCTGCGCGACGGCGGCCAGATCGTGTGCGGCACGCCGGGCCGCGTGCTCGACCACCTGCGGCGCGGGACGCTCAAGCTGGATCGCGTCCGCTGCGCCGTGCTGGACGAGTGCGACGAGATGCTGTCGATGGGTTTCCAGGAAGACATCGAAACCATCCTGGAGAAGACGCCGACGGCGCGGCAGACGCTGCTGTTCTCGGCGACGGTGCCCGAGGGGATCCAGCGCCTGGCGCGCCGGTTCCTGAAGCAACCGGAGTTCCTGAAGCTGTCGGGCGACTACGTCAGCGTGCACGACATCCGGCACGTCTACTATTCGATCCCCGGCATCCAGCGCGAAGAAGAGCTGCTGCGCATCCTGGACTTCGAGGAGCCGAAGTCCGCCATCATCTTCTGCAACACGCGCGAGGAGACCGGCCGCATCGCCGCGTTCCTGCGCGGCAAGGGCCACGACGCGGAGGCGATCTCGTCCGATCTGTCGCAGAGCGATCGCGAGCGCGTGCTCGGGCGCATGCGCCAGGGCGGGATCAAGTTCCTGGTCGCGACCGACGTCGCCGCGCGCGGCATCGACATCGAGAATCTGTCGCACGTTTTCAACTACACGTTCCCCGAGGCGCCCGAGGTCTACATCCACCGCACCGGCCGCACCGGCCGCGCCGGGCGGAAGGGGACCGCGATCTCGCTGATCGGTCCGACCGAGGTCGGGTCGTTTTACTACCTGAAGCTGCTCTACAAGATCAAACCGGAGGAGCGCTCGCTGCCGTCGGAGGCGGAGATCCGATCGCACCGGGAGGGCGAGCGCGTGCAGGTGCTGCGCCGTGCGCTGGCGGGCGATCCGGGTTCGGAGTGGCGCGCGCTGGCGCGGCGTCTGGTGAGCGCTGTCGACGGCGAGCGCCTGGTGGCGGCGCTGCTGGCCCACTCGTACGCCAGCGTCGAGGGGATGCCGGTTGTCGCGGCCCCGCGGCCCGTCCCGTCACCGATCGCAAACGACGTGGCGCCGGCGCCCGCCGGCGAGCCGCGCGATCGCGACCGCGATCGCGACGGGGATCGCGACAGGCCTCGGGATCGCGACCGCGACAGGCCGCGCTTTGGCAGCCGCGATCGAGGGCCGCGCGACCGCGGGCGGCCCGGCGGCGACCGGGATCGCCCGCGCTTCGGCGATCGGGATCGCGAGCGCAGCCGCGGACCTGGAGCTGGCGCAGGTGGCGACGACCGGTCCGCACGACGCCACGAGCGACGGCCGCCGCCGCCGCTGCGCAACGATCAGCCGCCGGCCGAGCGCGAGTTCTGGGAGGTGTGGAGCGAGGAGCGCGCCCAGCAGCAGGGCGAGGCGACCACTGACGCATCACCGCCTCCGCCATCGTCGAGCCCGTTCGAGAACACCTCGCCCGGAATCGGCGAAGGCGACCGCGGCGAGGCGCCGCGCACCGACGTGGCCCGCCTGTACCTGAACCTGGGCCGCAAGGACGGCGCATCCGAGAAGGAGATCCGTGACCTGCTCGCGACCCACGCCGGCAGCCCGAGCGTCGTGGACGTCGACGTGATGAACACGCACACGTACCTGAACGTCGCCCCCGCCGACGCCGAGCGGATCATCGGCGCGCTGAGCGGCAAAGAGGTCGGCGGGCGCCAGCTGGTCTGCGAGACCGCGAAGCCACGCCGTCGCTAGCGCGCCGGCCCTCACCCTAACCCTCTCCCGCAAGGCGGGAGAGGGAATCAGATCGTCTGCGGGAGAGGGAGAGCAGGTCAGGTCCCCTCTCCCGTCTGCGGGAGAGGGTTAGGGTGAGGGTCCGATCCTGACCAGACCCCCGCGCCTCGTGGCGGCGAGCGTGCCGCAGGCGGCGGCGATGTCGGAGCCGCCGGAGTAGCGGCGCACGACCGGGACGCCCAGCGCGTCCAGCGCGTCGCGAAACGCGGCCAGCTCTTCGGGTGTGGCGCGCCGGTAGCGCCCGGTGTCGTCGCTGACGTCGATCAGGTTCAGCTTCACGCGCGTCTCGCCGATCAACGCGCCCAGCGCGCGCGCGTGCGCCGGCGTCGCGTTGACGCCGCCGAGCACGACGTACGCCAGCGTCACGCGCTGCCCGCGCGCCGCCGCGTGATCACGCATCGCCGGCATCACGTCGGCCAGCGGCCAGCGGTCCTCGATCGGCATCAACAGCCGCCGCTCTTCCGACGTCGGCGCGCCCAGCGACAGGATCAATCGGTAGTGGTGCCCCTCGGCCGTGAACCGGCGGATCGCGGGCAGCACGCCCGCCGTCGAGATCGAGATCGCCTTCGCCGCGATCGCCGGCCCCGCGGGATCCGACATGATCCGCGCGGCGCGAATCACGTTGTCGTAGTTGAGCAGAGGCTCGCCCATCCCCATGAACACCACGCCGCGCACCGGGTGGTCGGCCTCGCGCGCGATGACACGAAGCTGGGCCAGGATCTCCCAGGTCTTCAGGCTGCGGATGCCGCCCAGCCGCCCGGTCGCGCAGAAGTCGCAGGCCAACGCGCACCCGACCTGCGAGCTGAGGCACACGGTGTACTTGGCGGTGGGCAGCGCCTCCAGCGGCGCCGCCTGCCCCGCCCGGCGCCGGGCCTTCAGGGCGCGCGCCGCCTCGGGATCGGGCAGCGGGATGCGCACCGCCTCGATCTCGCGGCCGTCGGGAAGCTTGAAGAGATACTTCAAGAAACCATCCTCGGCCCGGCGGCGGTCGAGGACTTCCAGCTCCGGCCATTCGCAGGCCGCGTCCAGCGCGGCGGAGATCGCGTGCGAGAGGCCCCGGACGGATCCCGGCGGAAACCCCGCCGCCCCGTCGCGGTGGACCCGCGCGAAGATCCGGGACGCGACCTCCGCGCTGACGCCCAGACCCGCCACCGCGGACGCGAGCTGGCCACGATCCAGGTTGCGCAGGTTCAGCGGTTCGACGGCCTCCGATTGCACGGCGGCGCCAACGGTAGCACATTGCCCCGGGTGCCCCGCCCCCTCGCCCGCCGGCTCGACGGCTCACGCCGGATCCGCCTGGATGACGTCGATCCGGCCGACACGCAGGGCCTGGAGAAGGACGACGGCCTCGAACGCGTCGACAAGCTCGGCGCCGAGCTGTCCGAGCTGGAAAACCTGCTGACGTACGCGGGCACGCACGCGTTGCTGGTGGTCCTGCAAGGCCGCGACGCCAGCGGCAAGGACGGCGCCGCCCGCAAGCTCCTCGAGTTCACCAACGTTCAGCAGGCCTACGTGCACCCGTTCAAGGTGCCGACCGAGGAGGAGAAGGCCCACGACTTTCTCTGGCGCGCGCACGCGGCGGTTCCGCGCCGCGGGTCCATGGCGCTGTTCAACCGCTCGTACTACGAAGACGTGCTGGCGGCGCGCGTGCACAAGATCGTGCCGCCCGGGATCTGGAAAGGCCGTTACGACCACATCAACGCGTTCGAACGTCTGATCGTGGACGCCGACGTCATCCTGCTGAAGTTCTACCTGCACATCAGCGCCGAAGAGCAGTACGAACGCCTGCGCGCCCGCGAAAAGGACCCGCGCACCGCCTGGAAGCTGAATCCCGCGGACTGGCGAGAGGTGCCGCTCTGGGATGATTTCACCGACGCCTACGAGGACGTGCTCGCGCGCTGCTCGACCCGCGACATACCCTGGTACCTCGTCCCGGCCGACAAGAAGTGGTTCCGCAACCTCGCCGTGATCGAACGGATCGTGCTGACGCTGCGCCCGTACCGGAAGGTCTGGCTCGACACCCTCAAGCAGATGGGCAAGAGCGCGATGAAGGAGATCCGCTCGTTACGCGCGCAGGTGAAGCGCCGGCGCTAGCTCGTCGGGCGGGTCATCTCGATGACCTTGTCCTGCAGCGACTGGCCGCGCGTCATCTCGATCATGTTGATGCCCGCCGCCGTCAGCGCCTGCAGCACCGCGATCTGCGTCTTGTTCCCGCCGCCCTCGCCCTCTTCCCGGAAGTGAACGGCCAGCCGGCGTTCGCCCGGCCGGCCCAGCTCGACGCGCGTCACCATCGCCACCGACGTCAGCTTGGCCACGATCGCCTCGGGCGGATCGGCCTCCAGCCGGAACGTCAGGATGCTGGTGCGCCCCACCAGCTCCGCCACCTTGCGGTGCTCGACGATCTTGCCCCGGTCGAGGATGACGACCGATCCGCAAAGCTCCTCGATGTCCTGCAGGTTGTGCGAGCTGATGACGAACGTCCGTTCCTTGTCCAGCGATCGGATCAGGTTCTTCATCTCGGACGCGGTCGTCGGATCCAGCCCGGCGGTCGGCTCGTCGAGCAAGACCACCTCCGGCGCGCCCAGGAACGTCTGCGCGATCGCGATGCGCTTGAGCATCCCGTGGCTCAACATCTCCGGCGCCTTCTTGGCGGCGTCGGCCAGCAGGACAAGTTGCAGCACCCGCGCCGCCTCCGCCCGCGCCGCCTTCGCCGAGAACCCCTGCAGCTCGGCGAGCATCGCCAGCTGACTTTGCACCGGCACGCCGCGCACGAACGCAGCGTCCTGGGGCAGGATCGCGACGCGCCCGTGGACATCGCGGTGCAACGGCGGCCGTCCCAGCACCTCGACCGAGCCGCGCGTCGGCCGCAGAAACCCGCACAGCACCGAGAAGAACGTGGTCTTGCCAGCGCCGTTCGGGCCGACCAGGCCGATGGGCGCACCTGCCTCCAGCGTCAGGTCGACGCTGTCCAGCGCGCGCGTCCGCCCGAAGTCGCGCCCCAGGCCCTCGGTCTTGATGATCGGCGCGTCGGGCATCAGGTGTTCCGCCTTCGAAAGACCTGCCAGCCCAGGAATGAATACAGCACGAAGTAGCCCAGCGCGCCGGCGCACGCCGCCAGCGCGGGTCCCAGCTCCGGCTGCAGCAGATACGGTTTGAGGCCGCCCGGGATCAGAAAGCTCGCGATCGTCGCGACGGCGCCCTTGAGCGGCGCCAGCGCCAGCGCGGCCGCCAGGACGCCATAGCCGCCGAGACCGACCAGCAGGGCCAGCCCGACAGACGCCATCCCCGCCGAGACCAGCGACATCAGCCCCACCATCGGCAGCGAATAGATGATCAGGAACCCGGTCACCTGCGCGCCATAGCTGATGATCGCGCCCGCCTGGCCCGCCTCCTTGTTCACGACCAGCGCGACGGTCGTCGCGGCGATCCCGCCAAGCAGCTGGGCGAAGGTCGTCACGATCGACGCGCCGACGAGACGCGCCACGAAGATCTCGGCGCGGCCGACGCGCGGGATCAGGAAACGGATATGGCGCGTGCCCAGATCGGTCGCCGTCTGATCGCACGACGCGAGCATCGCGAACAGCGGCGTCAGCATCGCGGCGACGACGAGGTAGGCCGCCAGCGCCGGCGGACGCTCCTGCAGCAGGCGCGCGACGTTGCTGTCGAACAGCCACGTCACCAGGAAACCCGCTTGCGGTGTGCCCAGCTGGTCCGCCAGCCCCCCGGCCAGCTTCGAGAGCACGAAGCCCCAGAACAACCCGAAGAAGACGAGAAACAGCAGGCCGCGCGCGCTCGAGAACGTGTAGCGCAGATCCTGCCGGACCAGGACTCCGATGTGCCGACGGGCGCGCACGGATCTACGTCTGTGGAGTCATCGGCGGCGACGGCGGTGGCAAATCGGCGGGCGCCGCGTTCACCATCGAGATCTGCCTTGCGCCGAGGATCCCCAGAATGCCGCCGGTTATTCCGAACGCGCTGAGGACCACCTTGCCGGCGCCGACCCCCGCGCCGACAACCGCCGCCATGACCACGCAGCTGCCCACCTCGACGACCAGGGACACCACCGACGCGGCATAAATGAACTTGACCGACTTCCGGCGAAACAAGCAGACGGCGCCGGCGATGGACGTCCCGACGGTAATCAGCAGCAACAATCCGTACCCCATGATTCCACGGGCGATGGAGTCCATCTTCGCCCGTTCTTCCGGCGTCATCTTCTCGCGCGCCTCGTGGTACTGGTCGAGCTGCTGCTTCTGCTCCGGCGTCATCTCCTTGCCTTGCTTCTTCTGCGCTTCCTCGGCCATCGCAGCGAACTTGTCCATGCTACCGGCGAGCGCGCCGCCGCCCAGGTAAGCCAGGCCCGCGAACAGGTTGATGACCGCCGCGATGATCAGAAGCACTCCGGCCGCTACGCGCATGGCCCCGCAGCATAGGCGGCATGACTCCGCCCGCAAAGCGGAAATCCAGCTCGAGCTCGTCAGCTTTGCGACAGGTATCGAAGGGCGTTGCCGCCCAGCACCTTCGACAGGCGCGGTTCGCGCCAGCCGCGCCGCCAGAGCAACTCGGTCAGCCGCGGCAGGTCGGCGGCGTCGCGCAGCCCGCGTGGCAGAGGCAGGAAGCCGTCGAAGTCCGAGCCCAGCGCCACGCAGTCGTCGCCGCCGACGCGCGCGACGTGCTCGATGTGATCGGCGACGCGCTCGAGCGAGCAGAACGTGCCGCCCAGATACGCGGCGACGAAGATGACGCCGACGATCCCGCCCCGCTCGGCCAGCGCACGAATCTGATCGTCGTCCAGGTTGCGCGGGTGGCGGTGCACGCCCTCGGCGCCCGAGTGCGACGAGAACGGCGGGGTGGTCGACACCTCCATCATGTCCCAGAAGGTCTTCTTGCTCGCGTGCGACACGTCGAGCAGCAGGCCCGCCTCGTTGCACGCGCGCACCAGCCCGCGGCCGTGATCGGTCAGGCCGCGATCGCGATCGGCGGCCGTACGGCACGACGTTCCCGAACGGCTGTCACGCTCCCACAGCGGCCCCAGGAAGCGCACGCCCGCCTCGGCCAGGCGCGCGACGCCGCCCGCGACGTCGTCGTCGATCGCGTAGCTGCCCTCGACGCCCAGGAACAGCGCCAGCCGGCCCGACGCGCGCGCGGCACGGATGTCGTCGGCGGTGCGCGCCAGCGCGATCGCGTCGGGATGGCGCTGGGCCAGCGCGCGCGCGCAGTCCAGCTGGCGCCAGAAGCGCCGCCGCGAGCGATCGAACTTGAACCCCGCGAACATCAGGCAGCCGAGCGCGTCGATGCCGCCGCGGCGGATACGCGGCAGATCCAGGTCCAGCCGCAGCGGGTTGTAGAACGTGGCCGGCGCGTGCTCGCGCGAGAAATCGTAGCCCGGCATGTGCGTCAGCTTGGTCAGCACGTCGTTGTGCAGATCCAGCACCAGCGCCGCCTCGTGCGCCGCCGCCGCCTCCGGGCTCACCTCGACGGGAAAGCCTCTCACCTGTCAGGCCTCTGGCGAGCGAACTTCAGTTACTGGGAAAAGCTTTGAGGTCGCCGGGCGTCGGCGTCTGCTCCGCGGGCACGGGGATCGCCCGGTGCAGCGGATCGGCCTTCGCCTCGTCGCCGTCCGCCCGGCGCCGACGTCGGCTCGGCTTCGGCGTGTCGGCGGCGGGCGTCGCCTCCGCCGCGGCCGGCTTGGGCGCTTCCGCCGGCGCGGCTGTAGGCGCCGCCGCCGCAGGAACCGCGGGCGCTGTGTTCGCGGCCGGCGCCGCGGGCTTCGCCGCCGCCGGCGTGGCCGCTGCCGCGGCCGGCGCGGGCGCGGCCGGCGTGCTGGACGGCTTGAGCGCGAACACCAGCGCGCCGACGCCGATCAGCGCGGCGCCCACGACCGCCGCGATCACCAGCGGCTTGCGGCTCCCCGCCGGCGCCTCGTCGCTTCCGCCGGCGCGCATCGGCCGCTCGTCCTCGAACGTTCCGGACGACACCGCGATCGCGGTTCGCGACTCGCGGTTCTCCTGGTTCAGCGCCGCCAGCGTCGGGTACTTGAGGCTGGCCTTCGGCGGGCGCGGCGCCACGAACACCTGCGACGGCTCGAACGCGAAGTCACCCGCGGCGCCCAGCGCGCGATAGAACGCGTCCATGTCCGGGAACCGCTTGTCGCGCTCCTTCTCCATCGCGCGCAGGCAGATCGCCTCCACCTCCGGCGTGATCTCCAGATCCGGCCGGCGCTTGCGCGGCGGGACGGGCTGCTCCAGCAGGTGCTTCGTCAGGATGCCCATGAAGTTGTCCGCCGTGAACGGAACCTGCCCCGTGAGCATGTGGTACATGATGCAGCCGACCGCGTAGACGTCGACGCGGTGATCGGGCGTGCTTCCCTGCGCCTGCTCGGGCGACATGTACTCGGGGGTCCCGAAGATCATCCCGGTCTGCGTCAGCGCCGGCCCGCCCGCGTCGTCGTTGACGATCTTGGCGATGCCGAAGTCCAGCACCTTGACGAAGTCGGGCCGCCCCTCGCGCTGGATCAGGTAGACGTTCTCCGGCTTCATGTCGCGGTGAATGATCCCGTTGCCGTGCGCGGCGCGCAGGCCCTTGGCGATCTGCATCAGGATCGGCCGGGCGCGCTCCCAGTGCAGCGCGCCGCTCTGCTTCAGCGTCTTCCCGAGGTCCTGACCGTCGAGGAACTCCATCGCGATGAACACCAGGCCCTCGGGCGACTGGCCGAAGTCGGAGATGTCGATGACGTTCTCGTGGCCGATGCGCGATGCGCTCTTCGCCTCCTGAAGGAAGCGGGCGATCAGATCGGGCCGCCGCGTCAGGTCCTGGAACAGGATCTTGAGCGCGATCTTCTTTTCGATCAGCGCGTGCTCGGCCTGATAGACGGCGCCCATCCCGCCCTCGCCCACCTTGCGGACGATGCGGTACCGCTCCGACAGCACCTTGCCGATCAGCGGGTCGTCAGTCGGTGGGCTGGGATCGCCGACGGGCATACAGACAGAGAATCTATCATGACGGGCTACCCCCCCTCCATCGCTGCGGCGAGGTCGTCGTAGGCGTCGGAAACCGCGAAACGAAGCAGAGCCAGCGCCTCGGGATTCGCGACGATGGGCGACAGCGACAGTGCCGGATCGCGCATCCCGGAAGCCGCCAGGACGACCGCCAGCGCGGCCGGCAGGTCGGCGGACGCCAGCAGCCCGGCGGCGTTGGCGCCGTCGCGCACCGCGGCGTGAAGCGCGGGTACGTCGAACGGGCCGGCGCTCTCGATCGCGAAGGCCGACGCCGCCGGCTTGACCTTGCGGGGAATCAGGCGCGCCGCCCGCGCCGCCTCGGTGTCGACCAGCGCGTCGCGCACGGCCGGATGCAGGAAGTCGGGCACGAACTGGCGGATGATCCCGACCACCAGCGCGGCCGCCTCCTCGGGGGGAACCGCGAAGAGCGCATCCAGGTGCGTCGCCGCCAGGCGCAACGTCCGCGCCGCCGCGAACCGCAGGGCGCCCTGCCCCATGGCGACGATCGGCGCCCCGATGACGATGGCGGCCGGCGAACCCGGCTCGGCGCGCAGCGCGACCGGGCCCGTTGCGCCCGCCTTGATGTAGAGCTCGTAATCGCCGGCGCCCAGCTCGGCGCCCACGCTGTCGAACAGCGGCTTCGGCTCCTCGCCGCGACCGGTGCGCTCGGCGCGCGTCACGCCCAGACGCCCCAGCGCCTGCGCCAGCTCACTGCCGCCCGGGCGCAGGTGCGGGCCGACCAGCCGCATGAGCTGGCGAATCCCCGGTGGCAGCCCGGGCGGAAACGCGCGCTCGTCGATCTCGGGACGGCGCAAGGCCGCGACCGATCGGCCCGGACGGTGCGGCCGCTCGGCCTTGCCGCCACGCTCGCCGGCGACCAGCACCGCCACCAGGTCGTTCACGGCCGCCGCGGCGCGCGGCCGCTCGCGCAAAGAGAGCAGCGCCACCAGCGTGCGCAGCGTCTCCAGGCTCAGCTCGCCCCGCTCGACGTCGTGCCGGAGCAACCCGACCGAGTGGTCGAGCAAGGCACGCCGCCCGGGAGCGTCGCGCGAGCGTTCCAGCAGCTGCGCCAGCGCGGTCACCGCCGCCACGTTGCGCGGATCGCCGTCGACGGCCCGGCGCAGCTCGGTGCCCGCCCGCCGCAGGTCGCCGGCCCGCATCAGCAATTCGCCCAGGCGCACGCGATAGGCGGTGCGCTTCTTCGCATCCTGCTCGGTCATCACCAGGCGCTCGGTGACCGGCAGCGCCTGCTTCGTGTCGCCTTCGTCCATGTACAGCTCGGACAGCGCCTGCAGCGCTTCGCGATTGTCGGGCTCGATGCCGCGAACGCGTTCGTAGGCGGCGATCGCGCGCCGCGGGTCGGGAACACGGTCGCGGTAGATGTGGCCCAAGCGCAGGAAGCTCTCGCGCAGCGCCCCGGGATCGCGCTCGACGGCCGTGCGCCGCAGGTAGATCTCGCCGGCTTCGCTCCAGGCTTGCTCTTCCCACAACAGATCGGACAGCCGCGCGAGCGCCCGGGGGTGCTCGGGCTGCTTGTGCAGGATCGCGTCCAGCTCGGCGCGCGCGCCCGCCCGATCGGCCAGCTTGCCGGACAGCAGCTCGGCGCGCGTGAGCCGCAGCGACGTCACCTCGAACGGATTCGCTGCCACGGCGATGCGCGACGCCAGCGCCGCCGACAGCGCGGTCTCGTCGGCGGATTCGCCCAGCAAGGTGCGCAGCTGCTCGAACGCGCCCTCGTGACCGGGATCGATCTCCAGCACCGCGCGCAACAGCGCCATCGCGCGGCGCCGGTGTGGCACGCCGCCCTCCTCGCCCCGCGCCGCCTCCTCGGCGAGCGCGGCCGCCAGCAGCAGCGTGTGAACGCGGTGCTCCGGAACGCGCAGGCAGGCCGCCTCGGCCTCGGTCGCGTCGACCGACAGCGCCAGGTCGCCGCGCCGGGCGGCGTCGCGGCGCACCGCCCGCGCCGCCGGCAGGCAGCTCGGATCCACGGCCAGCGCCGCGCGCCAGTGCTCGGTGGCGCTCGCCCGATCGCCCGCCGCCTCCGCCAGCCGCGCCCGCATCGAATCGACGATCGCCAGCGCGACCTTCGCCTGGTCCTGCGTGAAGCGCGCGGCGGCCAGCTCCAGCGCCGCGACGCGCAGCTCGGGCTTGCCGTCGCCCTCGGCGATGCGCGCCAGCGTCGAGACGGACACGGCGTCCGGATCGCCGCCCGCGGCCGCCAGCGCCGCAGCCTCCAGCGCCGCCGCGTCGACGGACTTCCCGCGCCCTTCCGCCAGCAGGGCCGCCGCGTGCAGCGTCGACGGGCCAGCCGCGGCCTCGTGCGGTGGGCTGTCGCGCAAGGACGTCACCGCGTCGTCCCAGTTCCCGCCGCGCGCGGCATCGAACACGTCGGTCACAGAAATTCGCGCGGCCGCGACCGCCTCGTCGGCGGGACCCGGCGGTAGACCGGGCGGCAGTCCCTGGCCGTGCTCGCGCGCATCGAGTCGGGCGAGCGCGCGCCCGGCATCCGCCGCGAAGCGCCCACCCTCCAGCGCTTGAAACGACGCCCGCGCGCGCGCGTCGTCCGCCGCCACAGCCAGCGCTTCGGCGACGAGCAGCGACAGCCCCGCGTCGGCGTCGTCGCCCGTGGCCGCTCCAGCAGCCGCGGCGCCCGAGGTCGATCCGGCGATCGCGTGCGCCCGCGGTTCGGCCGCGAGGCGGCCCGCGGCCCGCACCACCGCCCGCTTCGCCAGCCGATCGACCGGCAGCGCCGCGAGCAGATCCGTCGCGCGGCTGACCGCCGCGCCGTCGTCCGCGCCCAGCGCCGCGATCTCGTTCGCCGCCAGCCGATACAGCCGCGCGATGGGCGCGGCCGACGCGCCCGCCGCCGCTTCGCCCGCGCGCCACAACGCCTCGCCCGCCGCGTCCGGTGGGACCATCTCATCCAGAAGCAACAACGGCAGCACGGCCGCATCGCCCGGCACATCCGCGAGCGCGCGCCCCAAAATCCGGACGCGTCCATTGCTGTCGGACGCGACGTCGACGAGATCGGCCCGGCGCGACGCCAGCGACGCCGCACGGCCCGGATCGGCCGCGCCTGCCGCGGCGGCCAGCATCGATACCAGCGCGCCCGCATCGCCCGCGCGCTCGGCGAGGCGCGCGCGCGCCTCCAGTTCGAACGGGTGCGTCACCGGTTCGTCGGGCGACGCGGCCAGCCGGGTCTGCAGATTCTCGAACGCGCGCTCCGGTTCGCCGAGCGCGAGGTGCGACATCGCGCAGACGCGCAGTCCAGGCGCCAGCGCGCTCGGTCCCCACATCTCGGCGCCATACGCGAGCGTCGCCGCCGCATCCGCCTGCCGCCCCGCCCGCGCGTCCGACGCGGCGACCGACCAGAACAGCGCCGACCCCGGCGCCGCCTCGATGGCGGTCTGGAAAGCGCCCCGCGCGGCCAGCGGATCCCCGCCCTCGCCGCCCTCGGCCGCCTGCCGTGCGCCCGCGAGCGCGAGCGCCGCCTCCGCGCGCCGGCCCGGATCGCCGCGCAGCCACAGATCGAACGCCGACGCCTGATCGCCGGGATCGTTCGAATCGGCGGCGATCTGCTGAGCCAGCAGGCCGAGCGGGATCGCGTCGGCTTGCTCGGCGATCACGCGCCCCATGAGCGCGAGAGCGCCCGTCGTCTCGCCCCGCCGCGCGAGATTGCCCGCCTCGATCCAGGTCAGCACCACGGCGCCTGCCGCTCCGGTCATGCTGGAACGCAGCCGCTCGAGGCTGGCGGGATCCAGCGGCGCGCCCGCCGCCGCTTCCTGATCGATGCGATCGCGCGCCGCGGCCGCCGTCACCGGCGCCAGTCCCTCGCGCAGCGCAGCCGCCCGCTTCTTGTCGCCGATCCGGGTCGCCAGCGAGGCGGTCCAGCGCGCGAGCGCGTTCGACAGCACGCCCTCCGGTCCCGACGCCAGCTCCTCGACCAGCCCGACCGCCTTGCGATCGTCGCCGCGCGCGGCGTCGCGCAGGCGCGCGGGCAGCGACGGCGGCGCGTACGGATCCAGCTTGGCCGCCTCCGCGCGCTCGACGGTGGCCCCGACCCGATCGCGCGCGGCCTCGCGGCAGCGGGCCGCGTGGTCCAGCAGCGCGGCGCCGAGCGCGCCGCCCATCCCGCGTCCCGCCTCGGCGAGCGCGTTCGCCACGTCGGCCGGCGCCCCCGCCCGCAGCGCCTCCTCGGCTTGCGCCAGCGCGCGCGCCGGTCCCGCGGGGATCGCCTGGCGCGCCACCGGCGGCAGCTTGCCGCCGCGGGCCAGCGTCCACTCGGCCGACAGCGCCCCGTACGACGCGCGCTCGTCCGCGGCCTGCACCGCCGTCGCCATGCGCGCCCACAGCGCGTGCGCGTCGTCGTACTCGCCGCGGCTCTCGGCAAAGCGCGCGCGCACCCGCAACACCTCGGCCGCGTTCGGATCGTGCGACAGCGCCTCGTCGCACACCCGTTCGGCTTGCTCGAGATCGCCCGCCTGCTCGAACGCGCGCGCGGCCGCGAGCAGCAAGCGCGCGGCCTCCGCCGTATCGTCGACCAGCGCGCTCTCCGTGCGGTAGCGCCGCGCCTCGGCGGCCCATTCCTCGGCCGCCGGCCAGACCGGCGCCACCTGATCGGGCACCTCGATGACCGCCTGGATGCCCGCCTGCCACATCTCCGCGTACATCTCCGGCAGCGGCTCGGCGATCATCGGGATGCCCATGTCGATCCCGGGCTGGGTGTTCTCGTCCTGGAAAACGTCGTCGAGACCGACGCTGTCGTCGGTCGCGGCATCGTCGCTCTCGGGCAACGGACCGACACCGGACGGCGCTGTCGGCGCCTCGATGAAGATCTCGGCGTCGTCCAGGGTCGGATCCCAGTCCGAGCCGGGCGGCTTGCGCGGTCCGGCCATCAGCCCGCCCCCTTCCGCAGGTGCGCGTACTGTTCGCTGAGCGCGAAGCGCAGCAAGTCGAGCGCTGCCGGATTCGTCGCGACCTCGGTCGCCGATGCGGCGCGACCGGCCGCGCCGCTGACCAGCGCGAGAGCCGACGCGGCGACGTCACCGGCCAGCATCAGCCCCAACCGGTCGGCGGTGCGCAGCACGCCTTCGTGCCACGCGGCGAAATCGTACTTCTCGAAGTTGAAGCGCGACGCCTGCAGCGTGATCGCTTTCCTTTGTTTCCGCCCGACGGCGCGCGTGACCGCGCGCATCAGCTCGGCCGACGGTTCCGGCAGTCCGGGGGGCAGCGCGACGCCGGCCATCAACGCCGCGCAGCTGAACATCGGCGCGAGATCCTCCGGTCCCACGCGCTCCAGCACCGTCGCGCGCTGCGCGAGCAGGCCCAGCGCCCGGCCGACCTGGAAACGCGTGGCGAGCGAATTCGCGCCCTCGCCCAGCAGCAACACCGGAGCCGGTTCCTCCAGCGCGGTCACCGCCGGGCTGCCGGCCTCGCGCGCGATCTGGATGTGAAGATTGGTGAGCCCCAGCGCGGTCGCGCTGGTCTCGATCCAGGCGAGGCGCTGATCCGATCCGGCGGCGAACGGCTGTCGCTTGCCGCGCACGGCCGGCGCGGGAAACAGCTCCAGCGCCGCCTCGACGAGGTTCGGCCACAGCTCGCCCATGAACCCGCCCGACGTCGGATGCGCCACCTCCGCCCAGAAGGAGCGCGCGGCCTTGGGGACGAACGGGCGCGCGCGGCCCGCCGGCGCCGCGGGCGCGGCCGTGCCCGTCACCAGCTCCAGCACGCTGCCGACGGCCGCCTCCGCCTCGTCGATCGGGGCCGTCGAGCCATGCTTGCGCGCCATGTCCAGCAGCTCGCGCAGTCGCTCCAGCCGCCGCTGATCCAGGGGATCGGCAGCCAGCGCGCGCCGGACATCCGCCAGCTCGTTATCGACGGTGACCAGCGCGCCGTGCGCATCGCCCGCCGAATCGTGGAGCGCCACGAGCGACCGGGTGCCTTCACCCAGCGGATCCAGCTCGGCCGCGCGGCGGAACGCCGCCGCCGCGCTCTGCGCGTCGCGCCCGAGATCGCGCAGGATGGAACCGATACGCAGGTGCAGCGCCGCGCGGTCGCCGATGTCGGCCAGCCGCGACTCGCTCGCCCGCAGCGCCTCGACCGCCGCCTTCCATTCGCCCTGGCGCAGGTGCAGCTCGGACAGGCGTTGCAGCGGCTTCGCATCGCCGGGGCGGAGGCCGGCCGCGCGACGCAGCGTCTCCACGGCGCGCGCCCGGTCCTTCAGCGCCTCGTAGCTGCCGGCCAGGTCCAGGCGCGCGTCCGCGGCGCGCGGGTCGTCGGACGCGACCGCCAGGAACTGGACCAGCCAGTGCGCCGCCGATTCCGGATCGCGGTCCTCGCCCGCCCCGCGCGCCAGTTGAAACAACGCCTCGCGGTGTTCCGGTTGAATCTTCAAGATTTCCTTGAAGTCTGCGAACGCCGCCTCCCGGTCGTCCACCCGCTGCAGGCGGTGCTGGCCACGCTCGAACAGCAGCGCGACGCGCGCCGCCGGCGTCAGCGCGGCCGCGGCCAGTCGGTGCGACAGCAAGGCGTCGAACAGGACCGCCCGGCCCGGCGCATCGAGATCGCTGCGCAGCAACCGGTACGCGCGCATGTACGCGGTCGAATCGTTGGGGCGCAGCTCGACGCATTTCGCGAGCGCAGTGACCGCGTCGTCCAGGCGGCCGGCCCGCTCGTAGACCTCGGCGGCCTCCGCCAGCAGCGCGCCGGCCTCGTCGGGATCGCGCACCACCGCGCCCAGGCGCGCCAGCGCGCGTGCCTCGCCTATCGCGTCGCCGCCGGCGCGCGCGACGCGCCGGATCCCGGTCCACGCCTCCAGCCGCTCGGGATCGGCGGCGATCACGCTGCCGTAGATCGCCAGCGCCGTCCCCAGCGCGCCCCGCCGTTCCGCGTCCAGCGCCGCCTCCAGATCCAGGGCCATGCCGAACGAACCGCCCAGGCGGCGGGAGCGCGCGCGCCGCGTGTCGGGGCGCCCTTCGGGCCACGCGCCGGCCGCCGTGAGCGGAATGTCCGACAGCGCCGACGCCACCGCCGGCACGTGCGCGGCCTGCCACGCGCGGCGCGCGACCGCGTCCGCGGTGTCGCCGCCACCCAGCCGGGCGCGCGCCGCCGCGCGCGCGAGCAGGTCCGCTTTCCACGGCGCCTCGGTGTCTGTCAGCGAGGCGGCGGAGTCGTGCCCGGCGAGCAGCGCCATCTCCAGAAGCGCCTCGCCCGCCGCCCCGTGATCATCCAGGCGCGCCGCGGCCAGCAACTTCAGCACCGCCATGTCGGCGCGCTCGCGCGGCGGCGCCTCGGGCGACGGTGACGCGGCGGCGTCCTCCGCGTCGGGCTCACCCGCGGCGGCACGCAGCAAGGCGGCTTCCCGGGCCGCTGCCGCCGCCAGCGCTGCGTCCTCGGGACACGCCATGGCCAGCGCACCCAGCGCCTCCGCCAGCGCCTGCGGTCCCGTGCGGGTGTCAGCCGCGGCGATGCGCACCAGCGACAGCGCCGCGTCGACCGCGGTCGGTCCGCTGCCCTCGGCGGCGAGCACGCGCCGGAAATCCGCCGACGCGCCGGTCGAATCGCCGACGCGCTCCAGCGCCTCGCCGTGCGCGAAGCGAACGAACGCCTCGTCGCCCAGCACGTCGTCCGACGCGCGCGTCTCCTCCGACAGGATCGCGACCTCCAGGATCGCCTCGCCGGAACGCCGCGCCAGCTCGTAGCTCCACGCGCGCGCGAGCGGATCACCTTCCGAACGCAGCGGTGTCAGCGCGGCCAGCGCTTCGGCAAAACGGCCGTCGGCCTCGTAATGGTGCGCCAGCCGGAAGCGCAGCGCGCGCACCGCCTCGGCGGGCGCGTCGGCCTCGGCGGCCGACAGCTCGCGTGACACCAGATCGGCGCGGGCCGCTGCCGTGGGCAGGACCTCCTCCAGCGCCGACGCGGCCAGTCCGCTCGCGTCCTCGGTCACGAGATCGCCGAGCAACGCCTCGCCGCGCTTGCGCTGCTCGGGGTTCGTCGCGCCGAGCAACGTACGGCCCACCTCGACCTTCAGCGCGATCGTCACCGCCGGATCGCCCGCCAGCTCGGAAAGCACCATCAGGTTGTCGACGCGCTTCGGAATGTCGACGCTGGGCGAGCGGGACATCTCGATGTCGGCGAGGCGCACGCGCCGCGTGACGTCCTTGGGGGTCAGCTCGACGAGGCGAAGCTGGTGCTCGGCTGCCTTGTCCGGCTGGCCGAGCTCGTCCGCATAGATCGATACGATCTTCTCGCGGGCCCAGACCTCGAACATCGTCGAGACGTCGGCCGCCCAGGTCAGCGTCCGCTCCAGCAGCGCCGCCGCCTCGCCGCCGCTG
>Ga0207701_10002208_pt1 | contig 20221 bp, 23 predicted proteins | sample KBSSwiSSwithPhiX_FD_184294 | JGI IMG/M metagenome (GOLD analysis project Ga0207701, IMG submission 184294) | Switchgrass rhizosphere bulk soil microbial communities from Kellogg Biological Station, Michigan, USA, with PhiX - S5 (SPAdes) (version 2) | ecosystem: Environmental > Terrestrial >... | reverse complement strand
GCGCTCCACCATCCGCATCCGCCACGCGGTGCCGGCGATCGCCCGTGCCCGGGCGGTCGTCCCGTCGTCCGGGGCGCCGCCGGGAAGGGTGTCGACCACGACCAGCGGCAGCCCGCTGCGGGCGACGGTCGCGGCGACCGTGGCGGTCAGCTCGTCGAGCATCGGGGTCAGCAGCAGCACCACGGTGCCGTCGGGCGCGTGCAGCCGGAACCGTCGGGCCCTCGCCTCGTCGGAGTGTCCGGGACGGATCCGCGCCAACGAGTGCAGGATCCGCATCCGGTGGGGGCTTCCGGAGCCGAAGCCGACCGGCGCCTCCGCCGGCCCGAGGACCCGCAGACCCACCCGGTCGCCGGCACGGAGGTGGTGCTCGGTGAGCGCGGAGGCGGCCCGCACGGTCAGGTCCAGGCTGCTCGCGGACCCGTCCACGCCACCACTCGCGCCGACGTCCACGAGCGCGTCCACCAGCAGCAGGACGGCCGTGTCCTCCTCGGCGCGCGTCTGCACCACGTGCAGCTCGCCCGTGGCCAGCGACACCCGCCAGTTGATCCGGCGCAGCCGGTCGCCGACTGCGAACGGCCGGATGCCCGCGAACTCGCTGCCGTCGCCGGTGCGGCGCGACTGGTGCGCTCCCACCAGGCCGAGCGGGTGTGGCGCCTGCGCACGCGACGCGAACCCGGCCGCCGCGGGCAGCACGGTGAGAGACCGGCCGGGCACGGGCTGCGGTCCCCACCGCCAGCCGGCCCACGGGCTGGTCGCCGCGGCCTGGCCGGCACCGACCTCACGGTGTCCCCAGCGCTCGGTAGTCAGGTCGACGACCAAGTCGTGCGTGTCCTCGTCGGGGTCGCAGAGGCGCGTCGACGTCCGGCTCTGCCGGTCGACCGTGACGAAGGCCGCCCTGTCGACGGTGCGGGTGACCTGCTCCGCGCCCCGCAGCCCGCCGAGCCGGACCGTCACCGCGGTGCGCTGCCCCTCGCGCAGGGCTCGGTTCGCGAGGTCCGCCACCGGCCGGAGCGGGTGCGCGTCGAGCGGTGGACGCCGCACGAGGGCGAGCACGCCGGCCACGAGCAACGGCGCCCCGAGCACCCAGAGGTCGGGCCGGCCGAACGCGACCGCGACGACGGCGCACCCCGCGCCCGCCGCGAGCGCACGCACCAGCGTCTCCGTGGGGCGCCAGCCCTCGGTCACGGCTCGAGTGCCCGCGGCGTGGCCACCTGCTGCAGCACCTCAGTGACCACGCTGGTCCCGGTCACCGCGGTCATCCAGAGCTCCGGCTTGACCGTGATCCGGTGCCCGAGGACGGCGGCGCCCACCGCCTTCACGTCCTCGGGGACCACGAAGTCGCGGCCCTGGATGACTGCATGGGCGCGCGCGGTCAGCACCAGGGCCAGCGACCCGCGCGGCGACGACCCGATCAGCACGTCGCCGTGGCTGCGCGTCGCCTCCACCAGCCGCACGCAGTAGTCGCCCACGCTGCGGTCCACCTCCACGGTCTCCAGGGCGCTCTGGAGCGCGAGCAGTCCGCGCGCGTCGGTCACCCGGTCGAGCAGGATCTCCTCCTGGCGACGGTCGAGCCGGCGGCGTACGACGTCCCACTCCTCGGCGGCCGACGGGTAGCCGAAGCCGACCCGCAGCAGAAACCGGTCGAGCTGGGCCTCCGGCAACGGGTAGGTGCCCTCGTACTCGACCGGGTTGGCGGTGGCCAGCACGTGGAAGGGGGCGTCGAGCCGGTGGGTGTGCCCCTCGACCGTGACCTGCCGCTCCTGCATCGCCTCCAGCAGTGCGGACTGGGTCTTCGGTGGCGTCCGGTTGATCTCGTCGGCGAGCAGCAGGCCGGTGAACAGCGGCCCCGGCCGGAAGACGAACTCGCCCTGCCTCTGGTCGTAGATGTAGGAGCCGGTGAGGTCGGCCGGCAGCAGGTCAGGCGTGAACTGCGCGCGGGTGAACCGCAGCCCGAGCGCCTGCGCGAACGAGCGCGCGGCCAGCGTCTTGCCGAGTCCCGGGAAGTCCTCGAGCAGCACGTGGCCACCGGCCAGGAGGCCCGCCAGGACCAGCGTCAGCGGGCCGCGCTTGCCCACCACGGCACGCTCGACCTCGTCGAGGACCTGGCGGGCGAGCCGGGTGGCCTCCGGGATGTCGATGGCGGTCGTCGGTCCGGTCACACGTCCTCGATTCGTCGCAGTACGGCGTCGATCTGGCCCAGGCTCATCCGGCGCGGCGGCCGGGCCTCGACCAGGTCCACCACCTCCGGACCGAGCAGCTCGACGGTGCGGGCGCGGTCGGTGTCCCAGTGGAGACCGTGCCGCAGCGCGAGCCGCCGGTCGGCGAGCTCACGCAGCTGGAGGGCGAGCGCGCTGGTGGGTGCCCGCGAGGTGAGGTGACCGTTCACGACGCGTTCCAGCGCCCAGAGCCGGCCGTCACGGGACGCGACGGCTGAGACGTCAGGCGTCTGTGCTCGCCACGCCGGCGACGTCGCCGGCCGGCTGACCCGCCAGCCGAGGGCGACCAGCCCGGTCACCGCCGCCACCAGGGCGACCACCCCGAGCGCAGTCACAGGGACACCGTCCGGAGGCCTTCGTGGAGCACGCTCAGTGCTGCGCGGGCCCGGTCGCGGTCGACCTCGGTCAGCTCGTGGGAGGAGAACCGGGCCCGGCGGTACAGCGTGCCCAGCTCGCGGGCGGCGGCCGCGTCGACCGGGAGCCCGGCCAGCATCCGGGCGGTGAACTCCGCGGAGGTCTCCCACCGTTGGCGCACCAGCCCGGTCTCGGCGGCGATCTCCTCCAGCCGGCTCCAGGCGGCGACCACCCCGTTGCGGGGCGTGCCCTCCTGCACGGCGGCCAGCTGCGCGGCTCGGTCGGCCGCCACCGCCGCGGCCAGGTCCTCGGGCGAGCGGGGACCTGCGGCGTCGACGGGGTCGTCGGGGTCCTCGTCGGGCAGGTCGCGCCAGATCCGCAGTACCCGGCGCGGCACGGTGCGGACCAGCCAGACCAGCAGGAGCAGGGCCAGGCCGCCGACCACCACGTAGCGGATCCAGGACAGGTCGATCGTCGCCCGGTCCGCCAGCTTCGGCCTCCCGTGGGGCGCCCGGGACGGCGCGGCGCTCGGAGAGGTCGTCGTGGTCGGGCTGGCTACGGGCACCTGCGGCGCGGGTCCGCCGCCGAACGACAGCTCGGGCATCCGGACCGGCCCGCCCGCGGTCGCCCAGGCCACCGCGACCACGCCCAGAAAGCACGCGACGGCCAGCAGCACGGCACGGCCCCGACCCATCACCCGAACAATGTATGCCCGGGAGTAATCGGCTCACGGTGCCGGCGAGCAGCACGCGCAGAACCGGCCTCCCCGAGACGGGGAGGCCGGTTCTGGCGGTGCCGGACCGGTCAGAGGGCCGGGTTGAAAGGCTCCGTGCCGTTGACCAGCCGCAGGCCACCGATCCCGGAGTTCGCCTGCGCGAACGCGAGTTCCCTGGCCAGGTCGCCGATGTTGTTCGACGCCGGCAGCGGGGCCAGGCCGAGCGTGGAGAGCACACCGACCGCCTTGCCGTCGGCGCTCATGAACCCGCTGCCCGAGTCACCCGGGATCCCGGGGGTCACGGTGTAGAGCGGGTGCGACCAGCCACCGTCGGCGGCATCGTCACCGAGGCTGACGCCCGTGTGCGGCTTCAGCGGTTCGACGCCGGCGCGGAGGGAGGAGTTGCCGTAGGTGTAGACCCGGTCGCCGGCGGCGGTCCCGTCGGTGTCGATGCCGGTCGGGCCGCCCCAGAACGGGACCGACGGGTTCACCAACGAGACGTCGGCGGCGTCGACCTTGACCAGTGCCAGGTCGTTGTAGGCGCAGGTGTTCGCATCCGTCGTACCCAGCTGGTGCTCGGTGACCCAGGAGCTGTAGGCCAGCGTGCCGTGGCCGACGACGGTGCCCTCCGAGGCGAGGTTGCCGTCGTTGCTGAAGTCGACCCTGGTTCCGAGCGGGACCGAGTCCGTGCTGCAGCCGTTGGTGTCCGTCGAGGACCCCTTGCCGGCGCAGTGAGCGGCGTACCCGACGTAGGTGTTGCCGGCACCGTCGGTGTACACGAAGTTGGCGGTGCACTGGGCTCCGTCGGTGTACATCATCGTGCCCGGGTGGATGAGGGCCGTGTCGGCGGACGCGTACGGCGTCGCTGCCTCAGCCGGCGAGCCGCTGACCAGCAGGCCGACGCCGGCCAGGACGGCGGAGGCCGCGACCCCCAGCAGGGACCGGGTACGGGTGTGGCGCATGCGGGTTTCCTCCCACTCGGACGGCGCGGGGAACGCGCCGTTCGAGTGCCCAACGAGGAACCCCCGAGACGGTTACGGCCGGGGTGGTCGGGTCAGTACGGGACCGTGGTCGGGAATCCGAGGGTCGTTTCCCGGCCGTCGTGTCTCGAAAGGGCGCAAGATGGAAGAGCCCCGGGCGCACGGTGGGGCACCGTCGGACGGCTGGTGGTCGAATGGCAACGATGAGGATGGTGCGGGTGCGGGGCAAGGCGAGTGGGAACTGAGGGCGGGTAGTACCGCGATGGCTCGACGCGTCTACCTCCACATCGGGTTGCCCAAGACCGGCACCACCTACCTCCAGACGCTCATGTGGAACAACCGCGAGGTGCTTGCGGGGCAGGGAGTCCTGTTGCCCGGTGACTCCAGGCGGCAGCACCTGTGGGCCAGTTGCGCGGTGCGCGAGGACCCGAACCTCGTGCGTCGTTCCCCGGAGGCCCCTGCAGCCTGGGACCGGCTGACCGGGGAGCTCAACGGCTGGGACGGTACCGCTGTGGTGAGTCACGAGTTCTTCGCCGCCGCGAGCACCGAGCAGGTGAGGCGCGCGTTCTCCGAGCTCGGTGGGGCCGAGATCCATGTCGTGGTGACCGCCCGGGACACGGTCAGCCTCGTCACGGCCCGGTGGCAGGAAATGGTCAAGAACGGCTCCACCACGCCCATCGACAACTACCCGCGCACCGAAGAGAGCGACCCGCTCAACGTGTGGGGCTGGGGAACCCTGGACCTCGCCGATGTGCTGCACCGGTGGGGAGCCTTGCTGCCTGCCGAGCGCGTGCACGTGCTCACGCTGCCGAAGCCGAGCGAGCCGCGGGAGACCCTGTGGCTGCGGTTCGCCGCCCTGCTCGGCATCGACCCCACCACGTGCGCGACGGAGGGCTCGGCGCAGAACGAGTCGCTCGGCGTCGTCGAGGTAGAGCTGCTCCGACGCGTCAACGGCGACCTGGAGGGGTTCACCTCCGCCCAGGACCGCGGAAACTGGATCCGTGGCTACCTCGCCGAGGGCAAGCTGGTCCCCCGTCGCGGCGAGAAGTTCTGGCCCTCACGCGAACGGGTAGCCGAGCTGCGCACCCGTGGCGACCGGATCGTAGAGGACGTCATCGCCGGCGGATACCACGTGATCGGTGACGTGCAGGACCTGCGGACTCCCGCGGACCTGCCCGCCCGGCGACATCCCGACAGCGTCACCGACGCAGAGCTCGCGGCCGCCGCGTCCGGGGTGATCGCGGCGATGATGACCGATGTCCGAGGGCTCACCCGCGAGAACCGGGAACTGCGCCGGGCGGCTTCAGTGCTCTCGGAGTCCTCGGCGCGGGTCAGCATCGCGCGCCGGGTGCTACGCCGGTTCCGCAGGTGACGGACCGGTCGCTCAGTACGACGGCTGCGACGGGTCGATCTGGCGCACCCAGGCCACCACGCCGCCGCCGACATGCACGGCGTCGGCGTATCCGGCGCCCTTGACCAGCGCCAGTGTCTCGGCCGAGCGGACGCCCGTCTTGCAGTGCATCACGATCTGCTTGTCGCTCGGCAGCTGGTCGAAGGCGTTGCCGTTGAGGAACTCGCCCTTGGGGATCAGCACCGAGCCCGGGATCTTGTTGATCTCGTACTCGTTCTCCTCCCGGACGTCGACCAGCAGGAAGTCGCGCGTGCCCTCGTCGCGCTCCTTGATCATCTGCTCCAGCGTGGTGACGGTGATCGTCGAGTCGGCGGCGGCGTCGGCGGCCTCCTCGGAGATCGCACCGCAGAACGCCTCGTAGTCGATCAGCTCGGTGACCGTCGGGTTGTCGCCGCACAGCGCGCAGTTCGGGTCCTTGCGCACCTTCAGCTTGCGCCACTCCAGCTCGAGGGCGTCGTAGATGACGAGCTTGCCCACCGCCGGGTCGCCGATGCCGGTGAGCAGCTTGATCGACTCGTTGACCTGGATCGACCCGATCGACGCGCAGAGCACGCCGAGCACACCGCCCTCGGCGCAGCTCGGGACCATGCCCGGCGGCGGGGGCTCGGGGTAGAGACACCGGTAGCACGGGGCGTCGGCGCCCTCGAGCGTCGGCCAGAACACGCTCGCCTGGCCGTCGAAGCGGTAGATGGAGCCCCACACGTAGGGGATCTTCAGGAAGTACGCCGCGTCGTTGACCATGTAGCGGGTCGCGAAGTTGTCGGTGCCGTCGACGATCAGGTCGTAACCCTCGAAGACATCGAGAACGTTGTCGTTGTCGAGCCGCTCGTTGTGCACGATCACGTTGACCAGCGGGTTGGTCTCGGCGATGGACTCCCGGGCCGACTCCGCCTTCGGCTTGCCGATGTCGGACTGGCCGTGGATGATCTGCCGCTGCAGGTTGGACTCGTCGACCTCGTCGAACTCCGCGATGCCGAGCGTGCCGACGCCGGCCGCGGCCAGGTAGAGCAGGGCGGGGCTGCCGAGACCGCCGGCGCCGATCACGAGCACCCTGGCGTTCTTCAGCCGCTTCTGGCCGGTCATCCCGACGTCGGGGATGATCAGGTGCCGGCTGTAGCGGCGCACCTCGTCGATGGTCAGTTCGGCGGCGGGCTCCACGAGCGCTGGCAGGGACACGGCTCTCCTCTGGACGTCTGGGGCGTACGAGGGAAGAACAGCGTCGTACCGCTGCGTGTTCCCGTCGTTCGTCCCCACCATGGTGACCGGCGTCGTACCGGAACCCTGCCGCGACCGCCATCCGGACAGCGGCAGCGGTCCCGGGGCGGAGGCGACTGACGGGTAGGCTTCCGGACGTGACGACGACGGGTGCCGCAACCGGGCACGACACCACCGGCGGGGAGCGCCCTCGTGGGCTGCGCCTGCCCCGCGGCGCGCGCCGTGCCCAGCTGCTCTCGGCGGCGCTCGAGGTGTTCTCGGCGCAGGGCTTCCACGCCGCGGCGATGGACGAGATCGCCGATCGCGCCGGGGTCTCCAAGCCGGTCCTGTACCAGCACTTTCCGGGCAAGCTCGACCTCTACCTCGCGCTGCTCGACCAGTCCTGCGACACGATCATCGCCGCCTCCCGAGACGCGCTCGAGTCCACGCACGACAACAAGCAGCGGGTCGCCGCGACCATGGACGCGTTCTTCGCCTACGTCTCCAGCGCCGAGGGCGCGTTCCGTCTGGTCTTCGAGTCCGACCTGACCAACGAGCCCGACGTGCGCGAACGCGTCGACCGGGTGACCCACGAGTGCGCCGCGATGATCACCCACGTGATCCGCGACGACACCGGGCTCCCCGAGGAGCAGTCACGGCTGCTGGCGGTCTCCCTGGTCGGCATGGCCCAGGTCAGTGCCCGGTTCTGGCTGGCCGACGGCGGCGCCGCCGACGGCCGGATGACCCGCGAGGAGGCGGCCACCCTGGTCGCCGGCCTGGCCTGGCGCGGCATCCGCGGCTACCCCCGCACCGACGAGCACCACTGAGCCACCCCACCCACGAACACAGGAGGTCCTCCATGGAGGTCAAGATCGGCGTGCAGAACGCGCCCCGCGAGCTCGCCATCGACGCCGACATCGACGCCGAGCACGTCGAGAAGCTGGTCGCCGAGGCGGTCTCCGGCGGCGGTGTGCTGACCCTGTCCGACGCCAAGGGACGACGCATCGTCGTCCCCGCGGAGAAGATCGCCTACGTCGACATCACGACATCGCTCACCGGCACCGTCGGCTTCCGCAGCTAGGTTGGTCCCACCGGGCAGAATGGAGCCGGTGGGGGTCGTGTGACTCCCCCGGAAGGAGCGTCGTCATGGGCACCCTCGGCACGATCATCGTCGTCCTGATCGGCGGCACCGTCATCGGACTGCTCGGCAAGCTGGTGGCTCCGGGCCACCGGGACAAGATCCCGTTCTGGCTCACCATCCTGTGCGGCATCGGCGGCATGCTGATCGGCACGTTCCTGTACGGCGCGCTCTACGACAACACGAACACCCCGGGCATCGACTGGTGGCGTCACGTGTGGCAGGTCGCCGTCGCGGCCGTCCTGGTGATGGTCGCGGCCTCGGTGAGCGGCCGGAGCACCGCGAAGGTCTAGCTGGCGAGACCGAGCTCGTCCATCCGCTTCGTGTGGTTCTCGGTGAGCCGGGCGAACATCCGGCCGAGCGCGGCGAGGTCCATGCCCGGGCGGTCGATCCCGCCGGCCAGCAGCGCGGTGAGCGCGTCACGGTCGGCGGCGACACGCTGCGCCTGCGACAGCGCCTCCCCCATCAGTCGACGTCCCCACAGCGCGAGCCGGCCGCCGACCCGGTGGTCGGCCTCGATCGCGGCACGCACCCGGTCGATCACGAAGCGGGACTGGCCGGACTCCTCCAGGGAGTCGATCACCAGGTCACGGGTGCCGCGGTCGAGGAACGCGGCGACCTCGCGGTAGAAGTCCGCGGCCAGCCCGTCGCCGACGTACGCCTTGACCAGGCCCTCGAGCCAGTCGCGAGGCTTGGTGTGGGCGTGGAACTCGTCGATGGGCTTCTCGAACGGCTGCATCGCCGCGACCGGGTCGCCGCCCAGCGCCGCGATCCGGTCCAGCAGCGGTGCGACGTGTCCGAACTCGGCGACCGCCATCGCGGTGAGCTCCATCTTGTCGCCGAGCGACGGCGCCAGCTTGGCGTCGTCCACGAGCCGTTCGAACGCGGTCAGCTCGCCGAGCGCGATCACCCCGAGCAGGTCCACGACCGCGGCGGTGTAGGCGGCGTCCTCGAAGGCCACCTCGCCCGTCGTTCCGCCCGCCGTGTCGGTCATGTCCGCAGGCTACCGATAGGATGAGGTCAGACGCCCGGCGCCCCGAGGCACCACCTTGGACCGGAGCGGCCCAAGTGTGGACACCGGGAACGGTGTGTTGACGCCACTGACGGCCGGGCTCCCGAAGCATGATCCGACGCTGGATGTGCGGGCGAGCTCCCGCGGTCCCACCCATAGAACGGCAAGATCCTGACCACCACCTTCCGAGAGCTCGGGGTGCTTCCCGAGATCTGCGACGCGCTCGAGCGCGCCGGCATCGTGACCCCCTTCGCCATCCAGGAGATGACCCTCTCGGTCGCCCTGATCGGCACCGACCTGATCGGCCAGGCGCGCACCGGCACCGGCAAGACGCTGGCGTTCGGCATCCCGATCCTGCAGCGCACCGTGGCGACCCACGACCCCGACTACCTCGAGCTCGCCGCGCCCGGCAAGCCGCAGTCGCTGGTCGTCGCGCCGACCCGGGAGCTCGCGCTCCAGGTCTCCAGCGACCTCGCCCTGGCCGGCAAGGACCGCGGCATCCGGGTCCTGACCGTCTACGGCGGTGTGCCCTACGACCCGCAGCTCGACGCGCTCAAGGAGGGTGTCGACGTGGTGGTCGGCACCCCGGGCCGGCTGATCGACCTGATGAACCGCCGCGCCCTCGACATCAGCCACGTGAAGTCGCTGGTGCTCGACGAGGCCGACGAGATGCTCGACCTCGGCTTCCTGCCCGACGTCGAGAAGCTGCTGGCCAAGACACCCGAGACCCGGCAGACGATGCTGTTCTCGGCGACCATGCCGGCCGCGATCGTCTCCCTCGCCCGCACCCACATGCGGCACCCGATGAACATCCGCGCGGAGTCGTCGTACGACACCCAGCTGGTGCCGGCCACCGCGCAGTTCATCTACCAGGCCCACGACCTCGACAAGCCGGAGATGATCGGCCGATTGCTCCAGGCCGAAGGGTCCGGCCTGACGATCGTGTTCACGCGCACCAAGCGCCAGTCGCAGCGGATCGCCGACGACCTGACCGAGCGCGGCTTCGACGCGAGCCCGCTGCACGGTGACATGCAGCAGGCGGCGCGTGAGCGGGCGCTGACGAAGTTCCGCGAGGGCAAGCTGCGGGTGCTGGTCGCGACCGACGTCGCCGCGCGCGGCATCGACGTCACCGGCGTCACGCACGTGGTCAACTACACCTGCCCCGAGGACGAGAAGACTTACCTGCACCGGATCGGCCGCACCGGCCGCGCGGGTGCCACCGGCATTGCCGTCACGTTCGTCGACTGGTCCGACCTCCACCGCTGGAAGATGATCAACAAGGCGCTGGACCTGCCGTTCGAAAATCCGCCGGAGACGTACTCGAACTCCGAGAACTACCTGCACGATATGGGAATCGCGCCCGGCACCAAGGGCCGGATCGTGCCCGAGGGCTCGATCGTGACGCCGAACCGTGACAAGGGCCGCGACAAGCGTGACGGCGGTCGCGATGGTGGTCGTGGGCGCTCCGGCGGCCACGGCCGCAGCGGCACGGGCTCCTCAGGTGGCTCCAGCGGCGCGGGCGGCAACGACCGCGAACGACCGGCCGAAGCCGGCGAGGCGGCTCCACGCAAGAAGCGCAACCGCAGCCGTCGCCGTACCCGGGGCGGCAAGCCGGCCACGGGGACCGGCCAGGCCTGAGTCTGGCTCGTGCCGGTGCCGGGCCGATTACCACGGGCCCGTGGTAACCGGTAACTTCCCTCGCGATATCGCGCTAGGGAAGCGGATGCATACCACGGGACCGTGGTAAATGGCCCTCACCCTCAGGCGACGACGTCCACCGCGGTTCCCGTCGGCGCGAAGTCCCACAGGGCGATCGCGTCGGGCCGGGCCTGCCGGATGCAGCCGTGCGACTGTGGCGTCCCGAGCTGGGACTTCGACTGCAGCGGTACGCCGCGCAGCTCGGGGATGTCATGGAAACCGATCGCGGCGCGGGTGCCGTGGGCGAAGCGCACGAAGTACTGCATGACTCCGGAGTCGTCGATCCCGTTGGCCCAGCGCGAGCGCGAGTAGACCGTGTAGTGGCCGGGCCGGAGATTGTCCGTGAGGCTGCCGGAGACCAGGTAGCTGCGCCGAACGCCGTCGTCCCGCCCGACCAGCCACACCCGCTGAGCGGACATGTCGAACACCACGCGCCTGCCTCTCCCACTCGCGGCGGGCAGGGCGGCGTTGCTGGTGGCCTTGACCGCCTGGTCGTCACCGGGCGCGGTCGCGGCGAACGAGGTGGAGTCCGGCGCCGACGCCGACTCGGACCCGGGTGACCTGATGCCACGCTCGGCGTACGCCGGGGTGGCCCCGACGCCGGTGCCGATCACGCCCACCCCGGCGAGCAGCGCGAACAGGGTGACGCCAGTGGAGAGCAGCAGCGCGACGACGCGGTCGTAGCGCACACGTGTCCGGTGCGTGTCCGACACAGGTGTGCTCCTCTCTCGTGCGAACGGTCGGTCAGCGGGCAAGCAGGACCTTGGCCACCTCGCGGTAGGCCTTGGCGCCCTTGTTGTTGCGCGAGGTGCGCAGGATCGACCGACCGGCGGCCGGCGCCTCGGCGAAACGGATCGACTTCGGGATCGGGGGCTCGATCACGTCGAGCTCGTAGGTCTGCGAGATGTTCTCGAGTACGGCGCGCGCGTGGTTCGTGCGCCCGTCGTACAGCGTGGGCAGCACGCCCCACACCTCGAGCCCGCGGTTGGTGAACCGGCGCACGTCGTGAACTGTGTCGAGAAGCTGCCCGACGCCGCGGTGAGAGAGCGTCTCGCACTGCAACGGGATCAGCACGCCGGTCGCGGCGGTGAGCGCGGCGACCGTCATCACGCCGAGGGACGGCGGGCAGTCGAGCAGCACCCAGTCGTAGTCGTCGAGGTCCTCGACCGCCGAGCGGATGACGTACTCGCGGCCGGTACGCGTGAGCAGGTCGGCCTCGGCACGGGCCAGCTCGATCGTGGCCGGCATCAGGTCGACGCCGTCCTCGGTCCCGAGGATCACCTCGGACGGGTCGAGTCCCTTGGTCAGCACATGGTGCACCGACAGCTCGAGGTCCTCGGGGTCGATCCCGAGGCTGAACGTCAGGCAGGCCTGAGGATCGAGATCGACGAGGAGCACCCGCTGGCCGAGCTCGGCGAGCGCGGCTCCGAGGGAGGCGACCGTCGTCGTCTTCGCCACGCCACCCTTCTGGTTGGCAACGGCGAGGACGCGGGTCTGCGAGGCGGGGGGCATCACCCGCAATCATGCCGCACACAGTTGCCCTCGAAACGCAGGTGGGGCGATGCTGGCGCGCATGTCTTCCCTTGGATGGGCCCTGGTCACCGGCCCGACGTCCGGCATCGGTCGTTCGTTTGCCCGCGCGCTCGCTGCGCGCGGCCACGACCTGGTGCTGGTGGCCCGCAACGAGGACCGGCTGGCGGAGACCGCCGACGAGCTTCGGTCGACGTACGGCATCGCCGTTGAGGTGCTGCCGGCCGACCTCGTCGACCGCGCGCAGCTGGCGAAGGTCGAGGCCCGGCTGGCCGACCGCGGCGAACCCGTGCGGCTGCTGGTGAACAACGCGGGGTTCGGTCTCCGGGGAAGGTTCCTCGACAACGACCTGGCGCAGGAGCAGGCCCAGCTCGATGTGCTCGTGACCGCGGTGATGCGGCTGACCCACGCCGCACTCGGCTCCATGCTCGCGGAGGGGCGCGGGCAGATCGTGAACGTGTCCTCGATGGCCGGGTTCCTGCAACGGGGTAGCTACTCGGCCGCGAAGTCGTACGTCACCAAGCTGAGCCAGTGGGCGCACCACGAGTACGCCGGGCAGGGCGTGCAGGTGATGGCTGTCTGCCCGGGGTTCGTGCGCACCGAGTTCCACCAGCGGCTGGGCTCCGACACCGACAGCGCCCCGCGCCTGCTCTGGCTCGACCCCGACCGGCTCGTGGCGGAGGCGCTGGCCGACCTCGACGCCGGCAGGGCCCTGTCGATCCCGAGCAAGCGCTACAAGGCGATCGCCGTCGTCGTACGCGTGGTGCCGGCGTCGTTGCAGCAGCGGTTCCAGGGACTGGGGCGGAAGTAGGGGCTGGGCGCCGGTCCGCAGCCTCAACAGCCCGTGGGCAGTACTTCCTCGCGGCCGAGCAGGACGCCTTCCTCGGCGCCTTCCCCGGCGCCTTCCCCGGCGCCTTCCCCGGCGCCGCTCACGGCGCGACCACGGCGGTCGCGGCGACCCCGGCGGCAGCCAGGAGCCGTTCGAACGCCGCGGGGTCGGTGGTGTTGCAGCCGAGCTCGTGGTCGACCTTGCCGGTGCCGTGCCAGTCGCTGGAACCGGTGGCGACCAGCCCGAGGTCGCCGGCGATCCGGCGCAGCTCCTCGCGTGCAGCGGGCGCGTGGTCCTGGTGGTCGACCTCGATCCCGACCAGGCCGCGCTGCTGCAGGTCGGCGAGCGCGGCGGCGGTGAGCACCCGGTTGCGACCCCAGGGGTGGGCGACGACGGGTACGCCGCCCGCCGCGCGCACCAGCTCGACGGCGTGCGGAAGGGACGTCGCGTAGCGCGGCACGAACGCCGGGCCACCCGGGCCGAGCATCTTCTCGAAGGCCTCGTTGCGGTGGCCGACCACGCCCTTGCCGACCAGCGCGTCGGCGACGTGCGGCCGGCCCAACACCGCGCCCTCGGCGGCGCCGTCGCGGACGTCGTCCTCGGTGATGTCGATGTCGAGCTCGCGCAGCCGCTCCATCATCAACGGGAGCCGGGAATCGCGGCCGCCTCGCACGCGCGCCATCTCCGCCGCGAGCGGCTGGTACGACGGGTCGGGCAGGTACGCGAGCAGGTGCACGCTGCGCCCGTCGTACCGGGTGGAGAGCTCGATGCCGCGCACCAGTGTGACCCCGTTGGCGACAGCAGCGGTGGCCGCCTCCTGCCAGCCGTCGACGGTGTCGTGGTCGGTCAGTGCCACCACGTCGAGACCGTGCGCGGCAGCCTCCGCGACCAGTTCCGTCGGCGTCGCCGTGCCGTCGGACCGGCTCGAGTGGGTGTGGAGATCGATCGGCACAACCCGACCCTAGATGCTCATCCACGGCCGCAACCGGCGCGGACGCCTCACCACGCGGGCGGGGGTCCCCCGAACGGCATCTCGATCGCCTCGGGGCCGAACCCGCTGGCGTCCGCGAGCAGCCAGTCGTCGCGCAGCAGCAACGCCGCGGAGGCCGGGCGCATCACCAGCCATAGCCACCGGCCACCCGCCTCACCGACGAACGCCGCCAGCGCCAGCAGGTCGTCGTCGTCGCGGCTGGGCAGCACCCACATCGGCACGGGCCGCGCGTCTACCCGCACCCGGATCGACGCGGCGCCCTGTCCCACGGCAACACCCGGGTCGGCGGTCGCCGCACCCGCCACCCGGCTGCCGAGCCCGACGCCCGGCTCCTCGGTGACCACCGTGACCTCGACCTCGCCGTCGAGCGCACTCGCCCCGGTCGTGGTGGTGACCGTGGCCAGCGCGGGACCCTGGTCCGCCGCCACGCAGCCGAAGTCGGCGATCGACCAGCCGGGGCTCATCGGCCACGGCAGGTACGTCGGCAGTTCCGCGGCGCGCCTCACCACCTCGGCGAACGTCGTGTAGTCGGAGGTGGCCGAGCGCCAGAGCGGGACGACACTCCCGTGCCGGGCGCAGGTGAACTCGGCACCATCCCCCTCCAGCGGGGTGGTGCAACGGGGACACGAGGCTGCGAGCGCCACGCGCTGAGGTTAGCGTCGTTCAGGAGTTCCAGCGCTGGATGACCGGCGTCTCGCGCTCGTAGGAGAGCACCGAGACGGTCGAGGTGTCGAGCTTGAAGAACCGTCCCTCGTCGACCGGCTGCTCCAGCCAGCGTGCGGTGAGCGCACGGGTCGCGTGCCCGTGCCCGAAGGTCAGGCACCGCCCACCCTGCGCCCGGACCCGGGCGACGACGCGGTCGAGCCGCTCGGAGACCTGCCCGGCCGTCTCCCCGCGCGGGCTGGGGTGCGACCAGACCGTCCAGCCGGGAACGGACTCCCGGATCTCCGGCGTGGTGATCCCCTCGTAGTCGCCGTAGTCCCACTCGGCCAGGTCGTCGTCGACCACCGCGTCGGGGAAGCCGGCGAGCTCGGCGGTACGACGGGCGCGCTGGCGGGGGCTGGTGAGCACCAGGTCGAAGGCGACGCCGGCGAGCCGGTCGCGCAGGGTGGCCGCGACCCGGACCCCCTCCTCGGTCAGCGGCAGCTCGGTCGTCGACGTGTGCTTGCCGGTGCGGCTCCACTCGGTCTCGCCGTGCCGCACCAGCCACAGCTCGTCGACGGGGTCGTCGGTCGGGTACGGGTGCGGCATGGGCCCAATCTAGGCCGTGCGGACGGGCACGGGTCTAGGGTCGCGCCATGGCGACGCGGGCTCCCGAGGTGGCACCGGCCCTGCGGCAGGCGCGGTTCGCCGCCGCGGCCGGCTTCTTCACGCAGGGGCTCGTCTTCATCAGCCTCACCACCCGGTTGCCGGACGTGCAGGAGAAGTGGTCGCTCTCGTCGGTCGAGATGTCGGTCCTGCTGCTGATGATGGTGCTGCTCGCCGGGGTGGGCTCGCTGGCCGCCGAGATGGTGGCCACGCGGAGCGACAGCGCGGAGGTGCTGCGGGCGGGCCTGTTGCTGATCACGGTGTCCCTGCCGGTGATCGCGCTGGCGCCGGCGTTCGCGGCGTTCGCCGCCGCGCTCGCGCTGTACGGCGTCGCGCTCGGCGTGGTCGACGCCACGACGAACATGCAGGCGGTCGCGCTGGAGCACCGTTATGGACGGCCGATCCTGCCCTCGTTCCACGGAGCGTGGACCCTCGGCGGTCTTGTCGGCTCGGCGCTCACGCTCGCGACCGGCAACCTCGGTCTCGGCGCCGCGGCCTGGCTGGCCGTCGTACCCCTCGCCGTGTGCTTCGCCCCGCTGCTGCGCCGCGCCGACGTGCCCGTCTCGGACGACATCGACGTGCCCTGGCGGCCGATCCTGCTGGTGGGTCTGGCGCTGGTGCTCTTCTACATGGTCGACACGGCCGCCTCGACCTGGGGACCGACGTACCTCGACAAGACGTTCCCGACCCCGAGCGGACTGGTGGCGCTGGCGACCTTCCCCTACCTCCTGGCCAGCCTGGTGTTCCGGTTCGCCGGTGACGCTCTCGTCGCCCGGCACGGCGTCGTGCGCGTGCTGCGGGTGGGCGCCGTGGTCTCGTCCGCGGCGCTGGCGGTCATCGTGTTCGCGCCGACCTGGCCGGTCGCCGTCCTCGGCTTCACGCTGCTCGGCGCCGGAGCCGCCGTGATCGCCCCGCTGTCCTTCTCCGCGGCCGCCCGGATCGCGGGCGGCGACACGCTCGACGCGGATGCCCGCGCGGCCCGGGTCGACGCCGTGATCGCGCGGTTCAACCAGTTCAACTACGCCGGGGCGCTGCTCGGCGCGGTGCTCACCGGGCTGGTCGGCGCCGACTCGCTGCGCTACGGCTTCGCGCTCCCGATGGTGCTGGTGCTGGGGATCCTGCCGTTGGCGCCGGCGTTCGCGGGGCGGCGGGGGTGAGGTTTCACCACGGTATGCAGAGCAACCCGCGCATCCCATGACGAGCACACCGTGGGAAGCGCAGGTTCGTCGGCATACCGTGGTGAACCTGCGGCGCCTTCACCCCGGCTCCCCCGGCCAGTTCTTGTCCACCTGCGGCACCGGACGACCGGGCTGCTCGCCACCGCGCGCCTTGAGGTAGCTGTCCCTCGGCACCATCACCTTGCGCCGGAAGATGCACACGACCTTGCCGTCCTGGTTGTAGCCGATCGTCTCCACGTGGACCACGCCACGGTCGTCCTTGGACTTCGACGCCCACTTGTCGAGCACCCTCGTCTCGCCGTACAGGGTGTCGCCGTGGAACGTCGGCGCGACGTGTCGCAGTGACTCGATCTCCAGGTTGGCGATCGCCTTGCCGGAGATGTCGGGCACCGACATCCCTAGCAGGATCGAGTACACGTAGTTGCCGACCACCACGTTCCTGCCGAACTCGGTCGTCTCCTGCGCGTAGTGCTCGTCGAGGTGCAGCGGGTGGTGGTTCATGGTCAGCAGGCAGAACAGGTGGTCGTCGTACTCCGTGACCGTCTTGCCCGGCCAGTGCTTGTACGTCGCCCCGACCTCGAACTCCTCGTAGCTACGGCCGAACTGCATGCTCGATGCTCCTCACGACGTACGGCGGGCGGCCTCCGCGGGCCTCGACCGTCCCATCGTGCCGAACCGCTCAGGACCCCCCGCCACCGGCCTTCCGGCGGTGGATCTTCGGCCCGGCGCCACCGACCACCTCGGAGCCGTGGGCCTTCTCGCGCACCGGCCCGTCCTGGGGGACGCCCTTGTCGTTGGACTGCTTGCGGTCGAGCGCCTCGCGCATCTTCGCCTTGAGGTCCTCGTTGTCGGGCTGCTTGTCCGCCATCCGCTGCTCCCTCGTTCGGTCCTTTCCTCCACCCTCGCACCACCCCGCAATGGGGTCCAGCAGGATTCCCTGCGCGCCCCCCACCACGGTCCGGTCCAACGTGCACCCCTGTGCGAGACTTTCGCGCATGAACTCCGTTCCCAAGATCGCGGCGACCCTGCTCGCCGTCCTGGTGCTCGCCTCGTGCGGAAAGTCCTCGGACGAGCCGAAGAGCGGCAGTTCCGACGTCTCGTCTCCCGCGGCGTCCCCGAGCGAGTCCCTGTCCGCGGGGCCCTCGTCGACGGCCAAGCCGTCGACCGGGAAGGCGATGGCCGGCAACGGCTACGAGTACCGCCTGCCCAAGGGCTGGGAGGACATCACGGCCCAGCTGAAGCAGAACCAGCCGGGCATCGACACCGGCGGCCGCGCGAAGCCGGCTACCCCACCGTTCACGGCGAACATGAACACGCTGAACACGCCGAGCAAGGTCTCCGGTCAGCCCACCAAGGACGACCTCGACGCGCTGTCCGCGCAGATCAAGGGTGAGGTCAAATCGCTCGCGCCCAAGATCCAGACCAAGCCGAACGTCACCATCGCAGGCGCGCCGGCGGTCCACCAGGAGGGCGACGCCAACAGCTCGGGCACGAAGTTCTACTTGGTGCAGTACTTCGTGATCTACAAGAACAACAACTACGGCCTGACCTTCGCCTTCCCGAAGAGCGCCTCCGCCGGTGCCCGCGAGAAGATCGTCCAGCCCGTGCTGGCCTCCTGGAAGTGGAAGTGACCTGACGCATCCGACGTACGTCGACGACCGGGGCATCCACGCACCCGGGCCCGCCGAGGTCGCTGACAACGAGCCGATCGACATCCTGTTCGGAGGCAACCGGGTCTGGTCGTTCACCACCGGCCACGACGGCCGTGCCGAAGGTAGCGGCATGCTCGTCGCCTGGCCGGCGCCGCTGAAGGTCCGGCTCGACGGCGTCGCCCAGGTGACTGTCGTACCCCACAACGGCGGCGACACGCTCTTCGTCGGCAGCGTGCGCTTCGGGTCCTCGGACAAGGAGCTCGAGCTCGTCGACGACGTCGGGCACCCGCTTTCGCTGGACAAGGGCGGACGACTGCAGCGCACCTTCGACCGGATGGACGAGGCCGCCCGTCTCGAGCTGGTCGAGGCGGCGCGCCGCGTGCTCGACGACCTCACGCAGAAGTGCGGGCTCGATGCCTACCTGGCGTACGGCGGGCTGCTGGGCGCGGTCCGCGACGGCAAGATGATCGGCCACGACTCAGACGCCGACGTAGCCTGGATCAGCAGGCACACGCACCCCTTCGACATTGTGCGCGAGGCCCGAGCCGCCGAGCGCACCCTGCGCGGGCTCGGCTGGTCGGTGGTGCGGATGTCCGCCGCCAACTTCAAGGTCTGGGTGCCGCTTCCGACCGGCAAGCGGGCCGGGGTCGACGTGTTCGGCTCGTTCCACATCGGCGACCACTTCCACATCACCGGTTCACTGCGCGGGGTGCTGCCGCGCGAGGCGGTGCTCCCGTTCGGGACCGTGACGCTGGAGGGCGTGGAGTTCCCGGCGCCGGCCGACGTCGAGGCGTTCCTCGCCTACACCTACGGGCCGTCGTGGAGGGTGCCCGACCCGGCGTTCCACTTCGAGCACCCGCCGGAGAACACCCGGATGATGAGCCAGTGGTGGCGCGGCACGCGCACACGGCTGGCGCACTGGCAGGCCTTCTACACCTCCGGCGACGTGAAGCGGGTGCCGTCGGGCCCTTCGCTGTTCGCATCCTGGGTGGCCGGGCGGATCGAGCCCGGCAGCCGGGTCGTCGAGCTCGGGTCGGGCACCGGGCGTGACGCGTACTGGCTGGCCGACCAGGGGTTCGCCGTGATCGGCTCCGACTACTGCGGCGCGGCCCGCAAGCTCGCCCGGGCCGGCTCGGCCCGGCGCAGGAAGCAGGGCAAGCGGTCGGTGCAGTTCAAGGGCATCAACATGGAGTCCCAGTACAACGTGCTCACCAACGGCGCCCGGCTCGCCCACGAGCCGGGGCCCAAGCACGTCTACGCCCGACTGCTGGTCGACGCGCTCGCCCGGCCCGCGAGACCGGGGCTGTGGCGCTTCTGCTCCATGGCCGGGCGGTCGGGCGGCCACACGTTCCTCGAGTTCCGCACCGCGGCGAACCGGGGACGCCCAACCTTCTTCGGGCCGCACGCCCGCACCTACGCCGACCCGGACGAGATCGCGGCCGAGATCGCGTCGTACGGCGGCCGCGTGATCGACCGGGTGGAGGGCACCGACCTCGCGCCGCTGGGCAAGGAGAACCCCGTGATCTGCCGGATGGAAGTGAGCTGGACGCGATGAGGCCCATCAAAGAGACCGCCCGCAACATGCTCGACCGGTTCGCAGGCCCGCGGCTGGCCGAGCTCGAGCGCCAGGTCGCCGACCTCCAGGTCGCCGCCGAAGAGAGCCGCCGGCTCAACGAACGCCTCAGCGACGTACTCGACGTCGTGGTCGAGCTGCTGGTGCCGGCCGTCGACCGGGACGACGAGCGACTCAGGGAGGCGCTCGGACGGCTCGGGAAGACCGTCTAGCCTCGCCTCCGGGGCCGGGCCGTTCAACGACTGAGGAACTTGCTCGACCTCACGTCCTGCTGAAGACCACGCGCCCGTTGGGGATGGTCTTCATCTCGTATCTGGGGTTGTGGGCGTAGGAGTGGTGCCGCGGACACAGCAACCTGCCGTCGGCGATATTCGTGTTGCCGCCCCGGCTCCAGGGGGTGTTGTGGTGGACGTGGCACATCGCTGCGGGCCAGTCGCAGCCT
>Ga0207701_10002206_pt1 | contig 20223 bp, 9 predicted proteins | sample KBSSwiSSwithPhiX_FD_184294 | JGI IMG/M metagenome (GOLD analysis project Ga0207701, IMG submission 184294) | Switchgrass rhizosphere bulk soil microbial communities from Kellogg Biological Station, Michigan, USA, with PhiX - S5 (SPAdes) (version 2) | ecosystem: Environmental > Terrestrial > Soil... | reverse complement strand
TCCAGCCCGTCGTCTTCTGCGGCCTCTTCCCCACCGATGCGGCGGATTTCGAGAAGCTCCGCGACAGCCTCTACAAGCTCCGCCTCAACGACGCCTCGTTCAGTTTCGAGATGGAGACCAGCGCGGCGCTCGGCTTCGGCTTCCGGTGCGGCTTCCTCGGCCTCCTCCACCTCGAGATCATCCAGGAGCGGCTGACCCGCGAATATGACCTGGACCTCATCACCACCGCGCCAAGCGTCGTCTATGAAGTCCACCTTCGCGGCGGTGAGACGCGCGCCATCCACAACCCCGCCGACTGGCCGGATGCCAATGCGATCGAGAGCGTCGAGGAGCCGTGGATCGAGGCGACCATCTACGCGCCCGACGAATATCTGGGCTCCATCCTGAAGCTCTGCCAGGACCGCCGCGGCGTCCAGAAGAACCTGACCTATGTCGGCTCCGGCGCCCACGCCCGCGCCCAGCTCACCTACGAGCTTCCGCTCAACGAGGTCGTCTTCGATTTCTACGACCGGCTGAAGTCGATCAGCCGCGGCTACGCCAGCTTCGACTATCACCAGATCGGCCACCGCCCGGGCGAGCTCGTGAAGATGAGCATCATGGTCAACGGCGAGCCGGTCGATGCGCTGAGCATGATCGTCGATCGCGCCAATGCCGAGGCGCGCGGCCGCGGCATGTGCGAGCGGCTCAAGGACCTGATCCCCCGCCACCTGTTCAAGATCCCGATCCAAGCGGCGATTGGCGGCAAGATCATCGCGAGGGAGACCATCGGCGCGCTCCGCAAGGACGTCACCGCCAAGTGTTACGGTGGTGATGCCACTCGCAAACGCAAGCTCCTGGAGAAGCAGAAGAAGGGGAAGGCGCGGATGCGCGAATACGGGAGCGTGTCGATTCCGCAGGAGGCTTTCATTGCTGCGTTGAGGATGGGCGACGAAAGCTAGCTCTCATGGTGTAAAGGGTGCGGAGAGCGACACACACAGCCCATCAGAAAGACCCCAATTCCATGACCTACAAGAGCACATTCCAGGACCGCGCGGCCCAGGCGGCCGAGGCCAAGCAGAAGGCGCTGGAGCAGCTCCAGTCGCGCCCGCAGGTGGACGAGAAGGTCGCCGCCGAGCGCAGGGCCGCGGGCGAGGAGAAGGCGGCCGCCAGGGCCGAGAAGGCGGCCGGCAAGAAGGTCGAGAAGAAGGCTGCGAAGGATGCGGCAGCGGCCGACGCCGCTGCCAAGGCGGCCAAGGCGGCTCCCAAGTCGGAGGCCGAGCTAAAGGCCGCTCGCGATGCGCGCTATGCGAAGAGGAAGGCGAGGAAATGACACGCGCAGCCATGCTGGGGCGCATGGCGAGCATGTTATTGCGGCTCGGGCTCGCGGACTGATCGAAAGCATTCCGGCTGGCGTGCGAGCGAGTGGCTAAACCGCGAAGCGAGATTACGACCAACGTCACGAATTCACTTCGTGGCGGACTACTTCACTTATGTAAGTTTTTGCCTATCCTGTAGCGGCTCGGCTCGGTTTGTGGCGCTGCGCGCGTTAGCGCACATGCGTCTTTTGGGGGGTGTATCTCCGCTCTTCCGCCCAAATTCCGCGGCATGATTCAGCGCTATGCGATCGATCTGCAAGACATGCTCGTCGAGGTCGAAAGGGTTCTCAAGCTTGGAGCAACGGCGACGTTCGTGATGGGAAATTCCTGCCTGAAAGGCGTCTACATTCAAAACTCCGAGGGTCTCGTCGCAGCAGGCGATCTTGCCGGGCTAACCGAGATCGACCGCTCCGAGCGCGATCTTCCGAACAATAGTCGCTACTTGCCAACCCCTGCATCGGGGAATTTGAGCAAACGAATGCGGAAGGAAGTGATCGTCACGCTTCAGAAGCAATAAAGGGGGGGACGGAATGAGCAGTCCTGCGACCTGGCTCGACGTTGGAATAGCGTCGGCGTTTCCTTTGGCTTTGATCGCGGTGATTTGGAACCGAGTTCAGTTGAAGCGTGGCATCGGAGTTCGAGCAATCCAGTTCATCGGCGTCGCGATGATTGTTCCGGCAGCTACGATTCTGTCATTGCATGGGCTCCTTCTAGGCGAAGCAGTTGCAGCGATTTTCGGAACAACGGTCGGTTATTTATTGGCGAGTATTATGCGCTTCGATGAGCGAGAGTAGCGTCGCCTCACACCCTCCTTACCCTCGGCCCTGGCTTGTCCTGAGGTTTGGGTGAGGGGGCGGGGTTCCCGACAGACGTCGGGGATGACGCCCTTCGACTTCGCTCAGGACGAACGGAGCCTGGTTCATCTTCAGCTGACCAGTCCACAGTTGGCTTTCCCTCTTCCGCAAGGAATTCGTTCAAGGCCTCCCGCAGCTCCTTCATCTTGTCCGGCCCATAGCCCGCCTGCCCGAAGCTCCACCCGTTCTCTGCAGTCAGGATCATGTCCGGCTGGCGCTGGTTGGTGCTCTTCCACGGCTCGTCGGGCTGCGGCTCCAGCCGCGCCGCCTTCTCCCAGTCGATGGGAAGCTCGGTCAGGATCTCGAACGCGGCGCGCTTGCCGGCCGAACCGCTGATCTCGGCAAGGAACAGCCGCCGGCAGCTGAGGAGCTTGGCGCGGACGCTGTCCGCCGCCTCTTCGCCGCGCGCCAGGAAGGACGCCTCGTCCTCCCACTCGCCATGCTCGTTCCTCACCTGGCCGGGGAGCGGGCCGGCGGTGGAGGCGAGCAGCTTGCCTCGCCTGGTGATGCCGGGGACCTCGCCCATGAAGGGCGGCTGCGCGTCGAGCCCGTTGCGGCGGCGGCCGATGATGATCGCGGCGTCCCACGACATCCGGAAGCTGTCGGCCGACGGGGTCTTGTACAGCGCTTCGGCGCCGGTGGCGTGCTTGCCCATCTGCCACACGGCCTGCTGGAGAGTGCCGGTGGCGGCGATTCGGGCGATGAGCTCTCGCTGAAGCTCTTCGGTCCAGCCGTCCGGGCGCTTCACCTTGCGCACGACGGGCTTGAAGTTGAGGAGGGGCGCGATCTCGGGATCGGCGGCGAGGGTGGCGAAATCGGGGATTTCGGAGTGCGATGGGTTTTCCATCGGCGAGCTTGAGGCACAGGAAATCCAAATAGGAAAGTTTCGCAGCGTGCCTGTCCGGGGGACAGGCATGACCGAAACTTCAAATGCCGTCACGAAGTAAATTCGTGACGTTGGTCCTGTCGCTTTCGCGCCGCTGATGCGGCTCAAAGCGCAGGCCAGCCGGCACTCATCGGCTCTACGCGCAAGTCGATGTATTGCTTACGCAATGTTATCGCCTTGCGCTCGGCGATACGCTACGCTTCGTGCTGATGGCCACCAGGGGGAAACAGGGGAGAGAGTCCCGTCAAAAACCCGCCGCGAGCGCGCGGTCGGCGGCGAACATGCCGAACCTCGAAACCCTGCCGCCCGCCCAGCTACCGCCCGGAATGCCGCCGGAGATGTTCACCGCTCCCGGCATGCTCGCGGTGGCGGACATCCTCCCGATCATGTGCGCCTATGTCGACCGCGAGGAAAAGGTGCGGTTCCTCAACAAGCCGCTGGCCGAATATCTGGAGCGGCCGCGCGAGGAGCTTCTCGGAGCAACGGTCCGCGAGGTGATGGGCGACGACATCTATGCCGCTCGCAAGCCGCTGCTCGATGCGGCGATGGCGGGCGAGAAGCAGTTCTTCGTCGCCGAGAACGACCATCCCACGCGCGGGACCGCCGCGATCCAGGCCGAATATGTGCCCTGGACCGGCAAGGACGGGAAGGTCAGCGGCCTCATCATGCTGGTCAAGGACGTGACCGAGCAGAGGGCGGCCGAGCGGGCGCTGAAGGAAAGCGAGGCGCGGTTCAGGCGGATCGCCAATTCCGCGCCGGTGCTGATGTGGGTGACCCGGATCGACCGAGTCCGCGACTTCGTCAACGACTGCTACATGGAATTTCTGGGCACCGACGACCGCGAGTTCGCAAGGACGTACGACTGGCGGCAGGGGATCCACCCGGACGACGTCGATCGCATCGTCGCGGAGAGCATGGCGGGCGAGGCGTCGGGCAAGACCTTCACGCTGGAGGGGCGCTTCAGGCGCGGCGACGGCGACTATCGCTGGCTTCGGAGCACGAGCAGCCCGCGGTTCGGGCCGGACGGGGAACTGGTCGGCTTCATCGGGGTGGCGACGGACATCACGCTTGCCAAGGAGGCCGAGCTCGAGCTTCGGCGGCAGGTGGAGGAGCGGACGGGCGAGCTCGCCAACAGCGAGGCGCGTTTCCGGGCGATCTTCGACGCGGTGCTGGAGGTGCTGTGCCTGCTGAAGCCCGACGGCACGATCATCGAGATGAACTCGAAGGACGCGCCGTGGCGGGCCAAGAATGCTCGCGAGGCGATCGGCCGCAAGATCTGGGACGCGCCGACGCTGGAATCCTATCCCCAGCACAAGGGGCTCATCAAACAGGCGGTGAAGACCGCGGCCAAGGGCGAGACGTTCACGACGCAGGCGACGATGGAACGGCCGGGCGTGCCGACGGCCTATCTCGACGTCGCCGTGCAGCCGGTGCGCGGGCCCGACGGCGAGGTCCGCTACCTGCTGTTCGAGGCGCGCGACATCACCGAGCTGAAGGCGGCGCAGGAGCAGCTTCGGCAGAGCCAGAAGATGGAGGCGCTGGGGCAGCTGACGGGCGGAATCGCGCACGACTTCAACAACCTGCTGACGGTGGTCGTCGGCGGGCTCGACGTGGTCGCCAAGCGGCTCGAGGACGCGAAGCTGAAACGCTATGCGGTGAACGCTCTGTCGGCGGCGGAGAGGGGCGCGAGGCTGACGGGCCAGCTGCTGGCCTTCAGCCGGGTGCAGCGGCTGGAGGTTCGGCCGGTCTATGTCGCCCCGCTGATCCAGAACATGCGGCCGCTGCTGCGCAACGTGCTTGGCCCCGGGATCACCAAGGAATTCGACCTCGACGAGGCGATGATGCCGGTGATGGCCGACCCGACCCAGCTTGAGGTCGCGATCCTAAACCTCGCGATCAATGCGCGCGACGCAATGCCCGAGGGCGGCGTCCTGAAATTTGCGACGCAGCCGGTGAGCGTGGACGTCGACCCGGAGCTGGAGGACGGGGAATATCTCGAACTTTGCATCAGCGACACCGGCGTCGGAATGCCCGAGGAGGTCGCGAGCCGCGCCTTCGAGCCTTTCTTCACTACCAAGGAGATCGGCAAGGGCACCGGGCTGGGCCTGTCGATGGTCTATGGAATGGCGCGGCAGTCCGGCGGCACCGCGCGGATCGAGACCACACCCGGCGGCGGCACGGCGATCAAGCTCTACTTCCGTTCAGCCCCCGCGGCCCCGAAGTCCGACCATGGCGTCGACGAGGAGGAAGCCACCGTCGAGCCCGCCCGGGCTGCGTCGATCCTCGTCATCGACGACGATCCCGACGTCCGCAGCTTCATAGCCGAGGCGCTTGCGGAGGAGGGTTTCCAGGTCCGGCAGTGCGGCGACGGTAAGACAGGCCTTGCGGAATTCGCCAAGGACCGGCCCGACCTGGTGGTCCTCGATTTTGTCATGCCGGCGATGTCCGGCGCGGATGTTGCAAGCCGGATGCTGAAGGAGGTGCCCGACCAGAAGATCCTGTTCGTCTCCGGCTACAGCGAGACGGAGGCGATCAAGGCCATCGCACCCAATTCTCCGCTGCTTGCAAAGCCCTTCCGGTCGGACGCCTTGTCGAAGGCCGTACGCAACGCACTGGGCTGATCGGAGCGCTTCGGGACATCGCGCGTTTATGCGCCATGTCCGCCCTGTTCCTGCTGCCGCTTCTCCAGGTCGCCGCTGCAAGCGCCAGCGCGACCGTGCCGGATTCCGCCGCGTCGGACTATCGGCTGGTCAATCCCAAGGCGATCGAACTGTTCGAAAGCGATTCCCGGCTGATGGACTGGGCGCTCGCCAAATATGATTCCGACCGTGACGGCCATATCTCGATCTTCGAGGCGGACACGGCGGCGCGCGAGTTCAAGCAGATCGCCGACGGCGATTCCGACGGGCAGGTGACGCCGGCCGAATATCGCGCCGCCCGGGACTTCATCGCCGCGAGGTGGGCCGCGCATTAGCGCCGCCGGTGCTCGGCGGCTGAGCTAAAGCACGAAATCGCCAGCTACCAGCGCGTGGCCCCCATCCAGGCGGATCATGAAATCTGCAACGCCGTCGCCATTTGTGTCACCATAGACAAAAGTGTTTCCACTGATCTCTTGGTACCGAAGCTCGCCGGCAACATTGCGGAAGCTTTCGGTGCCGATGAACGTGAATGTCTGGTTTCCGCCCACCGTTGTCTTTGCATCTACAAAATGAAGGTCGACGCGGTCTGCGTCGGCCTGACTGAAGTCGATAATCCGGTCCGCCGTAGAGGTGGTCGCACCACCGAAGTCACCTTCGCGGAAGACGAAGCTGTCCGCGTCCGAATTGCCGTACAGCACGTCGCGGCCAGCGCCGCCCTCGATCCAGTCGAGGCCGTCGCCGCCCTTCAGCGTGTCAGCGCCGAGGTCACCGAACAGTTTGTCGTCTCCGCTCCCGCCCGAGAGGCTATCATTACCATCGAGGCCGAAGAGCTTATTGGCCGCCGAGTTGCCGGTGATGGTATTAGCGAGATCGTTGCCATAGCCATAGATGTTCGATGTTCCGGTCAAGGTAAGCTTCTCGATATTGGCCCCGACCGTGTAGTTGGCGCTGGACAGGACGGTGTCGGTGCCTTCCCCGGCATTTTCCTCTGCCCGATCGGCAGAGGCGTCTACGTAATATTTGTCGTTGCCGCTGCCACCCACCATCCGGTCGCTGCCAGCGGCGCCGTCGAGAACATCATTGCCAGCTAACCCGAAGAGCTCGTTGGAACCGCCATTTCCAGTTAGCGTATTGGCAATCGCATTGCCGTATCCCGAAATGTCAGCTGCGCCGGTGAGAGTGAGTAGCTCAAGGTTTTGGCCGAGCACATAATCGGCAGTAGCAAATACGCGATCCGTGCCTTCCCCAGGCGCCTCGACGATCACGTCGCCTGAGCTGTCGGCGTAATAAACGTCGTTCCCCGCCCCACCCTCAAGCCGATCGTTACCTGTGCCGCCATCAAGCTTGTCATTGCCCGAGCCACCCACGAGCTCATCGTCCCCGCCAAGCCCAAAAAGCTCGTCGATACCATTTCGACCGTCCAAGAAATTCGGGCCGGTGTCGCCGGTTAGCAGATCATTGAAATTCGTTCCTATCGCCGCTTCCACGTTGATCAAAGACGCTTTGCTCGGGCCTTGCCCGCTAAGGTCTAGAGTGACCCGGGATGGTCGATCACTGTAGTCCGCAGTGTCCCAGCCCTCACCGCCGTCGAAGATGTCGTAGCCCAAGCCTCCGATGAGGCGGTCGTCGCCGGCCTGGCCGAAAAAGTGAGTGCCTCCGTCCGAGGCAATCAGCACGTCGGCCCCATCTCCGCCGTACACGCTGCCAAGCTGTCTTGCGGTCAACACATCATCAAAATTCGAACCGATGAGGTTTTCGAAATTCAGCAGCGTGTCCATCCCTGCGCCGCCAGTGTTTTGGGGACCGGACGCCGAAAGGCTCACAGCTACTCCAGCGTCGGCGGTTTCATACGAGACACTGTCCTGGTTGCCACGACCATCGAGCACGTTGTTTGCGGAATTTCCGATGATGTAGTCCGAGGACTGATCGCTTCCGATCGCATTCTCGATCATGGTTCCTCGAGCAATGAAGACATTGCCGGTCCGGCCCCCGATATCGGAGAAGGTTTCCGAATTGAGATTGATGAGATTGCCGCCAGTGAACCCGGAATAATCGACCGTATCGACGCCACCGCTGTCGAAAATCGTGTAGGCGACTCCCGGATATTGGTCGGCGTGGAAAATTTCGCGGTTGGCGTTTGAATTGAACCCGTAGGTGGTGTTTCCTGCACGCGTGGTGGTCGACAGGCCGTAGAGCGCCTGCATCGCGACGATGTCGGCGTTCATCGGCGTGCCGACGAATTCGCGCGTGAAGTAGCGGTCGTCGAAATAGGTGCTCTCGTCCTGGTCGAAATAGGACATGATCGTCGTCGGCCAGCCGTCGTTCGCGAAGATTGCGTCGCCCGCGTAAGAGGCATCGCCATTGTAATTTCCGGCATGGCCGAGGCCGAGCGCGTGGCCGATCTCGTGCAGATACGACTGGAAGGAATAGGTATCGAGGCCAGTGCCGTAGTCCGCCAGCCATTGGGTCGAGATATTCACGTGGGCGGACGTGATGACATGGCTCGCCCAGTTGGCGCTCGTGAATGCCCCTTCTTCATTGTCGTCGAAGGTTATCTGTCCGCCCGTCGAGACTTCCGTGAAATTCACACCGATGATGTCGGTCCATTCGGCGAGCGCGGCGCGGGCGAGCGCCCTTCCTGGCTGCGTCAGCGCCGTCAAATTCACGGTGATCGAGTCGCCCTGCGAAACGTCCCAGCGATGCCAGTCGCCGTCCCAATATCCGTGTGTCAGCTGTTGGGCAGCTTCATCCCAATCGAATACAGGCGGCGGCGTGTAAGTCTGGACAGACAACTGATAACCGCCGGAATAGCCCTCGTTCCAGGCGCCAACATCGATGTAATAGGTGCCGCTCGTCGCGACTGTGAAGACAATACGCGAGTCCGTTCCCGGTCCACCGTCATCATCGCTAGCAATTGCATTGCCACTCGAATCGCGCAGGTAGAGATAGGTGTCCTCCACTGGCATCGAACCGTTGCCGCCGAGGGAGATGACGATCTTCTGCCCGGCAGTCAGTGTGATTTTGTACCAGTCATGATCGCCAAGGGTTTCGAGCGTGCCGGTCAGCGACCCGCCAATGGCGATCGTGCGGCCTGTACTGGTGCTGCCCGGAACGTCGGTCATGCCGCTTTCAACTCGGTTTTGATAAGGAGATCGCCGACGCGAATGTGGAAACCAGTCGCGGCGCAGAGCAGGGCATTGCCGGAGGTGCCGTTAATAGTGGCCATGTGCTGCCCCTCTGCGGGGCGCTCGGCCACCGCTCGTTAAATACTGTTGACCGGTCCGAGCCGCCGATCACCGATTCGAAGCGTGAAACTCCGCTATGTCACTGTCAATTGAATCGAAAGGGAAATCGACCCGTGAGAGGGCCGAGCTTCCGTCAGCGCCATAGGGGATGGGCGAGTTAGGAGCTTGTCCCTTTGAGACAGCGACTTTGCAGTCCGCACCGCCCGCGACTTCAGGCGCTCAGCTAAAGCACGAAGTCGCTCGCGGCCATGACGTGCGAGCCGGCAAGGCGGATCATCATGTCGGCGAGGCCGTCCCCGTCCATGTCTCCGGACACGAAGGTGAAGCCCCCAACCACTTCGTAACGAAGTTCGCCCGCGACATTGTGGAAGCCCTGCGTGCCAATGAAGGCGAAGGCCTGGTTGCCGCCCACACCGCTGTTGGCGTCGATGGCGTGAAGGTCGATCTTGTCGCCGCTGGCGGTCGCAAAATCGTTGATCTTGTCGGCATCGGCCTCTGTTGCTGCAGTACCGCCGGGACGGAAGAGAAAAATGTCGGCACCGGTGCCGCCGGTGAGGACGTCGCGGTCGGCTCCGCCATCCAGAGTGTCGTTGCCGCCAGCGCCGTTGAGAGTGTCCGTTCCTGCTCCCCCGACGAAGCTGTTCGCCGCTCCATTGCCCGTCATGAGGTTGGCGAGCGTATTGCCGGTGCCGTTGATTGCGGAGGCCCCGGTGAGCGTGAGGTTCTCGACATTCGCGCCGAGCGTGAAACCTACCGAGCTCTGCACGAGGTCGGTTCCGGCGGACGCGTTTTCCATGACGATGTCGCCGGCCTGGGCGACGACATAGGTGTCGTTGCCAAGGCCGCCTTTCATCGTGTCGGCCCCTGCTCCGCCGTCGATGATGTTCGCCGCGTCGTTGCCGGTGATGACGTTGGCGACCGAATTGCCCGTGCCGTTGATTGCCGAGCTTCCGGTCAGCGTGAGATTCTCGACGGCAGCACCGAGCGTGAAGGTCACCGAACTCTTGACGAGGTCGGTGCCGGCCCCGCCTCCCTCGACCACGACGTCCCCGGCATTTTCGACAACGTAGGTGTCGTCGCCAAGGCCGCCCTTCATCGTGTCGGCGCCCACGCGGCCGTCGAGCGTGTCGTTGCCGGCGCCGCCGGTCAGCGTGTTGACCCCCGCGTTTCCGGTGATGGCGTTATTCAATTCATTGCCAGTGAGGTTGATCGCCGATGTCCCGCCGGCCGCGGTAGTCATGAGCTGCTCAACCTCCACACCGGGCGCGAGCGTGTAGCTCACGCTTGTCAGGATGCGGTCGATGCCTTCGCCGGCGCTCTCGGCCACTGAGTCGCCCGCATTGTCGACCATGTAGGTGTCGTCACCGGCGCGGCCGATCATCACGTCCGCGCCTGCGGCACCATCGAGAATATCGCTTGCTCCGGAGCCGCGCAAAGTGTCCGGATCGATGCTTCCGGTGAGCTGAATGGATGTCGCAACCGATATCGTTCCTCCGATATCGCCGAGACCGCCCGCTCCGTCATCGGCCTGGGCGTTGTCGACAAAGGCAACCAGGCCGCCAAGGGCCGACGAAAAGCTCGCGCCGGGCGTGAAAAAGATATCGTTGCCGGCTCGCAAGGTCAGCGTTCGCGGAAGCGACAGGGACGAGCTGACCAGGATGTCGTTACCGCTCTGAACGGTCAGGTTATCGACGATGAAGGGGGTGAGCGGCGCAGAGATGGTGACGTCGCCCGTAGTCGCGCTGCCAATGTTCACGTTCAGTGTGAAGAGGCGATCGAACTCGGCATCGGACAGGCCGAGCGCCCCGGCAGGATCGACGTTTGTCCCCAAGTCGATGGCTCGGCCGGCCGAAACCGGCCTGATCGTCACCGAGCCGATCCCCGTCGTGTTGAGCCCGCCATTGCTTATCAGGACGTTGTCGGCGTTGACGAGGATGTTGCCGGTGGTCTGGATGGCGGAGGAAAAGAAGCCGTCCTGGAGGAAGGTGCCGCCCGGGCCAGAGGTCAGGGTAATGTCTCCCGCGAAGGCCTCTATGGTTTGCAGCCCTCCGTTCACGTTCGTGAGGCTGACATTGCGCCCGGCGGTTATTGCGATGTCGCCGCCGACAACGCCTCCGAACGCGCCAGTCCTGACATTGGAGGTTCCGTCGATGACGAAGTCCCGGCCGGCGTTGATCGCAATGTCGCCGGTGGCCAGGACATCGTTGTTGAAATTGGAACCGGATGTGCCCAAGCCGATGTCTCGGCCGGCGTTGAGCGTGACTCCGCCACCTGCCGCGTAAATCGCCGGTCGATCGATGGCCGAGAAGATATCCGAATCCGCACCGATCGCCGTCAGCGTCACATTCCCGGAGATATCTCCGCCGTGGACACTGGAGGCGCCGGTCGCGTCGGAAAGAACGATGAAGCCGGTCGTCGAAAAATTGATGTCTCCCGAACTGACTACGTTCAGCCCGCTCACGTCCGCCGAAAGCCCCCCGATCTGAACCGAGCCGAAATTGGCAATATTGATCCCGCCGCTGTTGGTTTCCCCCTCTATGAACGTCACCTGCGTTTCGATCGCATTGCCGGCCGTTCCGACGCCGGTTCCGGCACTTAGGGTTAGCCCCGATGCGACAAGGTCGGCCGCTGCATCGCTGCCCCGCTCGGTGATGCTTCCGTTGGAGACCAGGGTCATGAAGCCGTCTGTTCGCATCGAGTTGATGACGATGGAATCCGGGCTCGAGCTGGAGGCGGCCAGGTCGCCGACAAAGACATTCGCAGTGCCGAATGTGTCGGTGACGTTGAAAACGAAGTTTATCCCGGGGACTTCCGCGATGAAGGTCATCGTGTCGGTCGGGTGGGTGAACGGGAAGAGGATATTCCCGCTGGAGTCGCGGACGACCGAGGCACCGTTCCCGCGGACTCCGTCGTCGTCGATGTAGTAGGTGCCGGGCGATGAAAAGAAGATGGTGAGGGTCATGCGGCTGCCTCCCTGTACGCGAAGGAATCTCAGGCGAGCGCCCTCGCAATAACCGACATCTATGGGTTGCCGGCAAAGTCGAGATGCCTCCCGACACCGCCCAGAAGGCTACTTCGCTCGACTCTTAGACTGGCTATAAGCTCATGAAGGCACAGGTGAAACCTTCAAGATTCCTGATGGCTAAAGCACGAAATCGCTCGCTGCCATGACGTGCGAGCCGGTCAGGCGGATCATCATGTCGGCGACGCCGTCGCCGTCCATGTCCCCGGATACGAAGGTGAATCCGCCGATCACTTCGTAGCGAAGCTCGCCCGCGACATTGTGGAAGCCCTGCGTACCGATGAAGGCGAAGGCCTGGTTGCCGCCCGCACCGCTGTTTGCGTCGATCGAATGAAGGTCGATGATGTCGCCGTCCGAGTGGAGGAAATCGTCGATCTTGTCGGCAGTCGCCTGGCTGGAGCTGGTGTCACCGGCGAGGAAGACGAAAGTATCGGCTCCGCTGCCGCCGGTCAGGACGTCGCGGTCCGCTCCGCCGTTCAGCGTGTCATTGCCGGCCGAGCCGTCCAGCGTGTCGGTGCCGGCGCCGCCGACCAGCGTGTTCACTGCGCCGTTGCCGATTATCGTGTTGGCAAGCGTATTGCCGGTGCCGTTGATTGCGGAGGCGCCGGTCAGCGTCAGGTTCTCCACGTTGGCGCTGAGCGTGCAGGTGACCGACGCTTGCACCAGGTCCGTCCCGGCTGACGCGCTTTCCATGACGATGTCGCCGGCCTGGCTGACGATGTAGGTGTCGTTGCCGAGGCCGCCTTTCATCGTGTCGGCGCCGGCTCCGCCGTCGATGAGATTGGCTGCGCCGTTGCCGGTGATCACGTTGGCGACCGAATTGCCGGTGCCGTTGATGGCCGCGGCTCCGGTCAGCGTCAGGTTCTCGACGGCAGCGCCGAGCGTGTAGGTGATCGAACTCCTGACGAGGTCGATCCCGGCTCCGCCTCCCTCGACCACGACGTCCCCGGCATTTTCGACAACGTAGGTGTCGTCGCCAAGGCCGCCCTTCATCGTGTCGGCGCCTGCGCGACCGTCGAGCGTGTTGGAGGCGTCGTTGCCGATCAGCTCGTTGGCAAGGGAATTTCCGGTGCCGTCGATAGCCGCGCCGCCTGTAAGCCTGAGATTCTCCACGTTGGCGCCGAGCGTGAACGTGACCGAAGCCTGGACGGCATCGGTGCCAGCCGACGCACCTTCCGTCACGACGTCGCCGCCATCGTCGACAATGTAGGTGTCGTTGCCGAGCCCGCCTTTCATCCAGTCGGGGCCTGCATTTCCGTTCAGCGTGTTCTTTCCGGCATTGCCGGTGATCGTGTTCGCAAGTTCGTTGCCGGTGAGATCGATCGCCGCGGTGCCTGCGGCGTTGGTGGTCATCAATTGTTCGATCGAGGAACCCAACGCCAACGCATAACTGACGGTCGTAAGAATCTTGTCCGTCCCTTCACCCGAGTTTTCCGTCACGACGTCGGCGGCGCTGTCGACATAATAGGTGTCGTCGCCCGTGCCTCCATTCAGCGTGTCGTCGCCGACGCCACCGTTCAGCGTGTCATTGCCTGCGCCCGAGTTGATCGTGTCGTTGTCGCCGCCGGTGTTGATGATGTTGTTGCCGTCAGTGCCGGTGATCGTATCCTGGCCGATGCCGGTGATCAGATTCTCGAAATTGGTGAAGATCTCGCCAAAATAGTTGGTGACGCCGGTCACCATGTTGATGACGTAGACACCGCCCCAGCTCGTCGTATCGAGGGTATCGATCCCGTCACCTCCATCGAGGACTTCACTCGAGCTGGTAAGCCCGGCGTAGATCGTGTCGTCCCCTATCCCGCCAAGAAACTGGCCATCCCCGCCCGACCTCAAAGTGTCGTTTCCGGCGCCGGCGTCGACGTGCACGGTCGCGATGCTGAAGCCGACGGTCAGTGCCGAAATATTGTCGTTTCCATCTCCTCCCAGGACATTGATGACGTCGCCCGCTTCGATCTGGTTGAGGGTCACTGCAGCGCCCATCCCCGAGGCCGTGACCTGGCCGGTGGAACCCGTCAGCGTGATCACGTTGCTGCCGCTGGTGCCGTTCAGGGTCACCACGTCGACCACTGTATCGCCCGTCGATCCGCCGATTGTCCCGGCGAGATTCACGGTCACGGCATTGACGTCGGTGGCCGCCATGTTGCTGAGCGAAATGGAATCGTTGCCAGCTCCGACGTTCAGCGTGACGTTTTCGACCCCGTTGAAGTCCATGGTGATTGCGGCAACGTCGCGGAAAAGCAGCGCGCGTCCGCCATTCGGCGAGATGGTAATCGATTCCGACACCGGGCTGCCGTTGAAGGAAAGCGTGTCGTTGCCGGCCTGGCCTTCGACCACGTCATTGTCGTCGCCGGGGTTCCACACAAAGGTGTCGGCGCCCGCCCCCATCAATGCGGTGTCGTTGCCGTCACCTCCAACGATGAGGTCGCCGCCGCCTGAACCGATCAACGTGTCAGCGCCAAGGCCGCCGAGCAATTCCAGAGAGATCTTGCCCCCGGCGACGGCCGAGGCGTCCATCACGTCGTCGCCGGCGTTACCCGACAATATCAGGCGATCCGCCGCCTCCGAATGGTCGATGTCGGTGCTTGCGGCGAGACCCGTCACGACGAGGCCTGAGCTCACCGTGATGACGTCGGCATTAATCGTCGCCTGAACAGTCACGACGTCCGCCGCTGCGTCACCGCCGCCCCCGGACGCCGCCAGATCGACCAGGACCTGCGTGACGTCGGTGCCGGTCATGTCGGCGACGGTGATGCTGTCCGCCCCGCCGAGTGCCTTGTAGGTGATCTTCTCGACGTCATCCATGTCCATCGTCACCGCGGCGACGTCGCGCAGGAAGAGCGATCGACCGCCGTTCGGAGCGATGCTGGTGACCTCGCTGGCGTTGGATCCGTTGAAGCGCAGTTCGTCGAGTCCGGCCTGACCCTCGATCACGTCGCTGGCATCCCCAGGGTCCCAGTTGAAGACGTCGTCGCCCGTGCCCAGGAAGGCGATGTCGGCGCCCTGGTTGCCGTCGATAAAGTCGTTCCCGTCGCCGCCGAGGATTATGTCGGCGCCCTGGCTTGCAAGGATAGTGTCCGCGCCGTCCCCCCCGTCCAGCGTCAGCGAAACAAAGCCCGCCGGGAGCGTAGACGCATCAATGCTGTCGTTGCCGCCAAGAGCACTGATGACGAGGGAGTCGTTGGCGCCTTCGGAATTGTTGAGGGCAACCGAGGCGGCAAGGCCCGATATGCCGACGTTGGTACCCGCGCCAGTCACCGTTATCGCGTTGGGCCCGAGTGTGCCCTCGACGGTCACTGTGTCAGCTGCACCGTCCCCGCTCGATCCGCCGATCGTCGCGGCGAGATTCACGGTTACGTTGTTCACATTGGTGCCGGCCATGTTGCCGATCGAAATGGAATCCGTGCCGGACACTGCGTTGAGCGTGACGTTCTCGATGCCGTTGAAGTCCATCGAGACTGCGCCGACATCCCGAAAAAGCAGCGCTCGGCTGCCATTCGGCGAGAGTGTGTAGATTTCGTTTGCGGCGCTGCCGTTGAAGTTCAGCGTGTCGGTACCGGTCTGGCCTTCGACAGTGTCGCTGCCGTCGCCAGGATCCCACTGGACGGTGTCGTTGCCGGTTCCGAGGAAAGCGGTATCATTGCCCTGATTGCCGTCGACGAAGTCGTTGTCGTCCCCGCCGAGGATAAGGTCGGCGCCATTGCTGCCCAAAATCGTGTCGTTGCCTGCGCCGCCATCCAGGGTAAGGGCAACCAACGCCGCCAGATTGCCCGACGTGCTGATCGTGTCGTCGCCGCCGCCGGCATTGAGAACGAGCGACTCGGTCGTTCCAATGTCCAGCGTGAATGGCGCAGGGTCGACCCGGTCGAAACGGACGCGGGTGCCGTTCGCGGTAATTGTGAACGTCTCCCCGCCATTGCCGCCATTGATCTCGCCCGTGTCGCTGCCGTCGCCCCCTTCCCACAGGTCGCTATCGTCGCCCGGGTTCCAGATCAGATGATCGTCGCCCAGCTCGCCGAACAGCTGGTCGTCGCCGTCTCCGCCGACGAGCGTATCGTTGTTGTCGCCGGCGTAGAGAAAATCGACTCCGCCGCGTCCGAGCAGGGTGTCGTCGCCCGTCTCACCCTGCAGCAGGTCGGCCCCCGACCCGCCAGTCAGGCTGTCGTTTCCGCCGCCGCCCGCCAGTTCCGCTGCCGGCAGCGCGCCGTTCGTTTCGTCCAGCGATATCGTGTCGTTGCCGAGGTCGCCGGAGATGGCGATTAGATCGGTATTGGAAATCGTAGCAGGCCCGTCGGCGATCGCCACTGAGCCGCCGTTGACGAGCAAGGTTCCGGCTACGTCGCGGCTCACAGTAATGACATTTCCGCCGGTGTCGCCGGTTACCGTAAGGTCTTGTGAGATGGCGTCGTAACTAGCGTTTATCGACATGCTCGCTTCTCCCAGAACCTCGCGAGTCTCGATCCGCCTTTACAGAACGAAGTCTCCGGTGACGAGCGCATGGCTGCCGTCCAGACGCATCATGAAATCCGCGACGCCGTCACCGTTCGTGTCGCCGTAAACGTAGGTATTGCCGCTGATCTGCTCGTAGCGAAGCTCGCCGGCGACATTGTGGAATCCTGCGGTACCAATGAAGCTGAAGGCGTCGTTGGTGCCGCTTCCATTGGCGGTGTTGGCGTCGATGCCGTCCAAGAAGATCCGGTCGTGATCGGCGTGGCTGAAGTCCGTGATCTCGTCGGCGGTCGCCGCGGTCAAACCTGCAAAGTCGCCGTCGTGGAAGGTGAAGCGATCGGCGCCGGCGCCGCCGGTAAATGTATCGCGACCCGCCCCGCCATCGAGCACGTCCAGATCGTCGCCACCAATCAGAATGTCGTTGCCCGTGCCGCCGTAAAGCTTGTCGATGCCGATGCCGCCGTCGAGCGTGTCGCCGCCCGCGCCGCCGCTCAACGTATCGTTGCCGTCCAGGCCAAAGAGCGCGTTGGCGACATTGTTGCCGGTGATGACATTGGCAAGGGCATTGCCAGTGCCCGTCACCGCGGAGCCTGTCAGCGTGAGGTTTTCGAAATTATCCGCCAAGGTGATGCTGATGCTCGACTGGACAAGGTCGGTGCCTTCCCCCGGATTCTCGGTCAGCGTGTCGCCGGCATTGTCGACGAAGTAAGTGTCGTTGCCGGCGCCGCCGACCATGCGATCGGCACCGAGCCCACCATTAAGCTGATCGTTGCCGAGCCCGCCTTCCAGCCGGTCGTCGGCGGCCGCGCCGTTCAGAACATCGCTTCCGGCAAGGCCGAAGAGCGCGTCGCGACCGCTGGTGCCCGTTAGCGTATTGGCGGACGAGCTCCCATAGACCGGGAAGATAGCGTCCGGCACGGCGACTTCGGGCGTGGTCGGTGGACCAGGCGCGACGGGCGCTACCGGAATCGCATTGGCGGGAATGGCCGCCGCGCCGAACGTGAAGAGCGAGGGCGTGATGTTCGCGACCAGCTGGTTGAGGAAGATGAGCTGGTTGCCGGCAGCGAATGTGACGACGACGTTCGCGCCCTGCTGGACAACGCTTTGCCAGCTGGCGTAGCCGCGAATCTCGATATGATCGGTGGCCGGATCGAAGTCCGATATCATATCGATCCCGAAGTTGGTTTCGTAGCGAAACACGTCCGCTCCGGCTCCGCCAGTCAGGATATCGTTGCCGCGGCCACCCGAAAGCAGGTCGTTGCCGTCCCCTCCGGACAGCGACTGCGCGCCAAGGCCGGCGAGCAATTGGTCGGCGCCCGCGTTCCCGGAGACCGGGCCGGACACGCTTCCGATGCGGCTGTCGAAGAGGTCGTTCCCATCGGTCAGCTTGACCTCCCCGTCGATGGACCCGGTGTTGATGAGCCGGACGTTTCGCGTGTCCCCGGCGAACTCCGTGAACAACAGGTCGACGTCGCCGATCAGGTTTCCGCTGTTGTAGATGGACAGGGTCCCGTCGCCGCCGGTGAATCCGAAGTCGCGCAGAATCGCGTAGTCGGCCTGGATCGTGCCGCTGTTCCAGATGTCCACAGTGCCGGTCCAGTCGACGCTGATGCCGGCGCTGTCGCTGGCCGCGGTGTCGTCGGTGACGGTGATGGTTCCGGAGTTGGTGATGAAGTTGTTTTCGGGCGAGGCAGGGTGGGTTCGGGAAATCCAGGTGAGGCCGATGCTGCTGTCGCCGCCATGGATATTGAGCTCGCCCGAATTGTAGACGCGGTCGACCGAGTCGCTGCTACCATAATAGAGGCCAAGGCCAACGGCGTGGCCGGCCGCCTGAACGCTGACGGTCCCGGAGTTGACGAAATGAGAGTCGCGCTCGATGCCCACGAAGGGCGGCAAGTCGGTAAAGCCGTAAGCATCGCCGCCATTGCTGGCGACCGTCATTGTTCCGAGATTGAAGACGTTCGAAATTCCGCTGACGCCGACCGCATCCCCCACGAGATTCGCGATGACGATTTGTCCGGTCGCCTGGTTCACGAAGTGGAAGTTGTCGTCCCAATAGCCGTTGTACGTGCAACCCACGCCGACCAGCGGAGCGCCCGTCGAAGCCGACAGATCATATGTCCCCGCGTTGAAGAAATTGGGCGCGGGGCCGTTACCGATGGTCGAGAGCAGGACTCCGTAGCCGCTGAAAGTCGTCTGGCGATAGTCGAACGACGCCGGGTCGGTCAGTGTGACCGTCGCGCCTGCACCAAGGTTGAAATCCTCCCCGGTGACGATGATCGTCTGGTCCGTGACCGGCGCGATCCCGGCCAATGGCTTTGAATAGAAATACAGTGCCGACTGCACGTTTGCGAGACTTGTGCCGAGCAGGGTGATTGTGTCGGTCGCGGACAGGGTAATGACTACGTTGGCGCCGACCTGCTGGATCGAGGTGGCAGACGTGTAGCCGTAGACCTGCACCTTGTCGCCCAGAGTGAAATCGCGGATCGTGTCGGAGCCGTCGCCCACGCTGAACTGGAACTTGTCGTTGCCGGCACCGCCCGTGAGATCGTCATTGCCGTGCCCGGCGATCAGGACATCATTTCCGCCGCGGCCGTCGATCACGTCGTCGCCGTCATTGCCGTAGACCGTGTTCGCAGCGTCGGAGCCTAAGATCTGGTCGGCGAAGCGAGAGCCGAGGACCTGCTCGAACGATCGCAGCGCATCCTGATTGAGCCCGTCGTTCGCGGTTCCGGCCAGCAGGTCGATCGTTACCGCAGCCAGGGATTCGCCATAGGACAGAAGGTCCTGCCCGGCTCCGCCGTCCAAAGTATCGGCCCCCATGCCGCCTTCAATGAAGTCTTGTCCGCCGCCACCGGAAATGGTGTCGTTGCCTTGGTCGCCGTAGAGATTCTCTCCCAGCTGGCCGCCGATGATCCAGTCGTTTCCGGTCCCTCCGGCGACATAGCCAGTGTGCCGACCGGCCGCGCCTTCGTAACGGTCGTCGCCGTCACCAAGCAGGACGATTCCATTAACGGTCCCGCTATTTTCGAGAACGTCGTCGCCGAAGCTGAGGATGATGGCCCCGTTGATGGTGCCGCTGTTGTCCAGATAGTCGTTAGCGAGGACGAAGGTCGAATGGTCGTTCTCGATCCAGAAGGCGATGTCGGCGGTGATCGTCCCGCTATTATCGAAATGGTAGGCGTCGCCGGGCGGCTCGAGAGTCTCGGAAATGTAGACGCCGATGCTTGCATAGGGCGAGCTTGGGTCGGTGATGGCGGTGATCGTGCCGGCGTTGGAGAAGGGCAGACCGCTGGCAAGGCCGAATTCGACCGCGATCGCGTAGGTATCGCTGGTGACGGTGATCGAGCCCGTGTTGGTGAAGATGCCCGGCGAATATTCGTAGATGCCATGCGCTTCGGCGGTGCCGGTGACTGTGAAATCACCGCTGTTGGTGAAATCGACCACCGAAAAGCTGCCGCCATAGACAAGGCCGTAGGCCGACCCGCCACTGGTAACGACGAAGGTCCCACTATTGTCGATAGTGGTGATCTCGTTGACCGTCCGTTCGAAATCGATCCCGAAGGCAAGGCCGGTGTCCGCGCTGACCTCGAAATATCCGGCGTTGCTGACATCGACGGCCACGTTTCCGGGGAAAAGGACGCCGTACACGTGAGCGGTGTTCGGATCGGTCGAGAGGTTGCGGACGACGAACGAGCCGTCAGCTCCATTGACGAAGGCACCGTCGCCGACGCTGAAATCGACCGCATAGCCCGCCATTCCGGGAGCTGTGCCGC
>Ga0207701_10002205_pt1 | contig 20230 bp, 17 predicted proteins | sample KBSSwiSSwithPhiX_FD_184294 | JGI IMG/M metagenome (GOLD analysis project Ga0207701, IMG submission 184294) | Switchgrass rhizosphere bulk soil microbial communities from Kellogg Biological Station, Michigan, USA, with PhiX - S5 (SPAdes) (version 2) | ecosystem: Environmental > Terrestrial >... | reverse complement strand
CGAGGTACGTGAAGATCGGAACCGGCCGAAGTCCGAGCTTCGTGCCAACCGCGCGCGCCGCGCGTTCCAGCTCCGGATTGACGATGCCGGTCTGCGTGTCGAGCGCGAGCGTGACCGCGCGGCCCCCATCGTCCACGGTCGTGATCCGGACGCCCAGATCCTCGAGCCGGAGTGCGTCGTCCAGGGTGCCGTCCGCGTTGCTGATTCCGGCGAGCAGCACCGCGTTGATCTGGCGCGCCACGCCAAGGTCGCGTTGGAGCCGGCCGAGCGGCGCGAAGATGGCGCGGACTTCCGCTTGCTGCGGCTGGAGCGCGAATTCGCCGAGCCGATCCGACGTCAGCACGCCCGTCGCCTGGAGCCGCAGCGTGCGGCCGACGTCCTCTTTCTGACCGAACAGCGATTCAATCGGGATCTGCGCCGGCTTCTGCACGCGCGTCAGCAGCGTGTCGCCAGGCTGCACCCCGAGCTCGCTCGCCAGTGCGGGCGACAGATACACGCCGTCCGCCTCGGGCACGCCGTGAAAGGACCAGAAGCGCGCGTCGACTCCGTAGACCAGCACGCCGGCGGCGCGGCGCCTGGATTGTTCGTGGGTGACCGCGCCGGTCGCGATGATCAGCGGCGCGGACGTCGCACCTGGTACGCCTCCCCGCAAGTCGTCAGCGACCCCTTCGCGAAAGAAGCCGGCCGTGCTGACCGCGATGTCCGCGCGCCCGAGCCGCTGAAGGGCGAGATCGCGCAGGCTGCCACGGACCGAGTCTCCCACTACCAGCGCACCCGCCAGCACCGCGGTCGCGGTCGCCACACCCAGGAGCACCGCCAGATTGGTTCGCCAATGGAACCTGACGCTGCGAACGACCAGCGTCCGGAGCGTCACGCCAGTGTCCCCCCGTTCATCTCGTAGCGCAGCGGGAAGCGCTCGGCCAGCGCGGCGCTGTGCGTGACGACGACGAGGATCGTCCGCCGGGCCTGGTGCAGATCGAGGAGGAGCGCGGCGACCGAGTCGGCGGCGCTGCGATCGAGGTTGCCGGTCGGCTCGTCGCAGAGCAGCAGCACCGGATTGCGAATCAGGGCGCGGGCCAGCGCGGCGCGCTGCTTCTCGCCGCCGGACAGCTCCGCGGGTCGGTGCTCGAGCCGGGCGGCGAGACCGACCTGCATGAGCAGCGCGCGTGCGCGGCGTTCGTCTTCGGCCGGATTGCGCTCCGACGACGGAGCGACGAGGGTCGGCGCGAGCACGTTCTCGAGCACCGAGCATTGCGGGAGAAGCGAGTGGTCCTGGAAGACGAAGCCGATCCGCTGATTCCGGAAGGCCGCCTGCTCACGTTCGCCGAGGCGGTATGGATCGTCGCCGTCGAGGGTCACGCGACCCGAGGTCGGCGACTCCAGCGCGCCGAGAAGGTACAACAGCGTGCTCTTGCCGCTGCCCGACGGCCCCATGATCGCGGCGGCTTGCCCGCGCTCCAGACAGAGCGACACGTCACGCAGGATGGGGAGCTCGCCGCGCGGGGTGGGATACGACTTCGACAGCGAGTCGGCGATCAGCATGGCAGTATCAGGCAGCCAGCCTCGCCAGGCTCGAGTACAGCGCTTCCGCCTCCTCGGCCATGCGTCCCGCGGTGTAGTGCTCGCGCACGCCCGCGGCCCCAGTTTCACCCAGCGCGCGGCGGCCCGCCGGGTCGCGCCAGAGCGCCAAAAGTCCTTCCGCCAGCGCCTCGGCCCGATCGGGCTCGACCAGCAAGCCTCCCCCGGTGCGCTCGACGATCTCGGGAAAGGCTCCGCGCCGCGGCTGCACGACGGGTACGCCGGCAGCCATCGCTTCGAGCAGGAAGAGCCCCTTCGGCTCCTCGTACGTGGCTGGCACGGACAGCACGTCGAGGCCGTGCAGGAAGGCCAGCTTGCCGACGCGATCGAGCTCGCCGCGGTACTCGAATTGATCCGCCAGTCCCCAGGTCGCCATCTTTGCCTTTACGTCCGCCAGATACCCCTGATGCTCGGGCGCCAGATAGCCGGCCGCCAGCAGTCGCGAAGCGCCGATGCCGGGCCGCGCGCGCAACGCGCGGTACGCCTCCGCCAGCGCGTGCAGCCCCTTTTCCGGCGCGATGCGGGCGAAGTAGCCGACGGTGAAGGGATCGCCGGCAGCTCGCTCGCCGTTCCGGGGCGGGTAGGCGTCGGTGTTGATGCCGAGCGCAATGGTGTGCATCTTCGCCGCCGGCACGCCGAGATAGCCGGGCATGTAATCGGCGTAATAGCGGCTCACCGGCACGAATGCGTCGACGTGAATGCTCGCCGCGCGGATCAGATCCAGCGACTGCTGCCGCCAGGGCTCTCCCAGGCCGTCCAGGAAGAGGTCCTCACCCTGCAACGTGCAGCAGATCGGCACGCCCAGCGCCCTGCGCAGCGGCGCCGCCAACCCGAGCAGCAGCGTATATGGCAGATTGACGACGTCGAAGGGCGGCTCGAGGGCGAGCCACTCGAGCATCTTGTCGATCTCCTTGCGCTGGAACCCCTGCTCGCCACGCAACATCGACACCGTCAGCTCACCGAGGCTCTTCGGGTCGACCTTGATCTGCCGCTTCGAGGCCATGCGGAGTACCCACTCGGCATCGAGCAGGCGGTCCACGATGCGCGGGGCGTGTCGGAAGATCGGGGCGTGCTGCTCCAGGAAGACACTGATGCCGCCAAACAGCACCCGCCCCTGGCTGACGTTGCGTTCGTCCGTGCGGGTCGGCGTATAGACCGGCGCCAGGACGACGTCGTGGCCGCGCGCGAGGAGCGCCGCGGCAAGCGTGTTGTCGCGCAGGCAACTGCCGCAGTACATACTGCCGGCGCCGCCCGTCAACGACAGAATCCTCACGCGATCGCGGCCCCGGCCGCCGCCGGCAGCGCTTCCCTCGCCTGGAACGATCGGCGCGCGTAGAGATGCTCGAAGAGGTTGCCCTCGTGTGGCTGGTCCCAGCTGATCTGGTTGGTGGCAATCGGCCCGACGTTCAACCGATCGACGAGCGGCGACGCGAGCAGCCGATCGAGCAGCGCACGATCCTCAGTGAGCGCGGTCACGACCAGGGTCTTCCCCATCGCGTCCGGCAACCGCCGCATGTCGTCGGGGGTGACCTTCACTACCGCGGCGAACGGAAAGAGGAACTCGCGGTTGGCGAGCGGATGGTCAGCCGATTCGCACAACACCACTGTCGGCAGCAGGTAGGTACAGCCGTCCACCACCGCGAGCCGGGGCCCGGCACGACGTGCGGCCGTCACGTCTCGTGCCCCAGGGGTGGCCAGGCCGGCGTCGATCTGCTGCGAGATGCGTTCGGCCACACGGGGATCAGCGAACGGCGCCAGCAGCGCCCGCTCATCGTCCACGGCGCGCGGAACGATCTGCGCCAGCTTGACGGCGAGCGCCTCCGCAACGGACTCGGCGATCGAGGCCTCCGCCCACACGCCAGAGGCGTTAACGCACGAGCGGCCACCGTTGTCGGCGATCGAGCCGGCGATCAGATCCAGCTGCGAGTTCCAGTCGGCATTGTGATCGCTGCCGATGAGGATCTTGCTGTAGCCGGGCCCGTGCAATTCGATGCGCGGATCCCCCTCGTAGGCGCCAACCGCGGATACGTCGCCGAAGAACATGCTTCGGCCGGTGCGGCGCACGATTTCGCCGGCGCCGGCGTGATCCGCGGCGTAATAGCTGAACGCCTCCGCCGGCACGCCGGCACTGATGAACGCCTGGATCAGGCGATATGGCGTCCATGGCTCGGAGCTGCCGGGCTTGAGGACCAGCGGCATCTTGAGCGGAATCGCCGGCACCCAGAGCGAGTGCACGCCGGGCGAGTTGCTCGGCAGCACGATGCCCAGGGACTGCGTGCGCGGGTAGTAGCTGATTGCGTGCCCGCCATGCTGGCCATAGCCGCTGTCGAGGATCGAGAGATCGAGCCCGCGCGTCAGGCCCCGCAGCACGGTCTCCATCTCGGTGAGCACGCCGGCGATCTTGCGCATGTTCCGGCGCACCAGCACGTGCGGCATGCCGGTCGTCGCGCTCAATTGCTGGACGTAGTCGTCCGGCGTCTGGCGCGCGTCGCCCACCGGGAGCGTGTCCTGCGCGAAGGCCGCGGCCGCCTTGACGCACATCTCGAGCAGGCGCTTCACCGGAATACCAGCGAGCGCCGCCCGCGCTGTGGCCTGCGTCTCGGCCAGCAGGTCCCGCCGGATCAGGCCGGCGTTGGCCTGGCTGATCTCGACGAACGGCTCGCGCGTCCGGTGATGCGGCACGCGGACGACGTCGAGGCTGCGGTACGGGATTCCGTGGCGGAGGACGGGTAGGTGCAACATGAGTGAATTGGGCCCTGGGCGCGGCGATCGGCGTTCGGCGCTCGGCGCTCAACGATCCACGTTTTTACACGCGACAAACAAGCCGCACTGGGCAGTCTACCGCAGCGCACCGAGGCGGCGACCGGATCGGGGCTCAGTACACCCCTTCAACAACCGTCGTCGCGAACCGTGAGAACGGGCGGACGTTGCGGACACCATCCCAAGGATATTGCGCGCACGGCGGCTCGCGTTCGGCTTCGTCGCGCTCGAGGAAGCGCGGCATGAAGAATTCCTTGGTGAGCGTCGTGAGCCGGACCCGGCCCGTGTGCCCGTATCCGACCAGCGCGTCCGGGTGATCCGGGTCGACGACCTCGATCATCGCCCGCGGCGCCGGCGGGTAGTAGATGATCGCGTAATCGTCAGCGGGTTCGGCCGGCTTGTGCGTCGCGAGCCCCATCAGCGTGTTGCCGTAGGTCGGCGCGAAGTACACGCCGTCGAGCAGCTCCTCGACGGCGAAGCGATGGAACTGCGGCGTCATCTCGGTGCCGCCGCAGAACACGCCTTTGACCCCCATCTTGCGCAGCGACACCTTCTCGCAGAGCGCCTCGAGCAACTTGGGCGTGGTGAAGAGGCACTGGATGTTGTCGTGCGCGCGGAGGAGCGTCAGCGCCTGATCGATCACATGCCGCTTGTAGGCCTCCACGTGCTCCATCTGGCGCACCTTGATCAGTTTGATCACCCAGCGCGGATCGAGATCGACCATGAAGCAGATGCCGCCGCGGTACTGGGCCAGGTGCTCGACCGCGAGCCGCAGGCGCCGCGGCCCGCTCGGGCCGACCATCAGCCAGTCGGCGCCCTTCGGAAACGCGCGGTCCGGCAGCGTCTCGCTGAAGTTCTCGTAGTCGATCCGGAAGTCCTCGTGCGCGATCCGGGACTTCGGCACACCCGTGCTGCCGCCGGTCTCGAACACGTAAATCGGCTTGTCGGCGTACGCCCTGGGCACCCAGCGGCGCACCGGCCCGCCTCGCAGCCACTCGTCTTCGAACGGCCCGAACTTGCCGAGGTCGTCGTAGCCGGCAACCTCGGTCATCGGATCGAACGAGAGCTGCGTCGCCCGTTCGAGCCAGAACGGGCAACCCGTAGCCGGATCGAAATGCCAGCGAACGATCTCGCGGACGTGCGCGTCGAGCCGCTCACGTGCGGCGCGTACGGGATTGTCGAGGGAGGGCGTGGTCGGGGGCACTAGGGGATTCTATTTCAACGGTTCATGCGGTTCATGGGGTTCATGGGGTTCATGGGGTTCATGAGGTTGGGTTCACAGTTCAGGGGTTCGGTTCAGGGTTCGTTCAAGGTTCCGATTGGTTCAAGGTTCCGGGTTCGCTTGCTTGCGGACGCGAGGGTACGGAGGAACGCGGCGCGGGCCGTGCCTTCCGGCGACGTGGTCAACGTTTCGACCGGCCAGGGCAGGCGCCAGGTCCAGTTCTCGTCGTCGACGCTCGACGGCACGTTGATGCGGTCGCGCCAGCCGAAGATGTCCGGCAGCGCGACCAGGGTGAAGTCGGAACCGGCGTGAAAGAGGGTGCTGAGCAGCGCGTCACGAATGCGATCCGAGAACGGGTCGGCGGGCGAGAGGCCGTCACCAGACTCGCCCATGATCGACAGCACGGCCTGGCGCTCGTCGGGGTCGGCGGCCGACCACCATTCGGCCATCGACTCGGTATCGTGCGTGCCGCTGATCGCGACGGAACACGGCGCGTAGGCGCGCGGATCGCGGAACGGGCGGCCTGGCTCCTCCCATTCGCGCTCCCAGCGCACCACCTTGAGGCCGGGCACCTGCTGCCGGGTCTGCGACACGCGCACGAAATCCGGGACCACGCCGAGATCCTCGGCGATGATCCGGGACCCGTGCGAGCGGAACAGCGCCATCAGCGCCTCGCCCTGGGCCAGCTGCGCCGCTTCGTCAGGCGGCGAGAAACCGGATGGACCATCGTGGGCGCGGATGAAGGTGCGATAGAAGCCGACCAGGTGATCGACCCGGAATCCGTCGAAGAGCTCCGCGCAGCGCCGCGTCCGCTGCGCCAGCCACTCGTATCCACCCGGCGCAACGACCTCCCAGCGGTACGGCGGCAGGCCCCAGTCCTGGCCCTCCGGTGACTCGGGCGCGGGCGGCACGCCGACCGACGCGTCGAGATGGAACTCCCCTTGACGGGCCCAGACGTCCGCGCTGTGCCCGTTGACCATGAACGGAAAGTCACCGAACAGCCCGACCGCGCCGCAGGCCGATCGCGCCTGCTGCCACTGCTCGTCCGCGAGCCATTGGACGTACTGGTAATAGCGGACGTTGGACGCCAGCCGGTCACGCGCGTCAGTCAGCGCGGCGGGATCGCGATCCCGCAACGGCTGCTCCCACTCCCGCCAGTAGCATCCGGCGCGCTCGTCGTGCAGCGCGCGAAACAGCGCGTAGGTGTCGAGCCACCACCCCTCGCGCTCGACGAACGCATCGAAGGCGGCCCGGCCCGGCGATTCCTGACTCGCGTGCCCGTCGAAGTGATCGAAGCCGAGGTGCAAGGCCTCACGCTTGGTCGCGCGCACGAGCTCGTAGTCCACGCGCCTGGACCGCTGCAGGCGCGTGACGCTTTCACGCCCTTCGGCACTCATTCGCTCGAGCCCCCCGGCGGCCCGGAAGTCCTCGCATCGCTCGACGGCAATGAAGATCGGATCGATCGCCATCGCACTCAGGCCCGAATACGGCGAGCTCTGGCCGGCTTGCATCTCGTTGATCGGCAGCAGCTGGATGAAGTCGAGCCCGGCCGCCTCGAGCCAGCGCGCGAGCAACGGCAGATCGGGGATCTCTCCCAGGCCCCAACTCGCCGCGGAAGGGATCGAGAAGAGCGGCGCGATCACACCCGCATGCCGGCCGTCCGCGAAACGGCCGCGAGCGGCGTCAGCCATCGACGCGGTCCAGCAGCCGCTCCGCGCCGGTGTCGAAGGTGTCAGGCGGAGTGAGCAGGCTCACGATCACGTGACAGCCATCGGCCAGGTCGAAAAAGTAGCCGGGGTGCACGAGGACGTGGTCCTGTTCCAGGAGAGTCAGGACGAGCTCCTCCTCCGGACGAACGGCGGGAACGCGCATCACCACCGACCAGCCGCCGTCCGCCGTCAGAACGTCGACGGCTGGATGACGGCCCGCGGCGGCGCGGATCGCCGCGTCGTTGCGCCGCACGCGGGCGCGAATCTGCGCGCGTACCGCCTCGCCGGATGCGATCAACGCGGGCGCAGCCACCTGCACCGGTGTCGACACGGACAGGTAGGTGTCGGCAATCAATTCCAGCTTGTCGATCGCGTTCGCCACCTGCGCCTCAGGCCCGTCCAATGCCATCCATCCCAGCTTCACCTGCGGCAGCCCGGCCGACTTGGACAGCCCACCCAGCCGTACGGAAAGGCACGCACTCGGCATGACCGCCGCCGTCTCGACGCCATTCCGAAGCGGGTAGTCAGCGAACACCTCGTCCACGATCAGCACCGCATCGCGCTCCGCGCAGCGCTCGCCAATCGCCTGCAATTCCTCCGCCCCGAGCACCGATCCGGTGGGATTGTTGGGACTCACGACGAGCACCGCGCGGACCATGTCTGACCACGCGTCGTCCAGCGAGGCGACGTCGAGCGCCCATCGGCCGTGGTAATCGAGGCGGTAGGGCACGGCGCGTACGCCATCCATGCGCGTCAGATGATCGAACAACGGATAACTCGGTGCCGGAATCAGCACCTCGTCATCCGTCGGCCGGCAACAGAGCTTGAAGAGCCACGCGTAGGCTTCGCTGGTACTCGCGGTCAGCACGATGCGATCCGGGGGGATCTCTACGTGGCGGCGACGGTAGTCGGCGGACACGGCGGCGCGAGCGGTCGCCAGCCCGAGCGGCACGGGCTCGTAGATGAGTGATTGCGGTGCCGCGAGCGGGGCCAGGATCTCGGGATCGTAGTGGACGCCGGCACGGGTGGGATTGGTGACAGTCAGGTCGAGCAGCGGCTGCCCGGCCGCTCGAGCCCGGCTCAAGGCACGCGTCACCGGGTTCGGCTCGAAACTCGACGGAAAACGCGACGTCATCGCCATGTCGGAAGCCGCCGGCGCATCAGGCGCGCGAGACACGACGAGCAGGCGTGTGCCCCACTCCGTATCGCGACGAGAAGCCGCCGGCGACGGACGCCAGGAAGCTGATGGTCAGCTGGCACCCGAGCCCCTCACCAGCCCACGCGGAGTTCGCGAGAAGCCGATCGTGCATGCGCGAGGTGTAACTCGAGCCTCGATGGCCGCCGGACTGCGCGCAGGTGAAGGCATTCCTGGAGACGACGACTGCGATCGCGCTCGCGACAACCACCACGCCGGCCATTCCGATGCCTCCGACCGGAGTCTACACCGGGCGCGAATGACGCGCGCGCGGACGTCCACCGCGCGAGGATCATCTACAATTCTGTGTTCAACGGCTCCGCGCACGAACGGCAGCGACCCATGTCCCTCACTCTCTCGATCGACGAGCTGCTTCGGTATTCAGCCGAAGAGCGAGACACGTGGCGGCGCTGGCTTCAGGCCAACCCTGCCGCCATCGATGCTCCGATGCAGACCGGCGGGCGCTTTCCGACGGTCGGCAAGCTGATCGATCACATCTTTCTGGTCGAACGGCGGCACCTTCAGCGGCTGCGCGGCCAGACCCTCGCGCAAGCCACGGGGCTGACCGGCAACAACGTCTCGCCGCTCTTCGACTACGGCGCGTCGGTACGCCGCGAGATGGAGCAGTTCATCCGATCGCTCGAAGAGCATGAGTTCGATGAGGTCCGCTCGATCGAAGTGCGTGATCGGCAATGGCCGGTGACGCCGCGCAAACTGCTATTCCACATACTCGTGCACGAGATCCGCCACTGGGCGCAGATTGCGCTCGCGGTGCGCCTCGCCGGCTTCGCGCCACCCGGCGACCACGATCTCTTCTTCAGTCACGCCCTGAAATAGCCATGATCACACCTGCCGTGCCGAACGCCGCTACCGCGCTGGTTTCACTCGCCGACATCCGCGAGGCCGCCGAACGCGTGCGGCCGATCGTGCGAACCACCCCGCTCGTCGATGTGTCCGGTCCGGCCGGGCGGCCGCTGTGGTTGAAGTGCGAGAGCCTGCAGCCGGCGGGTGCGTTCAAGATCCGCGGCGCGTACAACATGGTCGCGCGGCTCACGCCGGAGCAGCGGGCGCGCGGCGTCGTGACCTACTCGTCGGGCAATCACGGCCAGGCGATGGCGCTCGCCGCCCGCGAGCTCGGCGCTCCCGCTGTCGTCGTCATGCCCACCACCGCTCCGGCCATCAAGGTCGAGGGCGCGAGGGCATTCGGCGCCGAAGTGATCTTCGCCGGCACGACATCCGCCGATCGCCGGGTCCGCGCCGAGGCCGAAGCCGCGGCACGCGGTTTAACGATGGTGCCGCCGTTCGATCATGAATGGATCATTGCCGGCCAGGGGACCGCGGGGCTGGAGATCCTCGATCAGTGTCCGGATGTCGCCGCCATCGTGGTGCCCGTGGGTGGCGGTGGTCTGCTCGCCGGCGTCGCGGCGGCCATCAAGCAGGCGCGTCCGCAGGTGACGGTCATCGGAGTCGAGCCCTCGGGCGCGGCCAAGATGACGGCGTCTATTGCCGCCGGCCACCCCATCACCCTTCCGTCGACCGCTACCATCGCGGACGGCTTGATGCCGGTCCGCCCCGGCGATCTCACGTTCGCCCACGTCCAGGCCTATGTCGACCGTGTCCTCACCGTCGACGACCCCGCCATCGTCGACGCAGTGCTGTGGATTTTCGGGAACGCGAAGATGGTCGCCGAGCCAAGCGGCGCGGCCGCAACCGCGGCGGTCCTCACAGGCCTCGTCGACTCGTCGGGGAGGATCGACGGCCCGATCGTCACAATTGTGAGCGGCGGGAACATGTCGGTAGAGACGCTCCGTACGCTGCGCGCTCAGGGGCTGTAGCGAGGCTTTAGGCTTTCGGCTTTGGGCTCTGGGCCAAGTAGGCTGAAGGCCGAAGGCTAACGGCTTATATGGCTTAGGACGGGAACCCTGTAGAACCTGAGAACCGGAGAACGCGCACCTATCGAACCCCCCGAACGGTCGAACCCTAGAACCTTTCCACGCGCCGTTAACCTCATACACCGCGGCGCGTAATAGAAGGATGAGGAGTCACCGTTCATGCCCAGCCGACTTGCCTGTTGCCGTGTTCCGCTCGTCGTGTGCGTCCTGCTGTTCGCCGATTCACCCTTCGCGGCTGCCGCGCAGCGCCAGGCGCCAGCCGCCGAACAGGCTGCGGCGGCGGCACGCCCGACAGCCCCGCAAGTCGTCCTGAACGAGCAGGATTCGCGGGAAACCCGGAACGATTTCGAGGCGCTCCTCAAGCGGTTCCCGCCGTCGGTCGGGCAGGTGATGCGGATCGATCCGTCGCTGATGCGGAACGAGGCGTATCTGGCGCCGTATCCGGCGATCGCCGCCTTTCTCCAGCAGCACCCGGATATCGTCCAGAACCCGAACTACTATCTCGAGCACGTCAACTACGAAATGTGGAACCCGCGGCAGCCCGAGGATGCTCGCGCCGCCTCGATCCGCGCCTTTCAGGAGATGATGCAGGCCATTGCCGTCCTGCTCGGGCTGGGCGCCGCGGCGTTCGTGATCGTCTGGATCATCTCCACCCTGGTGAATTACCGGCGGTGGTATCGGACCTCGAAGGTGCAGACCGAGGTCCACACCAAGCTGCTGGATCGCTTCAGCTCGAACGAAGATCTGATGGCCTACATGCAGACCCCGGCCGGCCGCCGTTTCCTGGAATCGGCGCCGATTCCGCTCGAAGGCCCCTCCCGGGTGGTTGGTGCCCCGCTGTCGCGGATCCTGTGGTCGCTCCAGGCCGGTGTCGTCCTGGCGGTCGCCTCGCTCGGCGTCCTGTTCATCAGCAGTCGCGTGGTCGAAGAGATTGCTCAGCCGCTGTTCGCCATCGGCGTGCTGGTCCTCGCTTTGGGTGCCGGCTTCATCGTCTCGGCCGCTGCGTCGTATGTGCTGTCGAAGCGCCTGGGACTGCTTGAAGGGCCGGCTCCGGCGCGTGAGCACGCCGGGATTACCGGGGCGTAACGTCCCGCGAACACCACGATGACGCTACCTCACGTGACAATCTCCGACATCGACCGGCTGCGGGCTGACGCGGACACCGCCGACGTGGCGTTCGAGATGGACGAGGAGACGTTCCGGGCCTTCTACGACCGGACCTCGCGGTCGGTGTGGACGTACCTGGCACGGCTGAGCGGCGACGCCCAGTGCGCTGACGATCTGCTGCAGGAGACCTACTACCGCTTCCTCCGCGTGCGGACCCGGTGGGATTCGGAAGCTCACCGGCGCTCGTACCTGTTCCGCATTGCCACCAACCTGGTCCGAGACCGGCATCGCCGCGCGGTCGCCTCGCCGACGGTGCCGCTGGGCGATCGCGATGTCGCTGGCGCGGCCGATGCGGCCACGGCGGAGCGGCGTGCCGACCTCGATCGCGCGATGGGCAAGCTGCGCCCTCGCGATCGCGCCTTGCTGTGGCTCGCGTACGGCGTCGGGCAGCCGCACACCGAAATCGCCAGCGCCCTCGGCGTCAAGACCGGCAGCGTCAAGCTGCTGCTGTTCCGCGCCCGGCGCAAGCTGGCCGGCCTCCTGACCGCACTTCCCCGTTCATCCTCCAGAGGACCCGATCGTGACCTTCGCTGAGTGCCCGCACGAGGCCGACGTCATCGACGCGCTGACCACCACCCAGTGGCCCGAGCAATGTAGTGACGAGCTGCAGACGCACGTGGCCGCGTGCGACAACTGCCGCACGCTCGTCGCCGCCCTCACGCCGCTAGGCGAGGCGTGGCTGGACACGCGGGCCGCGGCGCACATCCCCGCTTCGGGGATGGTGTGGTGGCGGGCGCAGATGCGCGCCCGCCGTGAGGCTGCCCGCGCCGCCGCTCGACCGATGACCATCGTGCAGGCGATCGCCGCCCTGGCCGGGGTCGCGCTCCTCGTGACGACCCTGGCGCTGCTGTCGCCGTGGGTCATTGCCTCGTTTTCCGGCTCCGCGTCGCTGTTGTTGGGGACGCTGCCGGATGTAGGTGGCCTGACAAGCAACTGGGCCGTCGCGGCTGCAATCGCCTTGCTGGCGATGACGTCGCTGGCGGTGTATCTCGTTATGGCTGAGGACTAGTCGGGACTCGGGACCCGGCGCTCGGCGGGCGGCGGTCGGCGGTCGGCGGTCGGCGTTAAGTCCAGGGTCGGTGTCCTGCCGCAAAAACACCCCAACCATGAACCCTTCGAACCCCCGAACCCGTGGAACCCGCACCCATCGAACCGTCGAACCCCCGAACCTATCGAACCTTTGTTCCCTGTGTTAACCTGTAATTACCGTCGCGAAATCGTGCGACGCCAAAAAAAGGCTGATGCGACCACGCTCCCGGACGGGGGCACCCTATACGGTCGCGGCCGGGAGGTGCCATCTATGCAACATAGCACCGGGGGCAGTCGCTAGACTCGCTCCCACTGTTGAACACAAGGGGCCGGCCGGAGTGCCGGCCCTTCGTGTGTACATCGTTGCCACCCCACCCTCGTCGCTCCCACCCAGCCAGTCCTGTCCCTGCAGTGAACCCTGAACCTTGAACCTTGAACGCTGAACCCTGAACCGAGAGCCCTGTCGGTACGCTACCCTCCCAACGCCGCCCGTCGAGGCGGACCAGCGGGAGGCCAATGTTGAGCATGCGATCAGGTTGGGCTGGCATCGGTGCACTGGGACTCGCGGGGATCTGGGCTGTCTCGCCGGCGGCGCAAAGCCCGCGTGAGTGGCGCGACTACGCCGGCGGACCCGACAGTTCCCGGTTCGTTTCCTCCACACAAATCACGAAGGACAACGTCAGCCGCCTGACCGTCGTGTGGACCTACCCCCCGGGCCAGACCGACTTCAATCCCGTCGTCGTCCGCGGCGTGGTCTACGGACGCGGCGCCAACGCCAGCTTCGTCGCGCTGGATGCCGCGACAGGGCGTGAATTGTGGTCGTACCCGGTGGTCACCGGGTACAACGTCCGCGGCGTGAACTACTGGGAGAGCAGTGACCGCCGCGATCGGCGGCTGATCTTCAGCACCGGTAACATGCTCCAGGAGCTGGACGCGCAGACCGGCACGCGCGTCATGACCTTTGGAACCGGCGGGCAGGTCGACCTTCGGGTGGGACTCGATCGCGATCCCGCAACGATCAACCAGCAGAGCCGGACGCCCGGCCGGGTGTTCGAGAACCTGCTGATCATGGGGTCGGCAACCAACCAGGAATACGGATCCGCACCGGGCGACATCCGCGCCTTCGACGTGCGCACCGGCAAGCTGGTGTGGACCTTCCACACCGTCCCCCGCCCCGGCGAGTTCGGTTACGACACCTGGCCGAAGGACGCCTACAAGACTATCGGCGGGGCCAACAACTGGGGCGAGCAATCCATCGACGCGCAGCGCGGCATCGTCTACGTCCCGACCGGGAGTCCGAAGTACAACTTCTACGGCGGCAACCGCAAGGGCGCGAACCTGTTCGGTGATTGCCTGATCGCGCTCGACGCCCGCACCGGCAAGCGGCTGTGGCATTTCCAGACCGTCCATCACGACATCTGGGATCTCGACAACAACTCCGCACCTCAACTGATCACCATCCATCATGATGGACGAAGCATCGACGCGGTCGCGATGGCCAGCAAGACGGGTTACCTGTATGTGTTCGATCGCGTGACCGGCAAGCCGGTGTGGCCGATCGAGGAGCGGCCGGTGCCGACTCGATCGGACGTGCCCGGCGAATCGCCCTGGCCGACGCAACCGATCCCGACCGCCCCGCCGCCCTTCTCACGGCAGAAGTTCACGACCGACGATGTCAATCCGTACATCCTGACCCCGCGCGAGCGCGACGAATTCAAGGAGCGCATCGCCAAAGCGCGGAACGATGGGCCGTTCACACCCATCGGGTTCGACGAGGTGATCCACATGCCCGGAAACCAGGGAGGCTCCAATTGGGGCAGCACCGCCGCGAACCCGGCGGCGGGTGAGGTCTACGTGATCGGCTTCAACGTCCCAACCATCCTGCGGCTGCTCAAGACCGGCGAAATCCGCTCGGGCCGGGCTGATGCGCCGCCGGAAAAGGTCACGGACGGACGCTGGGTCACCGAAGGGTTCGGGTTGTACCCGACCATCGTCAATCCTCCGTACACGACCCTGAACGCGTACGACCTCAACGCCGGCACGCTCAAGTGGCAGATCGGGCTGGGCGACGATCCGCGGCTGGTCAGCCAGGGGATCACGGGGACGGGTGCGGCGATGACGGTGAAGGGCGGGATCATCGCCACCGGCACCGGGCTGCTGTTCGTGACCGCGGCGGACCGCAAGGTCCATGTCTACGACAGCGCGACCGGCAAGCAGGTCTCCGAGCTGCCGCTCGGCGCCGCGACGAGCGGGGCCCCGTCGATGTACGAACACGATGGCCGCCAGTACCTGCTGGTCACGGCGTCAGGGCCCGCCGGCGGTCCACCGTCGGCCGCGCCAACGGGGATCATCGCCTACGCCCTGCCGAGGAACTGAGGGGCAGCTCTCGGCTCTCAGCTATACGGTTCGAAAAACTGCCCACGCGCACCGCCTACAGCCCGATGTCTTCTCCGGCAATCGATCGAAAGCACCGCAGGATCGAGGCCGCCGAACGATCGATGTCCTCGTCCGTGGTCTTCCAGTTCGACACCGAGATGCGCATCGCCGGCTCGCCGTTCCATCGCGTGCCGCCGGCCCAACAGACCCCCTCTGCCTGGACGTACTCGATCACGGCCGGTGACACGTTGGTCCCGTCCGGCAGTCCGAAGCGCGCCAGCACCTGGTTCAGCACCACTTCGTTGAGGATGGTGACCCCGGCCTCCCGGTCGAGGATTGAAGCCATGTGCGAGGCGGCACGGCAGCAGCGTTCGATCAGGGCGTCGATCCCGGAGCGTCCGAATGTCCGCAGCGCGGCGTAGATCGGGACACCGCGGGCGCGGCGGGACGCCTCTGGCGTCCAGTCCATGCCGTCGCGCTGTTCATCGGTCGCGCGGATCAGGTACGCGGCGGTCTGACTCATTGAGGCACGATGCGCGGCTGGGTGCGCGACCACCACCACGCCGCTGTCGTAAGGAACGTTCAGCCACTTGTGGCAGTCGGTCGCCCATGAATCCGCCAGATCGATGCCAGCCAGCAGGTGCCGACGGCCGGACGCCGCTGCGGCCCACAATCCGAACGCGCCATCGACGTGCAGCCAGGCGCCATGGCCGTGCGCGATCGCGGCCAGGTTCCCGAGTGGATCGCACGCGCCGGTGTTCACGTTCCCCGCCTGCGCGCAGACGATCGTCGGGTCACTGGTGCCGGCGAGCGCCGCGCCGAGCGCGTCAGGGCCCATACGGCCTTGGTCGTCGGCGTCGATCGGAACGATCGTGCCGGCCCCGAGCCCCACCAGTCGTGCGGCCTGGCGGATCGACGAATGCGCTTCGGCACCCGCCAGCACGCGAATCAGTGGCGCGCCCTGGAGGCCCTTCGCCTCGACGTCCCACCCGACTCGCCGCAGCATTTCATGACGCGCCGCCGCCAGCGCCGTCACATTCGCCATGGTCGCGCCGGTGACGAACCCGACGCTCGCGTCGCGCGGCAGCCCCAGGAGCTCGAGCAGCCAGCGGGCGGTGACGTCCTCGATCGCCGCAATCGCCGGCGACATCACGTGGAGCGCGGCGTTCTGATCCCACGCCGATACCAGCCAGTCCGCCGCCATGGCTGATGGCGTGCTGCCGCCAATAACGAAGCCGAAGTACCGCGGCCCCTGCGACGCCAGGAGCCCCGATTCCGCCGCGGCGGCGAGGTGTTCGATGACGTTGTGGGGATCTTCAGGATCATCGGGCAGCGTGCCGCCAAGCGCCGATGCGAGTTCCGCCGCCGTCGCCGTCGCGCGGACGGGGCGGTCGTTGACCGACCGCAGAAAGGTCTGGGCAAGATGGCACGTACGGGTGAGCAGCGAATCGCTCATGCGGAGACGTTACCACCGAGCGTCGAGGCTACTTCTGTCTTGTGATGCGAAAGGTGCCTGTCGCCTCTCCGCTGACAGTGCCGGTCGCGGTGCCCTTCACGAGCTTGCCGTCGAGCACCAACAAGACCGCGGGTTCGTTCAGCTTGCCGAGCGAGAGTTTCAAGGTGCCGGTTTTCGCGTCGTACGACCCGTCCTTGACTTCCGCGGGATTGGGCAGACCGGCGACGGTGCCGATCACCTTGCCTGCGGTGTCCGATTTCAGGGTGAGCGTGACGGTCGTTGCCGAATCGGCACCATCCCGGTTGAGCTCACCGGTCCAGACGCCGGTCATCGCCGGCTCGGCCTGACGTGATTGCGCCGAAACGATCGCCGGACAAAGGAGAGCGAGGGCAAACAGCAGACACATCCTGCGCGTCATCGATCGGTTCCTTTCGTCGTCCAAGTACCAACCTTCGCCGAACACGTGATCCCCGTCAGCCGTCGTCGGATCCGGGACCTTGCACCGCTGAAAAGACAACCTGATGGGGCAGTGCAGACGACGGATGGCAACGCCGCGGTTTGTCATGGCGGTCGGCGAACTGTCATCACCTTGCGTCTATCGGATCAGTCGTTTCGCAGCGTGATCGCCGGGTCGATGCGTGAGGCCCGGATGGCCGGCAGGGACGCTGCGAGGATCGCGGTCAGCACAAACACGCTCAGCGGTGCCGCGAGGCTCCAGAACTCTAACGGCTTGACCTCGAACAAGAGCGCTTCGACGGAACGTGAGACATACGTTCCGGCCACAATGCCCACGGCCGCACCCGCCACGGCGACACCGGCGGCGCCGGCCAGGACCCCGCGGACCACAACGGCACGGGGCGCCCCGAGCGCGAGCCGGATGCCGATCTCGCGGGTCCGCTCCACCACGGTGAAGCTGAGCACGCCGTACAGCCCCACGCCCACGAGCACCAGGCCGACGGCGGCGAAGAAGCCGGCCAGCAGCGCCAGCAGCCGCTCGCGGAGCAGCGTGCGGTCGATGAGCGCGGTCTGTCGGGTGATCGACACGACGCGGAATGGATCGCCGGAGGCATGGAGCACGTCGCGCAGCCTCGGCGCCAACGCTGCCGCATCACCGGCGACGCGCACGTGGATCGTGCCGGTCGTCCTGATCCGGAGCGGAATGTAGATCGTGGGCGCGGCCGGCTTGCGCAGGTCGTATCGCGTGTCGGCAACGACCCCGACGACCTCGTGCCGATCCGTATCGGTCCCGTCGTCGAATCGCGCCTCCACGAAGCGGCCTAACGCCGGGTGGGGACCGTAGTATCGCGCAGCAAACGCCTGGTTCACGACAATCGATGCGGACGGGGTAAGGCCGACCTCTCGACGCAGCAGACCGCGGCCTTCGATCACCGGGATGCCGAGCGTCTCGAAATACCCGTCCGTTACCGGCACCATCGTCGCTTCGATCGACTGCGTCGACCCGGGTCGTCGTACGTAGTGGGTCCAGGCGCGGCCCAGGACGTTCGCCTCCGCGGAGCTCGCGACCTGTACGCCGGGCACCTCGCGCAGCCGGTCGAGCACCTGGAGAAGGGCGGTCCGCTGCGTGCGCGGTTCGAGCGGCGACATCGGTTCCACCGCGAGCAGGAACACGTGGTCGGCCGCGAAGCCAGGGTTGACGGTCGACAGGCGGGCGAAGGACAGCACCAGCAGGCAGCCAATGAACAGCACCACCAGCCCGAAAGCGACCTGCCCGGCGACCAACAGGCGCATGACGACCGGGCCGGTGCTGGCGCGGCCGCCCGTTTTCAGCGCGATGCCTGGTGTGACGGTGAAGGCTCGAAGGGCCGGCGCTAGGCCGAACAGCGTCACGCTGACCAGGGCCAGCACCGAGGAGAACAGCGCCAGTCTCCCGTCCAGCCGCAGGTCGAGCTGCACGGGATCGTCGATCGATGTCAGCATCGCGACGACAGCCGGGGCGGCGGCGGAAGCGACCAGCAGGCCGAGGAGGCATGCGGCGAGGGCGACCAGCGAGCTTTCGATGAGGACTTGCTGCATCAGCCGTCCCCGGCCAGCGCCGATTGACATGCGCAGGGCCATCTCGCGCTCGCGCGCGGCGGCGCGGGCCAGCGCCAGATTGACGACGTTCGAACCCGCGACGAGCAGGACCAGCCCCGCGATCGCCCCGAGAATCCACAGCGCGCGGCCGAACTGCGCTCGCAGTGGGGACGCGCCGTTCGAGGCCGGACGGAGGTACAGCGGGGTTGTGATAAAGCGCGAGACGTCCTGATCCGGGCGATCGATCCGGAGCGTCGTCGCGCGGTCGCGTCGGATGCCGGTGAACGCCACTTGGAGGGCGCTCTGCGCCCGCTCGACCGCCACACCGCCGCTGACGCGCCCGAAGATGCGGAACCAGTTGAACGAGGCGTTGCCGAACGCGTGCGGGTTGTACATGGCGTACGGCAGCCAGATGTCGGTCGGCCGCCCTGGTTCCACTCCCTCGAACCCCGCCTCGATCACGCCGACAATCTCAAACGGGCGGCCCTCGAGCGTGAACGAGCGGCCGACCGCGGACGGATCGCTGCCCAAGCGCCGCACCCAGTAGGCGTGGCTGACGACCGCCACCGGATGCGAACCGGGGCTGTCGTCGTCTCGGAGCGTGAACGCACGGCCGACCGCCGCTCCTACCCCCAGCCGCTCGAAGGCGTCGCCCGACACGTACTGCGTGCGCACCGGCTCCTTCTCAGCGCCGCCGTCAAGGATCACCGGACGCACCACCTGCGTGCTCATCGCGAACAGGTCGACCAGGCCGCGTCCGGCGGTCCGAAGCCGCAGGAACGCGGGGTCGTTGAACGTTTCCGATTCCGACTGGTCGGGAGCGTTCGTGGGAAAGGTGAGATAGACCAACTGTTCCGGCTGGCGCACCGGCAGCGGCCGCAACATCAGCGCATCGACCAGCGCGAATGCCGCCAGGCACCCTCCCAGGGCCAGGGCGACGGACAGCACCGTCGCTGCAGTGACGACGGCATGTTTGCGAGCCATACGGAGGCCCAGCGAGAGGTCACGGAGCAGCGAGTCCAGCCACGGCAGCAGCTTGACGTCGCGGCTCTCCTCACGGAGTCGCAGCGGGCTTCCGAATCGGCGCCGCGCTTCGCGCGCCGCGTCGTCCGGCGCCATGCCGTCTTCGACCAAGCGACGGATGCGCTCCCCGAGATGGAACTGGAGCTCCTCATCGAGCTCCTCGGCCACACGATCGGCCCGCCACACGTTCATCAGCCGCGACAGCAAGGACATCGCCGTGACCTCCGGGTCTGAGCCGAACGCGTTACGCGAGCTTCAGAATCCTGCCGACCGCAACGGCGATGGTCTTCCAGCGGATTTCCTCGGCTGCCAGCTGCCGCCGGCCGGCTTCGGTGATCTCGTAGACGCGGGCGCGACGGCCGGTGCTGGTGGTGGTCCAGCGCGCCCTGATCCACCCGGCTTCTTCCAGGCGGTGAAGGGCCGGGTAGAGAGAACCCTCTTCGACCCGGAGCGCCTCCTCCGACATGGTCTCGATCTGCGTGGCGAGGGCGTACCCGTGGAGCGCACCGCGCCGCGCCAGCAGGGTCAACAGCAGCAATGGGAGCGATCCCTGGAGTGCGTCCTGGCGCGCCATACCCAGTCATCTTACTCAGATATCTATGCATTGCAACCGCAAAGTGTTCCGCCGGATGCGCGAGAGATCTACCGGCCGTTGGCCGGTGGCGTGGCGGTCAGGACGGTGCCCGGACGGGCGCTGGTCTGCTCGCCGTTGACGACGACGGGCACGCCATTCACGATCACGTAGGGGATCCCCGACGGATAGGCGTGCGGCTGCTCGAAGGTGGCGCG
>Ga0207701_10002201_pt1 | contig 20241 bp, 25 predicted proteins | sample KBSSwiSSwithPhiX_FD_184294 | JGI IMG/M metagenome (GOLD analysis project Ga0207701, IMG submission 184294) | Switchgrass rhizosphere bulk soil microbial communities from Kellogg Biological Station, Michigan, USA, with PhiX - S5 (SPAdes) (version 2) | ecosystem: Environmental > Terrestrial >... | reverse complement strand
GCTGCCGGCTCCATCGACGCGACGATCGCCGTGCCGCCCGACAATGTTTTATTGAAGCAGAAGGGATTTCGTGAACTACTCTTTTTAGGCGACGCCGTCGAATTTCCCAGCAACGGATTCGCGACCAGTGACCGCCAGCTCACGGAGAAGCGCGAATTGTCGAAACGGCTTCTACGCGCCCTCTATCGCGGTCTCATCTTCGCAAGAGAGCGTCCCGAGGAATCGATCCGGATCATCGAAAACGAGTGGAAGGTGGATCATGCCGTCGCGCGCGAATCCTACGCGTCACTCGCCAAATCGTTTAGCCGTGACGGCACGGCGAGCGAAGCCGGCGTAAAATTTCACATGCAGCAAATTCAAACGATGGATAAGGGCGTCGGTGAAATACCCTTGAATAAGATCGCCGATTTCCGTCTGCTTGAGGAATTACAGCGAGAAATGCATAAATAGAGAGTCCGTAGAGAAGGAGGAAGCTCATGTCCGCCGCTAATAGACTCCCCGTTTTTGAAAAATTCATTCAAGACCTGCGCGCCACCTGGACTGAGTTGCCAGACGTGGAACAGCGCATGAAGAAGGGCCAAAAGCTTCTCGAAGAGCTGGTAAAAGATTCCACGCTGCGCGAAGTAGCGAAATCCTGGCCGTCTACTGAAGGCCGGAAGAATCTACTCTTCTACGAAGACCCCGACTACGGTTTCGCAATCAACGGCGTGGTGCGTGTTCCCGGCCGCAAGGGCAGCATTCACGATCACGCTCACTCCTGGACAGCCTATGGCCTGCTCGACGGCACAGAAAGTCTGGAGCGTTACCGTCGTCTTGACGATGGGTCCAAAGAAGGTTACGCCAAGCTTGAGCTGGAAAGCGTCACCGAAGGAAAGCCAGGCAAAGTCGACCTGGTACCCCCATTCGATGCTCATGCTGAGCAAGGCGGTCCGACGAGATCGGTTGCAGTCATTTTACGTTCCGAGCGCGTCTCCGGGAAAGTGCTGCAGGGGAGTTATGACGTGGAGTCCAATACCGTCCGCCGCATCGACGGGCCGACAAATATCCCTTACGAAATTACCGGCTAAATTCACTGCCAAGACGCGGAGTACACAACCAGAAGAAATAATCCGCGAACTTCGTGTCTCTGCGGTAATAGTTTGTCCGAGACTTTCTGTCAACCGATTGGTCGCTAGGCTTGCTCCAGCGCGGCAGCGATATCGGCAATGAGATCGTCGGCATCTTCGATACCGACGGAGTAGCGGATCAGATTGTCTTTGATTCCCACCATCAGGCGCTCTTCGCTGCTGAGCTCGTAAAAGCTCATCAGCGCCGGTTGCTCAATCAAACTCTCCACACCACCCAATGACGGCGCAATCTGAGGAATTCGACAGGCGTCAACGACGCGCGACGTGGCTTCGAGATCACCGGCGATCTCAAACGAGACCACGCCGCCGAATCCGCGCATTTGCTGGCGTGCCACTTCGTACTGCGGATGAGTTCGCAGACCCGCATAGTGCACCGCCGTAATCTTGGGATGCTCGGCCAAAAACTCCGCAAGCGCCTGCGCGTTGGCGTTTTGCCGGGCTAAGCGTAGAGCAAACGTCTTTAAACCCCGGATGAGTAAATATGCAGCGAGCGGATCGATGATCGCACCAGTCACGTGCTGCAGCGACCGAATTCCGTCCACCAACTCCACGGAACCTAAAATGGCTCCCGCCAAAAGATCATTGTGACCGCCTAAATATTTCGTTGCAGAATGCAGAACGATATCGATACCGAACTCGAGCGGACGCTGGTTGTAGGGTGTAGCGAAGGTCGCGTCGATCAGAGTTTTCACACGGTGACGACGGCCAATTTCAGCGAAGCGCTCCATATCGACGATGCGGTTGTAAGGATTGGTGGGCGACTCGCTCACTAATAAACGGGTAGTCGGCCGGATCGCTTCCTCGATGGCATCGTAATCTCCCGCCGGTACGGTGGAAACCTCAATGCCGTAGCGGTGCAGCGTCTGCGTCAGGAACTGCCGGGTCCGGCGGTAGGAGTCATCCGTCACGACAACATGAGAATTATGCGACAGCACGGCGTAGGCAGCAGTCGTAACCGCCGCCATTCCGCTTGAGAACAGAAGGCAATCCTCCGCCCCTTCCAAAACGGCAAGTTTCTGCTCTGCGATCCGCTGGGTTGGATTGCCATAACGGCCGTATTCCTCACGCTCGATTCGCCGCTGAAAATGATCGTGCAACTCCCGCGTGTTGGTGAAAGTGTACGTCGCCGTCTGAATAATTGGCGTGGCCAGAGCATTGCCCAGCTTAGGACGCGGCTCACCTCCGTGCACTGCCAATGTGCTGAAACCCAAATTTTTTCCACCGTTCCTGACCGCCTTGGTCATGGGAGATTGCATTGCGCTCCGGCCTGCCTCGCCGCTACTCTTTTGCTGCTCGCTCATTACTTCTCTAGCAACCGAACTCGCTCGACGTAGCGGGAAATTGCATCGCTGATCTGCTGGGGATCAGCGCTGACCTCCACGGGCCGGTTCTGAAGCAAACCCTGAATTCCGGGAAGGGTGCCCGCGTGATAGGCGATCTTTTGGTCTGCGAATTTAAGGCCGTTCGCCGTGGAAATCACTACCACTCTGTCATTGCCATGAACAACTTTCCGTTCCACCAGTTTTCGGAGCGCCGCGAGGGCAACACCCGTGTGAGGACAATTGAACATGCCGGTACGATCCGCGCGCGCGACTTCTTCCGCAAGTTCCAACTCCGATGCCTGCTCGACAACGCCGTTGAAGCGCTGCAATATTGCGATGGCTTTCCGGATGCTAACCGGATTTCCGATCTGAATCGCGCTCGCCAAGGTCTTGCGCGCTGTTACCGGCTCGAAGGACGCGAAATTTTTTAGGTAGGAACGATACAGCGGGTTCGCGTTCTCCGCCTGCGCAACGCAGATGCGCGGCAGCTTCGAAATCAAGCCGAGATCGTACATCATCAGGAAACCTTTGCCGAAGGCGCTGACATTGCCGAGATTGCCGCCCGGTAAAATCACCCAGTCCGGGACTTCCCAGTCAAACTGTTGCACGATTTCGATCGAGATGGTCTTTTGCCCCTCGATGCGCAAGCTGTTCATGGAATTTGCGAGGTAGATATGTTTGTGCTTCGTCACTTTCTGAACCGCCGCCATACAGCCATCGAAATCCGTGTCGAGTGACAGCACTAGAGCGCCGTTGGCCAACGGCTGAACCAATTGCGCGGGAGCAACTTTATCGCGCGGCAAAAAAACCACCGTCGGAATACCGGCCGCCGCGCCGTAAGCCGCCAAAGCGGCAGAAGTGTCACCGGTCGAAGCGCAGGCCACCGCATCGATCGGCTCGCCGTTGGCAATCATCTGATTCACTACGGAAACCAGCACGGTCATGCCGAGATCTTTAAAGGAACCAGTGTGCGAGTTACCGCATTGCTTCACCCATAAATCTTCGAGGTGAAGCTGTTTGCCGTATCGATTGGCCCAAAAAAGGTTGGTATTACCCTCACAGGTTGACACAATATTTTCGTTAGCGATGAACGGCACGACCCATTCCTTTTTCGCCCAAACTCCGGAGCCGTATGGGTACGCGTTCTGGCCGACTCTATCATCGAAAAGCTTTATCCAAGCTCCGGCGGCTCGGGTCTTGAGCGCATCCATATCGTGGCGAACTTCAAGTAAGTCACCACAGGCCGGACAGCGATAAATGATTTCGAGTAAGCTGTACTGGCCCGGGCAACCGTTAATGCATTGAAACCATGCGTTATAGGTCATCTAAAGATCTCCGCCTGCCGAGCTCACCGCCGCTTCGGACACTATCGATTTGCGTCGATCCAGGCTTTCGCGAGATTGACGACAAATCTCTCCGCGTCGTCGCTGCTCTTGAAGCGGTCGGTCAGACCGCCGATTGTATGTGAATGTCTCTGCCCTTCTGACTTCCATGTGATTTCCGCGCCCGGACTCCACTGCTTATCACTTGGGTTCAGGTTCGCGAATGCGACGATCAGCCGTTCTTTATAGAAAACATTCGCCATGGTCGTCCCGAAGAGTATAGACAGCTCCAACAGTGATTGCCAATCAAGCCGTTGGCATTACATGCTGTAAAGTTTTCGTGCATTTTTATTCGTCAGCCTCTGCCGTTCTCCCGCCGCTCCTGAGGTCATCTTGATCCTGACTGGCCCGGTAGAAAACCTCAGCGGGGTGAACGGGCATCTTGATCCTCAAGAGCCAAAATCGAGCGGGTCCGAGGTTTCCCAAGACTCCCCTGAGTCACTGTTTCTGCAATGGCTTGCCGTTTGCGTTTTTGCCGCGGCGCGAACTTGCGAAATCGCACCATTCAACAGGAGGTTAATTTGTCTACCATGATCGAGCCGACCGATAGCACCCTCATTGAAAATCTCAGCAAAGAGATCATTCGAGATGGAGAGAAAAGACTTATGCTTGCGGTCCTGGAGAATGCCACCGAGGATTTTCAAAAGTATGTCCTCGCGACAGATGCTCGGGGAAAGCAATTATTCCAGGCCGCAGAAGAATGGATCATGGATAAGGACGACCCTTCGTTCTTCTCTTTCCAGAGTATTTGCGATCATCTTCACCTCGATCCAACCTATATGCGGCATGGATTCGTGCGCTGGAAAGCGGCGACATTGAACCGGCAGGTGAGCCACTGCTTGAAAATTCCGAACCGGCGCGTCGGTTGAGTTTTTTGCTAGTCGCTCGCCATTGTTTGAGTGTTCATTATCGGATACGTTTCATCGAGGACTATCCGTATGAGTTCTGAATTGGATGATGTAAAGCGTGAGGTCGCCGCAGCCAATCGCGTGCTCGCCAATCTTGGCTTGGCAAGCGGTGTCACCGCAGCTCTTGGACATGCGAGCATGCGCGTTCCGTCACAGCCCCACCATTTTTTCGTCAAAGGTAGAGAGTATGAATTCGATGCCCTGGCGATCATGGAACCGGATGATATGGTGATGTGCAATACCGACGGTTTTTTGGTTGCCGCTCGCGCCGGTCTGACTCAATGCTCCGAAGTAAAAATACATGGGTGCATCTACAAATTACGACCCGACGTCAATGCGGTTGTGCACGTCCACCCACGCTATACAATCTTGATGAGCGTCCTCACCGGGACGCTCAAACCGATGCGTCAAGAAGGAGCACAATTACTGCGTCGGCCGCTGCCCATTTATCCTCACGTGAAAACAATTCAGAGTGACGATGAAGGTATGGAAGTCGCCAACCTTTTGGGCAGTGAGTCAGCGATGTTACTTCGCGGCCATGGCGCTGTTACCGCCGGCCCAACCCTGTCCGAAGCGGTCATGAGCATGGCTCATCTGGAAGAACAGGCACAAATGAACTACCTCGCCTACTGCGCTGAAGGAAAGAATTATCCCTATCTGCGCGACGACGTTTTAGATGAAATGCTTAATCGAACACCGCTCTACGATCAACCGCATTTCAAAGATGTGCTCAAAGGCCGCGAGCCTCAACGCGATGGAACATGGAATTTTCAAAAACGCGCCGCTACCCGGCCATAGTCTCATCTGGACACTGCTGAGTTCTCAGGAAGTGCCAAGCACACGCACAGTTAGGCGTCGAACGGTAGCGATCAATACTTCTGAATCGATCGGCTTGGGAATAAACTCCACCGAGCCGTCCATGATCGTTTTCCCTCCATCTTGAGAAAGATATCCCGAGGTGAGGACAATTGGGAGGTCTGGCCATTTTGCACGGATCCGGGCGACTAGCGCATACCCATTTAGATTCGGCATCAATATGTCCGAGATGACCAAATCACAACGTATCCTTTCCAACAGCGATAGCGCTTCGAGTCCATCCCCAGCTTCGATCACGGCGTAACCCGCTTTTCTGAGAATGCGTGCAAAGACTTCCCGAGCTCTTTCCTCGTCCTCAACCAGCAAAATCATAGTTTCGCAAGTATACAGCAGGTTGAAACTTTGAGACAAGTCGCGTCTTTTTTAGTTTCTACAGAATAACTAGTGAGTCAGGATGCCAAACCAGTACAGAGTGGAGTGCCAGGGAGCCAATCGGATATAAGGCTCCAAAGTTGACCTTAAGCCCAGTCCGTGGTTTGCCGCGGCGAGGCGCTTCTAGCCAACCTGTTTTGTCGAGTCGGAAGCGAGATGCGGCTGGGAAAGCACCAAAAGCAATACGTTACAGTTAGTGAACCCCGCCGAATACCCATAACTACAATTTCGCAATGCAGCGGTGATTCCTCTGTGGCGTTGGTGCCTTGTGTCGAACGCTTGAACGTCTATCCGCACGCTTGGAGCTTAAGAGGACAGAGATTGCTGGGTGCCCGGAGCCGGACTCGAACCGGCACGGCCGATCCTCGGGATTTTAAGTCAACAAACGATTTCCGCTGGGAAGCAGAAAATCACGCTAATGCGCTGTATTATCGAGCTTATCGCTCGATGTACAGCGCTTTGGTTTCTTGGTATCCGCATGCTTTAGCTAAGCCAAGGGTGATTTTGTCATGCGGGCGCAGGACGGCATCCAGAATTCCGGGAGCTCTGGCATAACAAAAGTCGGAAGCCACAAGTTGATGTCGGGACCAGGCAGTTTAATTGCTGCGGGCCTTGTAACGATAGATTCGACTACGGCGGCTGCTGCCGTATAGTTCAATAAATAGAAAGCCGCGAAACGTCATCACGTACGTGAGAAGTAAACCGAGCGCGAAGGAGTGCACGAAGAGTTGAACGAATGCGGGTAAACCGAACAATGCAAATTCGATCTGCCCTAGCAGCACGTAACCGATGACAAAAAGAATAATGTTCGGGGTCAGCCATTCGATCCAGTTCTCGACGATAAAATTGTAGCTCGCGCTCAACAGTTCCGGGCCCGACGTACGACTGCGATAGATCAATTCAGGCACGGGATTGAGCAAAACGAAAAGAGCGATCTCAATGCAAAAGTAAATCAACCCGCCATTGGGAACCGTCGCGGGCGCCATACCGGCGATCTTCAGGGGAATCCAGAGCATGAATGAGATCGTGATCAACTCCCAAATGTAGACCTTAAAACCGCGAGCAAAGTCATTTACATCCGCTTTGCCGCTATCGATCATATTCTTCACGAGAAAGAGACCCGAGCTGAGACAGGCCTGCGCGACCAGACCGAGCACGAAGCCGCCGAGGAGGCCCAAAGGTAGAGCGATAAGCGCCGCGGCCGAAAGCAGCAGGCTGTAGACTAACGGAGCAAAGCTCACGACGAGATTTTTTCGCACGCACTCCAGGGCACGCTTCAACGCCATGCCATAAATCCAAAGCGTCACCTGGAGGATTTGCATCCGGTACTTATAGCAGATCGTCGGCGCCGATGCAGCGCTGAAATGCTAAAACCTCAGGCGGATCTCATGGACAAAACGTACCGGCTGAGTTATAAGCGCGCAGTTTCGACGACCGGCGCAGGAGGTCTTCCAATGCAGCCATTCATATTTCTGCTCGTTGCGAGCTTGTTTTTCGTACTCCCTCTTAACGTTCATGGCCAAAATATTACGTTGCGCTATGGTCAAATCCCCTCAACCCTCAAAACCGTATCCGCCTTGCAGTTTCATCTCGCGCAGCGTAAGGGCTTCTTCGCTCGCGAGGGCATCGCCCTGGAAGTTCTCCCCATTGATGGGGGTGCGGCCAACATGGTGCTGGCTCTGTCGAAAGGCGTCGTCGATATTACACGCACCGCGACGCCTTATTTGATCCAAGACGTGCTGAACGGTTCGGAGAATGTTGCGGTGTTCGGCGAAACCGGAACGCCGATCTACAGCCTGATCGCCAGGGCGGAAATTGAGAACTTCGCCGACCTCAAAGGCAAAACCGTCGGTCTTTCCCTTGCGGTCGATACCATTTCCATTTCAACGCGCAAACTCATGGCCTTGCACGGCATCAAGGAAGGCGATTTCAAAGTCAAAGAACTCGTCGGGACCCCGGCGCGCTCGGCCTGCCTGAAGAAAAGCGAGTGCGACGCCGTCCCTCTGGGCCAACCGGAAGATCTTCTGCTGATGCAGGAAGGCTATCGCCGCCTCGGCGTTTCCACTGAAGCCATGAGCAATTTTCAATTTATCGTCGGCGCCGTGCGCCGCTCATGGGCTCATCAGAACAAGGATGCCCTGGTGCGCTATGCCCGCGCTCTTGCCGCTTCCTATCGTTACATGCGCGAGGCTCAGAATCGTGACGAAGTGGTCCGCCTTATCGTCGAAACCACCGGGACTTCCGAAAGCATTGCTCGCGCGACGCTCCGACTCTACTTCGAGCCCGATCGCGGCGTTTTTCCAAAGGCGGGGGAAATCGATGTCAAAGGATTTAGCGAAGTATTACGGGTGATGGCCGAGGCCGGCGAGCTTAAACCGCCGATCCCGCCGGTGGAGCGATTCATCGACCTACAATTTTTGAAAGCCGCTGGATTGCAGTAAAAGATTCGATAACGATCGCGGCGATTAGAATTTTTCCGCTTCGGAGCAGTCCGTTAAGGAGATCGTCCGGTCAACACGCATAAATGTGAACTTCGTTCTCCTCGATGCGCCGACCGCGGGTGATGAGCTTGACCAGACTGCAAACATTTCGGCTCACATCACCAATATTGGCGGCCGGAAAGCCATCTTTTACATAACGGCCGATAAACTTCTCTTCCCCCAGGTTGATGATCTGCAGGTATTCGTCGCTGGTCCCTTCGAAATATTGCTTGGTGCCGGGCGCCGGATTCGCTAGGTCGTCTTGCAGTGCCTTGGTGATCTTCAGCCCCACAAACAGCCTTTTGGTCCCTTCCTCCATCTAAATTCTCCTTCGATAGCTCAATATCATACGACTTTCGAAACAACCACACCTGCACCGAATCTCAAAAGCAGCACCGAATTTTAATTCGACCGACTCCGGTAAAATCGGATCTGCACCTTCTCCATGGTCGCAAGACCATCGCCAATCGCACCGTCAATCACCGGGAAAAAGTGTTCGATCTTTTCTGCTGTATCAACGATTTCGACGACAATCGGTAGGTCCGTCGACAGATCCAGGATCTTTGCCGTGCGAACTCGGCTCCGCGCGCCAAAACCTTCAACCCCGCGAAGCACTGTCGCTCCCGCCAGGCCGTGCTCGCGCGCCGTCCGGACGATCCATTCGTAAAGCAGCATTCCCGCGTGCCGATCACTCTCGCCGATAAAAATCCTGAGCAGCGAGCCATCTTTTGGCAGCTCCATGTCATCCTCCGATCGTGTGCGCGAGTATGTTCCCGACCCACACAGCTAAAAGCCCCAATAACAACTCCAAGCCGACGTTGACAAGAGCTGAAACCTGCTCGGTATCGCGAATCAAGGAAAAGGTTTCCAGCGCAAACGATGAAAGGTGGTAAAGCCGCCAAGGACGCCGACGAAAATGAAGAGCCGCAGTTCTGAGGTAAATGCTGCCCGGCTTTCCGCTAACCCTGCAAGAAAGCCGATCACCAAGCAGCCCAAAACGTTAACGGTCAAGGTTCCATAGGGAAACCACGGGCTGTCCAACACGCGATATACCCAAACACTGACCAAATACCGCAGCGCTCCACCCAAAAAACTACCGATTCCGACCAAGATGATTGCGACCATGCTGTGATCTACTCCCAAAAAAAGACCCCTACTTCGTGCTCGGGAAGTAGGGGTCATCAACTCGCTGCTGCGAATGGTTTGACTGGCGAACCCCATCGCCTTTAGTTTGAGCATTATTTGTACAACCGGTGCAACAAGTCAAACCATCATGAAAGGAAGCCAATGAAAATCGATCCCGACGATTTCCGCGTAAAAGATGGCAAGAACGTCAACCTGAAAAAATGGCCGACGGAGATAAAGTCGTACTATGAGACCAAAAAACAGTTCAAAGAGGGGCTCCAAGAGCGTGTTGACGAGCTGAGCGAACTGCAAAACCTGCTCTATGCGTCGAATCGTTTCGCCGTGCTGTTGATATTCCAGGCGATGGACGCGGCCGGCAAGGACAGCGCCATCAAACATGTAATGTCCGGAGTCAATCCTCAGGGTTGTCAGGTTTTCAGTTTCAAGCACCCGAGCCTGGAGGAATTGGATCATGACTTCCTATGGCGCACGACTCGAAACCTTCCGGAGCGGGGGCGTATCGGTATTTTCAACCGGTCGTATTACGAAGAGGTGCTGATCGTGCGGGTGCACAAGGAGCTCCTGCGAGCGGAAAATCTACCGGAGGAGATCCTGGACGATAAGAATATTTGGGACGAGCGTTATCGATCGATTCGCGATCTCGAAGCGCATCTCTATCGAAACGGCACTCGAATCGTCAAATTCTTCCTCCACATTTCGAAGGAAGAACAGCGCAAGCGCTTTCTCGCACGCATCGATGAACCGGAAAAAAACTGGAAGTTTAACCGTGGTGATATCGACGAACGAGCATACTGGAACGACTACATGGCGGCTTACGAAGCCTGTCTCGAGGCCACCAGCACACGTCATTCACCCTGGTTCATCGTTCCTGCGGATGACAAGCAGAACACGCGCTTGATCATTTCGGAAATCATCTTGCACACGTTACGCAGGCTGAAAATGAAATATCCGGTTTTAGACGAAAAGCGGCGTAAGGAGCTTCGCTCGCTGCGCAAATTACTGGAGAAATAATCCGCGACCTCGACCAATCCGTGCAAGCGAGGCTGAGCCGTGGCGCGCTATCTACGGGTTGCGCCGTCTAGAGGTTGTAAAACCGTTTTGGATTATCGGAAAGTATTTTTCTCTTGATGTCGGCGTTGAGGCATTCATTGGCTTTGAATCTGGAGATGGCATTGAGCTCGCTTGAGGTATCGCCATGGCCGTAATCGGTGCCGATGACGAGATTTTCTTCCCCGATGTAGGAGATCACGTAGGTGAAGTCGTCGTCGGTTTGCGTCGATATGTAAATCTTGTAATCGCGCACGCAAGTGGCGGAAATCGGCTGCGGGCTGCCGAGCGAACGACGCACCGCTTCGTGCACCACCCAAGGCACCCACTGGCTAGAGACTTCGATGAAGCCCCAGCGGAGCGCCGGAAACACTCGCGGAAGCTCGCTCATGATCAAGGCATAGCACGCAGTCACTGTGGGCACACGAAATGTCGAAAAACCGCCACCGGCGTCATTGGTCATGATCTTGAAGAGCTCGGGGTTGCCGTTCGCCAGATGAACGGTAATAGGTAAACCGAGGCGCTCCGCCTCTGCGTAGATCGGATAAAAATAAGCATCCGTCATCATCCGATCGCGTTCGAACGGCCGCATGCACACTCCGACGGCGCCGTGATTCTTGGCGAAACCGATCTGAGAAACCGCCTCGCTCGGGGTCATGACCGGAACCACACAGGTCCAGCGCAGCCGATTTTCGCCAAGCTTCCAGATCTCCGCCAACCAGCGGTTCCAACTCCAACACAGCGCAATCTCGGCGTCAGGCCTACGGGTCAACGGTGTGAGCCACAGGGAATTATAAAGCACCTGAATGTCGATCCCGAGATCGTCCATATGCCGCAGGCGCTGGTTGACGTCGGACAGCTCACGAGCTTCGACGGGTGTCGCCACTGCGCGCCCGAAGCGCTTGAAGTGTTCTTCGGATTGCCGCTGATCAGGCGCCGGAAATTTCGGCCCGAGGTTTTCACCATCCAGCACCCAGATCTGCCGCGCTGGACTTTCCGGTGCAGCGACGAGAGCCGGCCGATACTTCTCTTCGGATCTCTCGAGATATTCCCACGTCCGCTCGGTCTCGATTACGTGGGCATCGGCATCGATCACGTCGGTTTTGGGATGGGGCAGAACCATGCTGAACCTTGACCCAGCTTTAGCTCAAGCGGACCGGGCTGTCCACTAGTTGAGCCTTCGAGTATAGAACTGCAAACGGAGAATCTACTCGCTATTCCGCTCCGAACGGTAACGCTCAGTGAGGCAGAGTATCGCCCAGCCACCGTGAACTGCCCGGAACTACGAATAAGCTTACTTCACTTCGTAGCGCTTGACGCTGGTCCTGCCGCCGCCCTGCAATCCCCGCGCATGCCGCTGAATCTCGGCATGAGCTTCGCTGTCTCGGTAGCGGTCAATGCTCGCCTGAGTGTCCCACTCGGAATAGGAAATGAATTCGCCAGGCGCATCGACGCATTCCAAAAGTTTTTCCGATAGGCATCCCGGCTGTTTGATCATCAGCGGAGCGCAATGATTTTTCCACAGGTTGATCGCATCCTTCACTTGTTCCGGTTTGACGGTGACGTAAATGACTCTGACAATCGACATGAATATTACCTCCTTCGAAATTGGTTCAGCCACAGTGACTCACCCGCCGTTTCATTGGAAGCACAAAAAGGGCCGTACTCAGTACATGCGCGAGTTTAAAAATTGTTAGATGCTGCAACGGATTCTCGCGCGAACAAAGCCCGTGTCGAAAGCTGCCGGTCTTTACACTCTTGCATATGTGGCGTTTTTCATACTACACACAATACCGCCGTCAGAAAAAAAGGACAAAGCTTCTTCGGCTCGGCAGCTTACAGAGGTGTAACGTGAGAAATATTCCATGCATGTGGCGAGTGAGATACCGGCCCGTTTTTTGCCTCGCTGCCTCGTTATTCCAGGTAGAGCATTTCATGTCCAACCCGGTTCGCGTCTCGTGTTTTAGAGATCTCTTCACTTCCGGTCAACGTTTAAAACGATCTTAATCGCGTCAAAGGAGGAGAAATTTATGTTTGTTGAAAATTACCGCCAGGACAACGTGGACTCCTTGATGGGCGGAAATAATGCTACCCCGATTCCTTATCCGAAGATCTCAGACGAGGATTGGCGGGTGTGGAACTTATTTCTTCCTGTGCGCGCGGTGAACCTTGACCGGATTGCCGCCTCCAACGCACGCCAAGGAATGATGCTCTCCCTTTACGACATACCATATGCCGTGACGGACGAGATTCGTAAGGCCAATCCATACTTCGAAAGAATCGAAGTTTGGCGCAAGCACGAGATCGAAAAGGATCCGATTGCCGTCGGGATCGCCGGCGGACAGCGCTACATGATCGCGCGCTGGGGCATGGACAAGCTGATCCCGTTCGACAGCATCAAGAAGTCAGTTCCGCTAATCCTTGCATGGCAATTTATCAGCAGCCCGCTGGCCGCCATGTCGGGAATTGCCGCTCTAGGCTTACTTGCCTGGAGTTTTCTCGTTTGACGCAAGCCTGGCCGGAGCCCACGTAGCGGTCCATCGTTACCGCGAAGACCGGCCATTCAAGCCAAACCTCAGGGGCGCGAGACTGACTCGTGCTCCTGGGGATCAGATCGGCGCATAAGCGCTGTTCCTGCGCACATCTGTTTGTGCCCGCATCGGTTTAACCTGACCGCCTCATTGCTGTCTTGCAGCGGAAATCCCGAAACGTTCGTATTCCTTCCAACTCCAAGCTATAACAAGAAGATTGGATCGCCTCACGGCCGGATCCGACGATTTTTGCAGCCCGGAGCGAGCAACTGCGCATGAATGAGTTCAAGCACTTGCACAACCAGACACCTGGGATTCTTAGCGCCTTAGCGATAGGCATCCCGGCGGGATTCGTGTTCAACCAACTCCACACACCGATTCCATGGATGATCGGACCGATGATCGCTGTGGCCTCTCTGAACCTCATGGGCATACAAATGCACTCACCCCCTTATGCTCGCCAAATCGGTCAAGTGATACTGGGATCCGCGGTTTCGCTCTATTTTACTCCGCCGGTAGTGGCCACTTTATGCGGCAATCTACCCGCCATTGCAGCAGCGACAGTGGTGGTTTTTCTGGTCGGGATCTTCGGAGCGCTCACGTTGAGCCGTGCTTCGGGTGTCGATGCAAAGTCGACTTTCTTTGCTTCCATTCCCGGAGGCGCTATGGCGATGGCTGTGCTTGCCGATCGCTACGGCGCCCAGATCGCTCCTGTGGCGGTTGCCCACAGCCTGCGAGTGTCCCTCGTGATAATTCTCATTCCGTTCGCTTTGACCTACGGCGGATTTCCACTGGAGGTCGGGGCGTATCGGCCCGCCCTCCCGCTCACAATTCCGATCCTCGCAATCTGGCTGGCTGTTGGTTGGCTGTTGGGCGAAATCTCCGAAAGATTTCAATTTCATAACGGCTGTCTTCTGGTGCCGATTTTTCTCGGTGCGGCGCTGACGATGGGCGGTGTTCAGTTGTCTTCCGTGCCGCGCTGGATGACAGACTTTGCGCAACTGATGTTCGGTCTGGTGCTCGGGGCGCGCTACGAGCGCGCTTTTTTTACCCACTATAAGCTTTTCATTCCATTTGCTTTGTTGAATTCCTTTTTTATCCTGATCGCTTCGGTGCTGGCGGGAGCGGCACTCGCCTGGGCGTTTAGCTTGCCGGTGGCGACGATGATCCTCGCGACATCGCCAGGTGGATTAGCGGAAATGACGATTACGGCGCAGGCCCTACACATTGGCGTTCCGCTGGTGGTGGCTTTTCACCTATTCCGGGTGGTGGTCGTAAACATGGGCACTCAATACATTTACGTATGGACCTCTGGGCTTCTTAACCGTGCTCCGGCCGCCATTCGGACGCCGACGCCTTCGATCGGCAGTTAATGTTATGCTGGGATCAGGTGTATAGAATTCGGGCTGACGGTAACGACGATTTCGTCCCCTTCGGAATACCTACCCTCGATAAAACGTTTTCGCTCCATTGAAGCAATCAGCCGAAAAACGCCGCAGTCGAGCATCGTTTGATAGGTTCCGATGCCCGGCACGATAGTGATAATTCTGCCTTTCAACTGATTGTATGGACTTGCGCAAGAGTTACCGTGCTGCAACGAAAGCTGCTCCGGTCGAATGCAAACGATCACTTTTTTTCCTGCCGGCAAATGGCTCGCGACACAAAGGATCTGGCCGCTGACTTCAACCGACGTTGTGGCTCCGTCCAGGGCTTGAATCGTGCCCGGCAAGCGATTGCTCATTCCGACGATCTCGGCGCTAGCGTCACAGTTCGGCTGAAAAAAAACTTCTTCGCGCCGCCCGCAGTGAAGTAACAACCCTCCCGTGAGAACCGCAACCTGCTCACCGAGGGCGAAAGCTTCTTCCCGGTCATGAGTTACGAACACCGTCGTAAGCCGCGTTTCTTTCACGATCGTCGCAAAATCGAGCAAAAACTCTTCGCGGCTGGCGGGGTCGAGAGCGGCCCAGGGCTCATCGAGAAGCAGTAAATCCGGCTCGAGCGCCAAAGCTCGCGCCAAGCTAGTACGCTGCGCCTCGCCGCCTGAAAGGGTGCGCGCGGAGCGACTCGCCAGATGAGCAATGCCGAGCTTCTCGAGCCAGGGCGCGAGGCGCCTCTCGATTTCGGCAGCGCTCATGCCGCGCAATTTCAGTCCAAGAGCCGCATTTTGGTAAACCGTTGCGTTGAGCAGCAACGGCTCTTGAAACACAGTCGCAATCCGGCGCCGGAGCAGCAGCGTATTTCCTGCAAATGCATCCGTACCGTGCAGCAACACCTGGCCTTCCGTGGGACGTTGGATTAATCCCATGACACGAAGCAGGGTCGATTTGCCCGCGCCGTTTGGACCGATGATCGCCAAAATATTGCCGGTTTTGATTTCGAGGGAGCCCAGGCTTAGCGCTACGCGCTCGCCGTAGAGCACGACGATCTCGCGAAGCGTCAGGAGAGTCTTGGCCACCGAAGCTGCTCCCGCTGTTGAATGCGGGTCAAGAAAAAATTGACTGCAAAGGTCAACGCCAGAAGAATCAAACTCAACGCCATGGCCACGTCGAAGTTGCCTTTGCCAGTTTCGAGGACCGTCGCGGTGGTTAACACTCGGGTTTGACCGCGGATGTTGCCGCCGACCATCATCGAGGCGCCGACTTCAGAAATGACGCCGCCGAAACCGGCCATGACGGCCGCCAGCAGCGGCAAGCGCGCTTCTTTACAGAGAAGCCAAATGAGTTGAGCTCTTGACGCACCGATACCAAGCAATTGCAGACTTAATTTAGGATCGAGACTTTGAAAAGCCGCCATGGTCAGACCCGCGACAATCGGCAGCGCAATAATCACCTGTGCGATCACCATCGCCGTCGGCGAATAAATCAGATCGAGCAGTCCGAGCGGGCCGCTGCGCCATAGAAAAATCGACACGAATAAACCGACCACCACCGGCGGCAGTCCCATACCGGTGTTGACCATGGCGGCAACAAACGACCGACCGGGAAAGTGCGAGAGCGCTAAAACAATGCCAAGGGGAATACCCAAAAACAGTGAAATCAATGTCGCAGAACCGGAAATCTTGATTGAAAGCCAGGTAATCGCCCAAACTTCCGCATCAAAAGTGAAAAGCAACTCGAGCGCCTTCAAAGCCCCCTGCCAGATCAATTCCACGGCTAGACCCCGAGACCTTCTTCTTTCTTGCCAGCAACCGGCACAAAAAGCGACCGGCCAAACTTCTCAACCCCGAAATTTCGGATTACGTCTTGGGTTTGTGGCGCGACCATAAAATCCGCAAAAGCTTTACCGCCAGCAACATTGATCCGTGGACCGTTGGCGGGGTTAACTTCCATGACGGAATAAATATTCAAGAGCGGTCGATCACCTTCTATTATAATTGGCAGGTTTACACGCTTGCCGTAGGCGAGATAAGTGCCACGATCCGTAATCGTGTAGGCATTGCGCTCGTTGGCAATGCCTAGAGTGGCGCCCATCCCCTGGCCGATTTCGATATACCAAGCACCCTTCGGTTCGATGGCCGCCGATTTCCACAAGGATTTTTCGAGCGTATGGGTGCCGGAGTTGTCTCCACGAGAAACAAAAGTTGCTTTTGCCTGCGCAATCGCCTTGAGCGCAGCGATAGCGTTGTTCGCCGAACGCGCCCGCGCCGGATCGTCCTTCGGCCCGATAATCAAGAAATCGTTATACATAACCAGCCGGCGATGCAGCAGCTTACCATCGGCTACGTATTTTCTTTCCAGGCTCGGGGCATGCACCAGCGCCACATCGGCCTCACCTTTGGCCGCAAGCGCCAACGCCTGACCGGTACCCACAGAAACAGTTTTGACCGAATAGCCGGTCTGTTTTTCAAATAGCGGGACCAGCACGTCGAGTAAGCCGGAATCCTGCGTGCTGGTGGTGGTCGACAGGATCACCGTGCGCTGCTGTGAGTTGCTCCACTCCGGCGCAAAGCCGAGCACAAGAACGGCGAGTGCGCAGCAAAGCCACGACTTGAACGTTTTCATATTGCCCTCACGCCGGCCAGCCATGCTGGGATAAGTCGATCAAATTACCGTCCGGGTCGGCGACGCGGTATTCCGCTTCCCGATTGGGCGGCCGTTTTTGTATCTCCGAGGCGGCGCCCAACTCTTTGCACACCGATTTCAACTTCTCGATGTCGTCCACCTCGATGCCGAAATGGTACAGGCCCTCTTTATAGTGCGGCCGCTTTTGAATGATCGCGAGATTCAAATAACCGTCCGTGAGATAGATCGCCGGGCCGACGCCATCGATCACCTTCATGCCGAACGCCTCGGTATAAAATTTCACCAGCCGCTCGCGATTTTCCGAAACGATTGCCAAATGGCGGATACGTGCCATGATCCAGTCTCCTTTCAACTTTACCTGTAAAGTTTTTCGATGAAGCCTTCGTTGCGCAATCGTTCCACCGCACCGAAATAAAGCTGCTTCTTGATTTCCAGCCCGGCAAGCTTTGGCGCAATGCGGTAGGTGATTTCCAGGGTATTCTGAATCGCCCGCTCGTTGGGAATCGGCACCCGATCGAGACCGTCGACGTAGCTCTCGTAGGCGCCATCGAGGGTCTTTGCATCCGCGGTGCGCATGTATTTGCGCAACGCCGCAATCGTTTTCGGTCGATCCTTGATGATCGCCGCAATCGCCGCCACGTAGCCCCGCATCACCCGATAGATCAGCCCGGGATTTTCCTCGGCATATTTGCGGGTCGTCCAGAGCGCATCGATGATCAGAGGAATGGGTTCGACCTCGATAATTTGCAGTCCCTTTTCCTGCGCCGCTGTCACCACGCCTTTAGAGATGGGCGCCGCTTGAACTTTACCGGTCGCAAGCGCCGCCAGACGTGACATTGTCCCGCCCACCGCAAGATAAACTACGTCCTTGTCCGGATCCAAACCGTTATTCTTGATCACCATGCGCGCGATTTCACCGGCGCGACCGCCGATCTGCGAAATACCGACGACTTTACCTTTTAGATCTTGAATGCGCCGAACCTGTTTCGTGACGCCAAAGACATAGGGTAAAACATTTTTCGCCGAGCCTAACAGAACAATGTCCGCGCCGCTGGCCACGGCAGAGAGCGCCGACACGGCGTCCCCGGTCATAAACTGTGTGTGACCCGAGAGCAAACTCTGAATCGACAGCCGGCCGCCTTCCATATACACCAGTTTGGCGTCAACTCCGTTTTCCTTAAAAGAACCCTCGCCTGCCATCCACAAGCTTGCCGAATCGCCCGACAAACCGGGATAAGAAATCGCGATCTCTTCCGCGGCCAGAGGCGCGGCGCAGAACCAGACGGCCAACACTAGCGAGCGAATGAAGCACCTCGGTATCGCGCGCACAGCTATTCCTCTTTCCAGACGCTGTCGGGATGCCGTGCCATCAGCTCATGGATGAACTCCGCGAAGCGACCGTCCGCTTCCGAGCCGTCCGCCTGGACGCCGCCGTCATGCGTACCTAGCAAACACAGCACCCGCCCGTCGTTTTCAGTGATCTCGACAAAAGAATTCGTGCCGAACAAAACCTGCACTCGCTGGTAGCCGGTTTCACGATTTCCCTCGACAATGACTGCTCTGATCTTCGCCATCGATAACCTCGTGAGCTGGTTTAACGGTTCAAGAGAAACTCTTCTCGCAATTGTTGATAGGGTTTTTCGTATTGCACCGCGTCATCCGGCGTGAGGAGGAGAATCTTCACTCCCCTAGCTTCGATATCGATCTCAGGATAGCGCGGTCGCACGTCGCGGCGCGCAGAAATCCGTCCCGCCTCGGCGAAGATGCGCTGCGCCGGTTCCGAGAGAATATAGTCAAGCAACAGCGCCGCGGCATAGGGCCGCGGGGTCTTTTTAATCACTCCGACCGGGCTGGGAGTGGCAGGCGTCGGATCGGGATAGGAAATCTCCACCGGACACCGCGTGTATGCTTGAGGTCCGCCAGGCGGTAAGCGTAAAGATCGATGGCCGCCTTGAACTCTCCCGCGCAGAGCAATTGGGTCAGCAGCGTGTGCCCTTTACGCACCACGACTTCATTTTTGCTGATCGCCTGAAGGTATTTCTTCGCTCGCTCGACTCCCCAGATTTTGAACCAACCCATAATCGATTTGTCCGGATCCATGTCGATGGCGAAATTGCCCTTCCATTTCAAATCGAGAAAGTCTTCGTACTTTTTTGGCGCTTCCTAGTGCCTTGGACAAAGAACGGTGCACCGCTCATCGACGGGCCGCGGGCTCGGAGCAGCACCGTAGCCGGTGAGCTTCCTTCGATGATCAAACCGCCAATCATCACACCATCACCGCTTTGGACAAAGCCCCGAGTGGAGATGTTACTCAAATCGGAGACCACGCTTGCGTCTGCTTCAAATACCTCGACCAATGCTAATCCGGTTGAACCGCCCGGTCCACTGACAATCGCCGTGTAAGGTCCCGGCGGCAATGTAATCAGGAGCGCTGCCTCCAAAGCGCAGTTCGCAGGAGAAAGTTCCTGGCCCGGATTAGGTGTGCACGGATCTAACCCTGTGTTAACAATCTCTGCGGCTCCCTCGCAGACGAAACCCGGACACTTCGGAGCGTCTTGCCAGTTGTCGTTCTGGGCGATCAGGGTCGGGCCGGAGAAAAGTTGGACCATCGGATTGGCCAGAGTGCCCGGGACAAAGAAGGGGGCTCCTGCCATTGATGGACCACGCGATCGGATCAACACTCTCTTGGGTACAGATCCATCGATGATGAAGCCGCCAATCATGATATTGTCTCCGGTGAGAACCCCGGTCCGGGTGGAAATGTTCCCTAACATCTGAGGCGGCGGGCCATCGTCGTTGACGATCATACCGACTCCTCGGCCATCGGCAATGAAGGCATTGGTTGCGCTGGTGAGGTTCACGATGAACGTTTTATCCAACTCCAGAGTGTTATTCCCCTCGACTACCACAGTAATCGTCTTGGTTGTCTCGCCTGGATCAAAGGTTATAGTTCCAGAGGTGCCCACATAATCAGTACGGGCATTGGCCGTGCCGTTGGCTGTACTGAAGGTGACGGTTACCGGCTGGG
>Ga0207701_10002199_pt1 | contig 20256 bp, 17 predicted proteins | sample KBSSwiSSwithPhiX_FD_184294 | JGI IMG/M metagenome (GOLD analysis project Ga0207701, IMG submission 184294) | Switchgrass rhizosphere bulk soil microbial communities from Kellogg Biological Station, Michigan, USA, with PhiX - S5 (SPAdes) (version 2) | ecosystem: Environmental > Terrestrial >... | reverse complement strand
CAGGCGACGATCGAGTTCGAGTATCCGGTGCCCGCCGGCTCCGATCGGATGGCCGAGATCAAGAAGAGCGTCGAGTTCTGCCGCAAGGCGCTGGCGTAGAATCACACCGGCCGCGCGTTTCGAGACTGCCGCCGTGCATCCGCGCGCAGCCGACCTGATTGCCCGCCTCGGGATGATTCCGCATCCCGAAGGCGGGCATTTCTGCGAGGTCTTCCGCTCATCGACCACCGTCATACCCGCGGATGCCCGTACTGCGCGACCGGCGGTCACAACTATCTACTTCCTGCTCCAGTCAGGCGAGCACAGCGCTCTGCACCGGGTCCTCTCCGACGAGATCTGGCACTACTACGAAGGGGATCAGCTCGATCTCGTGTGGTGGGAACCGGCCACCGACGTCGTCCAGCGGCACCGACTCGGGCCCGTTGCTGACGAACAGACGCGCCCCGTGGCGGTCGTTCCCGCGCGATGGTGGCAGGCGGCGCGAACGACCGGGGCCTACACGCTGGTCGGATGCACTGTCGGTCCCGGTTTCGACTATGCCGACTTCACGATGATGCGAGAGGACGCTCACACGGCGCGGGCGTTGCGCGAGCGCCGTCCGGAGTTGCTGCCCTTCCTCTAGTCACGCGTGCGGCGCCTGCGCGGAAGCGGTGGCAACCAACTGCCGACGTGCTCAGCGCGTCCGCATCGTGACAGAACTCGCGTCGACAACGGTCCGAAAGGCCAGCGAGTCGAAAGATGTGGCCGCCACGATCGTGAGGAGCCATAGGAACAACATCACCGCGATCCAACCGGCCTGTCGTATGAATTGCAATCGTGACGGCAGGGCACTCCGGTGATTCGACGCCGCGAACCGGAGCACGAGAAACATCACCGCCATCGTCGCGGCCACGACAGTCAATCGCACCACCCATAACGTGGCCCAGAAGAAGCCCGCGTCGGAGGACCACTTGCGAAGCTTGAGAGCGAGGCTGACCTCCGCGATCGCGACGGTCTGCCACACTTGCGTGCTGAGCACCAGGCCAATCAGCGCCAGCACGCCGAGCGCCACTGGGATCGAGACCAGGAGTGCCCACATACCCCGCGGAGCCAACGACGAGACGTACAGCGAGGTGACGGCAAGAGCGATCACCACCATGACCTTCCGGGCGCTGAAGACAAGGTGGTCGGACGAAGGATGGATGGCCGCGAGCACGACCGGGATTCCGACTGCCAGCACCGTGGACAGGAGCAGGACCGTGGCGACCTTGAGGGTCCACTGCTGCCAGCCGGGCATCGGCAGCAGCCGCTGCCACTCGAGCGTGCCGAGCTGACGCTCCTCGGCGCTGGCCAAGGCCCCCACCAGCAGCGGGATCACCATGAATTGAATCGCGGTGATCACCGGGAGCGCAGCCATGGCCGCCCCATCGGTGAAGCGCTCCGCCAGCGTCAGCACGAGCCACACCAGTACGAACAAGCCGCCGATGAGCAGCGGCATTTGTTGCAGGTGGAGCTCTTTTTTCAGGAGCAGCCATCCGGCGCGCTGATGCCTCGTGGGGTTCGATGGTGTCAGCAGCTGCTCCGGCGTGAGATCGCCCCGCCCGGCTGACGTTTCTCTTTGCTCGGTCGCTTCGAGCGACCCGTTCAGGAACCAGACGGCGGCGGCACCAGCGGCAGCGGCGGCGACGGTCGAGTACGTGAGCCAGGCCAGCTGCAACTGTCGCCGGCTTTCGGAATCGCGCGGCGAGTCGCTGAGCGCACCGACAACATCGGCGGCGACCCAGCTGACCGCGGGAATGGCCAACGTGAACACCGCCCCGGCCAACGGCGAGCGGCAGATCATCGTCAACGCCGGCGCGGTGCCTACGGCAGCGAGCGCGCCGAGTGTCAACGTAAGTGCTCGCGTGTCGACAGCATCGGGCCAGGCAATCGCGAAGGTGATCCACCCGATCGCGCACGCCAGCGCAGTCGCACCGGCGAGGGTCGCCAGCTTGACCGCGAGCAGTCGCCAGCGATCGATGGGTTGACTCAGGTGGAACCCGAGCGTGCGATAGGCGTACTCGTGCCCAACCGACCAGGCCCCAGTGGAAGCGAGACCAACGGCAAATGCGACAAGGCCCATCTCCTCGGGCAAGCCGCCGGGCACGACCCGCGCCAGCAGCGCGACTGCGGTGAGCGCGACGGCGGTGGCGACGCTCATGGGCAGCAAGGCCCGCAACTCTTTACCGGCTGCGGCTCCGATCCATGCCGTCGTCTTCACGCCCGAACCGCCTCGCCGCGCAGCGTCGTCACCACGATTTCCTCCAGGCTGAGCGCCTGGAGCGAGAGCGACTCCAGCGGCAGCGAGCGCAGCCGGTCGAGGAGCTCGGGCGACGCGTCGGCGGTGATGGCCTCCACCTCGCGCCCGTGCTCGCGCACGACACGGCACCCCCCGGGAAGAGGGATGCGGGCCTCGCCGGGATATCTGGCGTGGAGGCGGTGGTAGCGGGAGCGCGCGACGTCGGCATCGAGCGTCAGGACGTTGCGTCCGGCATCGATGACCGTGAACTCGTCGATCAGCCCTTCGAATTCGGCAATAAGGTGGGTCGACACGAATACCGTGCGGTCCCCGCTCCCGGCGTCCTGATACGCGCCGATGATCGTCTCGATGAACTCGCGCCGGACGATCGGATCGAGACCCGAGGTTGGCTCATCGAGGATCAGCATCTCGGGATCTGCGGCGATCGCCGCGATCAGCGCCAGCTGGGTACGCTGGCCCTTCGATAGTCCGGCGGTGCGCTGACGCTCGGGCAGGGCGAAGCGCCGGAGCAGGGCACGCTCGACCTCGGGGTTCCAGCGGACCCGGAACGCCGCGCAGTAGTCGAGCGTCTCGCGGACCGTCATCCATGGATAGAAGGCGACGTGGTCCGGGACGTACGCAATCCTGGCTTTGATGGTTGTCTCATGTCTGGCCGGGTCGAGTCCGAACAGGCGCACACTGCCGCCCGTCGGCTCGAGCAGGTTGAGCAGGCACTTGATCGTGGTCGTCTTCCCCGCGCCGTTGCGCCCGAAGAAGCCGTAGCAACGGCCGCGCCGGACATGCAGGTCCAGCCCATTCAGCGCGTCCGTCCGGCCGAACCGCCGCACCAGCCCGCGTACGTCGATCACGCAATCCGAGTCAGTCATGGTGTGGTGCCGTCGTGGCGCGACGTTCCTCCAGCAAGTCGTAGCGCTGCTGCGCCAGGGTGAGGAACTCCGCTTTGGGGATCAGCAGGTGGTGGGCGTGGACGACCACGCCGTCGAGCTCGCCGACCAAACGTTCGATGCGCGCGCTTTTCTGCAGTGGCGATGTTGGTGCCCGGACGAACGAGCCGCGACCGACAGCGGTCTCGATGATCCCCTGTGATTCCAGCTCGGCGTAGGCCTTGGCGACCGTGTTGCGATTGACCCGCAGCTGTTCGGCCAACCCGCGGATGGTGGGCAGCGCTTCGCCAGCCCGCACCGCCCCGGCGGCTGCAGCGGTGCGCACTTGGTCGACGAGCTGCAGGTAGACGGCTTTCCCGGACTGGAAGTTGACGTGGAATCGCATTCGATGCCTATTGTCATATGACAATAGGACAAACGGCAGATGCTGTCAAGAGTTCCGATGCACCCAGGTCCGCAGCGGGCATTTGGCCGCATTACGGCTGCCGTCGTAGCATCGCTTCGCGCGCAGCGTGGCGGCCGCGCGCTCACGCCCCACTCATGCCGGAGGCCCGCCCTGATGTCGTTCCGCCGTGTTCTCGTTCTGGCGTGCGTCACGCTCGCCGCAGCCGTGTCGTTCGGCATTCACCTGCCCGCGCAGTCGGCGCCGTCCGCGCCGCACGTCGATCCCGCGCTCTTTGCCGACATGAAATGGCGCAACATCGGCCCGTATCGGGCCGGGCGGACCAAGGCGGCGGCCGGGCACGTCAGCCAGCCGCACACCTTCTACATCGGGATGGTCAACGGCGGCGTGTGGAAGACGACCGACGCCGGCCGGACGTGGAAGCCGATCTTCGAAGATCAGCCCACTGGCTCGATCGGCTGGGTGGCCGTGGCGCCGTCGGACCCCAACGTGGTCTACGTCGCCAGCGGGGAAGGCCTGCCGCGGCCGGATCTCGCGGTCGGTGACGGCATCTACCGATCGGGTGACGCCGGCAAGACGTGGGTGCATCTCGGGCTACGTGACGCGCAGCAGATTCCCAAGCTGGTCATCGATCCGAAGAATCCCGATCGGATATTCGTCGCCGCGCTCGGGCATCCCTACGGCCCGAACCAGGAACGCGGCATCTTTCGCTCGCTCGACGGCGGCAAGACCTTCGAGCGCGTTTTGTTCAAGGACGAGAACACCGGTGGCAAGGACGTCGATATCGATCCCTCGAACCCTGACATCGTGTACGCCACCTTGTGGGAGCAGCGGCAGGGCCCCTGGGAAAACGGGGCGTGGGACGGCACCAACGGCGGACTCTTCAAATCGATCGACGGCGGCAAGACCTGGGCGCCCATGACGCAAGGCCTGCCCGACGGAATCATCGACGCCGAGCTGGCGATCGCGCCGTCCAACCCCCGGCGGCTCTACACCACGGTCGAAGCGCGAGGGGGCGGCACGGGGCTGTACCGATCGGAGGACGCGGGTGCGACGTGGAACAGGGCGACCACGGATCCGCGGCCGACCAGCCGGATCAACGAGGTCGTGCCGCACGTCCACCCCAAGGACCCGGACACGATCATCGTCACCGACGTGGTCAGCTACAAGTCGACCGACGGGGGCAAGACGTTCACGCCATTCAAGGGCGCGCCCGGCGGTGATGACAACCAGAACCTCTGGTGGAATCCGGACAACCCCGACATCATGCTCCTGGTCGTCGATCAGGGGGCGGTGGTGACGTTGAACGGCGGCCAGACGTGGAGCTCGTGGTTCACGCAGTCCACCGCCGCGCTCTATCACGTGATGACCGACAACGCGTTCCCGTATCGGGTGTGCGGCGGACAGCAGGACAGCGGTTCAGTGTGCATCGCCAGCCGCGGCAACGACGGCCAGATCACATTTCGCGAGTGGCACCCCGTCGGTGTGGAGGAATACGGCTACGCCGCTCCAGACCCGCGCGATCCCGACCTGATCTACGGCGGCAAGGTCACCCGGTACGACCGTCGCACGGGTCAGGTGTCCAACGTCGGACCGGTGGGCGGTGGGCGAGGCGGCCCGGCGACAGGCCAGGCCTATCGGACCGTCCGCACACAACCCGTCGTGTTCTCGCAAGCCGATCCCCGGACCCTTTACTACGGCAACAACGTGCTGTGGAAGACCATCGACGGCGGGATCAATTGGAAGCAGATCAGCCCGGACCTCACCCGCGAGTCGTGGGCGGTGCCGGCCAGCGTCGGCACGTATGCCTCGCGGGTCGAGGCTCGCACGCGCGGATCGATTGGCGCCCAGGTCATCTACACGATCGGGCCGTCGTACAAGGACGTCAACCGCATCTGGATCGGGACGGATGACGGCGTCATCGCGACCACTGCCGACGGCGGCTTGCACTGGTCGAACGTGACGCCACCAGGCGTCACGGACTTCATGAAGGTCTTCACCATTGATCCCGGCCGGTTCGATCCGCTGACTGCGTATGCCGCCGTCAACACGCTACGGCTCGACGACATGAACCCGCACATCTATCGCACGCACGACGGCGGCAAGAGCTGGAAGGAGATCGTCGCCGGCATTCCTGGCGGCGCGCCGGTCAGCGTCGTCCGCGAGGATCCGAAGCGCAAGGGCCTGCTCTTCGCCGGCTCCGAGACGCAGGTCTACGTCTCTTTCGATGACGGCGACCACTGGCAGTCGCTGCGCCTCAACATGGCGGCATCGTCAGTCCGCGACCTGGTGATCAAAGACGACGACCTGGTCGTCGGCACGCACGGACGCGGGATCTGGATTCTCGACGACATCACGCCGCTGCGCCAGATCGATGCGTCGACCGCGCCGCAGGACGTCGTGCTGTTCAAGCCGCAGACGGCGTGGCGCGTGCGCTGGAATACGAACACCGACACGCCGCTCCCGCCGGACGAACCGGCCGCGCCCAACCCGCCTGAGGGCGCCATCATCGACTACTACCTGAAGTCCGCGGCGACCGGACCGGTCACCCTCGAAATCCTCGGCGCCGGTGGTCAGGTCTTGCGGACCTATCGCAGCACGGACGAGGTCTTCACGCCAGATCCCGCGACCGCCACGATCCCGCTGTACTGGTATCGTCCGGCGCTCACGCTCGGGACCAGCGCGGGGATGCATCGCTTCACCTGGGACGTGCACTATCAGCCGGTCGACGGCGTCAATCGGGTCGGCGGGCCGACGCTGCCGATTGCCGCGATCGCCCATGACACGGTGCCGGCCCCCACGACGCCGTGGGCCAATCCGGGCACCTACACCGTCCGGCTCACGGTCGATGGCAAGTCGTTCACGCAGGCGATCGTCGTCCGCCAGGATCCCAGGGTCAAGACGCCGGCGCTGGCGATGGCGCAGGTGTACCAGTTGTCGAAGGCCACGTACGACGAAGCGGTGGCGGCGCAGGCGGCCGTCCGGCAGGGGGCGGACCTGCGCGCCCAGATCGTGAGGGTCCAGTCACAGGCAAGCGGTCAGGCGGGGGACGCGCTCGCCGCCTTCGAGAAAGCCCTCACGGCAGTCGCGGGTGCTCCGCCTGCCGCCGGCGGCGGACGCGGACGCGGCCAGGGGCCCGGCAGCGGTCGCGGCGGTCGCGGCGGCGCGGCGGCTGCGGCGACCCAGCCCACGCTGACGACAGCTGCCGGCTCATTGTCCGCAGTGATGAACTCGCTGCAGTCGGCCGACGTGCCAGCGACGACCATACAGCTGACGACCATCGCCAGCACTCGCGCGGCAGCGGCGACGGTGATGGCCAACTGGCGGCGACTGCTGGCAGTGGATCTGGCGGCACTCAACGCGACGTTGACGGCCGCGCGGCTGACGCCGATCAAGCCGTAGAAATACGGATCAGGCAGGCCAACGGGCTGATCGTTCATCGACGACACATTGTTTGCGAGACACTGGCCAGCGACGCCGCTCGCGGCGTGAAAGGATATCGATGCAACGGCGGGAGTGGTTGATGACGGCGGGCGCGCTGGTCGCCTCGAACGTGCTGTGGCCCAGGCGCGCGGACGCGCAGCCGCCACGGGCAGCGAAAGTGTCGACGCTGGATCGAATCGCTATCATGACGCTCAACTTTCAGCGCCTGCTGAAAGTGCCCGACGCGCCGGACGGTCCGGACCGGACGCTCGAGCTATTCGATGTCGGCCAGATGATCGCGGACACGTACGGCGTGCACAAGGTCGAGTTCCAGCACTATCACCTGGCCTCCACCCAGCCGTCCTACTTGAAGGAACTGCGGGCCCGTCTGGCGAAGAGCCGGTCGCGGATGACGCAGATCAATCTCGAGTTCGCCGGTCTGAACATCTCGGCCGCGACCAGGCGCGATCGCATGCTCGCGATCGACCTCACCCGGATGTGGATCGATCATGCGGTGCTGCTGGGAGCGCGGCGCGTGATGATCAACCAGGGTGCCCCGACCCGGGACAACAAAGTGGTGTCGATTCCCACGCTCAAGACGATGGCGGACTACGGCCGGTCGAAAGGGATCATCGTATCGGTCGAGACCCGCGCGACCTCGAATGGCGTCCGCGGGGCGGCGCCGCCGGCCACACCACCGCCGCCGGCTCCGCCGTCTCCGGAGGTCTGGGCCCTTCTCGCGGAAATCATCAAGGGGGCGGGCGCCTATTCGAACGTTGACGTCGGCGGCGCGAACGCGTCGAGCCAGGACGAGCTCCACCAGTGCCTGCGGCTCTTCTATCCACTGAGCGCGGGCACCATGCACACCCGCGTCAATCCGCGCTGGGACCTCGCCACGGCGATCCGTTTTCTGGAACAGGATCTCAAGTACCGGGGCCTCTACACCATCGAGGCGGCGAACGGACACGAAGGCACGCGGCAGATCTACGACGTCGTGGTCGCCACGGTCTGACCCGATTGCGCGTTCGCCGGGTCCGGAAGCTGGAAGCCGGGAGCTGGCAACTGGAAGCTTAGCTTCCGAGCCTCGTCGTCGGAATCCCGAGCGCGAGACCGATGGCTTTCAGTTTGTCCTGCACCTTGCGGGCGTTGGCGGGGCCCATGCGCAGAAGCAGCTTCTGCGCGTCGGTCATCGACTCCAGCTGCGGGTCAGCATAGCGGTAGGCCTCGGCGCCCTTCAGCTCGAGACGCGAATCGACAGCGGTCGGGGTCGTGACGAGGCGGACGATCGCCTCCTCGAGCGTGCGATCGAACGGATCGGTTGCGCCGAGCTCACGATGTGCCTCCTCCAGGCGCGGCTTGAGCGTCGTATACACCCGGGCCGCGGCCTGGGCGTCGATGCTCGCGACCGCGTTCGCGAGATCGTCATATCGCGCATAGCCGGCGGGATCCACGTGCAGGCCGTCCGCCTCGCGTCGCGTCCGGAACGGACCCTTGGGCTTCAGGACCCCCAACTGCTTTGCCGGCGTCCTCCCGTCCGCGATATTGCCGACCACGACGGTGAAGTTGCGGATGAGGCCATCGGTCGCCAGCCACGCCATCACCTGCGGATGGGACGACATCATCTGCACCAGCTGGCGCACGACCGGATCCGACTCCGCCAGCGGCGGTACGTCGATCGCCTCCGCTGTCGTTCCCAGTGGCCCATGCGCCGCTTCGGGCGCAGCGGGAGCGGACGCGGCTTGCTTGGCAGGCGCCGGCGTGACGGTACCGTGCCGGCTCTTCCACAAATAGAAGCCCGCGGCCCCGCCCACCGCCACCGCGACGAGACAGATGACCCAAATCGTCAGCCGCGAGCGGTCCGGCTCCATGGCGCTGAGCCGGGGTGAGGTGGACTGATAACGGTAGTTGCCAAGATCGGCCACGGAGACCTCCGTTCACTAGGACGTTGTATCGGCTTCGCGAGTTGGCCCGCGCAGGTCCGAGATCAGGGACAGCGTTTGGGGTTCACCGAGGGGCAGGCATCCGAAGCGCCAGGCGGGAAGGTCCGGCGCCGCTCCGCGCGGAGTGACGTACAATTCGAGACTGCCGAACGGCCAGCGGTGGTCCGGAGCTGCTCGAAATGGCCGTCGATTCACCGTGTTTATTTGCCGCGCCTGAGTCCCTCGGCCGGCCGCCGCGGCTCATCCGCCGCGCTGGATTATCCATGAAGAAAGCCTACGCACTCGCCGTGCTGCTGCTGTCGACCGCCGGTGTCATCGCTCAGCAGAGTCCGCCCGCCTCACCCGCCGGTGCCGAGTCCAGGACCGCGACCGGGCAGACGCCGGTGTTGTCGCCCGCCGATTCGATGAAGACGTTCACGGTGGCCCCTGGCTACCACGTCGAGCTCGTCGCCAGCGAGCCGATGATCACGGACCCCGTCGTCATCGACTTCGATCCGGACGGCCGGTTGTGGGCGGTCGAGATGACCGGATACATGAACACGATCGCCGCAGAGAACGAGCATCAGCCGCTCGGCCGCGTGGTCGTCCTCGAAGACACCAACGACGACGGAAAGATGGATAAGCGGACGGTGTTCGCCGAGGGGCTGGTGCTGCCGCGGGCCCTGAAGGTGCTGGCGCATGGCGTGCTCGTCGGCGAGCCGCCGAACCTGTGGCTGATGAAGGACACCAACGGCGACCTCAAGGCGGATACCAAGGAGCTCGTCACCGACAAGTACGGCAGCCGCGACGCCAACGTCGAGCACAACGCCAACAGCCTGACGTGGGCGCTCGACAACTGGATGTACACGTCCGAAGTCGATATATACCTTCGCTTGAAGCACGGGCAGTTCGAGGTCCAGAAGACGCCGTCGCGTGGCCAGTGGGGCAACTCGCAGGACGATGCCGGGCGAATCTATCGCAACACCAACGAGTCGGTGCTGCACGTCGACCTCGTTCCGACGCCGTACTACGGCCGCAACCCCAACCTGGTGCGGACGCGCGGCAGCTACGAATCGCTCGAGGGCGACAACAACGAGGTCAACGCGGTGTGGCCGGCCCACAAGACGCCCGGCGTGAATCGCGGCTACCAGACCGGCGTGCTGCGTCCGGACGGACGGCTCGCCAACTTCACTTCCGTCGCCTCGCCGCTGGTCTATCGCGGCGACCGTCTGCCCGCTGACGCGTACGGCAACGTCTTCGTCGTCGAGCCCGCCGCGAACCTGGTGAGCCGCATCGTGGTCAGCGACGATGGCACGACGCTCAAGGCGAAGAAGGCGTACGAGGGGTCCGAGTTCATCGCGGCCACCGACGAGCGCTTCCGGCCGGTGTACCTCTCGAACGCTCCCGACGGAACGCTGTATCTCGTCGACATCTACCGCGGCATCATCCAGCATCGCGGCTTCATCACCGAGTACCTGCGCGACCACATCCTCTCCAACGGCCTCGAGCAGCCGATCGCCCGCGGCCGCATTTACCGCATTGTCCACGACGGCATGACCCGCGATCGACGGCCGTCGATGTCGACCGCTTCATCGGCGGAGCTCGTCCAAATGCTGGCGCACCCGAACGGATGGCGGCGGGACACCGCGCAGCGTCTGCTGGTCGAGCGCGAGGACCCCTCGGTCGTTCCTGCCTTGGCCAAGCTCGCCGCTTCCGCGCCGGACGCGAGGACACGGCTGCACGCGTTGTGGACGCTCGACGGCATGGACAAGCTGACCCCAGAGCAGGTGAAGGCCGCGTTGAAGGACTCGTCGCGCGACGTCCGGACCTCGGCATTGCGGCTGTCGGAGCGCTGGCTGTCATCGGGTGACGCCGCGATGATCGATGCGGTGCTGGCACTCAAGGCCGATCAGGACTGGTCGGTGCGGCGTCAACTCGCGGCGACAGCCGGTGCGATCAAGGGGGACCGGACGTCAATCGTCGCGGGCCTGCTCGAGGCCGGCGGTTCGGACCCGATCGTCGTGGACGCGTCCCTCAGCGGGATGGCCGGGGACGAAGTCGCGCTGCTGGATCGGATGGTCACCGGCCCTGAAGGTACGCCGGCGCGGACGGCGAGCGCGGCGGTGCTCGCCGCGACGATCATCCGCGGGAAGGACGATGCGGCGGTGCAGCACGTGTTCGAGGCGGTCGCGGATCCCGCGCGAGCCGAGTGGCAGCGCAGCGCGCTGATGGCCGGCACGGAGAACGGCGTCCTCGGTACGGCATTGCCGGGCAGCGGCGGCGGCCGAGGCCGTGGCGCGGGAGCCGCGGCGCAGGCGCCGTGCCCGACCTGCCCCGGCGCGCGCAGCGGGCCGGGTGGAGCGTCGGCATTTCCCGCTGGCGGCCGCGCCGCGGGCGCTGGGGCGGCTCCCGGCGGGGGACGCGGACGGGGCAACTCGGGCATCGCGGTCACGCTCTCCAAAGAGCCGGCGCTCACTCGCGTCGTCGCCGAAGGTGGCGATCTTGGAAAACGTGCCGCGGCCGTGCTCGAACGGGTCGGCTGGCCGGGCAAGCCGGGGATGGCCGCCGACACGGCCGCACCGCTCACCGGTGCAGAGCAGCAGCGCTTCGAGGCCGGGCAGGTCGTTTACAAGACCGTTTGCGAAGCGTGCCACCAGCCGGACGGCCGCGGGCGCGAGAAGCTGGCGCCCAGCCTGGTGGGATCGGAGCTGGCGCTCGCCGCGCCGGGCATCCCGGCTCGCATTCTCCTCAACGGCAAGGAAGGGTCGGTAGGGTTGATGCCGCCTCTGGGCGCCGGCATGACGGACGAGCAGATCGCCGACGTTCTCACCTACGTGCGGCGCGCGTGGGGGCAGAACGCCGCTCCCGTGGCCCCGGCCGCGGTCACCACGGTACGCGGCCAGGTCACCGGCCGCACCCGGCCGTGGACCAACGACGAGCTCCAGAAGATCATCAGCGGAGGGGGCCAGTAGGGAGGCGCTGCGAGCCGAACACCTCGTCGAGTCTCAGTGGCTCAGGGCTAACGGCTCATGGCTCAGGGCCCATAAGCCTTCAGCCAGACTACGGTCCGCGACTTCTGGTCGCGAGTACGATCCCGTCCCATGAGTGTCTCGAGCTCCGCGCACGACGGCGCGCCGATCGATCTCCGCTCCGACACCGTCACGCGGCCGACGGCGGCGATGCGCGCGGCAATGGCCGCGGCTCCCGTCGGCGACGACCAGTTCGCCGAGGACCCGTCGATCAACCTGCTTCAGGAACGCTGCGCGCGGCTGCTGGGCAAGGAGGCGGCGCTGTGGCTGCCGACCGGCACGATGGCCAACCAGGTGGCGCTGAAAGTGCTCACGCGACCCGGTGACGACGTGATCGTGAGCCGTCAGAGCCATGCCGTCTGGCACGAGGCGGGCGCGTCCGCGGCGAACGCCGGCGTGCAGTTCACCGAGATCGGGGAGCGAGGTGTGTTCACCGCCGAGGAGGTCCTGGCGGCGCGCAAGCCGCGCGGCCATCCGCTGTATGCCCCGAGCACGCTGGTCGAAGTGGAGAACACCCACAACCGCTCCGGCGGAGTGGTCGTGCCGCAGCGCGAGGCGGTAGCGATCTGCGCCGCGGCACGGGCCCACGACATCGCCAGTTACCTCGATGGCTCTCGGCTCTGGAACGCGGCCGTCGCGTCGGGGACAGACGCCGCGGAGCTGGCCGCGCCGTTCGACGTGGTGTCGGTGGCGTTCTCGAAGGGGCTCGGCGCTCCGGGCGGAGCGCTCCTTGCCGGTCCCGTGGATCTCATCTCGCGCGCCGTCCGGGCCCGCCGCATGCTCGGCGGGGCGATGCGTCAGGTTGGCTTCTTCGCCGCCGCCGCGCTCTACGCGCTCGATCACCACGTCGCGCGCCTCGCCGAGGATCACGCTCATGCTGCGCTGATCGCCGACCGTCTCACCGGCCTCCCCGGCATCGACCTCGATCGCTCGTCGGTCCAGACCAACATCCTCATCTTCACGCTGACCGGACCGGACGCCGACGCGGCCGCGTTCGTCGCCGAAGCCCGCCGCCGCGGCGTGCTCCTGGTCGCATTCGGCGCGCGGACGGTCCGGGCGGTGACGCATCTGGACGTCACGCGCGGTGACTGCGACACGGCCGCTCGCGTGATCGCGGGGATGCTCGCGGACGCGGGTTCATGGGGTTCGTGAACCTCATGAACCCTTGAACCCATTAATGATCGTCTCCCTCAAATCGAACCCGAACGCACGCTCGGAGACGGCGACGATGGGTGGACCCTGGAGGCGCTTGTAGACGGAGCGGCGGATGCGGGTGGCGCAATCGTCGACGATGCGGGCGAAGGTGGCGGTGGTGTGCTTGTCGTAGACCGTGCGGCCCTCGCCGTCGGGCAGGAAGCGGGCGGGATCGAGTTCGCGGTTGTCGAAGCGGCTGACCAGCTCGCCGGCGCTCATCCGCCGCTCGACCAGCTCGCCGACGATTGGCGAGACGACGGCGTAATCGAACGGATCGTATTGGTTGTCCGCCAACTCCGCGGACGGGACGATGTCGAAGGTCTCGGCGGGGATGCGCTCGTCGCCGTGACGCTGGTTGACGTAGCGGGCCAGCCGGTAGACGTCCGTCTTCGAGAGATCGCCGATGAGCGAGATCCCGCCGCACATGTCGCCGTAGAGCGTGGCGTAGCCGAGCGCGATCTCGGTCTCGTTGCCGCAGGAGATGAGCAGCGCCCCGGTGTCGTTGGACTCCGCCATCATGAGCAGGCCGCGGATGCGCGCCTGGAGGTTCTCGCGGGTCAGGCTGCGCGCGACGGGGTGAGCGTGTTCTTCGAACGTGGAGACGATCGCGTCGTTGAGCGACTGGATGGGGATCACGCCGTAGCTCACCCCGCACGCGGCGGCCAGACGCTCGGCAATCGCGCGGGTGGTGCCGGTGTTGTGGCGCGTCGGCATGTTGAACGCGTTGACCTGCCCGGCGCCGAGCGCGTCCACCGCGATCGCCAGGGCGAGCGCCGAATCGATGCCGCCGGACACGGCCACTGTCGCGCGCGTGAATCCGGTCTTGCGCATGTAGTCGACGAGCGCCATCTGGAGCGCGTCGTAGAGCTCGCGATCGCGATCGATCGGCGGCAGGTCGAGCGCCGGCTTGGGTTGCCCGTCGAAGTCGACGATGAGCAGGTCTTCGGCGAACTGCTTGCCGATCGCGATGAGCCGGGCGTGCTCGTCGTAGACCAGGCTCTCGCCGTCGAACGGGATGATGTTCTTGCCGTTGTCCGCCGCGCCCGCGGTGTTGACGTAGACCACCGGCCGGCGCACCTCTTCGATGTGCCGGCGGATCAGTGCGTCCCGCTCGTGCCGCTTGCCGGGATAGAACGGTGAGGCGTTGAGATTCAGGATGATCCCGGCGCCCTTGGCGGCAAGCTCGCGCAGCGGCTTGACGGCGTAGAACGCATCCCACATGTCTTCGCAGATCGAGACCCCGACCCGGGCCGGCCCCTCGGCCGTCTGGACGTCGACCGCTTCACGCCGATCGGCTGGCGTGAAGAACCGCCGATCGTCGAAGTAGCGGTAGTTGGGGAGGAGCGTCTTGCGGGCGCGCTGGAGGACCCGGCCGTCGCGGACCACCGCGGCCGCGTTGTACTTCCGCACCGTGCCGGTGTCGCTGCGCGCCGAGTAGTCGCAGTCGATGAATCCGGCGACCGCGGTGATGCCGGTCGAGGCCTCGGCGACCCGTTGCATCGCCCGCTCGTTTGCCTCGAGAAACCCGCGGTCCTCGATCAGGTCGCCGATGCAGTAGCCGGGGAGGACCATCTCCGGCGACACGACGACATCGGCGCCTCTCGCCTTGGCCTCGCCGATGGCCTCAATCAGCGCCCGGGTGTTGCCGTCGATGTCTCCGCTGACTGGATTGAGCTGGGCGAGAGCGATGCGCATGCGGCTGGGACGATCGTATCGCAGCCGGCGCAGGCCTCACGGCGTAGAATGCCGGAACCTGCTCGAGCGGACGCTGGCGCCATCACGCGCCCCGGGCTGGCGTCAGCGTCACGGCAGAGAGGGAGATCGATGGCCGCTGCAGCGCCCGGAACACTCGAGTCGCGTCGTGCGGGGCGGCTGCCGGTCGGCCGGGCCCTTCTGCTCGGCGGCCTCACCGCGGGCGTGCTGGATTTGCTCGACGCGCTCGTCTTTTTCGGGCTCCGTGGGGCCGCGCCGTCGCGGATCCTGCAAAGCATTGCCGCGGGCGTGCTCGGCCGCGCCTCGTACCAAGGCGGCACGGGTTCCGCCGCGCTCGGGCTGGTGCTGCACTTCGTCATCGCGCTGCTGATCGTGGCCACGTATTTCGGCGTGGTTCGCGCGCTGCCGATCCTGAACCGCCGTCCGTTCCTCGCCGGACCGCTCTTCGGCCTGGCCGCCTACTTCGTTATGAACTACATCGTTGTGCCGATGTCAGCCATCGGTTCCGGTCCGCACCCGGGCGGAGCGGTGCTGGTCAACGGGCTGCTCATTCATGCGTTCGGCGTCGGCTTGCCGGCGGCACTGTTCGCCAAGGCCGCGTTCACCGGTCGCTGATCGGACGCCGGGAGAGAGGCTGTGCATCCACCCATTCCTGGCCACGCGGACGGCGACTGTTTCACCGGCCGCCGGCACGAGTGCGGGCGCGGCGGCGAGGAATTGAGTCACGAGGTGTGGTCATGACACCCGACGTCGTCGCCACGGATCTCCTCGCCCAGATTCGCCGCAAGCGGGCCGAGGTCGACGCGGTGATCGTCCGCACCGTCCCGCGCAAGCGCCGGCTGCTGAACGTCAGCATCATCGGCGGCGCGCTGGCGGCAATGTTGACGACCGGGCCGGCCGTCGGCGGGCAATCGTTCGTGGCCTGGGTGAAGAGCGCGTTCGGCCTGACCGCGCCCGGATGGCAGGTGTTGTGCGGCGCCGCCGCGCTGTGCTCGCTCGTCGCGACCGTCGCGACCCAGTTGCTCAAATCGAACAACCTGGAGGAGCGGGTGTTCCGCGGCCAGAGCTGCCGCGCGAAGCTCGAGGCGCTGGATATCGGGCTGTCAACCGGCCAGATCGACGTCCCTCACGCCACCACCGCCTACATGCAATGCCTCGAGGAGGCGGCGTACTTGGAGAGTCGGTGACTTCCGCTTCCAGCTTCCCGCTTCCAGCTTCCGGCTTCCCGCCCCTGATGCGCAGCCTCGTTCGGGCCACAGGTCCAGATCCTTCGTAGCCTGCAGCGCTGAGCTCCTGCACCGGTGCAGTTGCTCACCAAAAGACTCACGCCAGTTCCGGTGCCGATGAATCGAGCCCCCGCGCCGCTAGACGCTAGAGTCGGCGCGGGCAGCGGGCAGCGGGAAGCGGGCAGCGGGAAGCGGGAAGCGGAGCGCGAGCCTGAACCAGCTGGAAGCCGGAAGCTGGGAGCTGGCCGCTATGTGCGCGCGCGCGCAATGTTCTCCACGAGCGCGGCGTTGACCACCGGCGCACGCTGGATCGTGACGCCGTGTCCGGCGTCGGCGATCTCGACGAAGCGGGCGCCGGGAATGGCGGCCGCGAGGATCGGACCCAGCGCGGGCCGTGAGATGACGTCGTAGCGGGCGCTCACGACCAGTGTGGCCATGCCGGCCAACGCTTTCAGCCGCGCCAGCGCATCGAATTTGCCCATGGCGCGCAGCTGCGTCATCACGATGGCCGGCTGATCGGCGAGGTCGTGGCCGAAGAGCGGAGCGAGGCGGGCGGCCAGCGCGTCGACGTCCTCGTGTCCGCGCGTCGCCGGGGGCATCACGAGATCGACGAACGCTCGTCGTCTCATGCGTCGGCTTCCGATGCGGGTGCGGAGTCCGGCAGCGAGCACGGCCCACGTCAGGCGAGTGGCTTCCGCGCCGCGGGGAAAGGTGCAGAGGAGCGCGAGGCTGATGACCCGTTCGGGCGCGGCCAACGCGATCTGTTGGGCGATGACGCCGCCCATCGAATGTCCGGCGAGATGGAAGCGCGTCAGGCCTTCGGCATCGGCGATCGCCAGCGCGTCGCGCGCCATCACCTCGATCGACAGCGGCCCGGTGCCGGCGGTACTGGACCCGATGCCGCGGTTGTCGAAGGTGATAACCGTGAACCGATCACGGAGGCCGTCGACCTGCGGCTGCCAGCCACGTCCGATGATGCCGACGCCCTGGACGAGGAGGAGCGGCGGCCCCGACCCGGCCCGGTCGTAGTGCAGCCGCGCGCCGGCTGACTCGATGGTCGGCAAGCTGGCTACTCGTCGCGGTGGACGGTGTCGGGCGAGAAGGCCGGCAGGCAGATGGCCACGTATTCGGCGCCGTCGCCTTCCGGGGTGCTGTAGCGCACCCACTCCCCGGGCATCGTGACCACCGCCTGACCCTGGCGGACTTCGAGGGCTCCGCCCTGGTGTTCGACTTTGACCATGCCCCGGAGCACGACGGTGATCTCCTGGAACTCCGGCCGCTGGCCGGGCTCGACCCATCCCGAAGGTGACGTCATTTTCGCCACGCTCACGCTCTCATCACCCGAGTTGATGCGGCCGGCGAATTCCTCGATACGCTTGGGCTTGTTCCCTGCCGCCTGGATCACGGTTGGCGCAGCGATGAGTCGGGGCATGGGGGAGTATAGACCCGGGACTCGGGACTCGGGACTCGGGACCAGGGATCCGGCGCCTTTGCTTGCTCAACAGCTCAACCTTGCGGCGGCGCACCCTTCACCTAGACGTTGCGAGCTGGAACTCAACCTTGAACGTTGAACCAGAACCTTGAACATGAACCTTGAACCCCTGAACCTGGAACGTTGAACCCCCTGGTCCCCAGTCCCCAGTCCCCAGTCCCCAGTCCCCGGTCCCTTCTGCGAAGCTCGTGGGCCCGCTTCTTGAAACTGTGTTTCGGCATGGGCCCGCTAAGGCGAGCCCGCCAAAGGAGGCTAGGGCCATGAACCGCGACGAAATCGAAGGCAAGGGCGACCAGATCAAGGGCAAGATCAAGCAGGCGGCCGGCGATTTGACCGACAACGCCGACCTGCACGGCGAAGGCGTAGCAGACGAGGCGTCAGGCAACGTCCAAGAGGGCTTCGGGACGGCCCGCCGGAAGGTCGGGGAAGCGATCGAGGACCTCGGCGACAAGGTCAAACGGTAACCTCCTCACCGCCGGGGCCGGCTTAGCCGGCCTCGGCCGTTCTCGCGCCGGATGGCCCGGCTGCTACCGTCCCTGCCTCGTCGCTACCCATCCTGCGTCAACGAGTGCCATTTTTTTCACGAATCGGACAGGCGATCGGTTGGGGCTTGATCCCGCGGAACTGGGTGATCTATAGTTGCAAGGTTCTGGTCGGCCCCGGGACACCCTATCTGGGGCCAACTCCATAAAGCGGCACCGCCTTCGCGCGCATGTGACCGCCTCCGCCCGTCAGGGCGCAGACACACAAACTTTATAGGGTAAGTCAGCCCCAGGTGCCGGGCCGCATTGCGGTCCCCTAGGCCTGGAGCCACGAACGTCATCCGGGCCTGTGCCTGGTCGAGGGTGTCTCGATCGGTCAGGGATTCCGGGGTTGGATCATGCGCGGTCATCCGCGCGTGTGGAGTGCTTGTGCCGACGATCAGCCAGTTGGTTCGACAGGGCCGCGACAAGGTGCTCACGAAGACGAAGAGTCCCGCGCTGCAGGACAGCCCGCAGAAGCGCGGCGTCTGCGTCCGGGTCTTCACGCAGACCCCGAAGAAGCCGAACTCGGCGCTGCGCAAGGTCGCGCGCGTGCGCCTGACCAATGGGATCGAGGTCACCACCTACATCCCGGGTGTCGGCCACAACCTGCAGGAGCACTCGCTGGTGCTCATCCGCGGCGGCCGCGTCAAGGATCTCCCCGGCGTGCGCTATCACGTCGTCCGCGGCACGCTCGACGCGGTGGGCGTGCAGGGCCGCAAGCAGGGACGCTCGAAGTACGGCGCCAAGCGCCCCAAGTCCTAGCTGGAAGCCGGCAGCTGGAAGCTGGAAACTGATTTATGCCAAGACGCAGAGAAATCCCGAAGCGCGAACCGCCGCTCGATCCGCTCTACAGCAGCTCGCTGGTCACCAAGTTCATCAGCACGCTGATGCGGGACGGCAAGCGCAGCACCGCCGAGCGGATCATGTACAGCAGCCTCTCCTCGATCCAGGAGAAGACCGGCGACGATCCGCTCAAGGTCTTCAAGAAGGCGGTCGAGAACGTCAAGCCCGCGCTCGAGGTCAAGTCGCGCCGGGTCGGCGGCTCGAACTACCAGGTCCCGGTCGAGGTGAACCCGAATCGCCGCCTGTCGCTCAGCATTCGTTGGCTCGTGGGCTACGCCCGCGCCCGCGGCGACGGCAAGACGATGCAGGAGAAGCTGGCGAACGAGCTGATGGACGCGGCCAACCTGCGCGGCGGCGCGGTGAAGAAGCGGGAAGACACGCACCGGATGGCCGAGGCCAACAAGGCGTTCGCGCATTATCGCTGGTAAGACCCTGCGCTCAGCGCGTTCAGCTCCGGGCTGCCGCTGGGAGGCGACGGACGGGGCGGGAAGCTGGAAGCGGGAAGCTGGAAGCAGCGTAGACAATGCCTAGAGAAACACCACTCAATCGCACGCGGAACATCGGCATCATGGCCCACATCGATGCCGGCAAGACCACGACCACGGAACGGATCCTGTTCTACACGGGCATCACGTACAAGATCGGCGAAGTGCACGAAGGCACCGCGGTCATGGACTGGATGGAGCAGGAGCAGGAGCGCGGCATCACGATCACCTCGGCGGCCACGACCTGCTTCTGGCGCGAGAACCGGATCAACATCATCGATACGCCGGGCCACGTGGACTTCACCGCCGAAGTGGAGCGCTCGCTGCGCGTCCTCGACGGCGCGGTCGCGGTGTTCGACGCGGTGGCCGGGGTCGAGCCGCAGTCCGAGACGGTGTGGCGCCAGGCGGACAAGTACCGCGTGCCGCGGATCTGCTTCGTGAACAAGATGGACCGCATCGGCGCGGACTTCAAGCGCACGTTCGAGCAGATCACCACCAAGCTCGGCGGCAACCCGGTCGCGATCCATCTGCCGATCGGCACCGAGGACAAGTTCGCCGGCGTGGTCGACCTCGTCCGCATGAAGTCGGTCACCTACAAGGACGAAACGATGGGCGCCGACTACATCATCGGCGAGATTCCCGCCGACATGCTCGAGGACGCGAAGCACTTCCGCGAGCAGCTCATCGAGAAGGTCAGCGAGGCGGACGACAAGCTGCTCGAGAAGTACCTGCACGGCGAGGCGATCACCGAGGACGAGATCAAGGCGGCCCTGCGCAAGCGCGTGAACAATTCCGTGCACACGACGGGCGACCACGCCGAGCCGGCGTTCGTGCCGGTCATCT
>Ga0207701_10002197_pt1 | contig 20270 bp, 17 predicted proteins | sample KBSSwiSSwithPhiX_FD_184294 | JGI IMG/M metagenome (GOLD analysis project Ga0207701, IMG submission 184294) | Switchgrass rhizosphere bulk soil microbial communities from Kellogg Biological Station, Michigan, USA, with PhiX - S5 (SPAdes) (version 2) | ecosystem: Environmental > Terrestrial >... | reverse complement strand
TTGAACGAAGATATCGTCAACATCCTCGCGTATACGGCATCGAGAAAACCATAGAGGTGCCCATCACCGTCCGCCCCTGGCCCCCGACATCATCTTCAGCAGCTCGTCGTCCGTCCAGGGTCGCGTGCGGGTGGCCGTCTGGGCTCGTACGCTCTCGACCGCCGCCGGATCGACGGGATCGCCCCTCTGTCCCCATTCGCGCCGCACGTAGGTCAACACGCTGGCGATTTGATCGTTGGTGAGCGTTGTGCCGATCGGCGGCATCAAGCCAACGGAGCCTTCCTTGCCGTTGAGGACAATTCGCGCGGTGATTTCCGCCGGCGCCAACGCCAGCGTCGAACCGACGAGAGGGGGCGCGACGCGCGTCAGTCCGCGACCATCCGGCTGGTGACACGCCTGACAGATGTTGCGGTAGATCTCGCGACCCGCCTCGAAGCGCTGCTGTTCGGCTGCGGTCAACGGTGTCACCGGATCCGCCGCGCCCGGCTTCCCCGGCCATTCGATCCTCGTCAGCAGGTTGGCCGCGCGGGGCGCCAGAGTGTCGGACCCTCCGGCCAGCACCACAAATGTCGCAGGCTCGCGCCCGATCTGCAGCCTTGGTCCACCGCGACCGCCGCCACCACCACGGCCGCCGGGTCCCGCTCCGCGACCGCCTCCAGCCGTCGTCGGTGCTGCCTGCGGCCGCATATCGTCGAAGGCGTACGCGCCTCCCGGACCGGCACGACCACCCGGGCAGGTCGGGCACGGCGCACCCGGTGTGGCCACAGCCGTCGCTGTAATCGACGGTGCAACACCACGCCGCACGATTCCAGGCGTCGGCGTGTTCGGGACCAGCGCCACCTCCGCGCCGCGGAGCACCGCCGATCGCTGCCATGCGGGGCGCGCCGCATCGGCAACCATCGCGAGCGCCGTCTGGATTGACGCGTCCTGGCCGCCGCGAACAATCGTCGCGCTGACCATCACGATCGCGGCTTCGTGTGCAGCCGTTTGTGGTGCGTCCATCTGCAGAAGCTTTTCCAGAACGGCCGGCTCGCTGCCGCGCGCGCCGCTCAATGCGGCGTCGGCTGCGACCGGATCATCGGCATGCTTCTGCAGCAGCGAAGCGATCGCCGTCTCCTTTTGTCCTGTGGGCATCGCCCCCAGAGACGCTGCGACCTGCTCGCGAACCTGCCAGTCCGGATCGTCGATCAGCTTGAGAACAGCATCCTGCATCGGGCTGCCAGCGTCGCCGAGCCACCGCTCGGCAAGCCGCACCGCGGACGTGCGGACGTCGCGCGACGCATCTGTGAGCGCTTTGGTCACCGTGGCGACGTCGATGTTGTCCGTGCCGTCAAGAACCCAGAGTGCCTTCACGCGAGTGCGAGCCGGCGCCGTGCTGGCCGCGAGCGCCTTGAGTTCCGGAGCGACCTTGACGCCGCTGCGTTCGACGAGCAGTCGTTGTGCCGTATCGCGCCACCAGCCGTTGGCGTGGGAGAGCGTCTCGACCAGCTGCGCCGGCGTCGCGCGGGAGAGCTGCGGCCTGGTCGCGTCCCGTAGCAGCGTGTCATGCACGATGCGGAAGACGCGGCCCCTGCCCACGCCTGTCGGCGCGTCCATCTTTCGCTTCTGGATGTAGTCCTTCAAGTACAGGGTCGTCGACGCGCGGTCCTGAAGGACGCCGCGGTAGAAGTCCACGACCATCAACGTGCCGTCCGGAGCGTTCGAGATGAACACAGGACGGAACCGTTCGTCGGTCGAGCTGAAGAACTCCGCCTTGTCGTACGCGTTGCGTGCCCGCAATGTCGAACCGTCGTCTTCGAGGACGATGCGCCTGACGAAATTGCCGGCAGGCTCGGCGACGAACACATTGCCGTACAGCTCAGAGGGCAATCTGTCGCCCCGATAAACCATGGGTGTGCAGGCGGCTGTCACCTGCACCAGTGTGCCGTCGGACGGTCGCGTCACTCCGAACTGGTACGATCGATTGGTGCCGGGATTGGGTCGGACCGGCCAGACCTCGTTGATGTTGTTGGTGTCGTTCGTCAGCACTTCTTCGCTGCCCCGCGTACGAACCAGCGCGGGATTGCGCGCGTAGTACGGCGTCGGAACGAGGTCGACCCGGATCGTCGACTCGCTGTCGTTCCGGAAGATGCGACCGAAGTCGTCCTGACCGACGCCCCATTCACCGCGCGACAGCGTCGGCCGTCGATCGAACACGCCGTCCTTCATGCGGAGTGAGTAGGTGACGTTGTCCCCGGCAGAGTGCAGGTAGTTGTCGAGGCCCCACTCGAAGCTGTTGGCGTTGCCCTCGACGCCTCCCTCGCGGCGGCCATAGTCGGTGCCGACGAGCTCCTTGGTGTCCATCTTCAAGTCGCCGTTGTTGTCGTGCATCAGCCAGACGTTTGGAGGCTCGAGCACGAGGATTCCGTGCTCGAGCGCCTTGACCGCCCGCGCCTGTACGAGGCCGTCCGCGAACACGGTGCGCTTGTCCATTTTTCCGTCGTTGTCCGTGTCTTCGAGCACGGCGATGCGTCCGATCGGATCGAGGTTCGGTTCCGGCGTTTGAAGGTCGGGGACGTACTCCGGGTACTCGACCACCCACATGCGGCCATCGGCATCCCAGTCGATCGCAATCGGATCCTGAATCAGCGGCTCCGCCGCCACGAGTTCAGCGTGAAATCCCGGCGGTAAGTAGAACTGCTTCATTTCATCGTCGGGCGACAGGATCGGTGAGGCGTCGGGCGCCTTTTGAACACCAGGCGTCCACGAACGGTCCGCGGGCTGTTGAGCCGTAAAAACAGTGACCGCACCGGCCACTACCAAGAGCGCTATCAGACGGAGTCTTCGCATGAGCTGCTCCCAGAACGAACAGCCGTCGCTGAACGGCATGTCACGAGCGGTAGCGATTATGTCGCTGTTCGAGGTAATCGTCGAACTCAGGCTACAATCGCCGCCTCGCACCAGAGCTGAAGGCGGGAGGATTCGATGACCGCAGAACCTGAAGCCTACGCGGCGCGTTTGCAGATCGACTATCCGGAACGGCTGGACCGCGTCACTACCTTCTTGCGAGTTCTCTGGGCCATTCCGATTGCCGTCATTCTGGGTCTGCTCACGGCGTCAGGCGGAACCCGGGTCGTCACCGAGACTGGAGAGACCGTTCGCCGGTCCGGAGGCGGGATCATGGGTGGCCTCGCGATCGCGACGGCATTGATGATTGTCTTTCGCCAGCGATACCCGCGATGGTGGTTCGATTTCGAGCGCGAACTGGTGCGCTTTGGGACCCGGGTCGCAGCGTACCTCATGCTGCTCACGGACACATACCCATCGACAGTTGAAGAGCAGTCAGTGCACCTCGAAATCGATTACCCTGACGTGGAACGGGATCTCAATCGTTGGCTGCCGCTCGTGAAATGGCTTCTCGCGATCCCGCACGTCATCGTGTTGATGGTACTGAGCATCATCGCCGTCTTTGCCATCATCGTCGCCTGGTTCGCGATCCTTGTCACCGGCAGGTATCCGAGAGGGCTGTTCGACTATGTCGTGGGTGTCGCCCGATGGGCGCTTCGGGTGGAGGCATATGCGGTCTTGCTCGTTACCGACCGTTACCCACCCTTCAGCATGCGCTGACTCAGCCCTGATCGTTACCGCGCCGATGAGGTGGGAGTTACTCGGCACAAGTTTTGGACATCCACGGGCTATCGCCAGAGGTGAAGGATGAGAGGTTTCATCTTCGGTATCGTTTTCACGCTGCTTGTATTCGCCGGGGGTGCCGCAGCCGTTTCGCATCTCGGTCTCTATCCGATCGGTGCCGACAATCCGCCGGGCTCGATCGAGCACGCGCTCGCCGGTCGGGCTATGGACGTCTACGCGGCCAAGCACAAGCCTGAAGGGCCGAATCCCATGCAGCCCACGGCGGCAAACCTGACGACCGGCGCCAAGGAGTACGAAGAGCACTGCGCGTTCTGCCACGGCGGCGTGAAGGCGAAGATCAGCCCGATGCAGAACCGGTTCAGCCCCCCAGTGCCACAGCTCATCAACCGGATCCCTCACGATGACGATGCCTGGCTGTTCTGGGTGACGAAGCATGGCGTTCGCATGACGGGAATGCCGGCGTGGGACACGATCATGTCCGATGAAGAGATCTGGATGATCGTCTCGTTCATCAAGCACAGCGACAAGCTGCCGCCGGAAGTGCAGGCTGAGTGGGTGAAGAGCGCCGCTGAGCCCGGAGAGATCGAGGAGCACACGCCGGAGCAGCACAAGCGCTGACCGAACCTCACTTCACGGTGCACCAGCGCTTCACGCGATCGGCCTCTCGCTGCGGAAGAGCGATCAGCGCGATGCGGTCGACGATTTCAACCACACGTGATGGTTCGCTGATCGACTGTGCGCGTCGGCCACTGTCCGTCGGCGTGGACGACCGTGAGCCCGGAAGGAAAGCGCGGCGTGACCACCTCGGTGAGGAAGCGTGCCCATTTCTCGTCCGACAAGGTACCGTCCGGCGTCCCAAGCCCGAAAAACAGACGGATCTCCACGCGTTCGGCGCAGCTGGAGGCCGCTACGTCAGAGGGCACAGCCGCGAGCGACAGCGATCGCTCGCGCTGCGCAAGCGGCAGATGCGTCGTCGTTGGAATCGGCCGCGACGCACTTGCCAAGCCGATCACAACCGCACCTATGCCCGCCAATACACCGGCGACGGCACGGGGCACGCGTGTGCCGACACAGACTCGCGCGATTCTCATTTCACGAGCACCTGCCCCTGAGCCTGCCACTTCCCGCTCGTGCTCCGCACATCGAGCCAGAGCGTTCCGCGACCGGGCGGCAAGTCGACTTCGAAGTCATAGGTTTCGCCGACCGCGATCGTAACTGTCGCCGGATTGCCCTGATCCGCTGCCGCCGCCGTGGCGACACCGTCTTTCAACAGAGGACGCCAGACGACCGGCGCGTCCCCTTTGCGCAACGACACCGCCAGGATGTCGTCCGGCGTGATGTTGACGAGCCGCACACGGTGACGACTTCCGCTTCGCCAAGTCCATCGGGGCGTGCGTTCGCCGTTCACGACCAGCGAATCGGCATCTGCGAGAACACTCGAGGCCACCGACGCCTGGCGTCGCCCCAGTACGACGACGTGATCGATGGTCGGATCGAACGCATGGCCTGGCTCCGTCACGATCAACGCGCCATAGAGCCCTGACGACAACTGCCGGTAGTCGTGGAGATGGGTGTGATAGATGAAGGTGCCGGCGCGCGGCGGCGTGAAACGTGCCACGAATCGGCCGCCCGGCTCGATGATCGGTGCCGTTCGGGTGGGTATCCCGCTCCAGCCGTGCACGCCGTCGTAGTAACTGTCGATCTCGAGTCCATGCCAGTGAATTGACGTCGATTCATCGAGACGGTTGATCACTGCGATCTCGATCGGTTCTCCGCGTGTGAGGACGAGCGGCGGGCCGGGCGATATGACCGGCGCGCCAGGATCCGCCGTCGGTCCGTCGTTGAGCGCGATGCCAATTGCCGGCGATCCGCCAGCTGCGTGCCGGATTGCCATGATCACCTGACGCGTCGGCAGCGAGGGCGTGGAAGCAGGTCGGCGTATGGCGGACGAGAGCACCGTGACACCCATGACCATTCCCGCCATTCCCAACGATTGATCGGACGTTGCGAGATGGGAGTCTCCGTGCGTGGCGTGCGTCTCGGCGGCGCGGAGACCCGCGTCGAGCCGCCGGTCCAAAGATATGTGAGCCATGATGTGACAGTGGAAGAGCCAGTTGCCCTCGCGCTCGGGCGTCCACTCCAGCGAGAGCGTGCCACCCGGGGGCAGCACGTGCGTGACGACCGATCGCCCGCGTCCTTCGTCAACGGGATCGTCGCGAAGACCATCGCCCGCTCGCATCACGCGGAAATAGAATCCGTGCAGGTGCATCGGGTGTGATTGCGAACTGAGATTGATCACCCGCCAGTGCACGACCTCGCCACGGCGGTAGGTGAGCCGCTCCGTCGCCGGCCACGACAGCCCGTTGATGACGAAGGTGAAGGCTGGTTGTAGCGCGAGGAATCGTGCGCTGGGCTCGTCTGCCGTCATCACCTCGCGTAGTTGGTCGGTGGTGAAGCTGTTCCACTCGGTGATCACGAAGATTCGGTCGGCTTCGGCGATCCGGTCTGGCGGGTCGACGATCAGTGCGCCAGCCAGTTCGCGAAACGGCATCCGTGCTCCCATGCTCGTGGCCCAGTAGTGGTAGGTCCCGGCCCGGCCAGCGACGAATCGGACGCTTCGAGTTTCTCCGGACCCGATGTCGAGTGGGGAGCACGCGCCGCCGTCACGGGTGCACAGTCCGTGGACCCGAAGCGAGGCGTCCAGACTGTTGCGAATCGAGAACGCCAGGGTTGTGCCCTCCCTGACTCTGACGAGCGGCCCAGGCACCATCAGCGGCTTGCCTTCCTCGCCGAACGCATCGATCGTGAGCGTTGGGCGTCCGGGCCCTTCAGGTTGCCAACGTCCTTTGGCGGCGCGCAACCGGACCGTGACGGTTCGGTCGGCGGTTACGCCGGCGCGGTCAGCATTGTTGTTCGCCACCACGACGGGTCCGTCCGTCCCGGTGGCATCGGCCGCGGCCATGCTGGGTGCGATTGTCAGCGCTCCAAGTACTGCCACTCGAACGATCCGTGTGCGCCGGGACATCGTCAAATCATTGTTCACACAAAATATGTTTAAACACATATTGCACCTGCTTCGATCACTCCGGATCCCCATAAATCCGCTCGCAGAAGGCACTGAGCTGGCGCCATTCGCCTGGCGACAACGCGGACTCCAGCGGCGCATGCTGGGCGACGTTTGCCGGCTCGGCCTGTTCGACGAGCGCCCGCCCCTTCGCCGTGATTCGCGTCAACGACACGCGCCGGTCCGTTCGCGTCCGCGCTCGCCGCACCAGCCCGCGGCGCTCGAGGCGGTCGATGAGGCGGGTGACGTCCGGCGCTGGATTGACCAGGCGCTGCGCGATTTCCCCGCGCGGCAGGCCTTCAGGTGAGCCGCGAAGAACGCGCAGCACGTTGTAGGTGCTCGTGGTCAGGCCGAATCTGGCGTACTCCGCCTCCGCCCGCTGGGTGAGGTGCGCCGCCGTCACGAGCAGATTCAGCATGCCCTCGATCACCGGATTGTCGAGTGGACGCATCTTCAGACGCCGTTGCAGCGCTCGACCCATGAACGACAGCCTAGCCGATCCGATAAACGTGTTGCAACACATTTTATTCCGCACCCGAATGGCCGCAAAAGGCGTGGACGAATTGCATTCCGCCCCCTCACATCCGAACAAACTGCCTGAGCACCTCGACAACGACCCGTGGCAGCTGCTCCGCCTTGTGCAGCACCGCAAAGCCTGTGTGGTGGAACACTCGCTCAGCGTAACGCGGGGCTTCGCGATCCACAGTCAGACAGAAAACGGTGACCCCCTGGCGGCGCGCTTCCGCAACCGCCTGACGGGTATCCTCGACCCCGTAACGACCCTCGTAGATGTCGATGTCGTTCGGCTTTCCGTCGGAGAGCAACAGAAGCAAACGCAGCGGAGCTCCCTGACGACAGAGCGCTGCCGTGACATGGCGAATCGATGCGCCCAACCGGGTATAGCCATCGCTGTCCAGGGCGGCAATCCGGCGACGAATCAGCGGACCCGATCGCTCCTCGAATGATTTCAGCTGCCGCACGTTGACGTAATCCGCGCCCTGTCCCGAGAACGCAAACAGCGCGTACGGATCGCCGAGAATGTCCAGTGCCTCGCATACCACCAGCACGGCGTCCTTCTCGACGTCGACGATGCGCTGGTTGGCGGAGACCCACGCGTCGGTCGACGCGCTGACGTCGACGAGCAGCGCCACGGCGAGCTCACGCCGCGCGAGCCGGCGCGACACGTAGAGGCGATCGTCCATGGCAAGTCCCGCCCGACGATCTGCGGCTGCGGTGACGTAGGCCGAGACATCGACCTCGAGTCCGTCTCGTTGCCGACACACGCGGAGCGGACGTGGCCGCAGTCGTTCGAAGCGCGTGCGGACCCGGCGCACCAGTCCCGCATGCCGGAGGAGACTCGACACAGCCCATTCGGGATCACCTGGCTCAGGGGTCGGCTGGCGGACGGTCGCGCCAGGATACCGGTACTGACCGATGCGATAGTCCCATTCGGGATAGCACAAGGCGACGCGAGAAAAGGCGATCTCCTGGGAGGTGACGTCACCACGGTCGTCACGCTCTCCGCTGCGAAGCACCTCGAACGGTCGCTCGGGCGTGCGCACCACACGCGCCTCCGGCAGATCCGAGAGCGAATCGCCCAGCTCGTCAGGGTTCGCATCTTGATCGCGGTCGGCTGGCCGCTGCAGCCCGAACGGATCCTCGACACTCTCCTGCGGATCGTCCGCGCGAATCACCCATGAACCAGCCGTCGCGTCGTCTTCATCGTCCGCTGCCGGACGCGGCCTGGGACGGCGGCGCATCTCGGTGACCCGCGAACGGTGCGCCGGGCCTGGAGGTTGATCGAGCCCGAGTGACGAAGCGGTTGTGCCGCTTGGTTCGGTTTTGAGAACGTCTCCCCAATAGAACACGGGGTCGACCTCTCGATCGTGTTTCGTAGGCGGCGTCGTCCGCGCCATCTCGTCTGCCCATTCAACGCACTGCATTGCAGATGCGTTATGAGGCAGCCACGTCTGGCTGGCTGGATCCGATGCGAGCAGCTCGCATATTGCACGGTCAACGAAGGTCGGTTGCTGTCGCTGCGGCTGATGACGTCGAGCGAGGGCTGTCGATCGCGCTCTGGCGAGAACCGCGGCGAGCCCCGGCGTGTTTACGGCAATCCAGCAGTCCACGATCGCCGCGTCCGCGATTCGAAACAGATCCTGAGCGTGTTTGCTCCTCAATTGCGCAAACGCGCTCGACGACTGGCGGACGATCCGCGCCGATTGCTCTACCGCGAGCAATCTGTACATGTCCGCGATCTCGTCGTCCGTTCCCTTGGCGTCGATCTCGTCTGCCAGGTAGACGCGGCGTCCGTCCGTCGCACAAACGATCTGATCGCGGCGACCGGCCGGGCGGGACCCCGCGAGCCGTGCGAGCCATGTCGACGGAGCTGGTGGCTCGAGCGAACGGATCTGAATATCGACACCAAAGAGCGCCGCCAGGAACAGTTCAAGTCTCGGGCGAATATCCGCCAGCGTCACCCCTCGTGAGTGGCGCGCCCGCGAGTGCCTTCCCCAGACCTCGCGGGCGAGGTTCGTGGCGAAATGCGCAGCCTCGAGGATCAGTTCTTCAGGTTCGGACATCTCACAACGTCGCCGTCACCAGATCGTGCATCGCTGCGAGAAGGTCCGGATCATCCGTGAGTGGTCCCAGGAGCGCCGTTCGGCAGGCGGTCCGCAAAGGGATTCCACTGGCCACGAGGCGGCCGGCTGCGACAATGAGCCTGGTGCTCGGGACCTCGGCCAGCCCCTTGTCCCCGAGCTGGCGCAGTCGGTTCGTAAGCGTGACCAGTCCGACCGCCGCGCTTCTCTCGACACCGCTTTCATGCGCAACGATCTCGGCTTCGATGGGCGGCTGCGGAAACGTGAATTCCAGCGCAACGAAACGCTGGCGCGTGCTGGGTTTCAGATCCTTGAGCGCATGCTGATATCCGGGGTTGTAGGAAATCACCAGTTGAAATCCCGCCGCGGCCTCGACGATTTCACCGGTTTTTTCCAGCGGCAGAAAACGCCGATCATCGGTGAGGGGATGGATGACCACGATCGTATCGGTGCGCGCTTCGATGATCTCATCGAGATAACAGATGGCACCGGCGCGTGCCGCGAGGGTCAGTGGGCCGTCGAGCCAGACCGTGTCGTTGCCACGAATGATGTAGCGCCCGGTCAGATCGCTCGCGGAAAGATCGTCATGGCAGGCCACGGTCACGAGCGGTCTTCCAAGCCGCCATGCCATGTGCTCGACGAACCTCGTCTTCCCGCATCCGGTCGGCCCCTTCAGCATGAGGGGCAACCCTCGAGCGTGGCACTTTTCGAACACCGCGATTTCCTCGCCGGTCGCCACGTAGTACGGGGCTTCCGGACTCGGATATCGCAGTCCGTCGTGCGAGTGTTGAACGGCTTCCTCGTAAGGTTGTGTGGCGCGGGCGCTCGCCTCTGAGCTCATGTCGTCCTCGGCAGCGCTTCGAGCGGTGGCTCGATCGCAACTCGCTGTCGTGGCGCCAGGATGAAAAAGTCCCACAAGAACAACACGACGCCGGCGGTGAAGAGCGTGCCCGTGGCCACGAGCATGAGGAAATGCACCTGAATCTTCGCCTGCGTCTCGAGGTACCCGAATCCGAGGATGCGTTCGAGGTACACCTGCCCGATTCCTGCGGCGGCAAACGCCATCGTCATGCCGAACATCCCGGACACTTGTAGCCAGAACGCCCAGAGTCCAGTTTTGGATTCGCGCTGAGACTCAGGGTGTCCCATCAAGGACGGCATGGCATACGTGATGACGGCAAGGACAATCATCACGTACGCGCCGAAGAACGCCGAGTGACCATGCATCGGAGTGATCAGGGTGCCGTGAGTCCATCGGTTCACCGCCGGCCAGGTATGTGCGAGGCCCAGCAAACCGGCGCCGAGCGCCGAAAACAGTGCGCTGCCGATCGTCCAGTGAACCGCCAGCGTATTGGGATGCGCCAGCCCCGATCGCCGCATCGCCTGGTAGGCATACGCGGACATGGCGACGAAGACCAATGGTTCGAGCGCTGAGAAGAAGCCACCGATCGGCAACCAGTACGACGGCACACCGATGAAATAGTAATGATGCGCCGTGCCGAGAAGGCCGGAGATGAAGGTGAGCCCCACGATCACATACAGCCACTTCTCCATCACTTCGCGGTCGATTCCAGAGAGCCGGATCAGCAGATAGGCGAGCAGAGCCCCCTGGATCATCTCCCAGACCCCTTCCACCCAGAGATGAACGGTCCACCATCGGTAGAAGATCGCGATCGTGTAGTTGTCGAACTCGAAGAGCGCCGGCAGGTAGAGAATCGCAGTGAATGCCAGACCCGCCATCAGGATGCCTGCAGTCGTCGTCAGCCGTTTGGACTTCCAAATCGTCATGCCGAGGTTGTAGAGGAACATGAGCATGACCACGACGATCGCGAGTTTCACCGGAAGCGGCTGCTCCAGCAGCTTGTTGCCGGCCGTCCACCCGAACAGGTAGCCGACCACCGCCGTAACCCCTGCGACTGTCCACAATCCAAGCGCCCAGTACGCCATTCTGGGACTGTGAAGTTCGGTGCGTGATTCCTCCGGGACGAGCCAATACGCGGCACCCATGAAGCCGGTCAAGACCCACACGATCAGCAGATTCGTGTGGATAGCCTTTGATACGTCGAAGGGAAGCCAGGCCTTGATTGGATCGGGGCCGAGGTACTTGGCGACCGACAGGAGGCCAAACGCCATCTGGAGGCCGTACAGCAGTAACGCGACGACGAAGTACGGGTAAGCAACCGATTGAGTTCGGAAACGCATGGGAGCGTCCTCTCACTTGAACGTCGCAAGATACGCGACGAGCTCGTCGATTTCCTCGGGCTTCAGCACGGATGCAAACGGCGGCATGATCGACTGGCCGCCCACCGAGAATGTCGGTCCCGGCACCACGTACGCGTTCGGATTCATGATGGATTCCCTGATGTAATCCTCGAGCGTCTTGGCGCTCCCTTTGTACTCGGGACTCTTCAACAATTCAGCCGTGCGCGTCGCCAGGCCGGCGAGCGACGGGCCCACCAACGTGACGCCCTGTTGAAGCGAGTGGCAGCCGAAACATGCCGGCGGCGTTTTCTTGAATACCGCTTCTCCAAGGGCGACCGGATCTGCCGATGCCGCGCCTGGCGGCGGAGTCCCGAGAAGGATTCCCTGCGGCGACGCGGCCGTCACCAGAATCGGCCTGGGCGGCCAGTTCTGGTTGTCGATATGCGAGACCCATGTCAAGAACGCAATGAGCGTCGTGATGTCATCGTCTGAGAGATTCAGATTCGGCATCAGGCGGCCGTGCCGCTCTTCCGAGTAGAACTTAGACGGATCGCGGAGGAACTGGCGAAGGTATGGCTCGCCGCGCTGCTGCGTAATCTTCGTGAGGTCGGGCGCATAGTACGCACCCTCGCCGAGCAGCGTATGGCAGTTGATGCAGTTCTTCCGATGCCAGACGTGCTTTCCCTGGATCACCGCGGGCGTAATCGCGTCGGCGTTGGTGAGCGCGGGAAACTTCCGGTGGCTGTCGATTGTGAGTGCCGTGAAGATCGCGGCGAAGAGTGTCGTCCCGACGGCGAAAAAGATTCGTGTGTGGCGTCTCGTCATGCGTCACCTCGGCGAGTCAGACGCGAATGCGCGAGAAGTTGTCGATTGCGATCCAACCGGCATAGAGCGCCGCCGCGACGATGATGGCGACGACGATGACGCACAGGAGGGTTCCGAGACGAGTTGAAGGAAAGGCAGCAGCGGTCGTCATCTGAGCTCCTTCTTTTGGAGACGCGCGAGAGATCATGCTCGCACGTCATCCGTAGCGCCAGTCTACCCCTCACTTCAACCACTCGTCTCGCTTTGCGTTACGCTTCAACGCGGCCACTCTCTCCCGTCGGAACCACGCTCCGCCGTGGGGGCAACTACGGCAGAGCTTGCTTGGAAGACGGAGGATGTCATCGCACCCGAACCGGCTGATTCCGATCGCGATCCGCTTGCGGGTTCCGCCTGGAGCCGGCCGGGTACGGTCGAGGGCTTCGTCCAGTCGCCCCCCAACGAGACGCTGATGCAAATCGCCGCGCGCGAGTGGCGTGCCTCTGCGCGCCTGCTCGATATCGGATGCGGCGCCGGCCGGAACACCGTGCCGCTGGCGCGAGCCGGCTGGCAGGCGATCGGCGTCGATCTCTCGTGGCCGATGCTGAAGGCCGCTGCTGCGCGTGTGACGGCTGAAGCGCTTGCACACGGAGTGCAGTTGGTGCTCGCGCCGATGGACAACCTGCCGTTCGCGACGGAACGCTTCGACGTCATCGTGGCGCATGGGATCTGGAACCTCGCGCGCTCCGGCCGTGAGTTCAGGCTGGCGATCCGGGAAGCGGCGCGCGTGGCACGCCCCGGATGTGCGCTGTTCTTGTTCACGTTCTCGCGCAGCACGCTCTCAGATACCGTCGAGCCCGTAGCCGGTGAGACGTTCGTGTTTACGGAGTTCTCCGGGCAGCCGCAATGCTTTCTCACGAGGGAGGAGATTGTCGGCGAGCTCCGGGCAGAAGGCTTCGAGGCCGACGCTGCGCTTCCGCTTCGAGAGCTGAATCAACGCCGAAAAGGAATAATCCAAACTGGCACAGCGCCGGTGATTTGCGAAGGTCTCTTCCGGCGTCGCTGACCGCGAGTGACCGCTGGACCGCAAGCACCGCGCACCCGCACGATGGCGCGTGACATCGCGGTTCTTGTCAGGTTGTTGCCACGCTCTCGATCGGTCTACGCCTCCGCTCGCAGAGCGACGACGGGATCGATCTGCGAGGCACGGCGGGCGGGAAGATATGTGGCCACGAGCGTCATGGCGGCGAGAAGGCAGGCCACCGCCACGTAGGTGAGCGGATCGACGAGGCTCACGCCGAACAAAAACGCCGACATCACGCGCGTCACCATGAGCGCGATGGCGATACCGATCCCGATGCCGATCGCGGTCAGCCACAGCCCTTGCCGCAGAAACATCTGCCGGACCTCGCTGACCTGCGCGCCGAGTGCCATCCGTACGCCGATCTCGCGCGTTCGCTGCGTCGCCGAGTAGGCAACCGCGCCGTAGACGCCCACCATGCCGATCAGCAGAGCGACGCTCGCGGCGATGCTCAGCATCACCAGCGCGAACGACGTCTGCGTCATCGAGCTCGCCTGGATTTCCGCGACGGTCTGCACGGTCGCGAGCGGCAAATTCGGGTTGACCGACCAGACCGCCTGCTCGAGCTCACGGACAAAGCCTGGCGTGCCGACGCGCGTTGACCGCACCGCGAAGGCCATCGTCCGCCATCGATAGCTCTCATTCAGCATCGGCCAGTAGACGATCGGTGTCGGCGGCTGCGCTAACCCGTCGTCTCGCTCGTTGCCGGATACGCCGATGATTTCGCGCCACGGAGACTGCGACGAACTGCCGCGGAGCCGCTTACCGATCGCTTTCGCGGGCTCGGCCCAGTACTCTCGCGCGAGCGGCTCGGAAATGATCACGACTGGTCGCTGCTCAATGATGTCGGTCCACGTGATCGATCGGCCCGCGACCAGCCGGTTGCCCATCGTCTCGAAGTACCCGGGGCCGATGCTCTTGAACCTCCGGAGCTTGACCATCGTGCCCTCAGGGACCGGGAATTCTTCTATCGCGGCGTAATTGCCATTGTCTTCGCCGTCCATCGTAATGGAGGACGAAAGACCGACGGACGTGACGCCCGGCACACGAGCGAGCTGTTCCGCGACCCCCTCAAACGTCCGCACGGTCTGCTGTGGATCGCTGATAAAGCTTGCCGGTATCGCGAGCACGAACGTCTGCAGCTCCTCTGGACGCGTGAATCCGGGATTGACCTGAAGCATCGCCATTGCCGTTCGAATCATCAACCCCGAGACGATCAACAGCGTGAGCGCCAACGCGATCTGCCCGACGACCAGGGTGTGCCGCGCACGCTGGCGGCCAGGAGAGTCACCGCCCGAACGACCTCCCTCCTTGAGCGCCGTGATGCTTGGCTTCCCGAACCGGATCATGGCCGCGGTGCCGCAGAGCACGCCACTCACCAGCGAGATAGACATCGTGAACAGCAGCACTTTCCAGTCAATGCCGATGTCGTCGACACGCGGCAGCTCCGCTGGCGCGATGCTGCGCAACAATCCAATCGCTATTTCCGCGAGCAGTACACCAAGCAGGCCACCCGCGAGCGCCAGTACCACGCTCTCGGACAACAGTGCACGGGCGATCCGGCCGCGGCTGGCGCCCAGTGCGGCGCGGACGGCGAGCTCCTGATGGCGCCCCTCCGCTCGCACGAGAAAGAGGTTCGCCACGTTGCCGCACGCGATCAGCAGTACGACCCCGACCGCCGCGAGCAGAATCCAAAGGATCTGACCGACGTTCCTGATGACGTCGGTCGCCAGCGGGCGCACGTTCGGCCGCAGCTCCAATCGCGCGAACATGGGCGGCAAGAGCGAGATTATGCGCGCGGCATCAGCATTCGCCTGGGCAAGCGTGACGCCCGGTTTCATCCTCGCGAGCGCTTGAAACCCGAAGCTGATCCATCGTGCGCTGACGTCGACGGGCATCGGCAGCACAATCGCCGGCCGCGTCCGCAGAAATGTGAACGACGCGGGCAGCACCCCGATCACTTCCGTCGGCCTGCCGTCGATGACCAGTTGCTGGCCGAGAACGTTATCTGCGCCGCCGAAACGGCGCTGCCAATAGCCGTACGTCAACATCACTCGCGGTGACGCGCCGGGTATGTCGTCTTCGGCGGTGAAGGCCCGACCAAGAAACGGTTGCACCCGCAATAACGGCAGCGTCGACGAGCTGACGAGCAGGCCCTGGACCCGTTCGGGGTTGCCGCCACCCGTGATCGACACCTCAGTTGGATCCCACGCGCCGACGTCCTCGTACACCTGCTGGTTCTCGCGATACGCCAGATAGGTGGCGGGGCCATGGTTCGTGCCGGCACCGTGTGGCGCGATTTGTTGCAGACTCACCAGGCGTTCGGGTTCTGGAAAGGGCAGAGGCTTCAGCAACACACCGTAGACGACGCTGAAGATGGCAGTGGTGGCGCCAATGCCGAGTGCCAGCGTCAGGACCGCAGCTGCGGCGAAACCGGGTTGCTTCCTGAATATGCGCGCCGAGTAGCGCACGTCCTGCAGGAGATCGCGACAGACAGATGCGGGGGACACGCCGGAGGCGATCACGTGCGGCAGCTGAGGCTGGTTCATCGGATCCATGACGTTTCTTAGACAGATGTATCCGGGCCAAAGGTTGGAACCGCGGCGCGACGCCGCTGCGATCACCGGACACTAACGAGTGTCGGCCGGGACAAAAAAGTCGTCCTGGCGCCATTCGTTGACGCGACGATATCCGTGCCGTGCGAGCAGCGCGACGATCTGGCTTCGCTTGGGCTCCTCGCGATTGTGCTCGATAGTCCAGGCGCCCACACGATAGCGATCGAACGGAAATCCCCGCAGCGCTTCCAGCTCCGCGCCCTCGACGTCCAGAGATACGTAATGGATGAACTGGGGAGCGGCGGCACGTGTCAGGATGTTGTCGAGCGTGACCGTTCTTAAGTTGACCGTCGGCGCACGCGCCGCCGTCTTGTTCCAGGCGCCTAGCGTCTCGTCAACGCCTCCAAGTCCGCCGGCCGTATGAAACGCCATCAGTAGGCCGGGCTCGCTGAACACAACCTCTTTGATCATCGTGCAGGTGCGGCCTTCCATGTGCACAGGGAACGGATCGATACAGAGTCCGCTCCATCCATGCTGCTCGAGGGCCCGGCTGTTGGATCCAATCGTGCCGTGACCGGAGCCGATGTCAACGAAGTAGCCGTTGGTTACGCCTGGAAACACACGTTCGAGCACCCATTTGTCCTGACCAATCTCGCCAAAGTACTGCTGACGACCCCTGAGTTCGTCGACGGTGACATGCACGTTTCGCAGGAACGGCAGCTGACAACACCGCCGGTTCTCACGAAAAAGCTCGGCTGCGCCGCTGCGCTGGATGATGGCAAACGCGCCAAGCGCAGTCACGACGACGGCCACTAACGCAAGCAGGGAACCGATGCGAATCTTCACGCTGCGTCTCCTGAGCAATCCATGTGGCCTCCGGCGTTGGGCGCGGAAGCAAGCCTGAGTGGCAATGGCGCTGGCGCACCTGACGTACACTTGCCCGATGGAATCAGAGACCCCGTATGAGATGCGGCGCCCGGCCGGACTCTGGGTGCTGACGGTCGCGCTGCTGGCCAGCCCGGTGTTTCACGCGCTGGCGCTGTTTCTCGACACGCATTGGCTCAACTTCGGCAGCCACCACCCCTGGGACTCGTTCGTTTACTTCCTCATTGCGCCGGTGGTCGGTTGGTTGATGCTTACTCGTCACGAGCGGGCGCGATTCTCCGTCTATGTTTTCCTGTCCTGCGAGATTCTACGTGCGATCAGGATCCACTCGTTACTCCTGGGACTCCTATCGGCAGGCTCGATCATCTACCTGCAGCTTCCCGCGGCACGCCGGTTCCATCCGTCTGTGGACCCCCGCAAAGTGATGGCGCGGCTGCGACTCAAGACTCCGACGCTGTGAGCCCCAAGGCCTCACACTACTAGCTCTGCCCGCGCGGTGGAGTCGAGTTTGCAGGGCTTGGACGTATGCGATCCGTGGCATGGCCGCCAGTGGTCGCGCTAGCAGGGCTCTCCTTCGGCTGCGCGATCCATGCTGCGCCCGTCGCTCATCACGACAAGCGCGAAATGGTCTCGCCGGCGCAACGGATGGAGGCTCTCCGACGTGCGCAGGTCTGGATGCCGACCGATGTCGGCTCGATGAACCTTCGCGCGGGTGCATCGGATCCGGGAGGGTTCCCGCCGGACGCTCTTGTCCAGTGCGAGTACGTGGACAAGCCGCAAACCGGGCGCACGCCAAAGTTCACGTGCTCGCTCGGCGAGCATGACGAAGTCAAGGTCAAGTACGGCCTGCACAACGGTGAGGTGTATGCCGAAGTCGCCGCCACGCGGCTGCTCTGGGCGCTCGGCTTCGGCGCCGATCACATGTACCCGGTGCGGATCGAGTGTCGAGGCTGCCCGCCGAATTTCCGAGGGCCGCGTCAACACGGGCGTCCGCCGGTCCTGATCGAGTCCGCCGCCATCGAGCGGAAGATGCCGGGACGCGCGATCGAGACGCACGAGGAGTCGGGGTGGGCGTGGCCGGAACTCGAGGCGGTCGATGAACGTGCCGGCGGCGCGCCGCGCGCCCAGCTCGATGCGTTACGCCTGCTCGCGGCGTTCATCCAGCACACGGACAGCAAACCTGAACAGCAGCGCCTGATGTGCCTGTCGTCGGAGAAATCACACGAGCCGTGCGCGCAGCCCTTCCTCATGCTGAACGACGTCGGGCAGACGTTCGGTCACGCCAACCGATTCAATCGGGATGCACCCGGGAGCGTAAACTTCGACGAATGGTCGCATACGCCCGTATGGTCCGACGCAAAGCGCTGCGTGGCAGACCTCTCGAAATCAGTAACGGGCACGCTTGACCATCCAGTGATCGGAGAAGAGGGGCGCAGATTCCTTGCTGATCGAATGGTCCAACTATCGGACGCCCAACTGCACGATCTGTTTGACGTCGCACACTTCGAGCGCCGCTCCGGCCATACCGCCGATGAATGGGTCGACGCGTTCAAGCGCAAGCGCGACGAGATTGTGAATCGCCAGTGTCCGAAGTGATCGGCAGCCATCGTCCATGGCGGACGTGCTCTATCTCGTCGCCTTCTGCTGCGCGTTCACCTTCGCGACGACTTCCTGCAGCCAGTTCGTCACGACGTTGATAGTCGGTCTGGCCTCGCCAGAGGTTTTCGGGAACACGAACCGCTTGCCATCGCGCGAGATATCGTACGGCCTCGAATTGGCGCTGTCGTTGTACGAATCGGTCCGGAACAGCTCCACCGGGACACCGGTCGCAAAGCCGCTGTGCGTGTCCACCGGGACCGCGACCAGCTTGCTCGCGGCGTTGACATAGAAGAGTTCCCGCCCGTCGGGTGACCAGAGTGGATATCTGCCGCCGCTCGACGACACCTGCCACCGGCCAGACTCCGTGTCGGGGAAGGCTTGCACACGGTACGGCCCGAGAGTTTGTCCAATCATGAGTGAATGGTGTGAGGGGATTGTATACTTGCGCCGACTCTTCGATTCCAGTTCTTGGAGGACCGATGCGACACCGGCTCACCGCGGCCACGATCGTGATCTGTCTCTCTGTGGTCTTGACCGCTCGTGCGCAGAAGCCGGACGGCTCGGGCTGGACGCAGTTCCGTGGACCGAATGCGACCGGGATCGCTAAGGATTCCAAGGCGCCGCCTCTCGAGTTCGGACCCAAGAAGAACATGCTGTGGAAGGTCGCGCTCCCGACTGGGCATTCCTCGCCCGTCCTCTGGGGCGATCGCATTTTTCTGACGGCATTCGATGCCGACAAGAAGCAGCTGCTGGTGATGGGACTCGATCGCGCGACCGGTCGTGAGCTCTGGCGTCGAGACGTGCCATACGAAGCGCTTGGCCCCGTCCACCCGATGAGCACGCCGGCGACAGCGACACCGGCGGTCGACGGCGAGCGTGTCTACGCGTACTTCATCCAGGCGGGTCTCTTCGCCTACGCGCTTGACGGCACGCCCGCGTGGAAGCTGCCGCTTCCCGCCGCCCAGGTCCGCTTCGGCAGCGGGACGTCTCCTGTGCTTGTTGGCGACCTGCTCGTGTTGAACCGAGACACGATCGCGAACCCGGAGATGATCGCCGTGGATCGCCGCGCGGGGACGATCAAGTGGCGAGTCCCGCGTGAGGCGATAGTTGGTCCGGTCCCTCACTCCGGCTACGCGACACCGGTGGTCGCCGGAGGCGAAATCATCATCCACAGTATGCAGAACGTCATCGCGTACGATGCGGGCACTGGGGAGAAGCGGTGGTGGGTTCGTGTGCCGACAACGGGGACGAGCACGCCAGCGGTTGTCGGCGACATGGTGTATGTCGGAGCCTGGAGTCCATTCGGTGAAGCCGATCAGCTGCCGCCGATTCCTGACTTTCAGACCGCACTCCAGGCCTACGACACCGACAAGTCCGGCACGCTCAATCAGACGGAGCTGACCGCGGCCAAGATCAAAGCCTTCGAACGGCCCGAAGTACCCGATGTACCCGGTGCCTCAATGACCGTGCCTTTCGCGCTTCTTGACGCGGACAAGAATGGAGAAGTGAGCGCGGCCGAATGGGCGGGGCTGCTCGCGTTCGTTGCCGGAGCGACCACGCAGGAGCATGGACTGCTGGCGATCAAGACCGGAGGCCGCGGCGATGTGACTGCAACACATGTGGTCTGGAAAGAGAAGAAGTCGATCGGCGAGGTGCCGTCGCCTTTGGTCTACGAGAATCGCGTGTATTACGTCCGCAACGGCGGCATCCTCACGTGCCTCGATACCGCCAACGGACGGGTCGTCTACCGGACCCGGCTCGGTGCGCCGGGTCCGTATTTCTCGTCGCCGATCGCAGTGGGCGGCCGACTCCTCGTCGGCTCCGGCGAGGGGCTGCTCGTCGTCTTTTCGCCC
>Ga0207701_10002196_pt1 | contig 20275 bp, 23 predicted proteins | sample KBSSwiSSwithPhiX_FD_184294 | JGI IMG/M metagenome (GOLD analysis project Ga0207701, IMG submission 184294) | Switchgrass rhizosphere bulk soil microbial communities from Kellogg Biological Station, Michigan, USA, with PhiX - S5 (SPAdes) (version 2) | ecosystem: Environmental > Terrestrial >... | reverse complement strand
GCTCTGGCTGGTCGTCGTCATCGTCACCGGCTTCTCGTTCCTCGGCTACATCGCCAACCGCCTGTTCGGCGAGCGGCACGGAACGATCGCGACCGCCGTGATCGGCGGCCTCTACAGCTCGACTGCCGTTACCCAATCGCTTGCCGAGCGGCTCGGAAGGACGAAGACGCCGGGCGCAGAGCCGGCCGGGGTCGCGCTGGCGTCCGCGGTCATGTACGTCCGCGTCCTCTTCCTCGTCGCCATCCTTGCGACGCGGATTGCGCTGCCGTTCGCAATCATCACCTTGCCGGCGATCCTTGTCGGCGCCGTCGCCGGATGGTGGCTGTATCGCAAGTCGCCGCGCTCGGACGCTCCAATTGCCCCCGGCAACCCGATCGCGCTTTTGCCGGCGTTGGGCTTCGTGATCTTCGTCGCGGCCATGGCCGTGGTGATCGCGTGGGCCGAAGGGCGGTTCGGCCAGCAGGGAATTGCGCTGCTGCTGCTCCTTTCCGGAAGCGCCAATGTCGACGTCGCCATCATCACGGCCGGCGGGCTTCCGCCGCAGGCGATCTCGGCCGAGCTCGCCGCAATCGCGCTTGCGGGCACGATCGTGGCGAACATGTGCGTGAAGATTGGCGTGACGTTGGTCTACGCGAAGGCGAAGGGTCGATCCGCGGCAATTGCGCTGATTGCGAGCACGTTCGTTCTGGCGGCGAGCATCGCTGTTGCTTGGGTGACGATGGTGTAGCCGTGTCACCACAATCTGCGAGTGTCCCCCGGACACTCGGATTGTGGTGACCCCAACGGGACTCGAACCCGTGTTTTCGCCGTGAAAGGGCGACGTCCTAGACCGCTAGACGATGGGGCCGGAAGGCGGAGGGCCGGTTAGGCGAGGCTCCCCAAGGCGTCAAGCAAGCGCGGCGTCTTCCAGGTGCATCTCCGCGGCATTGCCGCCGTTCCACTCGTCGCGCTTGATGCTTCCTGCCAGCCACCAGCGCCGGTCGGCGGGTGAGGAAAGCAGAGCCTGCCCTAGCTGCGTCTCCGCGCTTCTGAACGCGATCCACTTGAAGCTCTTGCCGTCGTCGCCACAGGCGATACCCCGAACATGGCTTTCACCGACAATAGTCGTGCGCATCAGCCGAGCCGGTCCCGCAACAACCTTCGGGCTTGGCCAGCCAACTCCGTACGGACCTGCCGAATCGAGGGAATCGCACAGGCCCCCGACAACTCCGCCCGGAGCCAGCAATGCGTCGACGAGAAGCGCGCGCCCCTTGCGAGAGCGCTCCACGTCCTCCGCGAGGCGCTCGTTGATGAAAGCGCGGAAAGCGTCGAGCCCGTCCTTTGGAAGGGTCAGGCCTGCAGCCATTGCATGGCCGCCCCCGGCGATCAGCAGGCCGCTATCCTTCGCCGCGAGAACGGCCGCTCCGAGATCGACTCCCGAGATCGAGCGTCCCGACCCCTTGCCAGTCCCGTCCTCGTCTTCCGCAATCACGATGGCGGGACGGCCGAACCTTTCCTTGATGCGCCCGGCGACGATTCCGATGACTCCGGGATGCCAGCCGCGGGCCATGACCGTGATCACGGCCGATCCGTCGAGCTTCGACGCCTGCTCCTCGGCTTGCTCGCAGACGGTGATCTCGATTGCCCGCCGCTCTTCGTTCAGGCGATCAAGCTCTGCGGCGATCGTCCGCGCCTCCTCGGGATCGGTTGAAGTCAGCAGGCGAACACCGAGGTCGGACTTGCCGACGCGGCCACCCGCGTTGATCCGCGGGCCGAGCGCAAAGCCGAGATCGCGGCAAGTCGGCGGCTTCACCAGCCGCGAGGCCTCGGCAAGCGCGGACATACCGATGTTCTTGCGCGCACCCATGATCTTCAGCCCCTGGGTCACGAAGGCGCGATTCAGGCCATGAAGCCTCGCGACGTCTGCGACTGTTCCGAGCGCGACGAGATCGAGCAGGTCGAGGATCTTCGGCTCCTCGCGCTCCTCGAAATAGCCGCGGTTGCGGAGTTCCCGGAGCAGCGCCACGCCGAGAAGGAACGCCATCCCGACTGCCGCCAGGTGCCCGTGCGCGGCTCCAAGCTCGCCTTCGTCCAGACGGTTCGGGTTGATCATCGCATAGGCGACGGGAAGCAATGTCGCGCACTGGTGGTGATCGACGACGATCACGTCGAGCCCAGCCGATTTCGCCTCCTCCAGCGCCTCGAACGCCTGCGCTCCGCAATCGACGGTTATCGCCAGCGACGCTCCGCGCTGCTTCAGCTCGACGAGCGCGGCGCCGGAAGGCCCGTAACCCTCCATGAGGCGATCGGGAATGTAGACGATCGGCTCGACGTCTAGGCGGCGGAGAAGAAGGGTCAGGACGGCTGCGCTTGTCGCCCCATCGACGTCATAGTCGCCGAAGACTGCGATCGTCTCTTTGGCTTCGACCGCATCGGCCAGCCGCTTCGCGCCCTTCTCCATGTCCTGGAAGGCCGATGGGTCCGGGAGGAAATCGCGGATCCGGGGATCGCGATGCCGTCCAAGATCCTCGCGTACCACGCCCCGCGCCAGCAGCAGTTCATCGATGAGCGAATCCATTCCCGCGCCCGGCTCACCGGCGCCCCGCCACTTCCAGGGCTGGCCGGTCACGGATTTTTCGATGTTGAGCGCAAATCCCACGGCGCGATTCTACGCGAACCGCAGGCTTAGGCTAGAGGCTGCGGCGGCTTCCGAGCTTATAATGTTCGGCGAAAACCCGCCGAACCGTTCCGGAGCTCGCACGCATGACGAGGCTTTCGGTGGCGACGCAATCCTTGCGCCTGCTGACGCCCTTCAGGAGCGAGCCGTGGGTGACCCCCGTCGCTGCGAAAATGCAGTCGCCGCGCGCCATGTCGGTGACGCTGTAAATCCGGTCGAGATTATCGATCCCCCAGCCGCGGGCCCGACCGACCTCGTCGTCATTGCGGAAGAGCAGCTTGCCGAAAATCTGGCCGCCGACGCAACGGAGCGCCGCCGCCGCAAGCACGCCTTCGGGAGCCCCGCCGCTGCCCATGTAAATGTCGATATCCGTGTCCGGATCGGCGGTAGCCATGACCCCGGCAACGTCGCCGTCGGGGATCAGCTTGATGCCGCAACCGACCTCACGAAGATCGGCAATCATCTTGTCATGGCGCGGACGGTCCAGAACGCAGGCAATGATTTCGTTCGCCTCGACGCCCTTCGCCTTCGCCAGCGAGCGGACATTATCGGCGGGCGACTTGGTGAGGTCGACCGTGCCTTCCGGATAGCCGGGTCCAATCGCCAGCTTTTCCATATAGACGTCGGGTGCATTGAGGAGGCAGCCGCTCTCCGCGATCGCGAGAACCGCAAGCGCATTGGGTCCGGCCTTGGCGGTTAGGCTTGTTCCTTCCAGCGGATCGAGCGCGATATCGATCTTCGGGCCGCCGTCCTGAGCCGAGCCGACCTTTTCGCCAATGTAGAGCATCGGGGCTTCGTCGCGTTCGCCCTCCCCAATGACGACCGTGCCGTCGATCGGAAGCTGGTTGAGCTCCGTCCGCATGGCTTCGACGGCGGCTGCGTCGGCCGAATCATTGTCGCCGCGGCCGATCCATTTGGAGGCGGCAATCGCCGCTGCTTCGGTCACACGGACCATCTCCAGAACCAGGACACGGTCGAGGACAGACGAAGACTGAACGCAGTCGCGGTTCATGTGAAACGGAGACTCCCTGTTGAATTGGCAGGGCGATAGGAGCGGCCAGTCTGGCTGTCGAGCCTCAGGACTGTTCCTCCGCCTGATGCTCGAGAAGCGCGTTGCGGACCCTGACGGCGCGCGATCCAACCTGAGTCTCGACCAGGAAGATTGCGAAGCCGCTTCCGAGCGCGATCATGCAGACGATGAAGAGCAGGGCGATAGCGGTCCCGAAATGGCCGCTGACTAGCGTGCCCGCGAACAGCAGCACGACGACAAGGCAGATGAGCATGGCAGCGAGCACGGCCAGCCAGATGGCCCGGCCGACAAGCGCCATTCGCCGGTCGAGGACCCGGATCTCGCGCAAATAGCGGTCGTGCTCGGTCCCGCGGCTCTTGAGGAGAAGCGGTTCGATGTCGCGTGCCCTGTCCACGATTCGCGACAGGCGCCCCGTGCAGACGTTTAGGAAGGCACCGATGCCGGCGAGGAGGAACACCGGGCCAAGCGCCGTCTGGATAATCTGTGCAACCTCGGCGACAGCCGTTTCGTGGGGCGGAATCGGGATCATCGCTTCATGTAATCACGATAAGCGGGCAACGACCAGCCGCGGGCGATTGCCAGTGCTCGCAGGACGAAGCCGGCCGCGATAGCGACGCCGGCGGCGATCCAGACGGAAAGCCCGAGGAGGCTGAGCCCGACGAAGAGGCCGGCCGCGAGGGCAGCCGCAGTGATGTAGATTTCGTGGCGGAGCAGGATCGACGGCTCGCCCGCGAGTACGTCGCGGATGATCCCGCCGGCACAGGCGGTGAGCACACCCATGAGGAAAGCAGGAAGGGGAGCGACCCCGAAGCCCAGTGCCTTGGCGGCTCCATAAGCGGAATATGCCGCAAGGCCTGCCGCATCGAACCACAGCAATGCATGCCCCGCGAACCATCGTCGGCGATCGATCCACACGAGCAGCGCTGCGGCGATACAGATAACCAGAGTTCCGTTGGCACGGACCCAGAAGACGGGTGCGCCGATCAACAGGTCGCGAAGAGTGCCGCCACCGACGCCTGTCAGGACGGCAAAGAAAACGAAGGTCACGAAGTCCGTCCGCCGTTCGGCCGCCACGAGCGCGCCGGAAAAGGCGAAGACGGCAATGCCGAAATAGTCGAGCAGCACGAGCGCGGTTGGGTTCATCGCCAGGACGGCGTACATCAGCGAGATGGCTGACGAAACCGACAGCGGTCCAATCCCGACTCTGGAGGACTGGCAACACTGGACCTGGGTAATGGGCCGCGCCCAGCAATTGCTCATGGAAGCTTGGGCAGACAGCTTGAAGACCGCGCAGCCCTGGCCAACCAGCCCGCCCGCGTGGGGCGCCTTCCCACCCGCATTCTTCGCAGCGCCCGAAAGCACGACGGATCCGATGAGCATGATGAGCGCAGGCGCTGAAAGCTGGGCGAAGGGCCTCCAGGCCTGGGGCGACATGCTCGGGCTCGGCGCCAAGCCCGAGGAAAGGAAGGACCGGCGCTTCTCGGCGCCTGAGTGGCGTGAGAATCCGCTTTTCGACCAGATTCGCCAGACCTACTTGGCGCTTTCGGACAAGCTTCTCGGGACCGTCGACCAGATAGACGGCGTGGACGGCGAAGCTCGAGCGAAGCTGAAGTTCGCGACCCAGAATTTCGTCGACGCAATGAGTCCGTCGAACTTCGCGCTGACCAATCCCCAAGTGCTCAAGAAGACAATCGAGACTCGGGGAGAAAACCTGCTCAACGGCCTCGCGAACATGCTCAAGGACATCGCAGCGGGACAGTTGACCCAGACCAAGCCCGGTGTCTTCGAGGTTGGAAGGAACCTCGCGATGACTCCCGGCAAGGTGATCAGGGAGACGCCGCTCTACCAGCTGATCCAGTACACGCCGGTGACCGACGAGGTTCTGGAAACGCCCGTCCTCATCTTCCCGCCGTGGATCAACCGTTTCTACATCCTCGACCTCACTCCCGAGAAGAGCTTCGTCAAATGGTGCGTTGAGAACGGCGTCTCGCTGTTCATGGTCAGCTGGAAGTCGGCCGACCAAAGCATCGCGGATGCGACGCTCGACGATTATGTGCTTCGCGGACAGATTGACGCGATCGACACCGTCCGTGAGCTGCTCGGGGTCGAGGGCGTCCACGCCATCGGCTATTGCGTTGCAGGCACGACGCTCGCGACGACGCTCGGATACCTTCACGCGAAGGGCGAGGAGAAGAAGGTCCGGTCGGCGACCTTCCTTACCGCCCAGGTCGACTTCGCGCTTGCAGGCGACCTGAAGCTGTTCACCGGACCTGAGACGAACGCGCTTCTCGAGCAGCTGACCGCGGAGAAGGGCTATCTCGACGGGCGCTACATGGCGGCGACGTTCAACCTGCTTCGCGGCCGCGACCTCATCTGGAATTACGTCGTCAACAACTACCTGCTGGGAGAGGAGCCGCCGCCCTTCGACCTGCTTCACTGGAATTCGGACACGACCAACCTGCCTGGCAAATGGCACCGCGCGTACCTCAGCGACCTGTATGAGGCGAACAAGCTTGTGCAGAAGGGGGCGATCGAAGTGGCGGGCACGCCGATCGACATCGGCCGCGTGAGGACGCCGTCGTACATCCAGGCGGGGCGCGAAGATCATATCGCGCCGCCCGAGAGCGTCTGGAAGATCATGGACCATTTCGCCGGCGAGAAGCGGTTCGTTCTCGCAGGATCTGGCCACATCGCGGGCGTCGTGAACCCGCCTGCCGCCAACAAATATTGCTATTGGATCAACGACCGTCCGTCGGGCTCTCTCGGAGACTTCATTGGGGGTGCCGAGGAGCACAAGGGCAGCTGGTGGCCCGACTGGCTCGAATGGCTCAAGAAGCAGTCATCGAAGACTGTGAAGGCTGGAGGCGCGCGAATTCCAGGCAAGGGGAAGCTAAAAGCCATCGAGGACGCCCCAGGCCGCTATGTCCGGGAGCACTGACTCGGTGCGAATCCGGATCGCTCACCCGAAAGAGCGTGACAAACTGGAGGCCCTTCAATGGCGCGCCTCTTTGGCCAATGAAGAGAATCGGCCGCATCTCGAGGCGAACCCTAACGCGATCGAGCTTCCCGCCGAGCAGGTTGAAAGCGGCCAGGTCATTGTGGCGGAAATCGGCGGCAGCATCGCCGGCTTTGCAGCCGTCGTCGGCGGCGAGTTGGATGGCCTGTTCGTCGAGCCGGACTTGTGGCGGAAGGGAATCGGAAAGGCGCTCGTCGATGCTGCGACGCTCCTGGCGCGGAGACGTGGACTCAGCCTGTCGGTAGTCGCCAATTCGGCGGCACGAGAATTTTACGAGAAGTGCGGCCTCACAGTCGAAGGTGAGGCCCAGACGCGTTTCGGACCGGCGCTGAGGATGTCGCGCTAGCGGAATCAGCAGTTTTGAGCATCGAAACAGCTCATGCCCCCGGCATCAGCAATTTTGATACTTCCAGTGCCGCCGCTTGCCTTCGCTCAGCCATTCGACCGCAGTCGCGATGCGCTTCTCGCGCGTTGAGTCCTGCTTTGCCTCGTCGATCCATTCGAGATAGTCGCGCTGGGCAGACGGCGGGAAGCCATCCAGCACCGCCTTGGCCTTGGGCGCCTTGGCCAATGCAGCAGCGAATTCCGGATGCATCCGAGGCGGCGGCTTCGGCGCATGCTTCGTCTTTCGCGGCGCGGGCGCAGCTTGCGACAATTCCACGGCCTTGGCGATCAGGTCATCGAGGTTCGGAGGAAGGTCGTCGGCCTTCGTCAGCTTGCCAAGTTGCCCCATTGCTCCGGCCTTGGTTTCGAATCCCAGTTCCTGTCCCCGCCAGAAATGGACGGAGGCATGTTCCTTGAATGCCGCCGTACCGAGGACGATCTTCCCTCCCTTGCAATAGGTCGGGTGGCTCCATTTCATCGCTTCCTCGATGTCCGGAACGACCGCGTGGACGCGCTCTCGTACCTTCTTCAGGATCGGTCTGGCGAAGGGCTGCGCTCGGTCAATGTAGGCGTCGATTCGAGGCTCGCGGCTCACAGGATTCCTCCTCCAAGCATCAGGCGAAGAACGCCGATGAGGATGACGAAGATGTTGAGGTTACGGCCGGCGGTGCCGCGGCTCAGCGCTCCAACCGCCGCGCCGATCACGGCCAGCGGGACGACCAGCCAGTTCGCCCAGCCAAGCAGAGGTAAAAAGGCGATCGCGACGAACACCAGCGACACCAGTCCGATGATGATCGAAACGAGGTTCAGCATGTCGCGCCTTTCACCAACCCTGCGCCGTCCCTAGCAGAAACTGTCGATATCGGCAGTGGTGACCTATTCCGGCGTCATTGCGGACGAGGCCGCCTTGGGGGCCCGGATAATCGCGAGGACATAGATCGCCAAGGCCAGCCAGATTCCTCCGAAGGCTGCAGCGTGGGCAACGGTGAACGGCTCGTCGTAGAGGCCGACCGCACATAGGAACTGCAGCGTCGGCGCGATGAACTGCAGCATCCCCAGCGTCGAATAACGGAGCCGCCGGGCGGCCGCGGTGAATAGAATGAGGGGGACCGTGGTCGCAATTCCAGCAAGCAGGAGGAGGAGGGTGTCCGAGGGGCTGGGCCCGAAAACCGGACCGCCACGCGCGATCCCGAAGCCGAGCCAAAGCAGCGCCGCCGGAAGCAGCAGCGTCGTCTCGATTGCAAGCCCCGCAACGGCATCGACGGGCGCGACTTTTCGAAGCAGCCCGTAGGTCGCGAAGCTGACCGCAAGCGCAAGGCTGATCCAGAGCTGGCCTAGCGCCTGCACAGCAAGCGCGCAGATACCGGCCCCCGCGATCGCCACTGCAACCCACTGCAGCTTCGTCAGTCTCTCCTTGAGCACGAGGCGCCCAAGGAGGACGTTGACCAGGGGATTGAGGTAATAGCCGAGGCTTCCGGCAAGGATATGTCCGCTCGTCACCGCAAAGACGTATAGAAGCCAGTTGATCGCGATCAGCAGGGCCGTGACGCAAAGGAAGCCGATGACCTTCGGCTTGCGAAAGGCGCTTCTGACGCCCCCCATTCCGCGCATGACAAGAAGCAGGAGCGCGAGGAACGGCACCGACCACAGCACCCGATGGGCGACGATCTCCACCGGACCGACGTCCGCGATCGCCTTGAAATAGATTGGGAGAATTCCCCAGACGCCATAGGCCCCGATGCCGAACCAGAAGCCGGCCTGAGCGTCTTTTCTCGGCTTCCGGTGAGCATCAGTCGCGTTCATCCGCGGGCTGCGTAGCCGCGGAAAACGCGAAGTCAAAGGAGCTGGTGAATCCTGCGTTGGTTGCATCCGGCCGTGCCTCCTGCCACCCTCGTGAGGTGAAACCGAGGTCATTGCTCTGGCTTGTTCCGGCGCTGACGCTCGTCAGCAGCTGCGAGACCGCGACCAAGCGGGCGCGAAGCGCTGCGACCGTGACCGTCGAGCCGGAAGCCGTATCCGACGCCTGGAAGCGAGTTGCCACAGCGGCGGACCAGGACCGCCTCAACCGGCTCGACCTTGCCTGGCAGCAGGCGCTGACCGAGGCGAAGGAGCGCCGCGCCAAGGAGGTCAATGCAGAGGCCGAGCTGCTCAAGCCGCATATGGCCTTTCCGCGTCCTGAGCCGACACCGGGAAGCTACAATTGCCGGATGATCAGCCTGGGCCGGATAGAGGGCAAGCCGCCCGCGATCGAGAAGTTCAAACCCTTCTTCTGCTATGTTCTCAGTGACGACGCCGGAGTGCTGACGATCGTCAAGCAGACGGGCAGCCGGCGTCCGGCCGGGCGCTTGTGGGACGACGACAATCCGCTCCGCATGATCTTCCTCGGCAGCCTCGCGCTGGGCGATGAGAAAGAGCCGTTGGCCTATGGCGAAGACCCGGCGCGCGACACGGCCGGGATTCTGGAACGGATTGGCCCATTCAAATGGCGGCTCGTGATCCCCTGGCCCCGCAGCGGCGCCAAGCTCGAAGTCTTCGAACTCACGCCCGTCGCCGACCAGCCGGAAGGATGAGCGCCGGCCTTCTGGCCGACCCGGCCGAAGTGCGGCGGCTCCTGGTGGCCTCGGCGGTCGCCGGCCAACCGATCACCTATTCCGAACTTCTGAACGCGCTCGGCCATGCATTCACGCGGCCGAAGATGCGCGCCCTGTGCAAGGTTCTGGCGCTGGTTGACGACGAAGCCGCGGAGCAAGGAGAACCGGAGCTTGCGGTGCTGGTGGTGCGACAATCGGATGGCCTCCCGGGCCAGGGCTGGTGGATAGGCGGAGTTGCGATGCTTCACGGCTACGACGGCCTTTGGACCGGCCCGGAGGCCGAAAGGCTAGTGAAGCGCCTGCAACGCCAGGCATTCGATTATTGGGGCGAGCGGCTGGCGAACCGCGCGGGTTAGATTTCCGCGCTGCATTCGCTAAGTGGCGGCCATGGCGGACGCCCGAACATTCACAGTCAGCGAGGATGATGACGGCATTCGCCTGGACCGCTGGTTCAAGCGCAACCGTCCAGAGATCAGCTTCAATATCGTGTCGCGCTGGGCTCGGACCGGCCAGGTAAGGCTGGACGGCAAGCGCATTGCTCCGGGCGACCGCGTCGCCGCAGGGCAGGAGATCCGCATTCCGCCTGCCGATCCCGCGCCGGCACAACGCGGCCCGGCGCGGCCGAAGCGCAATCCGCTGAGCGAGGAGGAGGCCGATTTCGTCCGCTCGATGGTCATCCATACGAACAGGGATGCGTACGTCCTCAACAAGCCGCCCGGTCTCGCCACTCAAGGCGGCACGAAGACCACGAACCATCTCGATCGGCTGCTCGACGGGCTTTCAGACGAGGAGGGCAATCGGCCTAAGCTCGTTCACCGTCTCGACAAAGACACGTCGGGCGCGCTGCTCGTCGCCCGGTCGGCGCGGTCTGCGGGATTCTTCTCCAAGTCCTTTTCCGCGCGGACCGCGAAGAAAACCTATTGGGCGCTGGTCATGGGCGTACCTTCGGCGGACGAGGGAACGGTCGACGCACCGCTGGCGAAGCAGCCAGGGACGGGCGGCGAGAAGATGCACGTCGACCCGGAGCACGGGCAACCGGCGAAGACTCGCTGGCGGGTCATCGACCGGGCTGGAAACCGCGCCGCCTGGATGGAACTGCAGCCACTGACAGGGCGGACCCACCAGCTTCGGGCGCACATGATGGCGATAGGTCATCCTATCGTCGGCGACGGCAAATATGGCGGCGCCGACGCCTTCCTGACCGGAGGAATCAGCCGCAAGCTCCACCTCCACGCGCGACGGTTGAAGATCGATTCCCCGGGCGGTGGAAAGATCGACGTGACGGCCGAGCTTCCGGAGCACTTTGCCCAGAGCATGGACACGCTTGGCTTCGACGTCGCCAGCGGAAAGGGTGTCGCTCCACTGACCCCACCAAAGTCCAGCAGCCGCCCCGGCACCAAGCCCCGCGCCCAAAAGCGGCGCGGCGAGCGGCGCGCGCGGGGGGGCCGGCCAGCGAGATGACGAGACTTGCGATCTTCGACTGTGACGGGACTCTCGTGGACAGCGGAGCGACCATTTATCGGGCGCTGGCCGAGAGCTTCGACCGTCATGGCCTGGCACTTCCTCCCCCGCGCGAGTCCCGCAAGGTCATCGGGCTGAGCCTCACCCAGGCGATGGCGGCGCTTGTCCCCGAGGCGAACCAGCACGATCATGAGGAGCTCGCCGAAACCTATAAGCAATGCTTCCATCGAGCCCGCCAGAACGGGCTGGTCGAAGAACCGTTGTTCGATGGCGTTCTCGAGCTACTCGATACGCTGGAGGCGAATGGGTGGCTCCTCGCCGTGGCGACAGGCAAGTCCGACCGCGGCTTGCGCTTCTGCCTGGAAAGCCACGGTCTCCATGCGCGCTTCATTTCTTTGCAGACGGCGGACCGCCATCCGTCGAAGCCCTCACCGGCCATGGCGCTTGCGGCAATGGCGGACGCAGGAGCGAATGGCGAAAGCACCATCGTCGTGGGCGACACGAGCTACGACATGGCGATGGCCGTTGCCGCAGGAGCCACGGGAATCGGCGCAGGCTGGGGCTATCACGACACCGACGAGCTTATGGCGGCGGGCGCGCGCGCCGTGGCTGACGAGCCCGGCGAAGTGGCGGCTTTCGCGAAGGAGGCCATAAATGGCTGACGACAATCTCTGGCGGCGGCGCTTCTATATCTTCATGGGCGCTCGCCTCTTCGGCCTCGCGACCTTCATCGCCGGGTTTGTGATCTACTTCACCAATATCCTGCGGCCGGGCGGATGGCCGCTGGTCGGAGGCATTGTCATGGCCATGGGCCTCATCGATTCCGTCGTCGCGCCGAAGATGCTCAAGAAGCAGTGGGACAAGAGCGACCGCGAGAAATGAAGCGCTTCTGGAAGGAAGCCGCGGCGGTCGAGGCCGAAGGCGGCTGGACGGTCGAGTTGGATGGGAAACGCGTTCGGACTCCTTTGCGGAACGCGCTGACCGTTCCAAATGAGGCCCTTGCCCGGGCCCTGGCGGATGAGTGGAACGGCGCCGGGGAGCAGGTCGACCCGCGCCAAATGCCGCTGACGGGCCTTGCCAACGCCGCGATCGATCGCGTTGCCGCCGATTCCGGCAGCTTCGCGGCCACCCTTGCTGCTTATGGCGAGAGCGACCTGCTCTGCTATCGCGCCGAGGGCCCGCGCGAGCTTTTGGAGCGCCAGCATGCCAGCTGGGACGAGCTTCTGTCCTGGGGACGGCGCCGGTTCGACGTCGATTTTGAAACGACGAGCGGCATTGTCCACAAGGCCCAGCCGGACGCGACTATCCAGCGCCTCTCCCACGCGGTCGCAACGCTTGATCCATTCCGGCTCGCGGGCCTTTCGCCGCTGGTCACGATCAGCGGATCCCTTCTTGTTGCCCTTGCGCTTCTGGAAGGCCGTGTTGAGCCAGAAGACGCCTGGAATGCCATCACAATCGATGAGCGATGGCAGCACGAGAAGTGGGGAGAGGACGTCGAAGCAAAGGCGGCTCTCGAGGCGCGCCGGAAGGACTTTGTCGCCGCTGCGAAATTCCTGGAATTGCTCGGCGATCAGTGAGCCGGGCCGACAAGGTCCCGGACGAACGCGACGAGGCCGATCTGCCGAGATCGTTTCAGACGCTCGGCCGTTACGATGGTTCTGATCTCCGCGAGACAGGCGTCTGCGTCGCTGTTGACCAGCACATAATCATATTCGGCCCAGTGACTGATCTCGGACTCTGCTCTCGCCATGCGATCGGCGATGACGCTGTCGCTATCGGTACCGCGGCTGTGCAATCGATGCTCCAGCTCCATCATCGACGGGGGCAGGAGGAAGATTCGTACAAGGTCCTCCCCCATCGCCGCGTGGAGTTGCTGGGTTCCCTGCCAGTCGATGTCGAAGAGGATGTCGCGGCCTTCCCGCAGGGCATCCTTCACTGGCGCCTTCGGCGTTCCATATCGGTAGCCGAACACCGGCGCCCATTCGACGAACTCTCCCGCTTCGATCATCCTGTCGAACCTGGCATCGTCGACGAACTGATAATGGACGCCTTCCTCTTCGCCGGGACGCTTAGGGCGCGTGGTGGCGGAAACCGACATCCTGATTTCGGGGTCGGCGTCCATCAGCATCCGCGAAAGCGTCGATTTGCCGGCACCCGAAGGCGAGGAAAGAACGATCAGTAGGCCGCGTCGGCCACGCCCGGGAAGCTCGTCGGATGCGTCCATAGCCGCAATTGCGATGCGACTCCCCTCCACGTCAAGAGCAGTTGCTGCGCCGCAACATTCCCCCTTGAAATGCGGCAACGCACCATTTATGTTGCACTGCAGCAAATGGAGACGAATGTGATGGTCGCGAAAACGGAAAACCCTGTCGAGGCTATCGCCGAAGTTGTCGAGAAGCAGGTCGAGGCTCCGGTGGAAGCGAAGAAAGCTGCCACTGCCGAGATCGCGAAGCCCCAGAAAACCGCCCGCAAGGCGGCCTCAAAGATTCGGCGCAAGGCAAAGAAGCCGCAAGCCGGCGCCAAGAAAAGGAACGATGAAATGACCAAGGACACCAACATTTTCGCCGGTTTCAGTGCCTTCCCGGGCGCGTCGGCTTTCGAGAAGCTTTTCGCAGACGCGACGCAGCGTAGCGAGGAAGCCGTGAAGCGCTCGCGCAAGGTCGCCGAAGAGTTCGCCGACCTGTATCGCGGCAACGTCGAGGCGTTCGTCGAGGCGAGCAAGATTGCCGCCACGGGCGCCCAGTCGATCGGCCAGGACATGGTCGCCAAGAGCCGTGACGGTCTCGAGCAGAGCGCCAACAGCGTTCGCACCTTCGCCGAAGCGAAGAGCCCGACCGAGCTCCTGCAGCTCCAGAGCGACTTCGCCCGTACCGCGTTCGACCGCTTCGTCGAGGAGAGCTCGGCTCTCACCGAGTCGGTCGTGAAGCTGGCCGGCGAGGCCATCCAGCCGCTTTCGAATCGCGCCAGCGCGAACGTCGAGCGGCTCAACAAGATTGCTGCCTGACACCTCCTCCCCTCCCGTCAGGTACAGCAAGGCGGTCGCTCCCAACCCGGAGCGGCCGCCTTTTTTTCTGCTGTCGACGCATCGCTCCTGCCTTGCGGCGAGTTTTGTCCCTGCCATATTTATGAGCGCGTTATGACGTGGGGTGTGATCAGCATGGGCGACGGGCCCGGCCGCGGTGACGGTCTCGACGACGATCTGGAGATCGGGGTCGCCACTCGAACGCGCCCGAAGACGAAGAAGCCGTCGAACTACAAAGTGCTGATGCTCAACGACGATTACACTCCCATGGAGTTCGTGGTGCTCGTCCTGCAGCGCTTTTTCTCGATGGGAATCGAGGACGCCACGCGAGTGATGCTCCAGGTGCACCAGCAGGGCGTCGCCGTGTGCGGGGTCTTCACTTACGAGGTGGCCGAGACGAAGGTGGCGCAGGTGATCGACTTCGCGCGCGAGAACCAGCACCCGCTCCAGTGCACGCTGGAGAAGGCCTGACCCGAGGCGCTGTTGCGCATGGCCCCGCGTCCGCTAAACGCGCGACGTGGACAGTATCTGGATCAAGGGCGGCAACCGCTTGAAGGGGAGGATCCCGATCAGCGGCGCGAAGAACGCCGCGCTCACACTGCTTCCCTGCGCGCTGCTCACCGAAGAGCCGCTGACCCTGACCAATCTTCCGCGTCTCGCGGACGTCGACACTTTCAGTCATTTGCTGAACCAGCTTGGCGTCTCGACGCACGTGGCCGGCGTAAAGAAGGGCGAATATGGCCGCCGGATGACTCTCCAGGCGGACGACATTGCCTCGACGGTCGCGCCTTACGACATGGTCCGGAGGATGCGCGCGTCCGTGCTCGTCCTCGGTCCGATGCTAGCGCGCTCCGGCGAAGCCACGGTCTCGCTGCCGGGCGGATGCGCGATCGGCGACCGCCCGATCGACCTGCACCTGCAGGCGCTCGAATGCATGGGCGCGGAAATCGAGCTTGCGGCGGGCTATGTGAAGGCGAGCGCACCGAAGGGCCGCCTTGCGGGAGGCGACTACAGCTTCCCGGTCGTCTCGGTCGGAGCGACTGAAAACGCTCTCATGGCGGCTGTCCTCACAACCGGCCGCACGCAGCTGTTCAATTCCGCACGCGAGCCCGAGATCGTCGACCTCTGCAATCTCCTGGTCGCAATGGGCGCGAAGATCGAAGGAATTGGATCAGGCCACCTCGTCATTGACGGAGTCGAGGGACTTCACGGAACCACCTATGCCGTCATGCCCGACCGCATCGAAGCCGGAAGTTATGCCTGCGCGGCCGGATTGACTGGCGGTTCGATCGACCTAGTCGGCGCGCGGCCGGACGACATGCGGGCAACGCTGAACGCACTCGCGCACTGTGGCTTGATGCTCGAGTTTCACGACAACGGGATCAAGGTCAGCGCCGACGGGCCGCTGAAGCCGCTCGCCCTTTCGACAGCCCCCTTCCCCGGATTTGCCACTGATATGCAGGCGCAGTTCATGGCCATGCTGGCGCTGGCCGAAGGGGACAGCTTCCTCGAGGAAACCATCTTCGAGAACCGCTACATGCACGTTCCGGAGCTTCGGCGCATGGGCGCCGACGTGGACATCCACGGCCGCTCGGCGATCGTCCACGGAACGGAGAAACTAACCGGGGCCCAGGTCATGGCCACTGACCTCAGGGCCTCGATGAGCCTGATCCTCGCAGGTCTGGCCGCCGAGGGTGAAACCGAAGTCCTGCGCGTGTATCACCTCGACCGGGGCTACGAGCGACTCGAAGAAAAGCTGTCCGCCGTCGGCGCGACGATCGAAAGGCGGACTTCGGGTTAAGGGGGAGAGTAGAGTCTATGCGTCTCGTGGCTTTCTCGATTGCCGGCCTTCTTGCCGGCTGCACCATCGCATATCCTGAACCAATGCCGATGGCGCCGCCGGTCCAAGCGATCGGGGCGATTCCGCCGCAACCGTTCCCGGGCGGGCCTGCAGAGCAGGCCACGGCGGCGGCGCTGGCGCGGATCGCGACTCTCAACCCCGCGCTGCACGCCGTCATCGCCACCGATCCGACGGCGATGGACCAGGCAAGGCGAGTGGATTCGTCAGGCCTGACAGGACCGCTCGCCGGCCAGCCGGTCCTGATCAAGGACAATATCGAAGCCATCGGTCCGATGCCGACGACGGCCGGCAGCCTGGCGCTCGCCAACAACGTCACAAATCGCGACGCGCCGCTCGTCGCTCGCCTTCGGCAGGCCGGGGCAATTGTCCTCGGCAAGACCAACCTATCCGAATGGGCCAACATCCGCTCCACCGCGTCAATCTCCGGATGGAGCGCTGTCGGTGGACAGACGCGCAACCCTTGGGCGCTCGACCGCAATCCGTGCGGAAGCTCCAGCGGCAGCGGATCGGCGGTCGCGGCGGGGATGGTGCAGTTCGCGATCGGCACCGAGACGGACGGGTCTGTCACCTGCCCAGCATCGATCAACGGTATCGTGGGACTGAAACCAACCGTCGGACTCGTCAGTCGTACCTTCATCGTTCCGATCAGCCACAGCCAGGATACGGCGGGGCCGATGACGGACAGCGTCCGACACGCCGCGGAGCTTCTGAGCGTCATCGCCGGAAGCGATCCGGCCGACCCTGCCACCGCGGAGGCGGACAGGCACAAGACCGATTATGCAGCACAGCTGGATGCAGGCTCGCTCAGGGGCAAACGCATCGGTGTGCTGCGCTTTGCGTCGAATGCGCAGCTGAACCCGACTTTCGAGGCCGCGCTATCGGTGCTGCGCAAGCAAGGCGCCGTCCTCGTTGACATCAAGAAGTTCGACGACAGCGCCATCGGCCGGAACGAGTTCGCCGTGCTTCTCAGCGAGCTCAAGGTGGACATGGCAAAGTATCTCGCGGGCAGTCCGGCACCGATCGGCGTCAAGACGCTGGCGGACCTCATCGCCTTCGACATTGCTCACGCCCAGCAGGAAATGCCGCTCTTCAAGCAGGAGATCTTCGAGCAGTCGGAGAAGACAAAGGGCCTCGACGATCCCGCGTACAAGAAGGCCCGCAAGACCAGTTTCGAAGCGGCCGGGCCGAACGGGATCGACAAGCTATTGAAGGACAACAAGGTCGCCGCGCTGGTCGGCCCCACTGCGGGTCCGGCGTGGAAGATCGATGCTGTGAACGGCGACCAGTTCAGCGGCGGGGGCGCGGGCAGTCTTGCCGCGGTCTCCGGCTATCCGCACCTCACGGTTCCGATGGGCCTGGTGAAAGGCCTCCCGGTTGGCCTCAGCTTCATGGGGCCCAAATGGAGCGAGGCGCTGCTCCTCTCGTTGGGCTACGCGTACGAGCAGGGCAGGGGACAATTCCCAGCAACGACGTTCCTTCCCTCAATCGAGGATAGCCCGTCGATCGCGCCGGCGCTCCAGCCGCAGGAGCTTCCGTCAGCTCACTAGCCGCAGCCCGGCGATAGCGGCGACAATTACCAGAATCAGAAGGATCCGGATGAGGGACGATGGCTCGCTGAACCAGATGAGCCCGACGATGACGGTGCCGACCGCGCCGATCCCGCCCCAGACGGCATAGGCGGTTCCCATCGGGATCGAGCGCGATGCGACTTCCAAAAGGGCCATGCTGATCGCCACGGATACAAGGAAGGCGATTGTCCAGGGGACGTTGCGAAAGCCGTCGACGAAGCGCAGCGACGTCGTGAAACCCACTTCGAACAGTCCCCCGACGACCAGCCAGACCCAAGGCATGGCATTCCTTTCACTAGACGAAGGCGCGCCCGCCGATAATGTCTGCCGCCATGGCCCAGACACGCACCATCGGCAATCGCATCGCACCGACGCGCTTCATCATCTTTTTTGCGATGCTGGCGGCGACGATCGCAGCGGCGACGATGATTGCCCCTTGGTGGCGGTCGGTGATGATCGGCTTCGACCTGTCGGCTCTCGGCTTCGTTCTCGCGTGCATTCCCTTGTACAACGATGCGCCGGCTGAGATGCGCAAGGCAGCCGAGGTCAACGATGCCAATCGCGCGGTTTTGCTGTTCCTGGCTTTCGCCTTGACGATCGTGATCCTGGTCGCGGTCGGGAGCGAAATGGGCAGTGCGAAAAGGTCGGGAATCTTCGACATAACGCTGACCATCGCGACCCTGCTCATTGCCTGGTTCTTCGGCAATACTGTGTACGCGCTGCACTACGCGCATTTGTTTTACACGGCCGACGACGGAGGCAAGGATCGCGCCGGCCTCGCCTTTCCCACGGACAAGGGAAAGGATAGCGACCCGGTGTTCTCCGATTTCGTCTATTTCTCCTTCACGGTCGGATCCGCGCTGGCCACAAGCGACGTGAATGTAACCTCGCTCCACATCCGCAAGGTCGTGACGGCGCACACCATCGCCGCCTTCATCTACAATGTGGGGGTGTTTGCGCTGACCGTGAACATGCTTGCCGGCCGCAGCTAAGCCGCCACCTCGATCTCCGGCGCGATGGCGCGCTTGCCGCGTGATGCGACAATACAGCCCCCGACGATCAGGATTGCACCAACGACGGTGAACGGCCCCAGGTGCTCCTGGAATATCAGCCAGCCGAGGGCCGATGCCCAGAGAAAGGCGCTATATTCGGTCACTGCGAGATAGCTCGCCTCCGCCCGCGCATAGGCGAAGGCAAAGAGCAGGCCGCCAGCCAGCGACATGGCAGCGGCAAGCGCAATCCATCCCCACCAGACTGCGGTCGGCCAGAGCGGCAGCCCTACGAACGGCATCACCGCAAGCCACATGATCGTGACCACGAGCGACTGGAAGAAGGCGATTTCCAGCGGTTTCGCCGCAAGCGCCTGATGCCGCATGAGCACGATGTTGACCGCGTAGCAGAGCGCGGACGCGATGATGGCGACGCTGCCGAGAAGCACGCCGGGCCCGAGCTCGGCATGGGCTTGGCCGTAGACGATGACGATGACTCCGGCGAAAGCAGCTATTGATCCGGCGATCGAGCGCGGGCCGATCGTCTCGCCGAGGAAAGCCGCGGCCAGGATCAAGGCAATGAGCGGTGCAATGAAGGTCAGCGCAATTCCCTGGGCCAGCGGAACCCTGCCGATTCCCCAGAAGAAGAGCGCCGCCATGACCATGACCACGGCGCCCCGCCCAACATGAATCCGCATCGTTGTCTTGCTTGGCCAAGGCAGCTGGCGCGGCAGGTAAAGGAGGGAGGCCATGGCAAGAGTAACGACGGAACGCCAAATGCTGACGGCGTAAATCCCGAGCGCGATGACGAGCGCTTTCATCAGCGCGTCCATGATCGACAAGGTGCCGACCGCCGCGAGGGCGACAGCAAATGCCAATACGGGATGTTGGGGCACGCGGTTCACCGCGCCGCGCCTATACGATTATTCGGCCGCGTCGAGCGCCGTTTCGCTTGCTTCCGATGCCTCGATCTCGGCGGCCTTGGCTTCGACCAGCTTCACGATGTGGTCGATCATGTCGGCGTCTTTCACATGATGGTCGGTGACTCCCGACAGATAGACCATGTGGGTGCCATTGCCGCCGCCAGTGACCCCGATGTCCGTCTCGCGCGCCTCGCCGGGCCCGTTCACGACGCAGCCTAGCACGCTCAGCGACATTGGCGTCTTGATGTGCTGAAGCCGCGCTTCCAGCGCCTCTACTGTCCGGATGACATCGAAGCCCTGCCGCGCGCAGCTGGGACAGGAGACCACGCGGACCCCGCGGCTGCGGATTCCCATGGCTTTCAGGATTTCATAGCCAACGCGGACCTCTTCCTCGGGCTCGGCGGAAAGCGACACGCGGATCGTGTCGCCAATCCCCGCCCAAAGAAGCGAACCGATCCCGATCGACGATTTGACCGTTCCCCCGATGAGGCCGCCGGCCTCGGTAATCCCGAGATGCAGCGGACAATCGACCTGTTCCGCGAGCTGCTGATAGGCGGCGACTGCAAGGAACACGTCGCTCGCCTTCACCGCAACTTTATAATCGCGAAAGCCGTGATCCTCGAGGATGCGGATGTGGTCGAGAGCACTTTCGACCAGCGCCTCGGGGCAGGGCTCGCCATATTTCTCGAGCAGGTCCTTTTCGAGACTCCCCGCATTGACCCCAATCCGGATTGCGCAACCGTTTGCCCGAGCCGCCGCGATCACTTCCCTGAC